>Ga0136633_1002001_pt1 | contig 14476 bp, 16 predicted proteins | sample AntDrymeUQ832206_2_FD_105494 | JGI IMG/M metagenome (GOLD analysis project Ga0136633, IMG submission 105494) | Polar desert sand microbial communities from Dry Valleys, Antarctica - metaG UQ83 (22.06) | ecosystem: Environmental > Terrestrial > Soil > Desert | place: Antarctica: Dry Valley... | reverse complement strand
GCGCCCTCTGGGTCATCAATGGATCGCCACAGGAACGGCGGGGGTCTTCTGTGCGGTGGGCCCACCTGGATTTGAACCAGGGACCTCATCCTTATCAGGGATGAACGGGGTCTTGAGCCGCAACGGCCGTCGGCGGAAACTCCTGTGGCACAAGGGTTCTGGCCTTCGCACGCCTGCATTGTTCGACATCGTTTCGCGCCCTCGTGCGGACGCGATGCGGACGCGAGGCGTGTGGGTTGGCCGTGAGTGCGCAGTGGTTCCGTCATGAGGCCACCCTGCGTGACTGACGATCCTGGGGGAAGTAGCCTCAGAATAAATCTTGACACAGCACAGACTTGAGATTATTTTGCACCCAAACCAATCTCAACCTGGGAGACGATCCGATGTACGACAGCCTGGAAGATCTGAGAGACGCCGTTGACGCCGCTGGCGGTGTGTTGACCGTGGACATGTGGGCAGTGCGGGACGCGCACGGTGCTGGCCGGCTTGGCATCCACGTCCGCACGAACATCACCAAGAAGCTGAGGAGTCTCGGTCTCGACCACTATCCGGACGAACTACCCGGATGGCAGGAGGAGCAGGTTCGCGTATATCGACAGGGGAGCCCGGTGGCAGACCTCATCGACGCGGTGCTGAACCCGTCGGATACCCATGACGAGGAAATCCGGCAGGCCGTGCTAGGTGAGGCTCAGGCAACGCTGGACGCCATACGCGAACTGGTCTGTGCGTAAGCGCCGGCTCGGCGACTCGTGCGGATACGAGTGACGACGGTCCAGGGGACTGGGCCAACACGACCCGCGACGCTCCAACCTCAAGGCAACCGCGCTAGCGGTCGAGCCGTCCGAAGACATGTTCGGCGTAGGGGTGGGTGCGGCCTCGACTGAAGGGCGGATGCGGTCTCGACCGGTCGTCCGCATGCGTCGAGATAGGTGGCCAGGTTCGGGTCCGTGGCCGAGGTGGCGGTCACCCGGTCAGCATGGCGTTCGTTGCGGCGGTGTCCCTTCAGCCGGGTCGTGATGATCGGGAGCTGCCAGGAGGCGCCTCCCGTGAGGCACCCGATGAGCCACGCCGTTAGCCGGGGCCCGGTCACGTCGATGTAGACCCGGAGGCCGCGGAGTTCGAGGACTTCGAGTCGGATGAGGGCGAGGAGCATCTCGCTACCGAGGGTCGCAGTATTGACCCGGTGGCGACAGTCACGGGTGATCGGCTACACGGGAGGGTGGTTGATGACGTGTCGCAGCTCAGAGCAGAGGCTCGTAGCCTTGGCATGTGTCCGTCGGTCGATGGCCCGAGTACCTGGTCGAGCGTGCGCTGCAGCAGCCACCTACGGGATGCGGTGTCGTCTCGAGGTCAACGCCGGTCGTGTCCTTCGGGAACCCGGTGAAGCCAACAGTGGCGACGCTCGGGATCAACCCGAGCAGCGTGGAGTTCCTCGACCGCCGTGGCGTACTCTTGGCGGGGGATCGGCGTCGGCTCGCGACTCTGGACTCGCTGGGCCTCCCGGACTATCGCCAGATGGACGCCGATTCAGCCGTGGTGGTCATCGACGAGTGTGCCCGCTACTTCGAGCGGAACCCGTACCGAAGGTGGTTCGATCCATTGGATCGGCTCCTACGAGCGGGTGCCGGGGTGTCCTATTACGACGCCACAGCGTGTCATCTCGATCTGGTGCAATGGGCGACCTCGCCGGTCTGGGGGCACCTTGTGGAACCCGCCCGGGAGCGGCTGCTCGCCGAGGACGAACCCTTCCTGGCCCGGCAACTACGCCGGGGCTACCGGTTGGTGCTGGTGAACGGCCGGACGGTCATCGCGTGGACGGAACGGAGCGGGCTGGTCCAGTGGTCGAAGGTGGGGGCGCTGCCCGGCCCTCCGGCGGTGGAGTTGTTTGTCGGTGACGGCGACGGGCCGACCTTTCTCGCCTGGTCGTGCAACCTGCAAAGTCAACCCGGTGCGGTTCACCACCTCAAGGCGCTGGCAAGGTTCATCGGCGAGCACTCCGCCGCCACCCCTATTCGCGTGACGACGGAGATCCCGCTGGTGGAGAAGGGGAGCGGCCTTGGCAGCATCGCTGAGCTCGTCGACGAGCTCAGCCACTGGCTGGACCACTCCGAGAACGATCGTCTTGGGGGCTACGTGGCCTACGGCGGAACACCGTGGCTCTTCGTCGACACCCGGTTGGGACGGATGCGTCTCAACGCCGACACACGCCGCGACTCTATCACCAGCTTCGTGAGCGCCGCCCGGCGCCTGGGAAGCCTCCGCATGCGGGTAATAGCGAACCGGAGGGGTCGGGTGAACAAGGTCGTCTTCGACCAATGCCAGGAGGACGGCTGGTACTGCTACCTCGAGCAGGCGCTGTCGGCGCCGGCGGCGTCGTCGTCGTCGGAGACGGTGCTCACTGTCGAGCTGCAACCCAGCCGCCCCGAGCGAGCGCTCTCACCGAGTCTGGACACCGCCGGAGGGTCACCCCCCTCGGCCACGGCGAGCACGGTGCCTTCCCGCGAAGTCACGAATGGGGGCGAGGCGACCGTGGTCCAGTTCAACCATCCCGGCGGAGAGCACGTTCCACGCGGTAACGCGATGGCGTGGAACACCGGCCCGCACAAGCGGAAGTACCTGCTCGCTCGCGGTGCGATCGTCGCTCCGGACGGCGTCGTCGAGTTCGAGGGACCGCTGGCCTTCTGGGGGGAGTGGGAGCCGCCATCGCGCGTCGCCAACCGATGGCCGCGCCAGCCCGGGCTGCCGACCGTGCTGCACGACCCCTGGTGGGGCAGCCCGCCTCCCGGCGAGCGCCAGAACACCGACCCGTGGGTGTTCGGTCCCGAGTTCCTCTACAGCAATTGCAAGCAGCTCAATCCCAGCGGGTCGCCCTCGGCGCTGCAACATCTCCCCCGGGGGTCGATGATCCTCTTCGGCAGCACCCTCGCCGGGCAGTGGATAATCGACACGGTGTTCGTCGTTGCCGAGGCCGTTGACGAGTATCGACCAGTCGACAGGATCAACTATGGCTCGGAGGCGTTTCGGAGCTGCACGATCGAGTCCCTGGCGACCGGCGGCCACGCCTCGTCGAGCTACACGTTGTTCCGCGGTGCCACCCCTCGCGATCCCGTGAACGGCACGTTCAGCTTCGTTCCGTGCGCTCCCGCCGCTGACGGCCCGCCTCGGGTCGCCCGTCCGGCGATCCAGCTCGACGGCGTCGTCAACCCGAAGAGCCGGCAATCTCCCTCGGGTGCCAGGAGGCGCGCGCCTCTCGCTGAGGTCGCTTCGGCCTGGCATGCGGTCGTCTCCCAAGTCCTCAACCAAGGTCTCGAGCTGGCTGTAGACATCGCCGAGCCGCCTCGTTACTGAACGAGCTTGCGACGCGGTTCGAGGGGCCGGGCGAGGAGCCGGCGCATGCACATCATGTTCTGGCTCAATGGGAGGTCGACGGCGTCTGGTACGGCGCCAGCTCACATGTGGACCAGGACCAGGCGCTTCACGAGGAGATCGTCACTGTGATTGTGGATGGTATCGAGCTGGTGTCACCCGCCTGAGAGATCGCTACGCCCGGGGAGCTGTAGCCGCTGTCTTGACCGTCGCCATGAGGTCGACGCCGCGAGACGGCGCCCGGGATTGAGCGCGGCAGCAAGCTGGCCTTCCGTCGGTCAGCCGAGGTGGTCCGCACCAGGGTTCGTCAGGCGAGATCCCCGCCTATCGGTGGGGCAAGAACTTCCGGTTCTTCCGTGACGAGGTGCTCGACTGGCTCCGCCAGCAGTCGGTACAAAGCACGGCGATCGTGGCCGAGGACGAAACGGTGTCCGAGTCCCGTCACTGAGAACGAGAAGCCGGGCCGCCGAGCCTTCCGGTCGACCCGTTCCCCGACACGGTTGAGCAGCGGTTGCTGGGTCCACAGCACCGCGACGCCCTCGATTTCGTTGCGCGATGGCTCCTCTCGTTGCTGAGGCAGAATCGGAAACGCCGGAGGAATGGTGCATAACTGTGATTATGCACGCCACGGATCTACACTGCTTCGGTGCCCGACACCACCAACACCACGGCCTCGCCGAGCCTGACAGGGCTGTTCCGGCTCTTCGAGCACCACCTCGGCACCGCCAAGCCCTCCCGACACACCGTCGACGCCTACGGGAGCGACCTCGTCGGGATCGCCAGCGAACTGCTCGATCCGATCGACCACCGCCGCACCGTCGCCGAGCTCGAGCTCGACGACGTGACCATCGAGGCGCTCACCGTAGCGTTCTCCAACTGGGCGTCAGTGCGCTCCGGCGCATCGGTGCGGCGCACCTGGTCGGCGTGGAATCGGTTCTACGGCTGGCTGGTCGCCACCGGCCGAATCGGCGGTAACCCGATGTCCGCTATCGACCGACCCAAGGCTCCTGATCGGGGCCGGATCCGCTCCATCACCATCGAGGATCTCGAACGGGTCCTGGAAATCGCCCACACCTCCTACGCGCGCGCCCGTCACCCCTGGCCCGAGCGCGACTACGTCCTCGTCGCCATCTGCGCCACCACCGGAATCCGGCTCTCCGAACTCACCGGACTCACCATCGGATCGCTCACCGGAACGCCCGGAGAGTACCAACTGACCGTCACCGGGAAAGGCAACAGGGCCCGCACCGTCCCGCTGGCTGACCCCGCGAAGGCGGCCATCGATGCGTACCTCACCGAACGCAGAGAACGGTTCCCGAACCACCGCATCGACCGACCCGCGACCCACCTCATTGTCCATCACACCGGAGCACCGATTACCAACCGACAGGTCCAGTACCAGATCGAACAGCTGTTCCGACGCGGCGATGTCACCGTTCACCACGGCGGCGCTCTCGTCCACTCCCTCCGCCACACCTTCGCTACAGAGGCCCTCCGAAACGGTGCCAACCTACGCGAAGTGCAAGAGCTCCTCGGCCACCGCAGCCTCGACACCACACAAACCTACCTCCGAGCCGTGCCTGACGACCTCAGAGAAACCGTCAACACGCATCCCGCCACCCGCATCATCGACCGCCAGGCATAGGGCGCTTCGACGGTCAGGGCGGGGCGTGAGCGGCAAGTACGTCCCATCTCGGCTTCCGGCGTAGAGCGCTGGCCGGATTCGGTAGTCCCGGTAGTTGGCACCCCCGCACGTCGACCCGCTTCACCTGCTTCACGTGGTTGTCACCGCCGGCGCTTGGCCCGTTCGATGCAGGGTACCGACACCACCAACGGCAGAGGTCCGACGCTAAGGGGCCGAACAGGTGCTCGGCTGGCCATCCGTTGGAATCCGAATCCGGAGGAGTGGTGTCGGAAATGGCTGCTCCGGCGATGCTGAACTGGCGGCGAAGCGGACCCGTCTGTATCGTGGACTGATCGCCGTGAATCTTGACGGCTTCCGAACGAGCTGCGCCAAGTCTACGTCGCTGATGCGACGGAACTCCGCCGGATACCTCCTCGGCACGATGACCTCCTCATCATCAGCGCCCGTGATCCAAGCATCCCCACCGAGCGATCCCCAGGGCAGACCACCGCACGTGCTCGAGCGTGTACCGCAAGTGATTAGGTGGACAGGGTCCAGCCCGGGGGGTGCCCGTCGATATCGCCATCGGCGTCCCATGGAGCTGGCGTTGAGATCGCAATTGACACGCGTGCCGGGCAGTAAGCCACGCCTGGAGTGTTACCGGAAGCGCACACGAACACAAGCGGGTGCGGCCGGTCCTGGAGCTGGAGAACGGTGGCGCACAAGGGGCAGTCGTTAGAGCAGTCCGGCGTTCTCCTCCCGGCTGAGACGTTGACAACCCGGCGTTCGTCACCCGCTACGCGTGCGGCTTCGCGAAACGCGTGCGCCAGGGTCGCCACATCGCCGTGACCGGTACGACGGAGCGCCTTGATGCTGTACAGCTGCAGCCATGGAGAACTCGCTGCGAGAATCGCAGCGACGGCGGTGCCATGGCCGTGAAGATCCTCGGATCCTTCGCCCGTCAGGTCAAGTTCCCCAGCGATGCGACCTTTCAATGACGGGTGATCTCGGCGGACCCCCGAGTCGACGACAATAGCCAGGCCGGGCTCGGGTTCGAACTCGGGAACAGAGTATGGCTCGATGTCCGGCACCAGCCAACGCCCATCAGGCTGAAGCAAGGTCGGGAGCAGCGGCTCAAGCCTGCCGAGAATCGAAACGGGGTCGTCCGGTCTGAAGCCGTCGCGCCTGCTATCAAAGAGTTCGGTCGATCTCACTTTTCTGCCTTCGGTTTGGCCGCCCCCTCCGTGGCGGTTTCCGACTTCGGTTTGGACTCCGCCTCCTTGCTGCCTGCTGCGGCGCCAATGCCCAGCAAAGCGCCGAGGAGCCCGATCCCACCTTCAGCGCTGATGACGTCCCAGGCCATAAGCGCTGACACCACACCAACTCCCAGGGTGGTGACGACGAGCCGACCCCAGTTCTGTATCGCGAACGGCAAGACAATCCCGGTGAGCTCCTTCCGAGGCCCTGAAACAGTCACCTTGTGTGGTGCAGACTCTTTACCAACGGTGGCGGTCACCGTCGCAGTGCCCGCTTCTCGGAAGGTGACCTCCAGAGTCGAACCGGTGCCGATGGATGGCTCCGGCTTGCCGCCCTCCACGGCCCACGACACCTTCGACGAGTCGTCGTAGCCGATGGCCTTGAACGTAACCGTCGCGCCGGGGGTGGCCTCGGTCGGCCCACTGACACCCACTTTGCCGTCGGGCGATTGCGCGATCGCGGGTCCGTTCTCGCTTCTGATTAGTTGCCCGCCCTCGACTGCGAGGTCGATGGTCTGCAGTAATCGAGCGTGGTATAGGTAGGCAAACCATAGCCCAGCAATCACCACCAAAACGGAGGCAGCCAAGAGCCAAAGGCCCGGCCCGCCGAGATATCCGACACTCCCATCAGGAGGCGCTGTCGTTGGGGTTGTCGGTTCAGCCGCAAGCGCTGCGGCCCACGCCGACCACGGCGTCAGCATCAAAGCGATGGCGCTGCCTATCGCCAATACGAGTCGAGAGAGCAACCTTGACACTACAACCTCCCCATTCTTGTCGCCGGTCGCCGCAGATCCTACCGCCTCCACCGCAGCCACGCCAGCACCCGGTCGCCGGCCACGTCGAAGTAGACGCGGAGGGCGCGGAGCCCGGGGAACTCGAGTCGGGTGAGGGCAAGCAGCATCTGGCTGCCCAGTATTCCCATGTGGCCGCATTCGTGGGCGAGGACGGCTGCAAGGGACGGGTGGTCGATGAGGCTGGAGCGGATGTAGATGGTGCGGCCGATCGCCTCGGCGTTCGGCGTGGGGTCGTCAACGACGAACCACATCATGGGCCGGCGTGCGCCTTGGCGGCGTAGCTCGGCCAGTATCGGCTTGACGGTCGCCTTCTCGCGCCGGCTCGGCCGGCGGGCGCCGAGTTCCCACATCAGCCCCCAGCCGCCGGGGACGCCCAAGAGGGTCACTGCCGACCATACGAGCGGGAAGGTGGCGACGCCGAGCGCCACGAGAACTGCAGTATACCCATCGTGGCCGAGGACGGCGGTCATCACCAGTACGACGATGAACCGGATGAGCACGTAGATCAGCTCGATGGCGAGGCAGATGAGGTAGAGAGGCGGTGCGATCATCGTGTCCTCCTCGCATCTGGGGATGCCACCCGATCTTCTCGCACGGGTGTGACACGAACCCGCACGGCTCGGCCGTGAGCGATCAGGAAGCACTCCCCGACGTCGAGCTGGCGGACCTGGTCTGGATGCACCCTGAACGCGTCTTGGGTGCGGAGGCTGCCGAGCCCGGTCGGCCCATCGTCGGTGGAGACCTGGATGGTTCGTTCCACCGTGAGGCGGGTGCCAGCGCGGGTGACGAGCCGTTCCGGATCCGCGCCCTGGTGGCAGATGAGCCCGGCGGCTGCGTCGAGGATCCGGTCGGCGCCGGCGCCGAGCCCACCGTGAGATTGGCTGGAGACGATGACGGATGCTCCGAGGCTGCGGACTCGTTCGAAGAGGTTGGCGGCGTCGGTGTCCATCGACAGCGCCGAGAACTCGTCGATCACCAACAGGACCCGGCGATCCGGTAGTTTGCGGCGGGCGACGTAGTGGGCGAAGTCCTCGACCAGGAACCTTCCCAACCCGGCCGCCTCTTCCTTGAGGGCGAGCCCGTCGAGAAGGACGTAGGCGGCGTCGACATCCTCGAAGGCCCACGTGCCGTCGAGCTTGCCGTCGAGAACCTCGAAGAAACTGCGATACCGAGCAACGGCACCCTGACCTTCCTTGCCATGACCCCGGCTCTGGAGCCGGTCGATCAGGTCGGTCGATGATTGGGGCGCCCCTACGGGGTGCTTGACGGCCTCGACGAGGAGCAGTTTCGTGATCGCCCGGTAGTAGGGCTCGGAGAAGTCCTCGACCGCCATCAGCCGGTTGAGCACCGCCAACGGCTCGCCCCGCCACCCGTCGTAGCCTGCGTCAGGGAACACCTCGACGCGACCGGCGCCAGCGTGACGCATCGCCGCGACAAACCTGGAGACGTTGGACGGGTCACCCTTGGCGTCAACGTACAGGACCTGCCAGCCGAGGTGGGCGGCGGCGCCGTAGGCGAGACGGAGCAGCGTCTCGGTCTTCCCCGACCCGGTGCCGCCCACGACCACGAGGTGCCGTCCCAGGACGGACGCCGGGTAGTACACGGAGCCGTCCCGGACCCAATCGGTGAGATCCCCGCCACGGGCCTCACCCAACCGAACCGCATCCCGGGGGGCCTGCTGGTTTCGACGTCGCCGGAGCCTCACGAGCCGACGTCCAGTCGCACGACGTGGAGGCGCTGCTGCTGTTGCGGAGTCAGCTTCTCGATCGTTCGGGCCAGGCCACGCTCTGCCGCCGGGGCGACGTGGTAGCGGGTCCGTTCGTAGTCGTAGGAATGCCACGCCACGATGTCAATCAGCCGCTTCAGATGCTTCGGGGTGAGTTCCACCTCAACCGCAACGATCACCGTGTCGTCGAGGATCTCGGCGTCGGGGAGATGATGCGGGTCACGTCCCGACCCGAACGCATACAGCAGCCGCTCCGACCGCCACCGCAGTTCGGGCTGGTCGGCTTCGAGCATGCGGCGGACCTGACCACACCAATAGACGTGGTTGAGCCACATCGGACGAGGTGCCAGGTACTTCACCTCGAGGCCAACCGCCCGCAACCCGGTCCGGGTCAGCCATACCCAGCCGGGTTCTGCGTAGAGGATCTTCTGCGTCTCGACCAACTTGGCCCGCCGCCACCGCTCCACCACCCGCCGTGTCCGCCGCTCCGACAACACACCAGCAAGGCTCGTCTCGCCGCCTGGCTGCGACCCAAGCAACCCGCTGAGCTGGTCCATCCGCACCGCGTACTGCTCCCCGATCCACCGCAACGCCCAAAGATCCCGCTCCGTCAACCGGACCTCCCCCGCATCCCTCCTCCGCCTCTTCTCCCCTGTTTCCTTCACCCATGTCAACTGTCCACCCTCCACCATCATCACCACCCACCCAATCCCCACCGCCGTCTCCAATCCCCGACCCCGGCCACGCAGGATGCGGGGGTGGGGTCGGGGATGGGAGACGGCACGCCCCCAGCCCCGATCGCCTTACCCATCAAGGTGTTTCCGAGGTGGCGGGTGGACCGACCCAGCGACCTCGTTGCGCCGGGGCTCCGGGCCGGGTCTCGGACCGGGACTGCACCGAGCAGCCGGCGCAGCGGCGACACCTCAAGCGGGTCGCTCCGCTGATCAGCCAGCCAAGCCTCCACGTCCTCTCGACGGAACCGAACGTGCCGGCCGACCTTGTAGCTCGCCGGCCCGCCACCCCGATACCGCCAGGCGTAGATCGTCCCCACCGGGACCCCGAGCCATTCAGCAACCTCGTCTACTGTCAGAAGTCGTTCCGCCGGACCGCATGCCAACCCGACCATGTTGTTCCCGATGAGTGCTCTGTGTGTATCCATGCCGACGAACGTACGACCGCCCGATCACCGGGTGAAGACCTGATCCGCCAGATTGGTCACCCTGCAGAATCTGTCGCTAGTCGGTGATACGTTCGACGCCATGGACGACGATCTCACCCCGAACGCCGTGATCGCCTGGAATGTGCGCCGATTCCGCCGCCAACGCGGATGGACCCAGAACGACCTTGCCGAACGCCTCAGCGACCGGGACGGCAAGCCGTGGACGGTCTCGATGGTCTCCGATGCCGAGACAGCTGGCCGCACCGACCGGGACCGGCAGTTCACCATCAACGAGGTCAATGTGCTTGCCCGAATCTTCCAAGTCTCCGTCGTCGCCCTCTTCGTCCCCGATCCCACCCACCTCGTCCGCATCGGCAACGGTGTCTACACCCGCAGCGACTACGTCGACCTCGTCCTCCAGTTCCCACCCGAGTCGATGCCGGAAGGCTTCGAGTGGCGACTACAGAACCAGTACGCCGTCCGCAACCACGAGGACGCCACCCGACTCGCCCGCAGCCGTCCGCTCCGTCGGCAGGATTCGATCGGCGACGTCCCCCGTCGCCTCATGCTTGGGTTTCTGCAGTCTCAGGGCGCGACAGGCCCCTTCAATGCCGAGTCGACCAGCGCGACGATGGCACAGCGCTCCCGGTTCCCGTGTGTGAGGAGGTAGTTCCATGGGATGGGTCCGCAGGGTTCAGCATCGATCCGGAGATTCGAGCTGGCAGGCCCGGTGGCGTGACCCCACCGGTGCCGAGCGAGCCAAGAACTTCGATCGCAAGATCGACGCTCAGCAGTACCTGGTCGGCCTCCAGTCCGACATGCTGCGCGGCAGCTACGCCGACCCTCGCCTCGGCCAGACGAAGCTCGAGGAGTGGCTCGGCGAATGGCAGGCGACACGGACCAACCTGAGCCCCGCCACGCGTCTGCGCGACGAGGCCTCGATCCGGAACCACGTCATCCCCGCTCTCGGCACCGCTCCCATCGGCCACCTACGCCCGATGCACGTCGCCCAGTGGGTGGCGGCGCTCGATGCCCAGGGCCTGGCACCCGCCACCGCCCGCAAGGCCTACCAACTCCTCGCCGCCTCGCTGAGCGCCGCCATCGACAACGGTGTCATCGCCATCACCCCTTGCCGCAAGGTGAAGCTCCCGAAGCTGGTGCAACCCGACATGCGCATCCTCGAGTCCGACGAGATCGGTGAGCTGGCCGCTGCGATCGACCCTCGCTACCAAGCCATGGTCCTGACCGCCGCCTACACCGGCCTCCGTTTCGGCGAGCTCGCTGCGCTCCGGATCGAACGATTCGACGCGCTGCGCCGATCCATCCGGGTCGTGGAGAGCCTCTCCGAGGTCCGAGGCAGCTTCCATTTCAAGCCACCCAAGTCCGACGCTGGGCGTCGCATGGTCTCCGTCCCAGCCTTCCTGGTCGAGGTGCTCGCCGAGCACCTCGCCAGGCACGCCGACGGCTCCGGTCTGATGTTCACTGCCCCGACCGGCGGACCCATCAGACGCACCAACTTCCGCCGCCGCGCGTGGCAGCCCGCCGTTCAGAACTCGGTCGGCCATCCGTGTACCTTCCACGACTTGCGACACACCCACGCCGCTCTCCTCATCGCCCAGGGTGAGCACCCCAAAGTCATCCAAGCTCGGCTTGGGCATGCCTCGATCAAGACCACACTCGACACCTACGGCCACCTCATGGACGGCCTCGATGAGGCAGCTGCTGACCGCCTCGATGCAGGCTGGCGGGAAGCTGCAGGCTCGATGTGGCGCGCACCATCGTCAGGTAGCGGTGTCCGGAGGACCCTGCGCGAGGGCGACGTCGTGGACCTCGATGATCGTTTCTCCCGCCCGAGCTCGCTCCAACGCGTCAACGATCTTCGCGGCGGCCGAGCTTGGGTCTGTCTCGACCTCGAAATCCCAGAGCCGTACAACGTTCCATCCCAAGTCGACGAGCCGACTGTTCGCTTCTCGGTCCCTAGCGATGTTGCGATCGATCTTCTGATCCCAATAGTCCCCACTCCGGCCGCGCCAATACTTGGACGGGTGCCCGTGCCAGAAAGCCCCATCGACGAACACGGCCAACTTCCCTCGGCCGAATACCAAATCCGGCTTGCCGGGCACGTCTGCGCGATGACACCGCCATCCTCGAAGCCCCAGCGAATACAGCGCCCTGCGTAACTGGACCTCCGGCGTCGTGTCGCGTCCCTTGACGCGCCTCATCACCTCGCTGCGCGTAGCTGCGTCGTAGGTGTCAGCCATCCTCCTCGAAGGCTACAGGAGCGCTCTCCTCACCCGTCTCCTCGCCCGGCTCCTCGACGGGTATCTCGCCGCCCGCGCCTTGGAGTCGCTTCTGCGCAAGCCACTCGAGCCGCCGTGCCTGAGTGAGCAGCGTCTGCCTGAGACCCACGTTGACCGAGCGCTCGCTGATCACTCGGGCGAGGTTGGCGATCGTCGCGGCCCGACGGGCGATCCGCACGTCGGGATGCTTCCTGAGCGGATAGAGGTCATCAGGAATGATGCGAACCCGGTATGAAGCTGGGAGTTCGATCTGCTCAGCAGCCGGAACGGTCTTCTCATTCAGAACAGCGTTGAAGACCGATTGGGCCAGAGCGCGCTGGTAGACCGTGAATTCGGCGCGGGAGAGAAGAGATTTCACCTCAGCGTCCGATAGCCCGTCGACATCCCAGAAGGGCCACATCTCGATCTCTGCCACTTCGAACGGATCGAGAACGTTCATGGCCACGGCGTCGGTTCGTTGATTCGTCAGATGTCGACTTATCCGGGTTCGGAGGCTCTCGTAGGTTTGTCCGACGTAGATTGGTTCTCCGTCGTAGTCGTAGAACAGGTAGACGCCATGCTTCGCGTTCCCGACCTTGCGGCCCAGCTCATCGAGGGTATTAAACGCCTGGCGAATCCTTCCGCGTATCGCCTCCACCGCGTGGGGAGTGTCGGGGAAGTCGAGATCCGCGTCAGGCATAGGCAGCTGATGGAATCTGATCGCGCAAGACTGGGCCGAGATAGGAGTCGGCGATCCATTCAATCACGGGCACGCACACGCCGTCGCCAAGACCGAAGAGAGCCTGGTTTGGAGTCACGCTGCTGAGCACAAACTCGCCAGCTCCCTGAAGACGTGAGTACTCCAGAGGCGTCATCCATCGAACCCGAACCTTACCACGCCCAGCTTCGACCACAGCTTGTTTGCTCGAGCCGCCACGAGCAGTCCTAAGGCATCCAGCCAGCTCATCCGAGCGGATCTCCCAAACAGCGACCCGGGCTCGTGTACGGCGGTAGGCGGTTCGCCACTGGAGCTCTGCGCGTTCGATCATCAGGTCCAGTCGCCGTCGTTGGAGCGACGACAAAGAACTGCTGAAAGTCGCAACTCTGTCTGGTACCCACCAGCGCTCGTCCTCAGCCTCGAGCTTCTCAACCACCGAAGAGAGCTCTGGGGGCTCCGTGGACGGCGAGGCAATCGGGTAGGCATGCAGCCGTGCATCAGGATGGTCGAACCTGAACCTCCACATCCAATCAGGTCGAACTGCCGACGGACCCCACGCCTCGGCTCCTTCGGGCGGATGAGCGAGCCCGACAATAAACATGCGCGGGCGGCTCTGAGGTACGAACCACCTTGCATCGCCCACAAACATGTCACATGAGTATCCGAGCCGGTTCAGTTCAAAGACGGCAGCTTCAAGATCCTTTCCGCCGTGCGAGGTGGCGAAGCCGAGGACATTCTCGAGGAGCACCGCCCGAGGGCGCCGTTCGCCCATCTCGTCGAGAATGCGGGCGAACTCCCAGAACATGCCTGACTCCGACCCCTCGAGACCGGCGCGATTGCCGGCCAACGACAGATCTGTGCAAGGAAACGACGCCGAGGCGACGTCCACATCGGGTATATCGCCGCCACCGATGTCGCGCACATCCCCAAGACGGAAATCCTCGTCTCCGAAGTTCGCCGAATACAGCCTCTGCTTCACGGGCTCGATGTCGTTGGCGAAGCGCACGTCGAATCCGGCAGGTTCCAGGCCAGCGCGCACCAGGCCCATGCCTGCGAAGAACTCAGCTGCTCGCAGCCGGGGCAAGTGTTCCTCCGGGGAAACTACATGTGTGTCATTCATGGTAGCCACCGTACCCGGAGGCTGTGACGCTTTCAGACTGCGACATCCGATGGCTCGCTCAGCGGCTGCTCGGGTGCGGACGCGATGCGGACGCGAGGCTCCTCGGGGACACGACCGAGCCGTTCTCTCGCGACGAAAGCCCTTGCGGTGCAGGGGCTTTCAGTAGTGGGCCCACCTGGATTTGAACCAGGGACCTCATCCTTATCAGGGATGCGCTCTAACCGAGCTGAGCTATGGGCCCGCGGGTCGGCGATTGTACCAGCGGGCCCGGGCCGGGCTTTCCACCGGCTGACCGTCTCGGCGCGCCATCACCGACCGTCCCGGACGGTGCCGGTGTGGTCGGTGATCGCTGGTTCCCCCCGGAGGTGCCTTGGCCGGCGAGCGGGTCAGTCCCCGCGGTTGCCCCGGCCGAACTTGACGACCTTGGAGTCGGT
>Ga0136633_1002000_pt1 | contig 14477 bp, 15 predicted proteins | sample AntDrymeUQ832206_2_FD_105494 | JGI IMG/M metagenome (GOLD analysis project Ga0136633, IMG submission 105494) | Polar desert sand microbial communities from Dry Valleys, Antarctica - metaG UQ83 (22.06) | ecosystem: Environmental > Terrestrial > Soil > Desert | place: Antarctica: Dry Valley... | reverse complement strand
CCCTGCTACACGTTTGGCGAACCGGGCACCAAAGACGGCGTCATAAACCACATCACCATCGGAGGCGAACGAACCGATGCTCGATGACATCGTCAGCCCCGTTGTCGATGAGGGCCTGGGAAACTCTTCCTACCTCGTCGATCTCGGCGACGGCAGGGCTCTTGCCGTCGACGCGTGCTTGGATCTGCGCGGGCTACGGGCGGAAGCCGACCGACGAGGGCTGCGGATAGCGTTCGCCGCTGACACACACCTGCATGCCGACTTCTTGTCTGGCTCCATGCAGCTCGCCGCGACGGATGAGGCGCGCGTGCTGGCCTCAGCGTCGGGGGGACGGGCCTTCGAACATCTGGGATTGGAGGACAACGACGACGTGGATCTGGGCGGCCTCACCCTTCGCGCTCTGACGACCCCGGGACATACCGATGAGCATCTGGCCTACCTCCTGCTCGACGGATATCGCGAAATCGGGGTCTTCACCGGCGGCTCGCTCATCGTGGGATCGGCTGCCCGAACCGATCTCGTCTCCGCGGATCGGACAGAGAAGCTCGCCCGCGCCCAGTACCACTCGCTGCACCGGCTTGCTGCCTTACCCGACGAGGTGACGGTGTGGCCAACGCACGGCGCAGGATCGTTCTGCTCGGCCGGTGCCGTTCGATCCGGAGCCGCCACCTCTATCGGCACCGAGCGCGCGTCCAACCCGCTGATCGCGGCGCCCGATGAGGACGCGTTCGTCGCGATGCTGCTGGGATCGCTGGGCAACTACCCGCCGTACTTCGACCGGCTCGGAGAGGAGAACCGTCGCGGCCCCGCCGTTCTTCCTTCCCTCCTTCAGGTGACGTCGATGGATCCGGCCGCGGTCCACCGGGCTTGCGAGGCAGGTGCGGAGATCATTGACGTTCGGCCGGTCGCGTCCTTCGCCGAGGTACACCCCCGCGGCGCACTGTCCATCCCGCTTCGCCCGGCGTTCGCCAGCTGGCTCGGCTGGCTCGCACCGCACGACCGCCCCCTCGTCATACTCCGCGACGGCCAACAGGACCTCGACGAGGTGCTCTGGCAGGCCGCCAAGATCGGCTACCAGAACATCGTGGGAGAGTTGGCCGGCGGCATCGTCGCCTGGATGGGCGCCGGCCTCGACACCGGCTCGATATCACTGACGGAGGCCAGGCCGATGGAAGGCGTGCGCGTTCTCGACATCCGCCAGACGGCCGAGTTCGAGGCGGGCCACGTGCCTGGCGCTGTCCACGTGGAGCTGGGCGACCTCCCTGTGCGGATCGATGAGTTAGGTGACGAACCGACGGTGGTCATGTGCGGCCACGGCGAACGCGCGATGGGCGCGGCGAGTCTTCTGACCCGGGCGGGAGTCAGCGACCTGCTCGTGCTCGACGGTGGTCCTGAGGACTGGGCTGGCGCTAACGGGCAGATCTTGGAGACCGGCAGGTGAGGCTGTCCCCATACCGCTCGGCCCCGGCACTGGGAGTGCGGGTCAATGCCGCTCAGTTCATCCTGTTGGTCGCAGTCAACGCCTTAGTTGGAGGGATGCTGGGGCAGGAGCGCACCGTGCTACCGCTGCTGGCCACCGACGAGTTCGGGCTGACCGCCTACTCCGCCGTGCTGACCTATATTCTCGCGTTCGGTCTCGCAAAAGCCGCGACCAACTACCTCGCTGGAAGCTGGTGCGACCGGTACGGGCGAAAACCCGTCCTCGTGATGGGGTGGCTGGTTGCCGTGCCAGTGCCACTGCTCCTCATCTGGGCACCAACCTGGTGGTGGGTCCTCGTGGCGAACGTGCTTCTCGGGGTCAGTCAGGGGCTGACGTGGTCGACCACCGTCATCATGAAGATCGACCTTGTCGGCCCCGCCAGACGCGGCCTGGCCATGGGGTTGAACGAGTCAGCCGGGTACGTCGCCGTCGCCGCGACAGCGCTCCTCACCGGCTACCTCGCCGCGAACCATGGACTGCGGCCCGCACCGTTCTACCTGGGTGTCGCCTTCGCGGCCCTCGGCTTGGGACTCTCCACGCTCGTCGTGCGGGAGACCCGTGGACACGCCGAACTCGAGGCAGCCAGCCACGTTGCCCGCGACGACGGCCGGCACGATCACCTGCACCCACTGCTCACTAACCGCGAGGTCTTCACCCAGACAAGCTTCCGTGAACCCGCGCTGTCCTCGGCGAGCCAAGCCGGGCTAGTGAACAACCTCAACGACGGCCTCGCCTGGGGACTGTTCCCCGTGCTGTTCATCTCCGAGGGTCTGTCGGTCGGCAGGATCGGTGTCCTCGCGGCGCTCTACCCAGCGGTCTGGGGTTTCGGTCAGCTAGCCACCGGTGCCCTGTCGGACCAGTGGGGGCGAAAGCAACTCATCGTCGGCGGCATGCTCCTCCAGGCGGTCGCGCTCGGCGTGTTCGCGGCGGGTGGCAGTTTCACGATCTGGGCCGTCGCCGCCGTCCTTCTCGGAGCGGGGACCGCGATGGTCTACCCGACATTGCTTGCCACTATCGGGGACGTCGCGCACCCTGCCTGGCGGGCCCGCTCGGTCGGCATCTACCGACTCTGGCGAGACGGTGGCTTCGCCGTGGGTGCGCTGCTCGCCGGCGCAGTCGCCGACCTCTGGGGCATCCGCGCAGCCGTCTGGGTCGTTGCCGCGATCACCGCCGCCTCAGGGCTCCTGGTTGCAGTCCGCATGTACGAGACCCATCGGCCAGCACACTTGAAGTAGTCGTTAGGCCGACTTCTCGTCAGGCCAGTGAGTTAGGCCAGTGAGTTAGGCCAGTGAGAGGAAGAGCTTCTCCATCTTCTTCACGTCCACATTGTTCACGCCGTCGCCTTGGGTCAGGCACTGCTGGAGTCCCGTTGCCACGATGGCGAACCCTGCCCGGTCGAGTGCCCGAGAGACGGCCGCGAGCTGGGTGACGACGTCCTCGCAGTCTCGGCCTTCCTCGAGCATCCGGAGTACGCCGGCGAGCTGGCCCTGCGCGCGCTTGAGGCGGTTGATGACTGGGGTCATCTCGGTTGGGTCGAGCTCCATGGTCAGTTCTCCTCGGTGAGTGCAGCGAGCGCTTCGGTCAGTCGCTTCTTCGCATCTGCAGCGACGTCGCACAGTGCGTCGCCAGCCAGCTGGGTCATCGCGTCCGGGTCGAAGGCCTCGACGATCGTGGTCTTTTCGTCGAGGGCGCGGACGACTACGTTGCACGGGAGCACGGCCGCGATCGACGGGTCGATACCGATCGCCTCGTGCGCGAGCTGCGGTCGGCACGCTCCAAGGATCACCTGCGGGGCGACGTCCACGTCCAGCTTCGCCTTGAGCGTGGCTTTCAGGTCGATCTCGGTGAGGACGCCGAATCCCTGGTCGGCCAGCGCAGCGCGGACGGCTTCGACAGTCGCGTCGTACGGCCGGGCCAGGGTCGTGCTCAGGGTGTAGCTCATCAGGTGCTCCTCGCGGGGTTGTGACTGCTGTCGTCTAGGTCTCAGTGGCTGCCCACCCAGGTGGATGGTCGCCATGGTCTGCTTTCCTGTTTTGTCATTTGACTTGAATACCGGTCGGGGTGTTACGGTCCAATCGTACATACCCCCCTGGGTATTCACAACCACACCGGAAGGCGGCCCAAACCATGCGAGAGATCGACGTGGCTGACCTCGAGCCTGCGCTGCACGACGGCGCCACCCTCGTCGACGTGCGTGAGGCGGCGGAGTACGCCGAGGGGCACGTTCCCGGCGCAGTCCTGCTGCCGATGAGCCAGGTGTCGACCCGCGTCGGGGACCTCGACTCCTCAGCCGAGGTGCACGTGATCTGCGCGTCGGGCAACCGCAGCGCGGCGATATGTGACTTCCTCACCGCGGCCGGCCTCGATGCCGTGAACGTGACCGGCGGGACCGCGGCCTGGATCCGTTCGGGACGCCTGGTCGAGGGGGGTCTGTGAAGCGCGACTTCACCGTCCTCACCATCGAGACGCCGACACTGGGCGACCGGAGCTACCTTGTGCACGACGGCCAGGTGGCCTTCGTCGTGGACCCGCAGCGTGACATCGACCGGGTCCTGACCCTCCTCGAGGAGCACGACGTGCGTTTGACCGATGTCTTCGAGACCCACATCCACAACGATTACCTGACCGGTGGATTGGCGCTGGCTCATCGCGCGGGTGCGGCGTACCACGTCAACGCGGCGGACGACGTGGCCTTCGACCGCACTCCGATCCGGGACAGGGAGACCGTCGTGATCGGCGACCGGATGCGCGTCACCGCTCTGGCGACGCCCGGCCACACATTCACCCACCTCAGCTACGCACTGGACGACGCTGCCTTGGGCGCCACGATCGGGGTCTTCTCGGGCGGCTCCTTGCTGTACGGCGCAACCGGTCGCCCCGACCTCCTGGGCCCGGAGCACACGCACAGCCTGGTTCGCCACCAGTACGCCTCTGCGCACAAACTAGTGGAGTTGCTTCCCGACGAGGCCGGCGTCTTCCCGACCCACGGGTTCGGATCTTTCTGCTCGGCCACCCAGTCCGACGCGACCGAGTCGACGATCGGACGCGAGAAGGTCGCCAACCGTGTCCTTGGCCAGGACGAGGAGACCTGGGTCCGCGAACTCTTGGCGGGGCTCGACGACTGGCCGGCGTACTACGCCCACATGGGCCCTGGCAATCTTGCCGGCCCCTCCGAGCCCGACCTGAGCCTGCCAACGAAGGCGGACGCCAACGAGCTCCTACGGCGGATCGAGGACGGGGAGTGGGTCGTGGACCTGCGCAGCCGCATTGCCTTCGCTGCCGGTCACGCACCGGGGACCCTGAACTTCGGCATTGAGGGCCCGTTCGCGACGTACCTCGGCTGGCTGATCCCCTGGGGCACCCCGGTGACCCTCCTGGGCGAGAGCGTGGAGGACATCATCGAGGCCCAGCGCGAGCTGATCCGGATCGGCATCGACCGCCCGGCGGCCCACGCGACCGGTAAACCCGGGGACTGGTTCGACGGAACCCTAGCCGGCTTCCCGACCGCGACGTTCGCCGAGCTTGCGCAGGTCCGCCACCACCGCGAGGTGGTCGTCCTCGACGTCCGCCGTGCGCAGGAGTACGCCGCGGCGCGCATCGACGGGGCCGTCAACATCGCGCTGCACGACCTGCCGAGCCGGCTCGACGAGGTTCCCGCGGGCGAGGTGTGGGTGCATTGCGCGGGCGGCTACCGCGCCTCCGTCGCTGCATCCTTGCTCGACGCCGCCGGACGCCGCATCGTCGCGGTGGACGACAGCTTCGACAACGCCCGCGAAGTGAACCTGCACCTGTTGGGTCCCGACGCGTGACGCTTGCCGCCATCGCCGTCGTCGCCGGCTTGCTCATCGGCCTCAGCCTGGGCGCACTCGGTGGCGGTGGCTCCATCCTCGCCGTACCGGTGCTGGTCTACGCCCTCGACCAGACCCCCCTCCAGGCGACGACCGGCTCCCTCGTCGTTGTCGGAGTCTCATCGGTGATCGGCGCGGTCACAGCACACCGGGCTGGCAACCTGCTGCTCGGGCGCGGCATCAGCTTCGGGCTGGTGGCGGTCGCCGGCGCAGTCGTCGGCGCGAAAGCCTCGGCCCATGTGGACGAGGCCGTCCTGCTCGCGGCCTTCGCCTTGCTGATGCTCCTGGTCGCTGTGCTCATGGTGCAGCGGCTCGTCCGCGGCAGGAACGAGCAGTCGGCCGAGCCGCCGACCCTCGACGACCCGATCATCACCTTCAGCCCGACCTTCATCTGCCGATGCCCGCGGGCCTTGAAGGTGCTGGTCACCGCCACCGCGGTCGGCCTGCTTACCGGCTTCCTCGGTGTGGGAGGTGGATTCCTCGTGGTGCCCGCACTCGTGCTGGCCCTCGGACTGTCGATGCGGCACGCACCGGGGACGTCCCTGATAGTGATGGCCATCACTAGCACCGCTGCGCTTGGTGTCCGTGCCGGCACCGGACTCCAGCCCGATTGGGGACTCGTGCTCCTGCTCACCGCCGCTTCCTCGGTCGGCGTTCTCGTCGGCGCACGACTGGCCGCCCGCATCGACACCCGCCGCCTCACCCAGGCCTTCACCGGCCTCGTCCTTGCCGTCGCGGTGGCCACCGCGTCACAGGCACTCCCCGCACTCGTCTGACCACAGCCTCAACCCCGCAAGAAGGAGATCCATCATGTGTCGAGCAGTCAGCTGCCGCCAGTGCCGCAAGACCACCTGGGCCGGTTGCGGCATGCACGTCAACCAGGTCATGGCCGGCGTACCGTCCGCCCAACGCTGCCCCGGGCATCCCAAGGCCGAACGCAGTGGGCTCTGGAGCCGCCTTTTCGGGGCGCGCCCTAACGCCTGAGAAGGCGAGCCGACTCGATCCCGCCGAGCAGGTCCGCGGTTCTCCAGAAGAGCAACAGCAGAGGCGGTCAGTCAGCTCGGTTGATAACCGTCGGCGTACGACGCGACCACTGGCCCGACGTACCTCTGCGACGAGTTCAACCTAGACTCGGGAACGATGTTGACATCGAGCCAAGCGATCCAGCGGCAGTCGCGTTCCTGGCGGCTGCCGATGCTGTTGTGCGCTGTAGTAATTGGCATCATCGGGATGCACGGCCTGGCTTTGCACGCGAGTACGGCGGGGAGCAGTCACGACGTACACGTCACGGTCATGGACGTATCGGGCCACCACGCTGGCGCTCTCACGACCGAGCGGGCTCAGCCCGTTCTCGCGGCACCTAGGCCCGACGATCATTCCGGGGTAATGGCATTGTGCGTGGCGATGCTCGCCGGAGCCGCCTTCACCGTGCTCCTGCTCTTTCCGCGGCGACGCTCTCGCGTGTGGTTCGCGCAGTCGCCATCCACGCCACTTGTGTTCTCGGTTCCTCTCACGCTGTTTCAGAGATCATCCGTGTTGCGTTTCTCCGTCATCAGGTGCTGATCTGCCCAGAAGGACGCAGCCGTCGTCCACGTTGCTCTGTTCTGATCTGTTCTGATCGCACACATACTTGAGGAGAAATGACATGCGTTACCCACGCGTCCTAACCGTCGCCATCTTGGGGCTAGCCCTCGCGCTTGCTGGCTGCTCGAATGGCGAAACTGGTGAAAGTACCGGGAAGGGCTTCAACGATGCCGACGTCGCCTTTGCCACCAACATGATGCAGCATCATGCCCAGGCGCTGCAGATGGTCGACTTCACCATGGGCCACGACCTCGACCCTGAGGTCCAACAGCTCGCCGACGACATCCGTGCCGCTCAGACGCCCGAGATCGAGAAGATGGCCGACTGGTTGCTGGACTGGGACCAGCCGGTTCCTGAGACCGTCCGAGACCACGCCAACGCAGATGGCGGCGGCATGGATATGGGCTCCGATGGGCCCGGAATGATGAGCGCTGACGACCTGCAGTCGCTCGAACAGGCCGAAGGGACCGACTTCCAGCAGATGTGGCTGGAGATGATGATCGAGCATCACGAAGGTGCGATCGCAATGGCCGAAGAGGAGCAGAAGAGCGGCGAGCACCCGCAGGCGATCGCCATGGCCGAAGACATCGCCGGCGCTCAGGCAGAAGAGATCAGCACGATGAAGGATCTCCTGGAAGGGTGATCGCGCATGCTCATCAACACGTGTTCTAGTCGGCGACGCACAGCAGCCGCATTTGCGATTGCTGTGGTGTCGCTGAGCGGCTGCAGCACCGCTCCCCCCGCACCCACAAGCCCGGTCGGTGAGCAGTCGTTCGGTCACATACATGGCCTCGGCATCGATCCGGCAGACAATGGTTTGTACGTCGCGTCGCACATGGGCATCTTCAAGCAGACCCGCGACGGGTTCGAACGGGTCGCTGACCGCTGGCAGGACACCATGGCATTCACGGTCGTGGGGCCAGATCATTTCCTGGCCAGCGGCCATCCGGACATGCGGGAGGACAAGCCCGTTCACCTGGGTCTGATCGAGTCCAAGGATGCGGCGGAAACCTGGGAGTCGTTGTCGCTGGAAGGGCGGGCTGACTTCCACGCACTGGAGCCCGCTGGTGAACGGCTGTACGGCTACGACTCCCAAACCCAGACGCTCATGGTCACGTCAGATCGCCGGGAATGGCAGGACCTGGTCCAGCTGCCGGTCGTCGACCTGGCGGCAGATCCGAACGACGCGGGCACCCTGATGATCACGGACACGTCCGGACGGCTCATGCGAATGCAAGCCGGTCGTGAGCCTCAGCTGGTCGCGGACGCGCCGCGGCTGGTGTTCATCGACTGGCCCGAGGAGGATCTCCTCGTCGGCTTGGCGCCGGAGGGCAGTGTCCACCGGAGCACCGATGGCGGCGTGTCCTGGCAGGAACTGCGACCTATCGAGGGACCACCGGTTGCGTTGGCCGTGACGACTGACCGCTGGTACGCCGCCACAGAGCAGGGCATCTACGTTTCCGAGGACCAAGGGAGCACTTGGACCTCCGTGGAGGGGACGCAATGACAGGTGGCCCCGCCGTACGGCGTTTGACTAGATACCTCTGGGGGGTATAGTCGGTGATGCATAGATACCCCCCAGGGGTTTACAGGAGGGAAGCGCCATGGCACCCAAGGCACCCGGTTACCTCGACCAGAAGGCAGCACACCTCACCAGGCTCAAGCGCATCGAGGGTCAGATCCGCGGACTTCAGCGCATGGTCGACGAGGACACCTACTGCATCGACGTCCTCACGCAGGTCTCAGCGGCCACCAGGGCGCTCGAAGTGGTCGCGCTGTCGCTGCTTGATGAACATCTGCGGCACTGCGTCACCGACGCCATGCGCGACGGCGGAGAACAAGCCGAAGCCAAGATCACCGATGCCTCCGCGACGATAGCTCGACTCGTCCGCACCTGACCGCGCGCGGATCTAGAACGAGGAGAAACGACAATGACAGAACACCAGCGCCACGAGGACCGGCCGGCCGCCGCGACTCATCTTGTGAAGGATCCCGTGTGCGGGATGGATGTGGACCCCCACACGAGCGAGCACCGGTCCGAGCACGACGGACGCACCTACTACTTCTGCTCCACGCACTGCAAGGCGAAGTTCGAGGCCAGCCCCCACAAGTACGACGACGCGACGAACGCCCCGCCGACGGTCGAGGGCGAGACGGTCGAGTACACCTGCCCGATGCACCCTGAGATCCGCCAGTTCGGACCAGGCTCCTGCCCGATCTGCGGGATGGCACTGGAACCCGTGGTGGTCACCGCAGACACCGGACCCAGTCATGAGCTTGGCGACATGACCCGCCGTTTCTGGGTCGGCCTCGTCCTGAGCATCCCTGTCCTCGTGCTGGGCATGGGCACCGACCTGGTCCCAGCGATGCAAGACGTCATCTCCGCAACTGCCTCAACGTGGCTCCAGCTCATCTTGGCGACGCCCGTCGTGCTCTGGGCCGGGTGGCCGTTCTTCGTCAGAGGATGGACCTCGGTCCGCACCATGAAGCTCAACATGTTCACGCTGATCGCGATGGGCACCGGAACCGCCTGGCTCTACAGCGTGGTCGCGACCGTCGTGCCCGGCATCTTCCCCGACACCTTCCGGTCGGTGGACGAGACTGTCGACGTCTACTTCGAAGCCGCCGCGGTCATCACCGTTCTTGTGCTCCTCGGGCAGGTGCTCGAGCTCAAGGCGCGCGAGCAGACCTCAGGTGCCATCAAGGCACTGCTCGACCTGACCCCGAAGACCGCACGGCGGATCACCACCGACGAAAGTGACGAGGAAGTACCCCTCGATGTCGTGCAGATCGGGGACCGGCTCCGCGTGCGCCCCGGTGAAAAGGTCCCGGTCGACGGGTACGTCGAGGACGGCCGTTCCTCCCTGGATGAGTCACTCGTGACCGGTGAGTCGATGCCGGTCACCAAGACCGCAGGGGACACGGTGATCGGCGGCACCCTCAACCAGACCGGAGCCTTGGTCATCCGCGCCGAGAAGGTCGGCCGGGACACGATGCTCGCCCGGATCGTGGCGATGGTCGCGGAGGCTCAACGTTCGCGGGCACCGATCCAGCGACTGGCCGACAGGGTCGCCGCCTGGTTCGTGCCCACCGTCGTCGGGATCGCCGTGGTCGCGTTCATCATCTGGGCCATAGTCGGCCCGGAACCGTCACTCGCACATGCACTGGTCGTCGCCGTTTCAATCCTGATCATCGCCTGTCCCTGTGCGCTCGGGCTGGCTACACCGATGTCAATCATGGTCGGAGTGGGACGTGGGGCTGGGCTCGGCGTACTCATCAAGAACGCCGAGTCGTTGGAGCGGATGGAGAAGGTCGACACCCTCGTGGTCGACAAGACCGGAACCTTGACCGAGGGCCGACCGACGCTCACGCAGATCGTGACGGCCGATGGATTCGACGCGGACGACGTGCTTCGCCTGGTCGCCGGAGTCGAGCGCGCATCCGAACACCCATTGGCCCACGCCATCGTCGAGGCGGCAGAGAAGGCCGGGCTCGCCATCCCCGACGTCAGGGACTTTGACTCCCCCGTGGGCAAGGGCGCCCTCGGCATTGTCGAAGGTAAACGGGTGATGCTCGGTAGCGCCCTGTTTCTCACCAGCGAGGGTGTGGATGCGAGTTCCCTGGAGGCCCGGGCCGACGAGCTCCGTCATGACGGCGCCACCGCGATCTTTGCCGGAGTGGATGGGCAGGCGGCAGCGATCCTCGCGATCGCCGACCCGGTGAAAGAGACCACCCCCGAGGCGCTGGTGGCCCTACGTGAGGAAGGCATCCACGTGGTGATGCTGACTGGCGACAACCGCACCACCGCCGAGGCCGTCGCACGCAGGCTAGGGATCGACGAAGTCGAAGCAGGGGTTCTCCCGGACCACAAAAGCGCCGTCGTCGAACGGCTCCGTGCTGAAGGTCGAGTGGTCGCCATGGCCGGCGACGGCGTCAATGACGCACCCGCCCTGGCCGCTGCGGACGTGGGCATCGCGATGGGCACGGGCACCGACGTCGCCATCGAAAGCGCCGGAATCACGTTGCTCAGGGGCGACCTCACCGGCATCGTCCGGGCCAGGCACCTTTCGGAAGCCACGATGTCCAACATCCGACAGAACCTGGTGTTCGCGTTCATGTACAACACCGCGGGGATCCCCATCGCCGCAGGCATCCTCTACCCCGTGTCCGGCCTGCTGCTCTCACCGATGATCGCGGCCGCCGCGATGGCGCTGTCCTCGGTCAGCGTGATCGCTAACGCCCTGCGACTGCGAGCGACCAGAATCTGACTATCTTCACCGATGGCTAGTGCACATAGGAAAGGGTCGTCATCATGCCGCCCTCTGCCATGGCTCCGGTCGACACTCAGCGCACGGGGCGCAGCACCTGTTGGCGAGCGTGGTACTCGTCGACGTCGATCTCGCCGCGAGCGAACCGTTCGTCCAGGATCTGCATCGGATCACGCCCGTGCGACTGCTGGGGGCCGGAGCGGGCGTCCCGGTCTCCCCGGAAGATGACGACCAGGGCGAAGACCACCAGCGACCAGAAGGCCAACATGGCCATCGTCATCACGATCCAGCCACCCCAACCCATGCCATTGTTCGACCACATCATCGCTACTCAACTCCTCTGTTCAACTCCGCTTGTTCAACTCCGCTTGTTATTGTCTACGACGGTGCATCCGAAACCCAGCGCGAGTCGTGGTGGTTTTGTGAAGGTTCACTGAAGAAGTGCGCGCATTGAGGGTTCAGAAGCCATCGTGGCTCGCCGCCCTGTCACCATTGCCTCATGTCAAAGACCCCGCGCGAGCGACCGGGCGAAACCCACCTGGGCGCAGACACCGAGATGCCTGTTCGGCCCCAATCCGGGCTGCGCGTGATGGTCGTCGAGGACGAGACATCGATGGCTGCTCTGCTGGGGAACTACCTCGAAAGAGACGGGTTCGAGGTCTCGGTCGTCCACGACGGGCTGGAGGCTGTAAGTCTGGCCAGAGAAGTCGACCCGGACATCGTGGTTCTCGACCTGGGACTGCCAGGCCTTGACGGTGTCGAGGTCTGCCGCCAGCTCAGGACGTTCTCCGACGCCTACGTGGTCATGCTCACTGCCCGCAGCGACGAGGTCGACACACTGATCGGACTCTCGGTGGGTGCCGACGACTACGTGACCAAGCCATTCAGTCCTCGCGAGCTGATGGCTCGCATCCAGGCGATGCTGCGCCGACCGAGGCCGCTTGGGCGGTCGACTGCCGACTCTTCACCCGCGCACACCTTCGGACTGTTGACCATTGATCCCGTCGGCAGAGATGTCTGGCTGGATGGCGCTCCTGTCTCGCTCACCCGCACCGAGTTCGACCTTCTGACCACGCTGGCACTCCGGCCCCGCATGGCCTTCAGCCGGCGTCAGTTGATCGAGGGCGTGTGGGGACCGACGTGGGTCGGCGACGAGCACTTGGTCGACGTACACATCGGGCACCTCCGCCGCAAGCTCGGAGACGACCCGCACCAGGCATTGTTCGTACGTACCGTGCGCGGTGTCGGTTATCGAATGGGGACCGGCAAGTGAGCGGGAAAGCGCCCCGCACCGATCCAGGTCGGGCGCGACCCGGGTTCGCGACCCGGTTGCTCATCGCCCAGGCTCTCGTTCTAGTAGCCGGGGCGATGACTTCCTGGCTGGTGGCCTCCGCGGTCGGGCCAGGCATCTTTCGCGATCACCTTCAGCGGGCGGGCGTCACTCATACATCAGCCGAAACGACACACGTCGAGGAGGCTTTCGGTTCGGCGATGATCATCTCCCTGCTGGTCGCCCTGCTGGCGTCCGTGCTCGCGGCGCTGGCCGTCACGTGGTACTTCACCCGGCGCGTGCAACGCTCCATCACCGCGGTGGCCGATTCAGCGTCCGAGATCGCCACCGGCCGGTACAGGTCACGGGTTCCCAGCCCTGGACTCGGTGGTGAGTTCGACCAGCTCGCCGCCACGTTCAACGAACTGGCTGATCGGCTCGACAACGTGGAGATCACCCGACGCCGAATGCTCGCCGACCTCGCACACGAGATGCGCACGCCATTGGCCACCCTTGATGCCCATCTCGAAGCCCTCGAGGATGGCGTTCGCGACCTCGACGAAGCCACCTTCACGATCCTTCGCTCAAGCACACAGAGGCTCGTTCGCCTCGCTCAAGACATCAATGCGGTGTCGCAGGCCGAAGAAGGCAAACTGGAGATCGACCTCGTCGCGACCGATCCACGCGACCTCGTCGAGGCGGCTAGCCGGGCGGCACATGACCGCTTTCGGGCCAAGGGTGTCGACCTCGTCGAGGACATTGCCACGGACGCGACGGTCTCCGTCGATCGGGAGCGGATGGGACAAGTGTTCGGCAACCTCCTCGACAACGCCCTTCGCCATACCCCTCCCGGCAGGACCGTGACTCTTGCCTGTCGCGGCATCGACGACAAGTGGGTTGAGTTCATCGTCCGGGACTCCGGCGAAGGCATCGAACCAGAACACCTGACGCATGTATTCGACCGCTTCTACCGAGCGGACAGCGCCAGGAGTCGCCACCAAGGCGGAAGTGGCATCGGTCTGACGATCACCAGAGCGCTCGTCGAGGCCCACGGTGGCGGTATCTCCGCAGACAGTCCCGGGCGCGGTCGAGGCGCGAAGTTCACGGTGCGCCTTCCCGTCACCGGTAGCTAAGGTTTTTAGACCACCCCGAGTATCAAAGCCGAAATGCCAGAGACCTGCTCGACCCGTGCCTACCGCGACGCCGACAACGCGTCCGTCAACAGCGCGACGAGAGCCTCGAGCTGCACGTCGGCCGACAACGACACCCCTTCGTCCGAACCGTCGAGTGCCCTAGCCGCGAGCCCAGCCTTGCTGTCGATGAGTTCCGCGATCTTCGCGTCAATGGTCTGCGAGGCGATGATGCGCCACGCCGTGACAGGTTCCCCCTGACCGATGCGGTGGACGCGATCGATGGCCTGCGTCTGCTCCGCGTCGGTCCAGGAGAGCTCGGCGAGCACGACGTTGGAGGCGACTTGCAGGTTAAGCCCCACGCCGGCCGCCATCAGCGAGCAAACCACGATGGAGACCTCGGGATCGTTCACGAAGGCGTCGATGTTCTGCTGCCGCGACGTCGGGGTCTGGTTGCCGCGGATCGACGAGTAACGGATCCCGCGCTTGGCGAAGGTCTCCTCGGCAACGTCCATCACGTCGACGTGCTTGGCGAAGAACACGACCTTGCCAACACTGTGCGCGAGCTGCGCGGCGTAGTCAGCGGCAAGGCCCGCCTTAGCCTGGCCGATGCGGCGCATCATGCTGAACATGTTTTCGCCGATCTTCGCCGTGCTCGTGTCTTCCCGCTCCCACCCGGCTACCCGGCGCACGAGTTCATGGTCGATGCCCTCTACGACCACGCCGGAGGTCCGATTCGCGAGTGCACTGTCGTAGCGCGACACGAGGCGCCGGGCAAGCTCACGCTCGGCGTCCCGGATTGAGCGGCCGACTGCGTCGTCGAGCTCGACCGGCAAATCGGCCACCCGGCGGGCGGGGATGTCAGCAGCCACGTCGACCTTGCGGCGACGTACGATG
>Ga0136633_1001999_pt1 | contig 14477 bp, 16 predicted proteins | sample AntDrymeUQ832206_2_FD_105494 | JGI IMG/M metagenome (GOLD analysis project Ga0136633, IMG submission 105494) | Polar desert sand microbial communities from Dry Valleys, Antarctica - metaG UQ83 (22.06) | ecosystem: Environmental > Terrestrial > Soil > Desert | place: Antarctica: Dry Valley... | reverse complement strand
TTGATGACCACGCTCTCGCCGGCGCGCCTGGTGACGGCGTCGATCGGGATGTAGATATCGCGGTCGAGGATCACGCCGCGCTTGACGAGCAGGTGGCCGGCGTTGTCGGCGCTGGCGGGCACGATCTCGTCGATCGTCCCGATCTTGCCGCGGTCCGAGCCGTAGACGGTGTCACCGGGCTGCGGTGCCTGCTGCTGGGCGCCCTCGTCAAGCGCGGCGAGGAGCTCGTCGACCTCGAGGACGGCGTTGCCGATCAACGGGTAGTTGAGGTGGATAGATGCCTCGTAGGCCGGCAGGCTCTCGGCGCCGATCGCGTCGGACACGTACGTGACGTCAAAGCCGTGCTCGGCGAGGTGGCGTCCGGTCGACTCGCAGCACAGGTTGGCTGTCATCCCGCAGATGACCACGTGCGTGGTCCCCAACCGCTCGAGGTGCTCGAGCAGGTCGGTCTCGGCGACGTCGGTGCCCTTGTGCGGCTCGAGCACGATGTCGGCATCGGAAGGCTGCAGATCGGGATGAAAGTCCGCGCCCCAGCTGCCGGCCAGGAACATCCGGCGCTCGAACATGATCCGGTTGATCGCGGTGCGCCGTTGGAGCTGCTCGTCGGCGTAGTCCTCCTCGGTGTAGGCCATCGGCGCGAACAGCAGGGGCACCGCGCGCTCGTGCGCGCCGTCGATCACGCGACGCAGGCTGCCGACGACGTCGTTCTTCTTGACCGTCGACTTCGTCAGATCCCACGCGGCGCCTCCCTCCGAGAGGAAGTCGTTGACCGGATCGATGATGAGGACCACCGTCCTGTCAGCGGGGAAGCCGCTCGCCGTCGTCCCCTTGGCCAGATAGGTCTGCGTGTTCGATGGCGTCATACGGCCTCCGCTTGTGTCCTGGAATCGGTTTTAGACCTGCTCGCGCGCCGAACGGTTAGGTCACGCTCGGTGACCTCGTCACGGCCGCACGTCGGCCACGATGCGGTTGACGGCTGCTGCGACGCGGTCGGGATGGTCCTCGGGCGTGAAGTGCTTGCCGGTGTTGATCTCGTCAAGCGAGGCGCCAAGGGCGGAGGTCAGGCGGCGGCCGTACGGATCGAGCTTCTGGAAGCGATCCGCGGAACCCCACACCACTGCGGCGGGCACGTTCAGCGTCGGCAGCGCCGACGCGACTGCCTGCGTATCGCGTGAGTCCAGCGAGCGCATCTGGCGCACCAGCGACTTCGCGCCGGCGGGGTGGTCATAGGCGGGCCAGTGAACGTCGAGTGACTCGCGGACACGGTCGGAGTTGTCATGTCCCATGCGGATCAGCAGTCCCAGCTGGGCGCGCAACAATGCCCGCGGTAGCCGCTCCACGACCGCTCCGGCCGCGCGCATCGCCTTGACCTCCGGGATCGGCCAGGAGTCATAGGAGATCGCGTTGGTCAACACGATCCCGCCGCAGCGCTGTGGCGCCCGCGCAGCAGCGATCTGCACGACGCCGCCACCGAGGTCGTGGCCGACCAGGACGGCCCGCTCGACGTCCAGCTCGCTCATCCAGGCCAGCAGATGATCGGCCTGCGCGCCAACCGAGATGTCCAGGTCCGCCTCGACCTGCCACGAGCGCCCGTAACCGGGCATCTCCCAGGCGAGCAGCCGTGCTCCGCCGACCAGCGGCAGGACGTGGCGCCACAGCTCCGGGGAGGTCGGGATGCCGTGCACGAGGATGACCGGCAGGCCGTTGCCGCGCTCCAGCCAGCGATGCTCGCTGCCATCGACCCAGAGCCGGCGCTCGCGGGAGTCCGCCGCGGCCGAGGTCATAGCTCGCCGACCGCGGTGCGCCGGCGCTGCGGGCGGCCGCGGCGCGTGCTGCGTGCGCTTGTCGGGGTCACACGTTGCCGGATACCCCGTTTGTGCTCACACTCAGCGACGAGGTCGCTCGCCGCGCAAGGGCTCGTGCGAAGCGGTGTGTGTCGGCGCCGCCGCGGGGTACAAGCCGCACGTAGCCCTTTGTGAACGAGGTGTTGTGATGGACGCGAAGGATTCGAGTCGAGATGCTTGCTCGGTTCAAGGTCAGGCACCTGCGTGATCCCGAACCGCACGACGGGGGAGGTCCTCGCCGCCTGCGACATGGAAGCGCGGACCCACATGAGGGGAACCTCCGCTACGGGCGACGCTGGCTGGTGCGCGGGAGGCCTCCGCCGTTGAGCGCTCCGGCTTTGGCCTGGTGGCGTCGTACGGCGTAACGCTCGGCGTCGCGCGCGCGGTCAGCTACATCCACGACCAGCGTCGCCCTGCCCCGATACAACGTCGCTTGCGGCGCCGGATCGTCAACACGCTCAGCGACGGCGGCCATCTGCGCGTCCATCACTACGTGCCGGGAATCGCGATCGCGCTCACGAGCGGCGCGGTTGCGATCCTTCGCTCGCGCGACGACCGCGCGTTCTGCCTCAGCCTCGCGTTTGGCACGGGCGCCGGTCTCACCTTCGACGAGATCCTGGTCCTGCTGGAGCGCCCGACCTCCTATTGGGCACATCAGAACGTCGCGGTGGCCCAATGCGCCGCCGCCCGCGTCGCAGCCGCAGCGCTTGGGATGCGGTTTCATCGCCGGGGATGCCGGCTCATCGGAGATGACCCTGAGTCCCAGCAGCTCTGAACATGACATGACTCTCCGGGCGCGATGCATGAGCAGCAGACGTGGTAGCGCATGGGAGTGAGCATCGAGCGACAGGACGCCCGCTGTGGGCGCAGGACGTGCGCTTCCTGACGAACCGGGACTGCTGGTGATGACGGTCGCCGCACAAGCCTTGTCCAACAACTCGACCAGCATCTTTCAGGCCAAGAGCGAGGGCTACATCGAAGATGTCCTGAGCAGCCCGCTGCGGTCGTGGCAGCTGCTGGTGGGCTACATGAGCGGCGGCCTGCGGCACGGTTGGCTCGCCGCGTTCATCCTTGGCTGGTCGCCTGCCGTTCGCCGGTGGCCTCCAACAGCCGGGCCTCGTCGTGGCGGCGCTGGCGCTGACGGGCGTCATCTTCGCCGTGCTCGGCGTCATCACCGGGGTGGGGGGCCCGACACCCGGCGACCAGCACGCCTTCGTCGCCAACGTGCTGATCGCTCCGCTGGCCCTGGCCGCCCGCTCTGCTACAGGGCAAGCGACTGACCGGTCCGTAGCGGAGGCTCACCCGCCTGGAACCGATCTACTACCTCGTCCGAGGCCACGCGACACGGCTACACCGGGTTGCACGGGGGCAGCTCTCGGTGTCGCAGCCGTGCTGGCGGCCGGCCAGTTCCTGCTCGCAGCGATACTGCTGCAACGCGGCTGGGCCCTGAAGACCTAGGAGCGCTCGGCGGCCCCGTCGTGCGGATGGCGCACGAGCGTCCACCATGCGCCAGCCGCGGCGACGGTGAGCAGGAGGACGCTCGTCCATTGCGCGCTGTTGAGCCCGGCCGCGACGTGCTTGCTGTCGTCGCGCAGGAAGAACTCGATGAAGCGTCCGCCGGCGAACAGCGCGAGCACGAGCCATGTCAGCGCCGTCGGGTGGCGCAGCCGGTCGCACAGCGGCCACACGATCGCGAAGATCGCCAGGCCGAGGATGACCTCGTACAGGCCGCCGTTGTGGTAGGCGAGCTCGGGGTTGGGGGTCAGCGCGTCGGGATGCGCGTTGCGGACCGCGAGGAGAAAGTCGCTCTGCGCTCCGTAGTGCTCGCCGTGATGACGTCGCCGATGCGCCCGATCGCGACGCCGAGCGGCAGCACGGCCACGCAGACGTCGACGTAGGCGCCGCCATGGCCGCTGCGGCGCAGGTAGATCGCGATCGTGACGGCGGCCATGATGAAGCCGCCGTAGAACGTAAAGCCGGTTGTCGCAAACCACTGGCTCGGCTCGAGCAGTCGGCCGGTCTCGGCGAGGTAGTAGACGCGTCCCTCGACGAGCGCGCTGACGACGACGAGCAGCCCGATGACGTGCAGCGGCTCGACCGCAAGGCCACGCGACCGCGCGAGTCGGCCGGCCAGCAGGCCGCCGATCAGGACGCCCAACGCGATCGTCAGGCCGTGCCACGCCAGTGTGAGCGGGCCGACCTCAAACGACGGCGGGATGTCGATGGTGATGACGGCGGGCGTGGCCATCGCAGCAAGCTCGCTCAGCATGCTGCGCACGAGCACCCCGCCTCGGTCACCGCCGGCTGATTGGCCGCCGCCGTCACGCGGTCACCGCCTGGGCCGGCGGCGCGTGCGCTCGATCAGCCAGATCCTGAACGAGTGGGTGCCGGCGAGACTCGAAGCCGGCTGCGGCGCAGCGCCGTGGTGGCTGCGCCACCGCGGTTGCAGCTGGCTGACGCTGCAGATGAGATGACGTATGACCTCGGACTTCCGCAGCTTGTCCTACGTCGGCTGAGCGCGCGGCGCGGCGAGCGGCGCGCTCCACGCGATCTCGTCGATGCCCTCGGCTGCGCGCAGCGTACGGTCAGCGAGGCTGCTCAGCACGCCGTCGAGGCGGCGCGTGAGCCAGCGGCGACCGCCGAGCATCAGCAGCACGCGCATCGCGGGACCACGAACGTGAAACTGCGCGGCGAGGTCGACCTCGATCGTGCCGCGCCTGGGCGTCAGGCTCCAGTGCAGCGACAGCACGTCATGCTCGCCCAAGCAAAGGCGCATGACTACGAGCCGCAAGGAAGCGCTCGGGATCGCCTGCACACGCAGCCGCATCGGGAGGCCGGCCAGCATGTCCTGCTGGGTCGTCGCATCGCTCGCGAGCGCGCGCACCGCCGATAGATCGGCCGCGACGATGCGGGTCGCGGTCAGCGGTTCGAAGCCCCCGTTCACCATCCGGTTCATCACTGCGAGGACCGTGAGTTCGAGCATGCCCTGTAGACCGCGCGGCAGCCCGGGAGGATTCAGCGTCGGCCGGGCCGCTGCCAGCTGCGGGCGCAACCGGTGTCGTGCATCCGGTTAGGCGAGCGAGTCGTCGTCGACGGGAATCCTCGCGCGCCCTGGCGGGTCAGATCGACATGCAGTGGCAAACGCCCCTCCCGTACGACGGCCGAAGATGATCCGCGCATTCGTCCTGGCGGGTGGCGCGAGCCTGGGCGCGATCCAGGTCGGGATGCTGCAGGCGCTGTTCGAGCGGCGCGTTGCGCCGGACCTGATCGTGGGTTCGCAGGCGGGCGCGATCAACGGCGCGTTCATCGCCTCGCGGGAGCCCAGCGTGCAGACGGCGCAGGAGCTCGGCGACCTCTGGCACGAGCTGCGCCGCGGGGTGTTCCCGTCCAACCCTTGAGCGGGCTGATGGGGCTGATGGGGCGAGGCGACGGGCTCGCTTCGCAGGGTCCGCTGCGCAAGGTCGTCGCGCGCCATCTGCAGGTCGACGAGCTGCAGGACCTGCGCGTGCCGCTGCACGCCGTCGTCACCGACGTGCTCAGCGGCGAGGAGCTGCGGCTCTCCACTGGCCCGGCGCTCGACGCGGTCATGGCCAGCGCATCGATCCCCGGTGTCTTCTCGCCGGTCCGGCTGGCGGGCCGCACGCTGGTGGACGGCGGCGTGTCGGACAACACGCCGATATCGCACGCGATCGAGCTGGGCGGCGACGAGATCTACGTGCTGCCGACGGGCTACGCCTGCGCGCTGCGCGAGTCGCCGCGCGGTGCGCTGCCGATGCTGCTGCACGCCACCAGCCTGCGCGTCCAGCAGCGCCTGCTGTCAGACATCGAGCGCTACAGCGAGCGCGCGCGGCTGATCGTGCTCCGCCGCCGTGCCCGCAGTCCGTCGAGCCGACGGATTTCTCGCGTGCCGACGAGCTGATCGAAGGCGCGCTGGCCGCCAGCCGCTCGTTTCTGAGGTCGTCGGGAGACATCGGAGCGCGCCGATCCAATGCCGTGTTGGCGAATCTGCTGCGCCCGCATTCCCACCCGCAGGCGGAGTGAGCGTGGTGCCCCGCCGGTCACCAGCTGCGTCGCAGCCGCTCGATGACGCCGTCGGCGACGCTCGGCAGCGGCTCGTCGTGCAGGCCGATCAGCTCGCGCAGCGTGCGGCGCAGGGTGGCAAGCACGCGTGAGCACTCGGGGCACATCCCGGTGTGCTGCTCGACGCGCTCTTCGTCGCGCTGCGAGAGCTCGCCGTCGAGGTACTCCGACAGCCGCGCCGCCGTCCACTGATGCTGGCGCATGAACATCCAGCGCTTGATCGGCCCGCCGTTCATGGCGTCTCCTCCACGTCGAGATAGTCCTCCATCGCCTCTCGGACGGCAAGACGCGCGCGATGCAGGCGGCTTTTGAACGCCGACTCGCCGAGCTGCATCACCGTGGCCGCCTGCGCCGTCGAGAGACCCTCGATGTCGCGCAGCACCAGCGGGATGCGGTAGTCCATCGGCAGCGCCCGCACCGCGCGCTCCAGCGCCGCCCGTAGCTCGCCGTGCTCGGCGCGCAGCTGCGGCGACGGCGCCGGATCACCGACCTCTGCCAGCGGCGTGTCGTCGGCCGCGACCCGCTCCAGCTGAGTGCCACGGCGGGTCATGTGCCGCTTGGTCTCGTTGATCGCGATCCGGTACAGCCAGGTGAAGAACTGCGACTCGCCCTTGAAACCGCCGATCGCGTGCCACGCGCGCACGAACGTCTCCTGCACGATCTCCTCGGCCTCGCCGCCCGGCGCGCCGAAGCGGAGCACGACGGCGTAGACCCGATCGGCATGCCGGCGCACGAGCTCCTCGAACGCCGCCCGATCACCCTGGCGGGCACGCGTGACGAATGGGGCATCATCGACATCCTGCGCAGCCGGTCCGCCGGGCTGCCCGGACGATCGACGGCTGCCGCGCATGACCGGCAACGCTACCCGTCGTGCCGCCGCGACCGCGGCTGGTCCCCGGCGCGGGCTCACGAACGCGACCGCCGACGGCGGCGCGCGACAGCGTGACAGCCGCGGATGCGCGCGACGACCAGCGGCGCGATGCTGCGATCGGCGCCCAGCGCGATGCGTAGCCTGCTCAGCTCGCCGACGAGCCGCACGAGCGCGCCTCGTAGCGGCCCACACTCCGGGCAGGCATCGGCATGGCGCTGGATGCGACGGCGCGCGCGCGCTGAGCGCCCCGTCGACGAAGTCCGACATGTGCCGCTGGGCAAACCGGTGGTCGAGGCACTCACGCAACCGCATGGGTAGCCGGTTCGACCCGACCGCAGCTGCGTTCGATTCACCACGAACACCGCGGCAAGGCGGCCGAGCGCCGGTAGCCCATCGGCCTGAGCGCGCGATCCGCGTCGGCCTGAACGCCGCCAAACCGCGATCGCCGCGTTACCGCATGCGGTACGTCCCCACCCACAGCCTTGGTGCGCTGTATGCGGTGAACCGTCTGCGCTCCGGCGGGGTCCAACCCCAGCATCGGACCGGAGGAGTGACTGTGCCCTTCATCATCCCCGCGCAGCGGCGGCGCTGGCTGCCGACCGTGCTGCTCGCGGCCACGATCGTGATCGCGGGTTGCGGCGCCGACGACGCCACCGTCGCCGCGCCGAAGCCCGTCAGCGCGGGCGCAGGCAATGCGCTCGCGCAGAACGCCCATCGTGCCGATCGCATCGTCGGCGACGGCTCCAGGGCGTTCGCGCAGCGCATGGCCGGGCTGCGCGGGCACCCCGTCGTAGTCAACCAATGGGCGTCGTGGTGCGAGAGCTGCCGCTTTGAGTTCCCCTTCTTTCGGACGCTGGTGCGCCGCTACGGCGACCGGGTCGCGTTCGTCGGCTTGGACTCCGGCGACGAGCGCGGCGCCGCCGAGGCGTTTCTGCGCGAGACGCCCGTCGGGTTTCCCAGCGTCTTCGACCGCGACGCCGCCGTCGCGCAGTTACTCGGCGGCGGCCGGTCATGGCCGATGACGTTCTTCTTCGACCGCGGCGGCAAGCAGGTCCACACGCGGATCGGCGCCTACGCGACAGCCGATCAACTCGAGGCCGACATCAAGCACTTCGCGCTCGGCGAGCGCACCTGAACGTGCCCGAGCAGTCCTCACCCAAACCACCGACGAACGGAGAAGACCCGATGACGCTCAGCCAACGACTCACGACCGACATCGATCGCCGACTCGCCCGCGGCGTGATCGCCGGGACCGCCGCCGGCCTGCTGTTCCTGCTGGCGAACATGTGGTTCGCCGTCAGCAAGGGCATGCCGGCCGCCGCCCCGCTGTATGACATCTCGACGATCTTCCACTTCGCCGACAAGCCCGCTCCGACACCGGAGAACGCGGTCGTCGGACTGGTCACCCACCTCACCCTCGCGGCCGGGTTCGGCGTCCTGCTGGCGCTCGTCGCCCCGCTGCTTCGCAGCCGCGCGGCACTGTGGGGCGGCGGCATCGCATTCGGGCTGGTGCTCTACCTCGTGAACTTCCAGATCCTCGGCCGGATCGCGTTCGAATGGTTCCAGGTCGGCCCCAACCAGACCTTCGAGCTGTTCGCCCACGCCGCATACGGGCTTGCGCTGGTGCCGTTCCTGCTCGGCTTCGCCGGCGCCGAGCAGCGTTCGGCGGCGACGAGCAGTGCGCGCGCGACCGCGGCGCCCGTCTGATCGCACGGGCGTCGTTACCTGCGGGTACCAGGCGGCACGTCGCGCCGGCCCGGATGACCACGGGCATCCGGGCCGGGGCACGGCACCACCACCCGCCGCGCTACCGCGCCCAGAGCATCTCGAGAGCTGCGCCGTCCAGGTCTGCGCCTGACTGGCGCAGACCGCGCCGGCGGAGCGGCGGGTCGATCTGGCGAGGACTGCCAGCTTCCTGCTGCGCCGCCTTCGAAGCGCCTGGGCCGCCGCGAGAGGCGGTCGGCGTGGACCGATCCGCGCGACATCTGCAGGGTGGCGGAAACCTTACTCGGGGCTGATCGACCTCATACCCCGACGCTCGGGGCACTGCCGCTGCCGGACGCTTGGAGACCGCCCCGGTCCGCATACGATGCATCGCGCAAGACGCCGCGGACTCCGCGTGGCGTCGCCAGAGACGTGGAGCGAGCGCGCAGAGCGGCCTGTGGGCGCTGATCCGGTGTGGTGTGTAGGGTGCGGCGCGCGCTGTCAGAACGCCGAATTCGGGTCGCACTGTCGGCCCGGAGCGGGGGAACCAGGTTGTTGGGGCGAATCAGCTCGTCGTGAGGAGCTGTAGCGCGTGGCGTCGCGCGCGAGCCCGTCAGCTCACTCCGTAGGCACGACCAACGAGGTGCTGATGTTGGAGCCGTTGTCAATCCGTCGTTTGCTGATCGCGTTCGCGTGCCTGGCTGCTGGTCCGGTCGCGACGGCCGGTGCCCATGCCAATCACAGCGGCGGGGCGCGGTACGACACCCGGCCGGTGGTGAGCGCGCTTGAGTGCGTCTCCGGCGAGCGGTCGCGCTGCGCGCGAGGGCAACTGCTGCGCGTGCGCGGCGAGCGGCTGGCGCAATCTGACAGCGTCGTGTTCCTCGGGCGCTCCGGTCGCGCCGACGATCGCCGCGTGCGCCCGGACAAGCGCAGCCCGCACCGCGTTGTCGTGCGCGTCCCGGCCGATGCGCACAGCGGTCCGGTGCGGGTGACGAGTCGCACGGAAGGCCGCTCCAGGCCTTCTCGACGCCTGCGCGTCACGGCGGCTCCCGTGCCGCTCGTCGCGGTTGCGGTGCCGCCCGGCGAGGGCGTCTTCCCCGTGCGCGGCAGCTATGACTTCGGCACCGAGGTCAACGGCTTCGGCGGCGGCCGCGGGCACGGCGGCCAGGACGTCCTCGCTCGCTGCTCGACGCCGATCGTCGCCGCTCGCAGCGGCGAGGTCAGCGCCGCGACGGTCCAGTCGCGAGCGGGCAACTATGTGGTGATCACCGCCGACGACGGGACAAGCCAGGCCTACATGCACATGCTCGACCGGGCGGTCGTCGCGCGCGGAGAGCGCGTGGCCGCCGGGCAGGCGATCGGGCGCATCGGTCGTTCGGGCCGTGCATCGGCGTGTCATTTGCATTACGAGTCCTGGACGGCGCCGGGCTGGGGTCGCGGCGGCACCACGATCGACCCGTTGCCCGAGCTGCAGCAGTTCGCCGCTCGCGGCTGAACCGCCGTTGTCTGCGGTCACGGCTGAGACGACCGCGCTCGGTCCGGGAACGCTTTGCTAGCCCGGTGGCGGCGGCCGGTCATAGCGGGTGGTGAAGCGCTGGCGCTTGCTGGCTCCGTCTCGGTAGCGGATGACGCGCGTGACGGTGACCTGGAAGGTGCCGCCGCTGACGGGCCTGCGCTCACCGGTCTGCGCGCGCACGCGCCGTCCGTGGTCGGTCCCGTAGATGCTCGCCACGACGGACGTCTCGTCCGTCGTGGCGCGGATCAGCACCGGTGCGGTCGTGTCGTTCGTCCACGCCATGTCGATGTCGGGAAAGTTCAACGTCGCCTCGCGGCCGGGCGGGTAGCGGTCGATGTAGAAGCTGTGGGGCCGATGCGTGTCGATCTGCAGGCCGGCGAGGTACGCGGCGTTGTAGAGCGTCGTCGAGAACTGCGAGACGCCGCCACCGACCGAGTCGACGATCTTGCCGTCGGCGATGAACGGCGCGGGGACATAGCCGGCGGCGCGCGTGCGCTCACCGCCGGTCTCGTTCAGTGAGAACCGTTCACCCGGCAGCACGACCGTGCCGTCGACGGCCGCGGCGATCAGCCCGATGTTCGTCACGCGCGGTTGGCAGCACGCGTAGCGCGTCGTGAAGGTTCCCAGCAGCGACGTGACCTTGCGGGCAGCGACGGTCGGCAACCGCGCCGACGCTCGCGTGAACGCGAGGCGCACCGTATGGCTGCCGCTGCGGACGGCGGCGGCGACGGCTGTCACCGCCGCGTCGCGCTGCAGCTGCCGCCCCGACCGGCTTTGTGCGACGACGACGTCGGCACGGCGCGGGCGCGAGCGCAGATCGCCGTGTCCGTCGACGACGTCGGCCGGCCGCGCGGGGGCGCGGATCCGAGCGTCGGCAGGATCGCGGTCGAGGTCGTCGGCGAGCGAGTCGACGAGCTGCTCGAGGGCAGCCTGGTCGACGCCGAGCCGCAGGCCCCGAGCATTGCGCCCTGCAGAGTCGAGCGCCAGGATCCCGATGATCCGGCGCTTGCTCAGGGTCAGTGTCCTGCTGCCAACTGTCAGTCGCAGCGGCGTGCGCAGGTACCTGCGCGTGGTGCGCGCGACCGCCCGCACCTCATCCGGCGTCGGCGACGGCTGTGTCGACACCGCAAGCGCAACCGAGCCGGCGCGCCGGTCCAGCAGCGCCGCACCGATCGTCGCGGCGGCGGCGCCACGATCGAGCCTGCGCTCCGCGCGCGGCGCGAGTACGCGCACACCTCCCGGCGCGCCCGTGGCGGCGACGACCGCGCCCCGCCTGCCGACGCGATCGACGTCACCGGCGATCGCCGCGACCCGTGCCGACAGCAGGCCACGGTCGACGCGCGCGACCGGCTCAAGCGGCCGCGACCTCACCAGCCCAGCGACCGTCGACCCGAGACCGCCAAGCGGACCCTCGCGCCCGGCACGGCGCGCGCGCGCCGTGCTCCCGGACAGGTCGCAGCGGTAGCCGAGCTGACGCGCGTCGAAGGCAAAGTGTCGGCCGACGACGGTCAGCGTCACCGTCCGGTCACCCGCGAAGGTCGAGCACAACACACGACCGGCGACCTGCGGCGAGCGACCGCCGAGGTTGACGTTCCCCATCGTCGTGCCCGGCAGGACCCGCTCGGCGTACGCGACACGCAGCCCCACCGCGAGGACGAGCCAGACGGCGACAAGCGCACCAGCGATCAGCGTCAGGCGCCGCAGCAACCGCTTGCGCCGCCCGCAACTCGGCTCGCCGGTTGTACCGAAGGCGCCCACCCGACGCTGTTCGCGGATCGTCAGGACGCTCCTTTCATGATCGAGGACGAACGGTGAGCCGCACCCAGGTCACGATGGACCGGCACCGACCGGCTACGGCCGGTCCCGCTCAAAAGGTGATCACCTCATATCCGTCGGCTACCAGACCGCGGAGGCTGGGATGGCCCTTGTGGTCGCGCAGCAGCGGGAACTGCTGCTGCTCGAGCTGCTCGCGGACGCCGAAAGCGCCGGCGCAGAAGTGACAGGCGCCGGCGACTTGGGCGCGGACCTTCTCGAACGCGCCATGAAGCTGATGGTCTTCCTTGAGCAGCTCGGCGGCCCAGAGAACACCGGCGCCGTCGAAGATAAGCGTGGACTCATCGCCGGCCTCGGCGAACTCCTGGACGGTCGTCAGCGCGTTGGTGGCTCGTCCCATGTCGGCGTGGGAATCGGTTCCGGCCAATAACACGATCGCGGCCTTGGGCATCAGCGGATCCCTTCTCTGCGGGGGACTGGATGGCGCATCTCGCGACAGCGGATGCGTCGAGAGATTCGACCCACAGCCGCGCGAGGCGATTCAGCTTTCCGCGAACGCGCGGTCAAGCCAAGGTCGCCCTCGGTCAGGAGATCAGCACAGGCGTGCCGATCGAGACGCGGCCGAACAGCTCGACAACGTCTGATACGTGCATCCGGATGCAGCCGTGTGATGCGCGCGTGCCGATCGAATAGCCCTCGCCGGTGCCGTGGATGCCGACGCCGCCGGCGATTCCCATCCAGCGCGCCTTCAGCGGATTGGCGGCGCTGCCACCGGAGACGGTCGTGCCGGCGAGCTCGCCCGCCCATGGGCTGTTGGGAACCGACCAGACCGGGTTGATCTGCTTGCTCTGAATGGCGAACAGCCCGTGCGGCGTCGGATAGCCGGGCTGGCCGACAGCGACCTTGTAGCTGCGGACGACCGTGGAGTTCTTGAGCAGGCGCAGCATGAACGTGGCCTGGTGGATCGTGATGACGGTCGTCGCGCTGCGGCGCAGCTCGCCAGCCGTGACCTTCGGCTTCGGGCGCAGCAGCTTGGGCTCCACGACGCGGCCGATGTGCGGGTCCTGCAGTGCCTGCCCGATCTCGCGCGCGAGTCGGCGCCCGTCGATGTCGCGGCCGCGCCGCGAGTGCGTGACGCGCACGCGCGTGACTGAGATCCGCAGCTGCGCGTCGCGCGGCTTGCGCCGCAGCCGGCGGTCGATACGGCCCGCGAAGCGCTCGACGCGGCCCTTGGAGTAGTCGACGGCGAGCGGCACGTCGACCGGGGCGCCGTGGGCGCTACGGCCGGCATCCAGCGCGCGCTTGGCGCTGCCCAGCGCGTCGAAGCGCACACGAGCCTTGGCCGGCGTCAGTCTCCAGGTCAGGCCAGCTGCCCGGACGGTGACCGCGCCGCGTTCGAGGCGCTCGCCGTAGATGTCCTGCAGCCTCGCGGCGGCCTCATCGACCGTCAGGCCCGAGACGTCCTGGCCGGCGACGGTGATGCCGGCCGCGATGCGCTCGACATCGGGCGCGACGACGGGCGGCGACTGCGCGACAGCCTTGACCGCGAGCAGCCCGACCGCCGCCGCGAGACACAATCCGGTCGCGATCCTCAGCAGGGACATATCCAAGCACGTACCCCGGTGCGGCGCTGTCTCACGCGGATCCCGTTTTGGACAGTCAGCCGCGACCGCAGCCGGCACGTGCGCACCGCCGCCTGTGAGCGGGTCGCCGGAGAGAAGATGTCGATGCAGCCTCAAGACAAGCCGAGCGAGAGCGAGCCGAAGCGCAGTCTCGGTGCAGGTCCTGTTCTCCGGTGGGGCGGTCGCGATGGTCATTGTCTGCTGTCGAGGTCACGCGCTCGCGCTCGGCGTCCTCGGCGGCCTCGCGCTGGGCAGCGTGATCGGCATCGCGCGGGAGCGCTCGCCGCGGCGCTCCTCGTCGCGGGGATCCTCATGGTGCGTCGGCGTCGCAAGGATCCGCCTGCGCCGTGGCTCCCGTACCTGTCCGCACCCGCGACCCCAGCAAGCTGTCTGCTGCGCGGCATGAACCCGGCGTCGCGTGATCGACGACCAGCGCTGGCGGCGATCAGGCGACGGTGTAGGGCGTTGGACCAGCGCGCCTCAGCGCAACGATCGCCTCAGCGGAGGATCTTCGCCTCCGGCAGGAACGCGGCGAGCGCGAACCAGAACTGCTGATCGTGGCGCAGCGGCCGCAGGCGCTCTCCCTTCAGCGGCCCATCGATCGCCCGTCCGGTGATATCCCATTTCGACCCTGTCTGCCGGTCGACGTAGCCGCCGTCTCCTGACCGGAACTCGAGCGTCCTGCCACCAATCCGGCGGTCGAACGCGGCGGCGGCGCCAATATCCTTGGAGCGGCTGATCGCCCCGCGGCGAGTCCGTTGCTTCCGACCTGCAAAGGCACGCGCTACGACGGCTCGAATGCCTCGGTGAGCATCATCAAACCGCTGGTCACGGAGACCAACGCCGTGCTCGCAGAGCGCGGTCAACCCGCGTTGAGAGACGGCGTGACCGCGCACGCCCTGCGCAAGACGTACTTCACGTTCCTGCACGAGGCCGGTGCGCCGCCGCGCTGGGTGGCGGACCAGGGCGGACACAGCGACCCATCGACATCGCTGCGGATCTACACCGAGTCGCTGCGCGACCGAGAACGAAGCCAACACGGCAGGGCCTTCGACGACCTCCTCAAC
>Ga0136633_1001998_pt1 | contig 14485 bp, 12 predicted proteins | sample AntDrymeUQ832206_2_FD_105494 | JGI IMG/M metagenome (GOLD analysis project Ga0136633, IMG submission 105494) | Polar desert sand microbial communities from Dry Valleys, Antarctica - metaG UQ83 (22.06) | ecosystem: Environmental > Terrestrial > Soil > Desert | place: Antarctica: Dry Valley... | reverse complement strand
CGACGACATGCATTTCCCGACCTACCGCCAGCAGGGCCTGCTCGTCGCGCGCGGCTATCCGCTGACCAACATGATGTGCCAGATCTACTCCAACAAGGGCGACAAATTGCAGGGCCGCCAGCTGCCGATCATGTATTCGGACAAGGCGCACGGCTTCTTCTCGATCTCGGGCAATCTCGGCACGCAATTCCCGCAGGCGGTCGGCTGGTCGATGGCATCCGCGATCAAGGGCGACAGCCGCATCGCGATGGGCTGGATCGGCGACGGCGCGACGGCCGAAGGCGACTTCCATTCGGCGCTGACCTTCGCCGCGGTCTACAACGTCCCGGTGATCCTCGCGGTGGTCAACAACCAGTGGGCGATCTCGAGCTTCTCCGGCATCGCCGGCGCCGAGCGCGCGACCTTTGCCCAGCGCGCGGTCGGCTATGGCATCGCCGGCTTGCGGGTCGACGGCAATGACGCGCTGGCGGTCTATGCCGCGGTGCGCTGGGCGGCCGACCGCGCGCGCGCCAACAGCGGCCCGACGCTGATCGAGTTCTTCACCTACCGCGTCGAGGGCCATTCGACCTCCGACGACCCGAGCGGCTACCGGCCCGCCGGGGAAGCCAAGGCGTGGCCGCTCGGCGACCCGATCGAGCGCTTGAAGGCGCATTTGATCGCGCTTGGCGAGTGGGACGAGGAGCGCCACGACGCGCTGGTCAAGGACGCCGACGCGACCGTCCGCGCCGCGCAAAAGGAAGCCGAAAAACTCGGCATCCTGCCCGCGCAGGGCAAGGACAATATCGGGAGCATGTTCGAGGACGTCTACGCCGAAGTGCCGTGGCACATCGCCGAGCAGCGCGACGCCGCGCTGGCCGAAGCCAAGGACAGCTGAGCCGTGGCGGTGATGAACATGATCCAGGCGATCAACAGCGCCCACCGCGTAACCATGGCGGCCGACCCCGACATCGTCGTGTTCGGCGAGGACATCGGGTATTTCGGCGGCGTGTTTCGCGCCACCGAGGGGCTGCAGCGCGAATTCGGCAAGACCCGCGCGTTCGACGCGCCGATTTCGGAAAACGGGATCGTCGCCGCCGCGGTCGGGATGGCGGCCTATGGTTTGAAGCCGGTGATCGAAATCCAGTTCGCCGATTACATCTATCCCGGCTACGACCAGATCGTCAGCGAAGTCGCCAAGATGCGCTATCGCACGGCCGGCGAATGGCCCATGCCGATGGTCATCCGCACCCCCTACGGCGGCGGCATTTTCGGCGGGCAGACCCACAGCCAGAGCCCGGAAAGCCTGTTCACCCATATCGCCGGCCTCAAGGTGGTCGTCCCGTCGACCCCGCACGACGCCAAGGGGCTACTGATCGCGGCGATCGAGGATCCCGATCCGGTGATCTTCTTCGAGCCCAAGCGTATCTACAACGGCCCGTTCGACGGCCACCACGACCGCCCGGTGACGCCGTGGGCCAAGCACAAAGACGCCGAGGTGCCCGACGGCCATTACACCGTGCCGCTGGGGAAAGCGCGGGTGGTGCGGTCGGGCGAGGCGCTGACCGTGCTTGCCTATGGGACGATGGTCCATGTCGCTTTGGCCGCGGTCGAGGCGCAGGGGGTCGACGCCGAGGTCATCGATTTGCGCACGCTGGTCCCGCTCGACATCGCGGCGATCGAGGAGTCAGTGCGCAAGACCGGGCGCTGCCTGATCGCGCAGGAAGCGCCGCGCACATCGGGCTTCGCGGCCGAATTGTCGGCGCTGGTGCAGGAGCGTTGCTTCTATCATCTGGAAGCGCCGGTCGAGCGCGTCACCGGCTGGGACACGCCTTACCCGCACAGCTATGAGTGGGCTTATTTTCCAGGCCCGAAGCGCATGAAAACGGCCCTCGAGAAAGTGATGGCGGAGTAGATGGCGAATTACGAATTCAAGCTGCCCGACATCGGCGAAGGGATTGCCGAGGCCGAGATCGTCGCGTGGCACGTCAAGCTCGGCGATACCGTCGCCGAGGACCAGCAGCTCGCCGACATGATGACCGACAAAGCGACGGTCGAGATGGAAAGCCCGGTCGCGGGCAAGGTGGTCAAGCTGGCTGGTGAGGTCGGCGACCAGATTCCGATCGGGTCGGTGCTAGTGGTGATCGAGACCGAAGGCGAAGCGGCGGCATCGGCGCCCGAAAGCAGGCACGAGCAGCCGCTGGGCGACGGCGCGGTCAAGCCGACCAAGGCGATGTCCGAGGAACTGCCGGTGACGGCGGCGGAGGAAAGTCACGAGCCAGCACCGCCCCCCGTTCGTCCTGAGCGGAGGCCGGAGGCCGCAGTCGAAGGGCGCAGCTCAGAGTCCGAGCAGCGCGCTTCGACTTCGCTCAGCACGAACGGTTTTGGTGGATCGAAGGGGGCACACGCCCTCGCCTCCCCCGCCGTGCGCCAGCGGGCGCGTGACCTTGGGATCGACCTGGCGGAAGTGAAGACCTCCAGCGACCGCGTCCGCCATTCGGACCTCGACGCCTATCTCCTCTACAACGGCGGCGGCGTTTCGGCTCGCGGCGCTGCACCGCGCGCCGACCAGACCATCAAGGTCGTCGGCCTGCGCCGCAAGATCGCCGAAAACATGCAGGAGGCCAAGCGCCGCATCCCGCATTTCACTTTGGTCGAGGAGTTCGACGTCACCGACCTCGAGGATACAAGGGCGATGATGAACCGCGACCGCGGCGATCTGCCCAAGCTGACCGTGCTGCCCTTCCTCATCGCGGCGATGGCCAAGGCCCTGCCCGAGTGGCCGATGCTCAATGCCACTTACGACGACGACGCCAACGTCATCACCCGCCACGGCGCGCTTCACCTGGGCATGGCGACGCAGACTCCCAACGGGCTGATGGTTCCGGTGATCCGCGACGCTCAGGCCAAGAGCGTGTGGCAATTGGCGTCCGAAATTCTCCGCCTCGCCGAGGCGGCGCGCTCGGGCAAGGCCGCGCGGGAAGAATTGTCGGGTTCGTCGATCACTTTGTCGAGCCTCGGCCCGATGGGCGGGATCACCTCCACCCCGGTGATCAACCGTCCCGAAGTCGCGATCATCGCGGTCAACAAGCTCGAGGAAAAGGTCGTCGTGGTCGATGGCGAGATCGATGTGAGGAAGCGGATGAACCTGTCGCTCTCCTGCGATCACCGCGTCGTCGACGGCTGGGACGCGGCCAATTTCCTGCAGGCGCTGAAGGCACTGATTGAAAATCCGCTCAGGCTGCTGTCGGGATGATCCGCCCGGCCGCAGGCCCGCGCCGCGCGCGCTTGATCCTGCCAGGCCTGTATTTGCTTCTGGCGCTCTACGTGTGGATCGATTTCGCGACCGCCGCGCGCGACGGCCTCGCCAATGTCGGATTGTTCCTGGTCACGCCGCCGGTGGCCGCGCTCGGCCTGCTCATCGACTGGATGACCGGGAGTACCAGTTTCTCGCTACTGCCTGGCGGGTTCGGCTATCTCGCCAACCATGCGATCTACTATGTGCTCGCGGTGGCGGTGACGGCGGGGCTATTGTTCCTGCTCGGCCGCAAGATCGACCGCCGCCCCGGTTAGAGCCGGCCCTCGGTTGCCCGCGCCAGTGCCAGGCTACGCTCCTTGGCGTCGGTCAGCCCGCCCGCGCTGAGCAAGTAAATCGCGGTATGATTGCCTTTGCCGACGTAGAGGCCGAACTCGCGCGAGTAATAGGCCTCGTCGCCAAGCCCCGCGATCGGCTCGAGCTCATAGCCCTGCGTCCTTGCGGCGGCGATCGCGGTGGTGAGATCGACCGGCTGCACGGTGACGCTGACATTGCCGGCGTCGGCGAGGCGCGCCCCCCGATAGCCGTATTGGCAGATGTCGAGCCGGGCCGGGCCGCCGTCGTTGTCCAGCCGCTTGACGTCGCGGCCGAGCGCGGCCCTGGCGGCTTCGGCGGTCAGCACGTCGCACGCCATGGGCGCGGCGGCAGCGGGCCGGGTCTCGGTCACGGCGCCATTTACCGGCGCCTCCGCCTCCGAGCAAGCGGCCGCGACCAGCGCCAGCGCCACGACTGTCTTCCACTGCCGCATTCGTCTCTCCTCGCTCGCCGACAGCGGGGACGCTTATCGCGTCCGGCCGCCGGCCGCGAGTCGGCTTACGCTGCCAGCCGCTCGACTTCGGCCAGGCCGTTGGCGATTCCCGCCTCGCGCTGCGCGGGCCCGACCGCGATGCCGTCGGCATGAAAGATCCCAACGAAATTGTCTGCAAGTCAGAGCGTTTCGTGGGCTCCAACGCTCGACGAAAATCTGCAAGTCGGGTTTGGATTGGGAAGCTTCACGCACTGAATCGCAACAGGCGCTCGATAGCAGAATGCTGCGCGTGGTTCTGAAGAAGGGCGCCAACTAAGCCCGGCACGGCAAGATTTCGCTACCTCTTTGCGACAACGACCTTGAGGTAAGTCGCCGGTATTTCCGTGCGATTCGCTCCACCCTGGTTTTGCGCGTCGAACAAAGCGGTCAGTTGCGCCTGCAACTGGCTTTGACGGGCATCTTTGGCTGCCGCCTCGAAGGCGTTCATGGTCGGCCCGTAATAGTCCCGGAACAGCTCGAGAAACTCAGTCGCTGGGCCGGGATAGCGAAACACGTAGGTCGCCCGCTCGCACGATATGTCTTCGGGCGCTACGCCCGCTGCCCCAAACCGCTCGCGAACATTGTCCTCGACGCCCCAGGTGACGGGACTGATGAAGCCCTCGGGCGGCGGCGGCGTAAAAGCCGCGCTGATCTTGAGGATTTGCGCGACCAGCGTCGGATCCCCCGGAATCCAGTTGCCCATGACAATCCGCCCGCCGCGGCGCGTGACGCGCACCATCTCTCGGGCGACATCGACCGGCCGTGGCGCGAACATCGCGCCGAAGACACTGACGACGAGGTCGAAACGCTCGTCCTCAATTCCCTCAAGACGAGACGCATCCCCTTCCTCGAACCGGACATTGGTGAGGCCCGCCTCAGCGGCGCGAGCGTTGCCGGCCGCGACCAGATTGGCGGCGATGTCCACGCCCAGCACATTGGCGCCGCGCTCGGCCGCCGGAAGCGCCGTCGTCCCGTCTCCGCAGCCGAGGTCGAGGACGTCCATTCCCTCGGTCACGCCGAGTCCGTCGACCAGCGCGTCCCCACTGTCGCGCATGGCCGCCGCGAGTCGCGTGAAATCGCCCTTTTCCCACAATGCCTTGTTCGGATTCACCGGCCTGTCCTTCGCTCGATCCTGCATTTGACCGACTTGTTAGCATCGGGGGTGAAGGTGCGGAACGGCCAATTTTACCCGCAACCGCTCGTTGCAAGGACGAGACAGCACGGCCGCTCCGTGCGCGCTAATTCCTCTCCCCCAATTTGCTCGAATGAAGCTATGGCCGCGCGATGCTCGAGACGACCACGCCCGCCGCCGACATCGCGTCGCTCAAACTGCTCGACGAAAAACTGCGCTGGCTCAGCGCATGGACCATCCACAACGCCAACCATCTGCGCGAGTCCGCCGACGGGCTGAAGGTCGGCGGGCACCAGGCGAGCTGCGCCTCGATGACCGCGATCATGGCCGCGCTGTATTTTCACGCGCTGGGCAAGAACGAGCGGGTCGCGGTCAAGCCGCATGCCGGGCCGGTGCTCCACGCGATCCATTATCTGCTCGGCTCGCAAAGCCTCGAGCAAATGCAGCGATTCCGCGGCTTCGGCGGGATGCAGAGCTATCCGAGCCGGACCAAGGACCGGATCCCGGTCGATTTCTCCACCGGCTCGGTCGGGCTCGGAGTCGCGATCACCGCTTTCTCCAGCCTCATCCAAGATTATCTGACCGCGCACGGACTGATGGACGAGGTCGATCGCGGGCGGTTCGTGGCGCTGATCGGCGATGCCGAATTGGACGAAGGCAATATCTACGAGGCGCTGATCGAAGGCCATAAGCACGACGTCCGCAATTTATGGTGGATCGTCGATTACAACCGCCAGAGCCTCGACGCGACCAGCACCGACCGCATGTTCGAGCGCTTCGACGAGATTTTCGCGAGTTGCGGCTGGCGGGTGGTCGAGCTGCGCTGGGGCAAGCAGCTGCAGGCCGCGCTCGACCAGCATCCCAAGCTCGCCACCTGGCTCAACGCGCTGCCCAACGCCGACTTGTCGGCGCTGCATTACCAGGGCGGCGCGGCGTGGCGCGTGCGGATCGAGGCCGATCTCGGCAAGGCGGCGGCGGCAATGCTCAAGGCGCACGACGACGATGCGCTGGCCGCGCTGTTCAGCGATCTTGGCGGGCATTGCATGGAGTCGCTGGTCAAGGCGTTCGACGCCGCCCAGGACGATGTCCCGACGCTGTTCATCGCGTGGACTATCAAGGGCCACGGCCTGCCCTTCGCCGGCCACAAGGACAATCACGCCGGGCTGATGAACCCGACGCAAATGGCCGCGCTGCGCGCCGGCATGGGGATCGCCGAGGGCCGCGAGTGGGAGCCGCTGGAGGGGGTAGGCGCCAATTCGAAGCCCGGAGTCGAGGCGCTGATCGAGCGCAGCCGCATCGCCCGCGACAAGCGCGCGCGGGTGTTCGGCGCGATCGACATCCCCGCCATCGCCGCGCCGACCGGTGGCGAGCAGGCCACGCAAGCCGCGTTCGGCCGCATCCTGCTCGACCTGTCGAAGGCCGGCGGGACGCTATCGGAGCGCATCGTCACCACCTCGCCCGACGTCACCGTTTCGACCAACCTCGGCGCATGGGTCAACCAGCGCGGCCTGTTTCGGCGGAGGGACATGGCCGACGTTTTCGCCAAGGCAAAAATTGCTTCCGCGCAAAAGTGGTCGGGCACCAACCAAGGCCAGCACATCGAGCTCGGCATCGCCGAGAACAATCTTTTTCTGATGCTCGCCGCGGCGGGGCTGGCGGGCGACATGTTCGGCGCGCGTCTCGTTCCCATCGGCACACTCTACGACCCGTTCATCGCGCGCGGCCTCGATGCGCTCAACTACGCTTGTTACCAGGATGCCCGCTTCATCCTCGTCGCCACGCCGAGCGGGATCACGCTCGGCGCTGAGGGCGGCGCCCACCAGTCGATCAACCCGCCTTTGATCGCGCTTGGCCAGCCGGGCCTGCGCCATTATGAGCCGGCCTTCGCTGACGAATTGGCGGCGATGCTGGAGGAGGCATTCCGGCTGGTCGACGACCCGCACGGCGAGTCGACCTATTTTCGCCTCTCGACCCGCGCCATCGCCCAGGTCGACCGCGGCGATGACGCGTGGAAGGCGGGCGCACTGGCCGGCGCTTACTGGCTGCGCGAGCCGGGACCCGGCGCCGAGGCGGCGATCGTCGCGATGGGCGCGGTGATGCCCGAGGCGCTCGCCGCGTGGGACGAATTGAGCGCCGACGTTCCCGGCCTCGGCCTGCTCGCCGTGACCTCGCCCGATTTGCTCCACCGCGGCTGGAGCGCGGCGCAGGCGGCGCGGTGGGGCGGGGAGCACCAGCCAAGCCATATCGGGACGCTGCTCGCCCGCCTCGTGCCGGGCGCCGGGCTGGTCACCATCGCCGATGCCGCCCCGGCGTCCCTGTCCTGGCTTGGCGGGGTGCTCGGCCAGCGCGTCGCGCCCTTGGGGGTCGACCGCTTCGGCCAGACCGGAACCCTGCCCGACCTCTACGCCGCCTACCGCCTGGACGGCGCGGCGATCACCCAGGCAGCGGCGGAAATATTACTTCCATTTCGGACTTAAAAGCTTTTGTTTACGCTGCGTTGAGTATGCCCGTTGAACATGATTGGCGGACCTCAACCGATGAACGATTCTATCCCTGTGCCGGCCCAGGCGCGATGCGATGCGGTCCAGGCCGAATTCCGGGCTGAGCAGGCACAGTCCGGACGCCGTTCGATCCGCCGCGACCCGCCGCCACGCCCGCCCGCCTTGCTGCCGACCGACGACATGCTCGACCTGCGCCTCGCCGAAGAGCTCGACTACGCGCGGCGCATGCTCGACAGCATGGGCAACAAACTGTCCGCCGATCCCACGGTTGTGGTCCGTCACATGGTTTCGCTGCAGTCGGTCGATATTATCGGTCAAATCCTCGGCCATATCGCCGCCGTGGTCCGCTCGAGCGATCCGCAGGACGCGGTCGAGCGCATCGGCATGGGCGATCTGAAGGCGCGACTGACCCGGCGCAGCATCGCATAGGGTTCGGTTCGGCCGCCGCTTGGCAAGGATGGGGCCAGTCGCCTAGAGCGAGCCATGCCCGGACGCTATTTCGACGATTGGACAGTCGGCGACACCATCGCCCACGCGGTCACCCGTACCGTAACCGAAACCGACAATGTCCTAATCTGCGCACTGACCCACAATCCGCAGCCGCTGCACCTCGACCATGAGGAAGCGGCGAAGTCGGAATTCGGCAAGCCCTTGGTCAACTCGGTCTACACCTTCGGGCTGATGGTCGGAGTCAGCGTCGCCGACACCACGCTCGGCACGCTGGTCGCCAATCTCGGCTACACCGACCTCACTTTCCCCGCTCCGGTGTTTACCGGCGACACGCTGCGTAGCGAGACCGAGGTCACCGCGCTGCGCGCGAGCAAATCGCGGCCGAACGCGGGCATCGTCACCTTCGAGCACAAGAGCTTCAACCAGAAGGGAGAGCTGGTCGCGCGCTGCCTGCGCACCGCCTTGCTGTCAAAAAAGCCGGCATGAGCCCGCGCAGCTGGCTGTTCGTCCCCGCCGACAGCGAGAAGAAAATCGGGAAAGGGCTCGACAGCGATGCCGATGCAATCATTTTCGACCTTGAGGACAGCGTCGTGCCGGCGCAAAAGGCCGCCGCCCGCGACATTTTGAAGGGGCTCAAAGCGCCTTCGGACGGCCCGCAATGGTGGGTGCGCGTCAATCCGCTCGGCAGCGAGCATTTGAAGCACGACCTCGAGCTGCTCGGCCTCAGCACCATCCACGGCATCGTGCTACCCAAGGCCGAAGGCGGCTGGGACGTGGTCGAGCTGGCGCATCGCACCGGCAACATCCCAATCCACGCCATAGTCACCGAAACCGCCGCGAGCCTGTTCGGCCTGCTGTCCTATCGCACCCCGCAGACCCCGCTGGCGGCGATGAGCTGGGGCGCCGAGGATTTGTCGGCCGCGCTCGGCGCTTCGTCCAAACAGGACGAGAATGGCGATCTCGCCTTCACCTACAAGCTGGCGCGGTCGCTGTGCCTCGCCGGCGCGGTCGCGGCGGGCGTGCAGCCGGTCGACGGCGTCTATGCCGATTTCCGCGACGAGGCCGGTCTCATCGCCGAGGCCCGCGCCGCCGCCCGCGACGGCTTCACCGGCAAGTTCGCCATCCACCCCGCGCAGATCGCCCCGATCAACGCCGCCTTCTCGCCGTCGCCCGAGGAGGTCGCCCACGCCCGCGCGATCGTCGCGGCGTTCGCCGCCGAACCCGAAGCCGGCGTGCTCAGCGTCGGCGGCAGGATGGTCGACCGGCCGCATCTGGTGCAGGCGCACCGCACCCTCGACCGCGCAGGAGATCGCCCATGACGACGCACGCAATTGGCTGGGGCACCGACGCCGCCGATCAGGCGCTGAAACCGATGCGCTTCGAGCGCCGCGACCTGCGCCCCGACGACGTCGCGATCAAGATTACGTACGCCGGCATTTGCCACTCCGACCTCCACACCTGCCGCAACGATTGGGGCGGCACCCGCTATCCGGTCATCCCCGGCCACGAGATCGTCGGGACGGTGACCGCCGTCGGCAGCGACGTCACCCGATACCAAGCCGGCGATACGGTCGCCGTCGGCTGCATGGTCGACAGCTGCATGGCCTGCGACCAGTGCCTCGAAGGGTGGGAAGTGTTCTGCCGCGAAGGCTGCGTCCAGACCTACAACAGCCCCGATCGCAACGACGGCACGATCAGCAAGGGCGGCTACACCGACCATATCGTGGTGCGCGACCATTTCGTGCTCAAGGTGCCGGACGGCATGGACGCCGCGCGCACCGCGCCCCTGCTGTGCGCCGGGATCACGACCTACTCGCCGCTGCGCCAGTACAAGGTCGGCTCCGGCACCAAGATGGCGGTGATCGGGCTTGGCGGGCTTGGCCATATGGGGGTCAAACTGGGCGCCGCGATGGGTGCCCACGTGACCATGATCACGACCACGCCGGAAAAGGGCGCGGACGCGCGAAAGCTCGGCGCGCACGACGTCATCGTCTCCACCGACGTGGCGGCGATGAAGGCCGCGGCGACCCGCTTCGACTTCATCCTCAACACCATTCCGGTGAGCCACGAAATCGATCCCTATCTCAACCTGCTCGGGCGCTCGGGGCGGATGGTGATCGTCGGCGCGCTGACGCCGATGCCCGGGTTCACCGGGTTCAACATCATCTGGTGGAACCGCGCCGTCGGCGGCTCGGCGATCGGCGGCATTCCCGAAACCCAGGAAATGCTCGATTTCTGCGCCGAGCGCGGCATCTACCCCGACTGCGAGATGATCCGCATGGACGAGGTCAACACCGCCTACGAACGGCTGCTGCGCAACGATGTCCGCTATCGCTTCGTTATCGATATGGCGACCATGCCAGCGGCGGAGTGAAATGAATGGCTGAGGCGCTTTACCCCGTCCCGGCCGATTTCGACGCCGACATCGGCGAGGCCGAGCTGGCCGAGCTCCACCGCGCCGCCGACATCGATCCCGACGCCTTCTGGCTCGACCAGGCGCGGCGGCTGACGTGGGACACTTTCCCTACGCAGGCCGGCGACTGGTCGTTCGAGGAAGCCGATTTCCGCATCCACTGGTACGCCGACGGTCAATTGAACCTGTCGGTCAATTGCCTCGACCGCCATTTGGCGACACGAGGCGACCAGATCGCCCTGATCTTCGAGGCGGACGAGCCCGGCGCCGGGCGCACAATCACCTATCACGAGCTCCACGCCGAAACCTGCCGCTTCGCCAATTTGCTCAAGCAGCGCGGGATCGGGCGCGGCGACCGCGTGATGATCTACATGCCGATGATCCCCGAAGCGGCGGCGGCGATGCTGGCCTGCGCGCGGATCGGCGCGATTCATTCGGTGGTGTTCGGCGGCTTCTCGCCCGACAGCCTGGCCGGGCGCATCGCCGATTGCGACGCCTGCGCCGTGATTACCGCCGACGAAGGGGTGCGCGGCGGAAAAAAGATCCCGCTCAAGGCCAATGTCGATGCCGCGCTCGCCAAACGCGACGTCGCGACAGTGATCGTGGTCGCGCGCACCGGCGCCGACGTGCCGATGAAGCAGGACCGCGATATCGCGTACAACGCGGTTCGTGACACGCTCGCCACCGATTGCCCGCCCGAGGCGATGGGGGCCGAGGACCCGTTGTTCATTCTCTACACCTCGGGCTCGACTGGAAGCCCCAAGGGTGTGGTCCACACCACCGGCGGCTATGCGGTGTGGGCGGCGGCGACTTTCGAGTGGATTTTCGGGACAAGCGACGGCGACATCTTCTGGTGCACCGCCGACGTCGGCTGGATCACCGGCCACAGCTATGTCGTCTACGGCCCGCTGATCAACGGCGCGACCAGCGTGATGTTCGACGGGGTCCCCAATTATCCCGATTTCGGCCGCGTGTGGGAGACCGTCGACCGACTCTGCGTGACCATCCTCTACACCGCGCCGACCGCGATCCGCGCCCTGATGCGCGAAGGCGATGCGCCGGTGAAAGCCCACGGCCGCACGTCGCTGCGCCTGATCGGCACCGTCGGCGAGCCGATCAACCCCGAAGCGTGGGAATGGTACTGGCGGGTGGTCGGCGACAAGCGCTGCCCGGTGGTCGACACCTGGTGGCAGACCGAGACCGGCGGGATCCTCATCTCGGGTTTTCCCGGCGCTACTCCGATGAAGCCGGGATCGGCGTCGCGGCCCTTGCCCGGCGTCCGCCCGTTGCTGGTCGATGCCGAGGGCCGCGCCTTGCCTGGGGCGACCAGCGGCAACCTCTGCCTGGCGGCGTCCTGGCCGGGCCAGGCGCGCACCCTGTGGGGCGATCAGGCGCGCTTCTTCCAGACCTATTTCAGCGCCTATCCCGGCCTCTATTTCACCGGCGACGGTTGCCGCCGCGACGACGACGACTATTACTGGATCACCGGCCGCGTCGACGATGTCATCAACGTCTCCGGCCACCGCATCGGCACCGCCGAGGTCGAAAGCGCCCTGGTCGCCCACCCCAAGGTCGCCGAGGCGGCGGTGGTCGGCTCTCCGCACGCAATCAAGGGCCAAGCGATCTACGCTTTCGTCACCTTGAACGCGGGCGAGGAGGGCGGCGATGCCTTGCGCAAGGAATTGAATTTGGCGGTGCGCCACGACATCGGTGCGATGGCCGCGCCGGAGACCATCCAGTTTACCCCGGCGCTGCCCAAGACCCGCTCGGGCAAGATCATGCGCCGCATTTTGCGCAAGATTGCCGAGGGCGACGTGGGCTCGCTCGGCGATACCTCGACTCTGGCCGATCCCGGCGTGGTCGATGCCTTACTCGCCGGAAAGACCGCCACTTGACCCGACTCATCCTCGCCGCCGCTCTGCTCGCCTCGTGCGCCGAGGCCCCGGCGCCGGCCCAGAAGTTCGACCCGCAAACCTTCTTCACCGGCCCGACTCGCGGCGAGGGGACGCTCAAGATCCTGCTCCGGCCAAGCGTCCCGATCCGTGTCGAGACCGAGGGCCGGCCCGATGGGCGTGGCGGCATGGTCCTCGAGCAGACTGTCCACGAAGGCACCAAGCCGCCGCGGCAACGGCGCTGGGTGCTGCGACCGACCTCGCCGACGACGTTGACCGGGACCATCACCGATACGCCGGGGCCGATCCGCGGCCGCCTGTCCGGCAACCGCTTGTTCCTCAATTACACGATGAAGGGCGGGCTCAAGGCCGATCAGGTCCTGACCATGCAGCCGGGCGGGCGCACGATCGTCAACAAGATGACCGTCCGCCGCCTCGGCATCGTCGTCGCGCGGGTCGAGGAGACCATTCGCAAGCTGGACTGAAGCTTCGGCGCTGCTATCCCTCGGTCACTGGCGTGGGGAGCGACGAATGGCGGCTGAGCAAAAGAAGTGGTCGATGGCACGGGTGGTGATCGCCTCCTCCGCCGGCACCGCGTTCGAGTGGTACGACTTCTTCATCTTCGGCGCGCTCGCCGCGACCATCTCCAAAGTGTTTTTCGCCGGACTCGACCCGACCGCCGCCTTGATCGCCGCCTTGGGCCTGTTCGCCGCCGGCTTCGCCTTCCGGCCCTTGGGCGCGATCATCTTCGGCGTGGTCGGTGACAAGCTCGGCCGCAAAGGCGCCTTTCTCATCACGGTCAGCCTGATGGGCGCGGCGACTTTCGCCATCGGCCTGCTGCCGACCTACGCCTCGGCCGGCGCGCTCGCTCCGGCCTTGCTGATCTTCCTCCGCATTCTCCAGGGCATCGCGCTGGGCGGCGAATATGGCGGCGCCGCGATCTACGTCGCCGAGCATGCCCCCGACGACAAGCGCGGCGCGATGACCGGCTGGATCCAGTCGTCGGCCTCGTTCGGCCTGCTCGCCGCGTTGCTGGTGATCCTGGGAACCCGCACTGCGCTGGGTGAGGATGCATTCGTCGCGTGGGGCTGGCGCATCCCGTTCCTCGTCTCGCTACTGCTGCTCGGAATTTCGGTGTGGATGCGCGCCAAGCTCGCCGAAAGCCCGCATTTCGCCAAGCTCAAAGCGGAAGACGACCTGTCCCACGCGCCGCTGAAGGAGGCGTTCGCGACCCGCGACAACCTCCGCCGTGTGCTGATCGCCTTCTTCGCCATCATGTGTGCGCAAGGAGCGGTGTGGTACTGCACCTTCTTCTACATGCAGGTGTTCCTCGGCCGCTCGCTCGGCCTGCCCGAACCGACGGTCAATCTGCTGCTGATCGCCATGACTCTGGCCAGCGCGCCGCTCTACGTCCTGTTCGGTGCCCTGAGCGACCGCGTCGGGCGCAAACCGGTGCTGGTCGGCGGCATGCTGCTCGGGCTCATCCTGTACATCCCCGGCTTCCACCTGATCGCCGGCGCCGCCAACCCGGCGCTGGCCGCGGCACAGCAGGCCACGCCGGTGGTCGTCGCGACCGACCCCGCGACCTGCTCGGTGCAGTTCGACCCGGTCGGCACCGCGCGCTTTTCCAGCGCATGCGACATCGCCAAGAGCCTGCTTGTCGCGCGCGGCATTTCCTATTCGACCGTGCGCTCGGCCGATGGCGCCACGCAGGTCAGCGCCGGCACTCAGCGCCTGATCATCCCCAGCGGCGACGCGCTGTCCGGCGCCGAGCTCAAGGCGCTCAAGACCGCCACCGGCGATCAATTGAAGTCCGCGCTGACTGCCGCCGGTTACCCCGCGACGGCCGATCCCGCCGCAATCGATTACCCGCTGCTGTTGCTGGTGCTGTTCGGCTTCGTCGTCGCCGCCACCGCGCTCTACGGTCCGCAGGCAGCCGCTTTGGTCGAGATGTTCCCGACCCGGGTGCGCTACACCGCGCTGTCGCTGCCCTACCATGTCGGCACCGGCTGGGTCGG
>Ga0136633_1001997_pt1 | contig 14486 bp, 14 predicted proteins | sample AntDrymeUQ832206_2_FD_105494 | JGI IMG/M metagenome (GOLD analysis project Ga0136633, IMG submission 105494) | Polar desert sand microbial communities from Dry Valleys, Antarctica - metaG UQ83 (22.06) | ecosystem: Environmental > Terrestrial > Soil > Desert | place: Antarctica: Dry Valley... | reverse complement strand
GGCTTCGAGGTGACGGCCGAGCTGGTCGTGCTCGAACCGGGCACGCTGGCGCGCGAGTTCGAGTCGAGCGTGAAGGCGCCGCGCTTCGTCGACAAGCGGCAGTGAAGCGGCGCCGATCGAAGCGTCGGGGCCGGGCCGGGCGCGTCAAGGCCCCGCCAGGACCATCGCCGCGCAACGCTCGGTCAGCAGCGACTCGGGGTCGCACCAGTCGAGGACGACGTCGAAGTGGTTGCGCCCGGCAACCTCGATCGCCGTCGCCTCGTGGCCGGCGAATCGCCAGGCGGCGAGGTAGTCGCGCGACTGGTCCTTGAAGCCGCTCGTCTCGTGCTCGCCCCAGGCGACGACCAGGCGGCAGGCGACCGGCGGCAGATGATGGATCGGGCTGCTGGCCAGCGCCCGCGCGGCGTCGAGGCCCAGCCAGGCGTTGACGAACGACCGGGCGATGGGCGCGAGGTCGAACAGGCCGCTGACCGGCATCGCCCCCTTGACGACGTCGTCGGGCAGGCCGGCCGCCTCGCGCCAGCCGCCGGCGACCACGGCGGCGGCGAGGTGGCCACCGGCCGAGCTGCCGCCGACGTGGATGCGGTCCGGGTCGATGCCGTGCGCCGCGCCGTGCCGGTGCAGCCAGGCGATCGACGCGCGCACCTGGCGGATGATCTCCTCGAGGGTCACGGCCGGTGCCAGCGCATAGTCGACGGCAACGACGCTGATGCCGCGGCGGGTGAAGGCCTCGGCCATGAACACCGAATCGCCCTTGCCCAGCATCCGCCAGTAGCCGCCGTGGATGTAGACGAACGCCGGCTTCGATCCGGGGCCGGGTGCGGGGAAGATGTCGAGGCACTGGCCGCTCGTCGCGTCGTAGCAGAGGTCGCGGCGGTGCGGCAACGTCCGGTAGGCGTCGGCCGAGCGCTCGGCGTAGGCGGCGATGTTCGCTTCGAACACGCCGGGCGGCAAGGCAGCGCGCGGGCCGTAGGCGGCGTCGACCGCCGGGTCGCTCGCAAAGGGTGGTGGTGGTGGTGGTGTCGGCGTCGCTGCCATGATCAGACTCCCAGGTGACGCTGCCAGAGCGTCGGGTCGGCCTCGAGCTGGGCCGAGGTGCCGCTCCAGACGACGCAGCCCTTTTCGAGGATCACGTGCCGGTCGGCCAACCGGATCAGCCGCTGCACGTACTTGTCGATCACCAGGATGGCCTGGCCGCTTTCGCGCAGCGCCGCCAGGCAGCGCCAGATCTCCTGGCGCACCATCGGCGCCAGGCCTTCGGTCGCCTCGTCGAGGATGAGCAGGCGCGGCTCGGTGACGAGGGCGCGGCCGATGGCCAGCATCTGCTGCTCGCCGCCCGAGAGCTGGTTGCCGAGATGGTTGCGGCGCTCGAGCAGCCGCGGAAAGAGCGCGAACACGCGGGCGACCTGGTCGACCGACGCGGGGCCCGCAGGGGACGCGCTGGCGCTCGACGGCCGGCGCCGGAACGCCGTCAGGTGCTCGAGCACCGTCAGGCTGGCGAAGATCTGCCGCCCTTCCGGCACCAGTCCCATGCCGCGCCGCGCGATGCGGTGCGGCGCCTCGGCCTCGATCGCCTCGCCGCCGAACTCGACCCGGCCCGAGCGTGCCGGGTTGAGCCCGGTGATGGCGCGCACCAGCGTCGTCTTGCCCATGCCGTTGCGGCCCAGCAGCGCCACCATCTCGCCCGGCCCGACCTGCAGGTCGACGCCGTGCAGCACCTCGCTCGTGCCGTAGCCGGCGTGCAGGCCGCGCACGGAGAGCAGGGGCACGGGGTCGGGGGCGACGTTCATGCAGTCACTCGTCGCCGAGGTAGGCCTCGATCACGCCGGGGTCGCGGCGGATCGCTTCCGGCGCGCCGCTGGCGATGATGCGGCCGCTGACCAGCACCGAGACGCGGTCGGCGAGGCGAAAGACGGCGTCGACGTCGTGCTCGATCAAGAGCACCGTCGTGTGCTCGCGCAGCCGGCCGATCAGTGCCTCCATGCGCCGGGACTCCTCGGCGCCCATGCCGGCCATCGGCTCGTCGAGCAGCACCAGGCGCGGCTCGCCGGCCACCGCCAGGCCCACCTCGAGCGCTCGCTGCTCGCCGTGCGAGAGGGCGTCGATGGCCGATGCGGCCCGGTCGGCCAGCCCGATCGTCGCGAGCACGTCGAGCGCCCGCGCTCGTCGCGCCTGCCGACGCGGCACGGTGTGCCGGGCGGCGTCGGCGTCGCGCCAGGCGACGGCCTGCAGCGCGAGGACGACGTTGTCGAGCACGTCGAAGCTGCGAAAGAGCCGCGTGATCTGGAACGAGCGCCCGAGGCCGCGGCGGGCCCGCGCGTGCGGCGAGAGCCGGGTGATGTCGGCACCGTCGAAGACGATGCGGCCGGCGTCGCAGCGCAGTTGGCCGGCCAGCTGCGACACCAGCGTCGTTTTGCCGGCGCCGTTCGGCCCGATCAGCGCGTGCACCTCGCCCGGCCGAACCTGCAGGTCGATGGCGGCGCTGGCGACGACGCCGCCGAAGCGCTTCGACAGCTGCTGCACGTCGAGCAGCGGGCCGGCCACCGTTGCCACCGTGCTCAGCGCCGCCATGGCCGCTCCAGCAGGCCGGCGAGACCGCGGCGGGCGAACAGCACGACCGCGAGCAGCACCCATCCGGTCCAGAACTCCCAGTGCTCGGTGTAGGCCGAGAGCGTCTCGCGCAGGACGATGAGGACGACGGCACCGAGCACGCCGCCCCAGAGCGTGGCGACGCCGCCGAGGATCACCATGACCATCAGCGTGCCCGACTGCGTCCAGTGCATGAGCGCCGGGCTGACATAGCCCTGCTGATTCGCCGACAACGCACCGGCGACGCCGGCGATCGCGCCGGCGGCGGTGAAGACGGCGAGGCGCAGGGCGTAGGTCGGAAAGCCCAGCGCCTCGGCGCGCTGGTCGTCGTCGCGGATGGCGACGAGGGCACGGCCGGTGTCGGAGGCGACGAAGCGGTGCAGGCCCCAGAGCGTCAGCGCGAGCACCGCCAGGGCGACGTAGTAGAAGGTCGGCGCGTCCTTCAGATCGAGGCCGAAGCCCAGCAACGACCGCTGGCGCACGTTGAGGCCCTCGTCGCCGCCGTAGCCCTTGATCGAATTGGCGAGGAAGTACAGCATCTGGCCGAAGGCGAGCGTGATCATGATGAAGTAGACGCCGCGCGTGCGAAGCGAGATCGCGCCGATCACCAGCGCCGCACCGGCACTGACGGCGACCGTCACCGCCAGGTGGGCGCCGGCGTTCAGGATGCCGTCGGTGATCATGACTCCGGTGACGTACGCGCCGAGGCCGAAGAAGGCGGCATGGCCGAACGAGACCATGCCGCCGTAGCCGAGGACGAGGTTGAGGCTGGTCGCGGCGATGGCGAAGACGAGGATCCGCCCGGCGGTGCTCACGTAGTAGCCGAAGCCGGCCGCCTCCATCAGCGGCGGCAGGGCCACGAGGGCGAGGGCCAGCGCGGCGAGGGCGGTGCGCCTCGGCCAGGCGGACGGCGATCGGGAAGGCGGCGGATTCACGGCGGAGAAGGCGCGTCTGGCAGGCCCTAGCCGCGCGCCGGGAACAGGCCCTGAGGCTTGATCGCCAGCACCGCTGCCATGAACACGTAGATCGCCACCGAGGCAACCGCCGGCCCGGCGGCGCTGGCGATCTGCGGCGGGAAGAACTCGCGGAACAGCTGCTGCATGACGGTGCGGCCGAAGGTGTCGACGAAGCCGACGAGCAGGGCGCCGACCAGGGCGCCGCGGATCGAGCCGATGCCGCCGATGACGATGACGACGAAGGCGAGGATGAGGATGTTCTCGCCCATGCCCACCTGCACCGCGAGCAAGGGCCCCATGAGCGTCCCGGCGACGGCACACAGGCCCGCGCCGATGCCGAAGACGACCGTGAACAGGCGCCGGATGTCGACGCCCATGGCCATCGCCATCTCGCGATTGGCGGCGCCGGCGCGGACCAGCGCGCCCATGCGCGTCTTCGCCACCAGCACGTAGAGCAGCGCCGCAAGGACCAACCCGGCGCCGATGATGACGAGGCGATAGCTCGGGTAGTAGAGCCCCGGGATCAGTTCGACCGGGCCGGCCAGCGCAGCGGGCGCCGACAGCGGCAGGTCGTTGCCGAAGATCATGCGCGTGCCGTCGTTGAGGATGAGGATGAGGGCGAACGTGGCCAGCACCTGCGACAGGTGGTCGCGTGCGTACAGGGGCCGCAGCAGCGTCGACTCGAGCACCATGCCGAACAGGCCCGTGCCGACCACGGCGCCGGCGACACCGAGCACGAACGACCCGGTCGCGCCGACGATGGCGGCGCCGAGAAAAGCGCCGATCATGTAGAGCGAGCCGTGCGCCAGGTTGATCATGTCCATGACGCCGAAAACCAGCGTCAGGCCGGCGGCGAGCAGGAACAGCATCAGGCCGAACTGCAGGCCGTTCAGGGCCTGCTCGAGGACGAGGACGCTCGGCACGTGGGGCGCGGCGAGGCTGCCCTCAGGGCTTCATCTTGCAGTCCTGCACGTAGGCGTCACCGTGGTCCTTCAGGATCGGCTCGCTGAACGACTTGTTGGTGAGGCCGCCCTTGCCGTCGCTGCCGACGGTGCGCACGTAGTAGTTCTGGATCGGGTACTGGTTGGTGTTGAACTTGAACGCGCCGCGCACCGAGTCGAAGCGCGCCGCCTTCAGCGCCTTCCTCACCGCCTCGTGGTCCTCGAGCCTGCCCTTGACGTCGCGCACCGCCGCGCTGATCAGATTGGCCGTGTCGTAGCCCTGCGACGCGAACAGGCTGGGGGTGCGACCGTACTCCTTGCGGAACTCGGCGACGAACTTCTGGTTGGCCGGGTTGGTGAAGTCGGGCGACCAGTGCGCGGTGTTGAAGATGCCGGTCATGGCCGCACCGACCGCATCGATGACGTCCTGGCTGGCGCCGAAGCCGGGCAACAGCAGTGTCATGTCCTTGCCGAGACCGGCGCCGACGAACTGTTTCACGAAATTGATGCCCATGCCGCCCGGCAGGAAGACGTACAGCACGTCCGGCTTGGCGGCGCGCACCTGGGCCAGCTCGGCGGCGTAGTCGAGCTGGCCGAGCTTGGTGTAGGTCTCGCCGATCACCTTGCCCTTGAAGGTGCGCTTGTAGCCGGCGAGCGAGTCCTTGCCGGCCTGGTAGTTCGGTGCCATCAGATAGACCGACTTCAGGTTGCGCTGGTTCGCGTACTGCCCTGCCGCCTCGTGGTAGGCGTCGTTCGGCCAGGCGACGGCGAAGAAGAGCGGATTGCAGTCCTTGCCGGCGACGGGCGAAGGCGCCGCGTTCGGGCTGATGTAGAAGGTGTTCGAGTCGAGCGCCTCGGGCAGCGCGGCGAGCATGATGTTGGAGAAGACGACGCCGGTCATGAAGTCGACCTTGTCGCGCTTGATGTTCTTCTCGAACAGCTGCTTGGCGACGTCGGGCTTGAACTGGTCGTCGCTCACCAGCACTTCGGCCGGCAGGCCGCCGAGCTTGCCGCCGTTGAGTTTGACGGCGAGCAGAAAGGCGTCGCGGATGTCCGTGCCGATGGCTGCCGACGGGCCCGACAGTGTGCTCACGAAGCCGATCTTCACCTTGTCGGCAGCGGCGGCGAGCGACGGCGCGGCGGCGACCGCTGCGGCGGCGCCGGCAAGGGCGAGGGAGCGAAGGAGCTTGGCCATGGTGGTCACTTTCGAGGCGAGTGGTTGATCGGTCAGACCCAGATCTGCAGGACGTAGTCGAACGCCGCCTGGCTGTTGAACAGGTCGACGCGCTGCAGCCGAATGGTGAGGCCGCCGCCCGCGCCGCGCACGAGGGTATGCCGGTAGCTGCCGCCGAAATGGCGGATGGCGTCGCGCCTGAGCTCCATCATGTGGAAGCGCGAGCGCACCATCAGGGTATCGACCTCGACGGATTCGATGGTGACGTGGCTGACCAGGTGGCTGGTTTCCCACTGCGGCGCCTGCGACCAGGCGTTGGGGTGCGTGACGCGGCCCTTCCTGATCTCCATCATCGATCTGTCCTCGACGAAGATCGACGGCGAACCTTCCCACTCGGTCTGCTCGGGCGCCACCGGCATCCAGTAGACGCCGTCGTCGGCGAAGAGGTCCATCCACGCCTGCCAGTGCTTTGCATCGAGCAGTTCGGCCTGCAGGTAAAGGAACTGCTCGACCTCGCGCTGCAGGTCGGGCGAGGCGAGCGCGCTCGGCCGCGGCAGCGGCGCGGGGTGCGCGAGCTGGCCCGAAAGCGTCGCCCGCGGCGAGTGGCTCGGCTCGATGGCCTGCGCGCCGGTCGCCGGGCCGGCGGTCTCGCCGTCGATGACGATGGCCTGGTCGAGCAGGTGGCGCATGTCGGCGCCCGCGCTCGGAATGGCCGCGCCGACCGGGCGGCCGGCCGGGTCGGCCTGCTTGCCGCTCGTCTTGCTGCCGCTCTTTGACAGTCCTTCGTGCTTCGCACTCCCGGTTTCGCTCTTGGGGCGGCCCGGCGAGCTCATGCTGCGCTGCCCGTCATGTACTTGCGCCAGGCGCTGAACTGGTTGCGCATCACGACCTCCGAGGTGCCGTGGTTCGAGTAGGCGACATCGCCTTCGAACCGGTCGTCGCCGTAGTGGCGATGGAAGCTCACCCAGTCGCCACCGTTCGAGGCCAGGCCCCACTGCGCCTTGGTCCAGTTCTCGAGGTCGTCGGCGTTGATCATGGTGGCCGGCGAGTTGACGAGGTTGAAGTACCAGAGGCTGCGCCGGTAGATCGCCTCCGGCGCGCCCTTGAGGCGGAAGTGCCAGATCTCCGACAGCGTCTTGTCGGGCGAGATCGGGCGCAGGCAGCGCAGTTGCTGCAGCGGCGACTGCACCGAGAGGTAGGGGTAGACCAGCACGTGGTGGATGCTGCGCGAGAGGTACTCCTCGGTCTTCTCCTCGCCGTAGGCCTTCTTCAGCAGCGCCTCGTACTCGAGCGTGTCGGGGTCCTTCGGCCGGAGGCCCATGTAGGCCTTGAGGATGCCGTGGCCGCGCGGGAAGTTGATCGTCTGCACGTTGTCCCACTGCTCGAAGCTCGACGCGAAGGTCGACAGGTAGTGGTAGTGCAGCGGCGCCGCGCCCTGCTCCTCCTTGACGCGCTTCTCGACCCGGCCGGCCGAGATGCCCGTCGACTGGTGCGTCACCGACGGGTGCAGCGAGTCGAGCTGGTTCTCCATGAAGAATTTCCAGTTCGACTGCTGGACCATGCGGTGGCAGTACGGCACCACCTCGACCTCGCCCTCGGGCGAGCGGTCGCACATGTCGTCGAAGGCGATGCGCGCGTCGCCGAGGAACTCGGCCAGCGACGGGCCGTCGGCAGCCAGGCTGGCGAAGACGAAGCCGCGGTAGCTGTCGACGCGGGCGGCGGGCTTGACGTTGCAGTCGGGGTTCGACTTGTTCATCGCCGTCCCCTCGTAGCCCTGGGCGAGCGGTATCGCCCGCACCTTGCCGTCCAGGTGAAAGCTCCAGGCGTGGTACGAGCAGACGAAGGCGCCGCCCGTGTTCCCCTTCAGGTTGCCGACGAGCTGCACGCCGCGATGCGGGCACCGGTTGTGCAGCACGTTGATGCCGCCGTCCCGGGCCCGCACCATCATCATCGGCTGCCGGCCGATGGTCACGGCGTAGTAGTCGCCGGTGTCGGGGATCTGCGACTCGTGACCGCAGTAGACCCAGACCTTCTCGAAGATGTTCGCCATCTCCTGATCGAAGATCTGCTGGTCGGTGTACACGGTCCGGTGCACGCGGTCGGGTTCGACCAGGGCGTCGAGGTTCATGGCGTCGTCTCTGTGGATGCGGTGACGGGTCGAGTGTGCCGAAGAGGCGCGGCATCGCCAAGGTCGCGGCCGGTCACGGCGCCGGCGGGCCGACGCTGCCGCGGTTGACGATCTCGAAGGCCAGCGACTGCGAGCGCTCGCACGGCCGCCCCTCGAGACGGGCGATCACCTGTTCGGCGGCGGCGCGGCCGATCTCGCGGATCGGCGTGCGGATGCTGGTCAGCGCCGGCGTCTGGGTGGCGCCGAGGTCGGTGTTGTCGCAGCCGGTGATCGAGATGTCGCCGGGGATGCGCACCCCCGCCTCGCGGCAGGCGACCATGGCGCCGACGGCGAACACGTCGTTGGTGCAGACGACGGCGGTGGGGCGGTGCGCCGGCGCCAGCCGCAGCAGGCCGCGCATCATGTCCGTCGTCTCGGCGAGGTCGATCGGCCCGTAGGCGACGCAGTCGTCGGCCATCGCGAGGCCCGCCTGGGCGAGCGCGCTGCGCACGCCGGCACCGCGCTCGCGCGCCCGGTCGTTGCCCTCGGTGCGGGCGCTGAGCAGGCCGAACCGTCGGTGGCCGAGGCCGATCAGGTGGCGCGTCATCTCGAAGGTCGCAGCGCGGTTGTCGAAGCCGATGCTGGGGTGGCGACCGAGCGGGTCGACGCCCCAGGTCAGCACGTAGGGTCGCCCGTAGGCCTCGAGCAGCGAGAACAGCGCCGGGTGGTGGCTCAGGCCGACGAAGACAAAGGCGTCGACGCCGCGGCGGATCAGCTGCTCGGTGGTGCGCAACTCGGCCTCGAGGTCGTAGTGGTGCTCGGCCAGCACCAGCGAGTAGCCGCTCGCGTCGAGCACCGCCTGCATCGCGCTGGTGGTGCGCGCGTAGAGCGCGTAGTCGAACGACGGCACGACCGCGCCGACCATCTGGCTGCGCGCGCTGCGCAGGGCGCGGGCGGCGCCGTGCGGCACGTAGCGCAGCTTGGCGACGGCGTCGCGCACCAGCTGCTGGGTGCGCGCGTCGACCTGCTCGGGCGTGTTGATGACGCGCGAGACGGTGGCCGTCGAGACGCCCGCCAGGCGGGCGACGTCCTTGGCGCTCGGCCGGCCGAGCGCCGCCGGCGCGCCGGCCTTCAGCTGCAGTTCATCGGACAGCACGCGGCTCCTGACATGGCGGTGAACTCGATTACATCGCGAGCCGCAGCTTATCTCCGTATAAACGTGGAGACCATAGGTGTTGTCTCGAAGTCGCATGGCTGCTAAGGTCCATGTAATCGAATACATCGACAGGAGACAAGCATGGCCGACTCGTCCTGGAAGAACCCCACCCCCGGCAGCCGCCGCGCGGTCCTCAAGCACGGCGCCGCGCTCGGCGCGATCGCTGCTCTCGGGCCGCACTGGGCCGGCTCGGCCCTCGCCCAGGGCGACGACCTGGCCGCCTACAAGGCCGCCAAGATCAACTGGAAGCAGGCCGAGGGCGAGACCATCACCGTCGCCGTCATCCCGGCGAGCTACTTCCTCAACCTCATCTCCCTGCAGCCGCAGTTCGAGGCGCTGACCGGCATCAAGCTGCGCTTCGAGCAGGTGCCCCCCGGACAGATCCGCCAGAAGGCGATGCTCGACCTGTCTTCGAAGACGGCCACCTACGCGACCCACGCCGCCGACCCGATGTACTACCCGCTGTACGTCGCCAACAAGTGGGTCGAGCCGCTCGACAAGTACCTCAACGACGCCTCGCTCACCGATCCGGCCTGGTTCCGCTACGACGACATCATCAAGGCTTGGCGCGAGGCCGACTCGGTCGACGGCACGCCCTACGGCATCCCCTACGACGGCGAGGTCACCGTGCAGGTGTACCGCAAGGACCTGTACGACGCCAAGGGCCTCAAGCCGGCCACCACCTACGACGAGCTGCTCGCCAACGCCAAGGCGCTGCACAACCCGGCCGAGCGGATCTACGGTCTGGCACTGCGCGGCTTCGCCGGCGCCGGTCAGAACATGTACATCTATCCGTCGATCCTGCGCGGCTTCGGCGGCAGCTGGATGCAGGGCGGCAAGGTCGTCGTCAATTCGCCCGAGGCCGTGAAGGCGCTGCAGTGGTACGTCGACGCGCTCACCGCCTACGCCCCGCCGGCGGTGCGCAACTGGAACTGGCCAGACATCGCCGACGCCTTCTCGCAGGGCACCGTCGCCACCTACCTCGACGCGCATTCGTCGGCCGCGGTCATCACCAACCCCGAGAAGTCGAAGGTGGTCGGCAAGATCGGCTATGCGCGCTGGCCCAAGGGTCCGGCTGGCAAGGGCGTCACCTCGATCTGGAACTGGGGCTTCCCGATCAACGCCGCGCTGAGCGACAAGCAGAAGAAGGCGACCTGGCTCTTCATCGAGTGGGCCGCTTCGGCCGAGACGCAGGCGCGGACGTCGTACAAGTTCGCCGGGCCCGCCAAGCGCTCGGGTGTGAATCGCCTGTCGATCTGGCGCTCGCCCGAGTTCGCGGCGGCGATGAAGAACGCCGGCGACAACTTCATCCCGGCGGCGCTCGAGTCGCTCGAGAACGACACCGACGTCGACTGGCGGCCGCGCGTGCCGCAGTGGCCGGCCATCGGCGAGACCATGGCGACGGCGATCCAGTCGGCGCTGGTCGGCCAGAAGAAGCCGAAAGAGGCGCTCGACGAGGCGCAGGCCCGCATCGACCAGATCCTCAAGGGCTGATCGCGCCTGATCGCGCCGGACAATGAGCGAGGCAGCGCGGCCCGGGCCGTCGTTCGAGGCCCGCGAGCGGCGCTTCGCGCTGGCGCTGCTCGTGCCGGCGCTGGCCGTTCTGTTGCTGACGACGACGGCGCCGCTGGTCTACCTCGGCTGGAACAGCCTGCACCGCCTCGACCTCGGCATGCCATGGCTTTCGGGCTTTTCCGGACTCGACAACTACGCCAGGATGGGCAGCGATCCGCGCTTCTGGAACTCGCTGTGGCTGACGGCCATCTACACCACTTCCACCGTCGTCCTGCAGGTGGTCGTCGGCCTCTCGCTGGCCCTCCTGGTGCTGCAGATTCCCAAGGGCCAGGGCTTGCTGCGGGTCGCCGCGATCCTGCCGATCGTGCTCGCGCCGGTGGTCGTCGGCCTGTTCTGGCGGACCTTGGTGCTGGCCCCCGATTTCGGCCTCGTCGACATGGTGTCCCGCGGCCTCGGGCTGGGTAGCCACAACTGGCTGGGCGACCCGCAGCTGGCCCTCATCTCGGTGATCGCCATCCACACCTGGCAATGGACGCCGTTCGCCTTCCTGGTCCTGCTGGCGACGCTCGCCACCCTGCCGCCCGACGTCTACGAGGCGGCCCGTCTCGACCGCGCCGGCGCCTGGCAGCGCTTCACGAACATCACCCTGCCGCTGATCCGGCCGGCCATCGTCATGGTCGTCATCCTGCGCGCGATGACGGCACTCTCGGCCTTCGCCGCCATCTTCGCGGCGACCGGCGGCGGTCCGGGCTCGTCGACGGAGATCCTCAATCTCTACGCCTACCGCACCTCGTTCACCATCCTCAACCTCGGCTACGGCGCCTCGCTGGCGGTGGTGCTGCTGGTCATCACGATGGCGATCTCCTGGTTCATGTTCCGGTTGCGGAGGAAGCAGTGATTTGCTCCGGTTCTTTGCCGTTGCGTCGGTGCGGCGAAGGCGGTCGCGGACGGGCGTCGGCGCGAGGCTTCGGCGGTCGGCGCGGTCGCGCCGACTGCCCTGCGATGCTCGGTCTCGCGGCCCGCCGCATAACTCGCTACGCTCACTTCGTTCGCTGCGCTCGGACAGATGCGGCGAGTCAGACCACGAAGCGCGCTGCGCGCGCGGCCGCGAGCCATCCGCTTCTCGGCGCCGCAGACACGCGCCGCCACCCGCCCGCGCCCGCCTTCGCTGTGACGCCGGAGAGGGCACGCCTCGCGACGGACAGCACGTGGCGAGGCGTGATGCTGCAAACGCGCTTTTCGTCCTGGTCGCGAACCACGTGCGGTGGCACTCGCGGCAGGCGGTGCCCGGCGGGGGCGATTTCTGCGACGGCGAGCAGCGCAGGCCCGGGGTCGGCGCGTGCGCAGCACGCGCTTTGTCATCTGACTCGTCGACGCTGTTCGAGCGCAGCGAACGCAGTGAGCGAAGCGAGTTCGGCGACGCGACCGCGGGCCGAGCAGCGCAGCGCAGTCGGCGCGCAGCGTCGACCGCCGCAGCATGAGCCGCCGCCGGGCGCTGCCTGCCGCGACCCCCGACTGCCCGCGCCCTGGCAGCGAGTCCCATCCCGCGACGTTCCAGGCCATAGGACCAGCGCATGACGTCCTCCCGCGCCATCTTCCGCCACATCGCGCTCTACGCCGTCGCCGGCTTCGGCCTGGCGGTCTGGGCGTTTCCGGTGATCTGGGGCCTCATGACCTCGTTCAAGACCGAGCGCGACGTCCTCGCCTACCCGCCCAAGTTCATCTTCACGCCGACGCTCGACAACTACCGCGAGGTGATCTTCGGCGCCTCGTCGATCCTGCCTAACCTGGGCTCGAGCATCGTCGTCGCCACCGGGGCGACGCTGCTGACGATGCTGTTCGCGATCCCGGCCGCCTACGCCCTGGCGCGGCTGCGCTATCCGGCCAAAAAGACCTCGGGCTTCTACGTGCTGGCAACGCAGATGCTGCCGCCGGTCGGGCTCATCATTCCCTACTACCTGGTGCTGCAGAAAGTCGGCGGGCTCGACACCTACGGCGGCCTCATCGTCATCTACCTGACCTTCTCGCTGCCCTTCGCGATCTGGCTGATGGTGTCCTACTTCGAGGACGTGCCGTTGGAGATGGAGGAGGCGGCGCTGCTCGATCGCGCCGGCCGCTGGGGCGCGCTCTGGCACGTCATCCTGCCGCAGGTGCGCGGCGGCATCGCGGTGACGACGATCTTCGTCTTCCTCAACGCCTGGAACGAGTTCCTGTTCGCCGTCGTCCTCGGCGGCAACCAGGTGCGCACGGTGACCGTGGCGATGTTCAATTTCATCTCGGTCGAGCAGACCCAGTGGGCGCGGCTCGCCGCCGGCGCCATGCTGGCGATGGCGCCGGTCATCATCATCGGCATCTTCGCCCAGCGCCACATCGTCAAGGGCCTGACCGTCGGTGCCGTCAAGGGAGGGGGGAGGCGATGATGACAGCCCCTCGTCGAACGAGTACGTCCGCCGATCCCCCGGGGGGATCCGGGCCGGCTTGGGGCGGCCCGGCGCTCGGCCCGGCAAGTTTGGCGGCGAGCGTTCGCCTCGAGGGCGTGCTGAAGCGCTATGGCCAGACGGTCGTGCTGCACGAGGTCGACCTGGCGATCGAGCCGGGCGAGTTCTTCGTCCTGCTCGGGCCCTCGGGCTCGGGCAAGACGACCACCCTGCGCATCCTCGCCGGCCTCGAACAGGTCAGCGGCGGCCGCGTGCTCATGGACGGCACCGACGTCACCCACCGGGAGCCCGGCGAACGCGACGTCGCGATGGTGTTCCAGAGCTACGCGCTCTACCCGCACATGACGGTGGCGCAGAACATCGGCTTTCCGCTCAAGATGGTGCGCACGCCGGCGACGGAGATCGCGCGCGCCGTGAAGGAGGCGGCCGACAAGGTCGAGATCGGTCACCTGCTGGGGCGCACGCCGGGCCAGCTGTCGGGCGGCCAGCAGCAGCGGGTGGCACTGGCCCGGGCCATCATCCGCCAGCCGCGCCTCTTCCTGCTCGACGAGCCGCTCTCCAATCTCGACGCCAAGCTGCGACTCGAGACTCGCCTGGGCCTGCACAAGCTGCAGCGCTCGCTCGACACGACCACCGTCTACGTCACCCACGACCAGGAAGAGGCGATGACGCTGGCCGACCGCATCGCTGTCTTCATGGAAGGGCGCATCGTCCAGGTCGGCACGCCGCGCGAGATCTTCGGCGCGCCGGCGACGGTGGCGGTGGCCGGCTTCATCGGCACGCCGCCGATGAACCTCCTGCCCGGCTCGTGGCAGGGCGGCGTCGTCAGCGTCGGCCGCGCCCACCTGCCGGTGGCCGAGGCGACCGGCGACGCGCGGCCGGTGACGCTGGGCGTGCGACCCGGCGACATCCGCCTCGTCGAGGGTGGCATCCCGGTGATCGTCGAGCGCGTCGAGGACCTCGGCGACAGCAGCATCATCAGCTTCCTCGACGACGAGGGCCGCCTCGTCAAGATGAAGAACGACCGGCCGCCGACGGTGCAGGAGGGCGAGCGCGTGACGCTGGGCTTCGAGCCCGAGGCGGCGCATCTGTTCGACGCGGCGACCGGGCTGCGGCTGCAGCCGGCGGCGCACTGATCCCCTCCGGGCCCGCATCGCAGGCAGGAACCCCCAGGCACGAACCCCCACCACGGACCCCGACATGAAGAAGACTGCCAAGCCGAACGTCGTCCTGATCCTCAACGACGACATGGGCTACTCCGACATCGGCTGCTACGGCGGCGAGATCGAGACGCCGAACCTCGACAAGCTGGCGAAGAAGGGCCTGCGCTTCAGCAGCTTCTACAACACCGCCCGCTGCAGCCCCTCGCGCGCCTCGATGCTCACCGGCCTGCATCCGCATCAGACCGGCGTCGGCATCCTCACCTACGACTCGGGCCCCGAGGGCTATGCCGGCAACCTCAACGACCGCTGCGTGACGATTCCCGAGGCGCTGAAGACGAACGGCTACCGGACCTACATGAGCGGCAAGTGGCACGTCGCCTCGAGCCT
>Ga0136633_1001996_pt1 | contig 14486 bp, 16 predicted proteins | sample AntDrymeUQ832206_2_FD_105494 | JGI IMG/M metagenome (GOLD analysis project Ga0136633, IMG submission 105494) | Polar desert sand microbial communities from Dry Valleys, Antarctica - metaG UQ83 (22.06) | ecosystem: Environmental > Terrestrial > Soil > Desert | place: Antarctica: Dry Valley... | reverse complement strand
TAGAAAAGAAAAGGGCCGCCCCGAAGGGCGACCCTGAAGGTTTTGGACGCGCGTGATGCTAGAAGCGGATCTGCGCGCCGGCGTAGAAGAAGCGGCCGGCGTTCGGGAAGATCGCGCCACCCCCACCGGTTCCATCGAGCCCAAAGCTAGGCTCGCGATCGAGCAGATTGTCTACACCGAAATAGATGCGGTGACGCGTGCCGGCCGGCTCGAAGCCGAGGCGAACCGCATGGTAAAGCGCAACCGGGTGGCGAGCTTCGTTGGGAGCGCGAAGATCGGCGTTGGTCGGCGCGCGGCCCTGATGTGAGAACATCGTTTCATAGGCATCTACTGTCTGGCGGCCGATATACCGCCCGTTCCACTGAACGTCGATCTCGCCGAAATCGAGACCGGCGGTGAAGGCCGCCGCCCAGATCGGATCGCCGAGGGTGCCATGGAGGCGCGTCGAGCGCGTCGGATCGGCGATGAACGTAAACTCCACCCTTTCATCGACCCAGCTGACCAGCGCCCGCAGGTTGAGCATCACATTGCCAAAGATCTGACGGCGGTAGCTGACATCGGCGTCGATCCCCGATGTCTTCAGCGACTGGAAGTTGAAGGGCTGGTTGAGAAAGGCGGGCCCGACGCGCGGGATGGTGATGTTGCCGACGCTGCCGCCGATAGCCCGGTCGCCCTGACCGTCGAAGGTGAAGTCGCGGAACGTGTCGCCGGGAGTCCGCCGCCGGAAGGTTGCGTCGCAGAACGGGTTGGCGAGGCTGACCGGGTCTTCATAGCAGCGATTGACGATCGCAGCGCCGCTGAGGCCGGCGATCGCATCGCGTATCTCGATGTTATAATAGTCGATCGAGATCGACAGGCCGGGAACCCAGCGCGGCTGGATAACGGCGCCCAAGGTCCAGCTCGTACCCCGCTCCGGCTGGAGGTCCGGATTGCCCTGGTTGAAACCGGAGATGGTGCTCACCGAGACGTTGTTCCACGGCACGGTGATGCCATCGACCACCAAAGTGGTCGGAATGCCGGCTTCGGCGCAGCGCTGAACCCGGTTCGGGCCCGCCAGGATATTGGCCTGGCTGCACGGATCGGGAATTGCGTTGAAGGTCTCGCTGCGGGTCGCGAAGAGATTTGAGAGGTTGGGGGCGCGAACCGAGCGGGCGTAGGTGCCGCGGAAGCGCAGATCCCGAACCGGCGACCAGATCAGACCGATATTATAGGCCCAGACGCCGCCGGTGCTGCTGTAATCCGAATAGCGAGCCGCGCCCTCGATCGAGAGTTCATGGAAGAAAGGCCGATCGCGCAGGATCGGGATGCGGATTTCCCCGAAGACCTCGCGGGTTTCGATCGCCGGCGGGTCGAATTCGGAAATAGCGTTAAGGAAGGTCGCGCCCGACTGCGTGAAATCGTCGAAATCGGAGAAGGCGTCCTCGCGCCGATACTCGACGCCGAGCACTATCCCGATCGGGCCGCCGGGCAATTCCAGGAAGCCCGCCGTGTCGCCGGCGACGAAAGCGGTGGCGTTGATCTGCTCCGCCCATTGCTCGCGCGACGAGGTGTAAAGGACATAAGCAAGCGCGTCCGGCGTTTGGAGCGGCGCGCCGAACCCGAACAGGTTGAGCGGACGGCAAGCCGGATCATCATTGGTTGTGATCGCGTCGACATTGACGCGGCACTGGATCGAGCCGCCGGGGCCGGCGGCTGCATCGGAGGCGCGGTTGAAGCGGGCGACATTAACGTTGCCGCCGGTTTCGTAGAAGGTTTCGGTGCGGCCGTAGTTGAGCGCGACTTCGTAGTTCCAGTTGCCGCTGGCCGAGAGGTCGCCGCGCGCCCCGACTACGGCGCGGAAGGTGTTGCGCTCATGGTCCTCGGCGCGGGTGCCGATGTCGTTGTTGAAACGGTTGAAGCTGAATTGGGTCGCGCCGGCGGGCAGGATCGTCGCCAGTGTCGCCCGCGCCTCTGGCGTCAGAAAGGGGTTATCCACGCGGAAAACAGGACTCAGGGTGGAATTGACGAATGTCGGCTGGCTGGAGGTTTGGTTCGCTGTGATCCAGACATATTTGGCTTCGAGGAAAGGCCGGAAGGCGGGGGCGATGTTGGCATTGAGAAGCAGGTTAATCGCGACACGCTCGAAGCCCGGCGCAAGTTGCGCACCCTCGATGCCGGAGGCGCCCTGACCGCCAAAGGTCGAGCCGCCGAATTGCCGGAAATCAGCCGACGGGTTGTTGCGGATTAATTGCCCGCCCGGCAGAAAGAAATAGGCGTCGGAAAGCTCTGTGCCGGTATTGGCGCCCGCCGCCGTCGGCGTGCGGAAGCCGGTGCAAACGGCTGCGCGGCGCGCGGTGACCTGCGGGCTGGCGGGATTGGCCACCGGGCAAGCGGTCGAAACAGCGCCGCCGAGCGACAAGAAGTTGAACGTGATGCCGTCCGGTCCCTGAAAGAATGCGGTGTCGGGAATGCCGTCGCCGGCCGGCAATTCTCCGACGGTGGGGTCGACGGTGGTGAAGCCCGGAACGCCGGTATAGACGCCGGTCATCTCCGGCCGGTCGCCGTGGAACAAGGCCTGCTGGCGCGCATATTCGGCCGACACGGCGACGTTCAGTGTGTCGTCGAGGAAGCTGCGCCCCCAGGCGCCCGATACGAAGAAGGAGCGGCGGTCGCCATATTCGGTGATGCCGCTCTGCCCGCGAATGGTCAGGCCCTCGAAATCGCGGCGGAGGACGAAGTTGACCACGCCCGTCACCGCGTCCGATCCGTAAACCGCCGAATTGCCACCGGTGACGATGTCGACCCGCTCGAGCAGATCGATCGGAATCGTGTTGACATCGACGTCGTAGCTGCCCGGGCTCGACGAAACGTGCCGGCGGCCGTTCACCAGCACCAGCGTGCGCGACGTGCCGAGGCCGCGCAGATCGAGCAGGTTGATGCCGGCGGTGCCGATGAAGCGGGTCGAGTTCGCCTGGCTGAAGGTCGAGCGGAGCGCCGGCAAATCATTGAGCGCGTCGCCGAGCGAAACATTGGCCTGCTCGGTCAGCGTCTGGGCGTCGACCGAGGTGATCGGCACGGTCGATTCGAGATTCGGGCGGCGGATGCGCGAGCCGGTGACGACGATCGGGCCGCTGCCGCTCTCTTCGGCAGCCGTGTCGCCCTGCGGGGCGGTTCCAGTTTGCGCCATTGCCGGCGAAGCGGCGATCATCGCGAGTGCGAAGAACGCTCCCGAGCGCAGCGCGCTGGAGCGGAGCAAAGCCGAATGCCTCATGATCTTGAAATCCCTTGTTATTGAGCCGCTTGGACAGACGAGCGACTCCCGGGCCGGAGCGTGCGACATTTCACGGCCGGGACACAAGCGCGCGACGGCTTTTATTCACCTATTGTTCAGCGGTGTAGCAGTTGTGCAACATTCAGCGCGGCGGGCGCGCTCAAGCGACCACGTCATATTCCCCGATGCGATGCTCGCAGCGCGTCAGCCCTTCGGTCTCGGCATCGAGCGCCTCATAGGCCGGGCCATGATCGGTGAGGAAGGCGTGGAAATCCGCCCGTGAGCGCCAGACATCCATGGTGAGGTAGCTGCCGTCCACGTTGCGCAGCAATTCGGTCCCGCGAAAGCCGCCGCTGCGTGCGAACAGCCGCGCCCACGCGCCGCCCGGACAGTAAGCTGCCTCGAACGCGGCCCGCTCGGCGTCACGCACCTCAAACCGCCAGACCAACGCGATCATCCCAACCCCCTCGCAAGGGGGTTAGGCCAGCTTCGCGAGCGGCGCTACGATTGGCTTGGCTGCGGGCCGCACGCTGTGTCGAAATGAAACGCCGCGGCTCAATCCCGCTCCACGCACACCGCAATGCCCATGCCGCCGCCGATGCAGAGGGTGGCGAGCCCTTTCTTGGCGTCGCGCTTCTGCATTTCGTAGAGCAATGTCGTCAGCACGCGCGCGCCGCTTGCGCCGATCGGGTGGCCGATGGCGATCGCGCCGCCGTTGACGTTGACCTTGCTCGCATCCCAGCCGAGCTCCTTGCCGACCGCCAGCGCCTGCGCGGCGAAGGCTTCATTGGCCTCGATCAGATCGAGATCGGCGATCGTCCAGCCGGCTTTCTCAAGCGCCTTCTTCGACGCCGGCACCGGGCCGATGCCCATGATCGATGGATCGACGCCGGCCGAAGCCCAGCTCGCCACCCGCGCGAGGATGGTCGAGCCGCGGCGCTCGGCTTCCTCCCGGCTCATCAGGACGAGAGCGGCGGCGCCGTCGTTGAGGCCCGAGGCGTTGGCGGCAGTGACCGTGCCGTCCTTCTTGAACGCCGGCTTGAGGCCGGCAAGACCGCTCTGCTCAACGCCGTCGCGAATATATTCGTCATGCTCGACGATCGTCTCGCCTTTGCGCGTCTTCACCATGACGGTCGCGATTTCGTCGCGGAAGCGGCCCGCGGCACGGGCGGCGGAGGCCTTGTTCTGCGAGCCCGTGGCGAAGGCGTCCTGATCGTCGCGCGTCACCTGATATTGCTCGGCCAAATTCTCCGCCGTGATGCCCATATGATAGCCATTGAAGACGTCGGTCAGGCCGTCCTTGATCATCGTATCGACCAGCCCGAGATCGCCCATCTTGGTGCCGCCGCGCAGATTCTGGGCGTGGGCCGAAAGGCTCATATTCTCCTGCCCGCCGGCGACGACGACGGTGGCGTCGCCGGTCTGGATCGCCTGGCTGGCCAGCGCGACGGCGCGAAGGCCCGAGCCGCAGACCTGGTTGACGCCCCAGGCCGGCACTTCCTTGGGAATGCCCGCCGCCATCGAGGCCTGCCGCGCGGGGTTCTGGCCCTGGCCGGCGGTCAGAACCTGGCCGAGAATGACTTCGGAAACATCCTCCGGCGCGACCCCCGCCTGCTCCAGCGCGGCGACGATCGCGACCCGCCCGAGCTCGTGCGCCGGTGTGGCGGCGAAGGCGCCGAGGAAGCTGCCCACGGGCGTGCGCTTGGCGGCGGTGATGACGACGTCGGTCATGGATTTTGGCCTTTTGCGAGGGACGGAGAATCGCGGCTGCCTCTAGCAGGCCGGGGAAACCCGCGAAAGCCACGCCTCCAGTGGCCGCCACAGTGACGCCTCAGCCCGCGAGCCGACCACCATGCCGACATGGCCGGACTCGAGATCGAGCCGCTCGCCGGCCTCAGCCGCGCTGGCCGAGGGAACGATGCGGTCGGTGGTCGAGACGATGTTGAGGAAGGGGATGGTGAGTTGCGCGGGGTCAATCGCCGCGCCGGCCACCTGCCATGCGCCACGCCCGGGCAAGTCCGCCGCGAAGAAATCCTCGAACAATTCGCGCGCCGCCGCGCCGGCGAGCGGGGGCCCGTCATTGGCCCAGTCCTCGAGCGCGACGAAGGCGGCGCGGCCTTCCGCATCCATCTCGGCTAGGGCTTCGAACTTGGCGACGGTGCGGCCCGGGTCGAGGCTCCAGAAGGCGCTCTGCAGCGCCTCCATCGGCAGCACGCCGAGGCGCTCGACCACCGCTGCCGCGTCGCGCCAGAGCCGCGCGAGATCGGCGCGGCTCTCATCCGAAAAGCCCGAAAATCGCCATGGCGCGGCAAGCGTCGTGACGCTGCGCGAGGGGCCAAGCTGTGCCGCCGCGAGCGCCATCGTCCCGCCCAGGCAATAGCCGACCAGGTCGACCGGTTCAGCCAGCACGCGCATCAGCGGCAGAAGAATCTGCTCGACATGACCCGCCACCGACAGGCTTTGCCGCGCCACATCCGGCGCCCCGCAGTCGAGCAAGAGCACGCGTCGCCCGCGCCCGGCCAGCCAGCGCAGCAGCGAGCGCTCGCCCAGATCGAGCACGCGCGGCGGATTGATCAGCGACGGCACGAACAACACGGCCGGCCCCTCGCCGCCATAATCGCGCAGCATTGCGCCCCCCGCCTCGGCGACCGCGGGCATAAGCGCGGGCGCGGGCGGGCGCGGCGCTTCCTGATAGGCGCGCAATCCGGCCAGCGCCCGCGCCGCACGGGCTGGATCGCCCGCGGTCTCGCGCTGCAGCAAAGCGAGGAACAAGGGCAAAGGGCGCGGCTCATGTTGCGACGCGGCATTTTTCGGTGCTAGGCTAACCGCTTCACCCGAAAAGGAAGCGTCAATGGCGGCGTCCCGCTCCGAGTCCGATGTGATCATCATCAAGAAATATGCGAACCGGCGGCTCTACGATACCGAAAGCTCATCCTACATCACGCTCGAGCGGCTCGCCGAGATGGTCCGGCAGAAGCGCGACTTCAAAGTCGTCGACGCCAAATCGGGCGAGGATCTGACCCGCTCGGTGCTCGCCCAGATCATCATGGAGGAGGAAACGCACGGCGCGACGATGCTGCCGGTCAATTTCCTGCGCCAGCTGATCGGCATGTACGGCGGCAACATGCAGTCGGTCGTGCCGCAATATCTCGAGGCCAGCCTTGAGCAATTGCAGAAGAACCAGGTGCAGTTGCGCGAGACGATGAGCGGCGCTTTCGCCGCCAATCCCTTCGCGGAGATCGCGCGGCGCAACATGGAATTGTTCACGGCGGCCGCCACCGGTCGCGGCCAGCCGGCGGCGGAAGCGGAGACAGCGGGCGAGCCCGCCGAGCCGGACAAGGCCGATCTCGACGCGCTCCGCGCCGAGATGGCCGCGCTCAAGGCAAAGCTTGACCGGATCGGCGGCTAAGGCCTCCTTATTCCGGGCGCACGAAGCGCAAGGTCATCCGGTCGCTCTCGCCGATCGCCACGTAGCGAGCGCGGTCCACTTCGCCCAGCCGCAGCGCCGGCGGCAACGTCCAGACGCCCTGCGGATAATCCGCCGTATCGCGTGGATTGGCGTTGATCTGTGACTCGGCGACGAAGCGGAAGCCCGCGGCCTCGGCCATGCGGCGAACCGTGGAAACCTTGATATAGCCGCTCGTCCGCTCGCGCTCGGCGTCGGCGTTTTCGGGCAGGCGATGATCGACGACGCCCAGCGTCCCGCCCGGGCGGAGCATCGCGAACATCTGGCGGAACGCCGCCTCGGTATAAGGCTGCCGGTCCTCGCGCTGATAGCCCATCTGCCAATTGTGGACGTTGCGGAAGGTGAGCACGACATCGGCCGTGCCGGCCGGAACCGCTGTCCCTGTTCCGCCCGCGAAAATCGGGAATTCGGCGAGGCGGGCTTGGCCATAGAGGCCGGCATTGGCCTCCATCAGACGGCGCATTCCCGCCGGGCCGCGCTCGCCCATCGTCGCCGCATAATAAGTGCCGCCGCCGGTGCGCAGATAGGGGGCGAGGATCTCGGTGTACCAGCCGCCGCCGGGCCAGATCTCGACCACCGTGTCGTTCGGCTCGACGCCGAAGAAAGCGAGCGTCTCGAACGGGTGCCGATATTGATCGCGGGCGCGGTTGGCGGCGGTGCGCGTCTCCGCCGCGATCGCCGCGTGCAGTGCCTCGTGCCACGGCTGGTGCGCGCCGACATCGGGATGATGGGCGCCATGGCCCGCATGCTGACCGACACCGTGGTCGGCGTGGCCGGTCGTTCCTTGAGCGAGGACGGCGCCGCCCGCGGTAAGGCACAATATGGCGGCGATTGTCGCGAACGAGGTCTGGCGGATCATGCGTCTCTCCCTAGATAGGCGCGAAGCCATGACGGACGAACGATGAGCGTGCAACACTGGATATGGGCGGCGGACGGCGCGGCGCTCGGGCTCGTGCTGATCGCCGGCGTCGCAGACTGGCGCCGCGTCAATCGCAGCCGGATCGACGGCTGGGGCTGGATGCCGTGGCGCGGCGTGCAGATGACTGCGCTTTTCGTCGCTTTGGCGCTGACCGTGGTCGCGGTGCGGGGCTGAGCCGCGGGTCAGGCCGGCTGGCCGTCCGCTTCCAGCAAACCCTCGAACAATCGTCGCCCATCCGTGCGCCCGTGCGCCGGCTCCACCGCGCGTTCGGGGTGCGGCATCATGCCGAGCACGTTGCCGGCGGCGTTGAGAATGCCGGCAATGCCCCGCGCTGAGCCGTTGACGCTGTCGGCATAACGAAAGACGACGCGGCCCTCGCCTTCGAGCCGATCGAGCGTTTCGGCATCGGCCTGGTAATTGCCGTCATGATGGGCGACCGGCACGAGTATCTCTTCGCCTGCTGCATAATGGCTGGTGAAGGCGCTCTGGCTGTTCTCCACCTTGAGCGGCACGTCGCGGCAGACGAAGCGGATGCCGGCATTGCGCATCAGGGCGCCGGGCAAAAGGCCCGCCTCGGTCAACACCTGGAAGCCGTTGCAGACGCCGAGGACGGTGACGCCGCGCTCGGCGGCCGCCGCGACCGCGCGCATCACGGGGCTTTGCGCCGCCATCGCGCCCGAGCGCAGATAATCGCCATAAGAGAAGCCGCCGGGGACGGCGATGAGGTCCAGCCCCTCCGGCAATTCCGCTTCGCGGTGCCAGATCATCGCCGGCGCCCGCCCGCTGGTAAGCCGGATCGCTTCGGCCATGTCCCGGTCGCAATTGGAGCCGGGGAAGACGATCACCGCGCTCCTCACGCGGCGACCTTCTCGACGCGGTAATTCTCGATCACCATATTAGCGAGCAGCTTGCGGCACATCTCGTCGATCGCCGCGTCCGTCATGTCCTCGGCCAGATCCAGCTCAATCAATTTGCCCGCCCGCGCGTCGTTGACGCCGGCAAAGCCGAGCCCTTCGAGCGCGTGGTGGATCGCCTTGCCCTGCGGGTCGAGGACGCCGGTCTTCAGGGTGACGAAGATGCGGACTCTCATGGATGCGCTTTCGAACCGGTCGGGACGGCGGCGCTATGCCGTCGGTCGCGCCACGCCGCAAGCGTTCACGCGGGCTTTACCCCTTTGTGCGATCCTGCAGAGGAGCAAAAAGGAGGGCCGCGCCCATGATGGGACTCGCGCTCGGCATGTTCATCGCGTTGTTCGCCTTCGGCCACCAGTTCCTGGGCTGGCACGATCCGCACGGCCAGGTCCAGATGGGCCTCTTCATGTCCTTCCTTTTCGGTATCGTCTGCGGCTATCGCACCAGAGGCTAGTTTCGCGGGCCATCGCCTCCTATCTTAGAGGCATGACCGGCCTCGCCGAAATCACGCTTAGCCCGTCCGCCGCCGCGCGCGTCGCGGCGATCGCTGCGCGGCAGACGAAGCCGGCGATCCTTCGGCTTTCCATCGATGGCGGCGGCTGCGCCGGCTTTCAGTACAAATTTGAGTTGGCCGACGACGTGGCCGACGACGATACGGTCGCGCAGGAGGCGGGCGTGATTCTGGTCGTGGATCCTGTCTCGCTCGATCTGGTCCGCGGCGCGACGGTGGATTTCGTCGAAACCCTCGGCGGCGCGGCCTTTCAGGTGACCAATCCCAACGCCGCCTCGGGCTGCGGCTGCGGCACCAGCTTCGGTATCTGACCGCCGCCTAGCGGCAGCGAGTCAGCGTCAGGGGCGGGCCTTCGCCGCCGGTGACCCTCATCCGGTCGGCGCCGACCCGGGCGACGGTGCGCGGCTCGGGCTGGCCGCCCGGCGTCGTTACCGTCACGACGTTGCCGGCCATCGTCCAGCGGCTGCCTTCCGGCGGGAAGGCGGCGCCGCCGGCGCGGAATTCCAGCGTCTGGTTGCAATCGCCGTCGCGGCCCCAGCGGCCGATCAGGAACGCCTCATCGACCGCGGCACCGCCAGCCGCCGGTGCGGCGCCGTTGGCGGCTGCGGTTTCATTCCCGCCGGCTGCGGTGGTCGCATTGCCGGCGCTGTTGCCGGCAGGCGCAGCCTGATTGTTGCCACCCGCCGGAGGAGTGCAGGCCGCCAAGGCAGCAAAAGCGGTGGCGGCGAGCAAGACGGTGCTGAGTTTCATGAGAATCCCCAAAGATGAGGATGCCTCATATCAGCGGCGCAGGGGACGTCCACCGGGAATTCTAAGGTGATCGCGCCAACGTGTAGCGAATGACGCTGGCGTACCCCGCAATGTGCCGCCAGGCCGTGCTAGAGCAAGTGTCCTGCCGAAAGCGAATCAGGTGCTCGCCCGGTTCATTGACGCGTCGCCTCGGCACGGATGGCAGTGATTTTTCTAAGTTGCGCGAGGAATGCTCGGCGGAGCCATCTGGCGGCGACTGGCCCCTCCTATTCGCCGCTGCCCATGGGAACCGTGAAGCAGAAGGAGGTTCCGTCCGGATGGGCTTCCGTCCAGATATTGCCCTGATGCTCCTCGATCACCGATCGGTAGATTGACAGGCCGAGGCCCAATCCGTCGCTTTTTGCCGAAACGATCGGCGAGAAGAGCTTGTCCCCGATCGCCGGATCGAGCCCTCCGCCGCTGTCGCGCACGCGGAGTTCGACCATGGCGCTTCCGACGGCCTTCGCATCGATTTTGAGCTCGCGCCGTTCCGTCTGCGCCATCGCCTCGCAGGCGTTCTTGATCAGGCCAAGGAGAACGTGCTCGATCTGGATCCTGTTTACGTCGATCCAGCGCGCCTGCCGGTCGATATGCACCTCGGGGGTCAGCGCAAGGCTGGGTCCGAGCATCCGGAGGGCGTCCCGGACGAGCCGGTCCAGATCGCACCTCTCGCGCTTCAGCGGCCTTTTGGTGATTGTGTCCCGAACATCGCGGATCGTGGCGCCCATGCGCTGCAGGGCGTCCTGCGAACGGGTGAGCGCGAAATTGGCTTCGGTCGCCAGAGGACTGTGCACGGTTTCCAAGATGCGTTGGCCGGCGCTCAAATAATTGACAGCGGCGGTGAGCGGCTGGTTGAGTTCATGCGCCAAAACTGCGGCCATCGCGCCCATCGCCGCGACGCGGGAAACGTGGACCAACTCGATCTGCAGCGCCTCGATTTTAGCCTCGGCCGCCTGCTTTTCGCTCAAATCGCGCAAAAATCCGACGAAGATGTCGCTGCCCATCTGAAGGCCACGCAGGATCGACAGTTCGACGGGAAATTCGCGTCCATTCCTGTCGAGCGCAGTAATCTCGATGCGCGTGCCCAGCACCTGTGCCTCGCCCGTTTTAAGGTATCGGCGCAAGCCCTTGTCATGGTCCTCCCGGTGCTGCTCGGGAATGATGAGGTCTCTCAGCTGCCGCCCCAGCGCTTCCTCAGCCGTCCAGCCGAATGTTTCCGCCGCCGTCGTGTTCCAGCCGATGATCGTACCCGTGCCTCGAATCACGATCACCGCATCCAGCGACGTCTCCAGCACCGCCTGCAACACGAGGTCATCGAACTGGCCCTGCGGCGGAAGGCGCGCCCCAGGGGTGGTTTCAGCGCGGATGTCGCCTACCATATCAACAGCTTACGCTATCTCCCGCTAGGCACAATAGTCTTGTAGGGCGCCGAACCCAACGAGGCGGGATGTTGGTTCTTCACCGACGAGACGCGCTGCATTTTGCGCGGCGTCGTCTTTTTCGCCGAGCGCTGGCTCGCGCGCCGGCGAGCGGCTAATCCCCGGGTCATGAAAATCGTCACCTATAATCTAAACGGCGTCCGCGCCCGGCTGCCGCGGCTGATCGAATATCTCGACGAGCAGAAGCCGGAGGCGCTCTGCCTGCAGGAGATCAAGTGCGACGACGATAGCTTCCCGATCAAGGATATACGCGCCGCCGGCTATGACGGGATCTGGCACGGCCAGAAGGGGTTTAACGGCGTTGCTATTCTGACGCCCGTCGCCGCGCCGCCCACGCCGCGCCGGGTCGGCTTGCCCGGTGATCCCGACGACAGCCACAGCCGCTATATCGAGGCCGAGATCGGCGGCGTCGTGATCGCCTCGATCTACCTACCCAACGGCAATCCCGTGGGCACGGAGAAATTCGTCTACAAGCTCGCCTGGCTCGACCGCTTGCGCGCCCATGCGCTGGAGCTGCTCGCCGAGGAGAAACCGGTCGTTCTTGCTGGGGACTGGAACGTCATTCCGACCGACTATCCGGACGACGTCTTCTCCGCCAAGGCGATGGCGTCGGACGCGCTGTCCCAGCCGGAGAGCCGCGCCGCCTTTCGCCGCATCCTCAATCTTGGCTTCACCGACGCGATCCGGGCGCGCTGGCCGGAAGGCGCGCTCTACACCTTTTGGGATTATACCGCCGGCTGCTGGCAGCGCGATGCCGGCTTTCGCATCGATCATCTTTTGCTCTCGGCCCAGGCCGCCGATCGCCTGCTCGATGCCGGGGTGGACAAGGATTATCGCGGCCGGGAAAAGGCCAGCGACCATGCCCCGACCTGGGTGACGCTTGAGGATTGAAAGGCGGACTCTGCTGGGCATTTCTGCGGAGCAGCGAAAGAGATCGGTGGCGCGCGGTGGGACTTGCATTCCCCACTTGCGCTGCGGTCGGCCTGGGGGCCGAACCCGTGCTACGGCCGCAAGATTTACCGTGTCACGCGCGCCGACTCATCCTTTAGCATGATCGCGGCGCATTGCGAACAGCAGGGTTGCTGCGCTCCGTCCCGTCGCCCGCCCGCTTCGGCGGTTTAGCAGCGCTGCGACCGGCCGCTCGAGCCATTGGCGTCGGTCCCGATGACCACGTCGCGATTCACGATGCGCAGCCGGAGCGTGATGCTGCGGCCCTGGCCCGAGAAGATCAGGCGGTCGCCTTCCATCCGCCAATTGCCGCGGCCGCCATTGGCCGCGCGAAAGGTGCCGTCGCCGAGGAATTCGATGGTCGAGGCGCAGGTGCCTTCGTCGCCCCAGCGTCCGACGAGGAAAGAGGGATCGACGGCTTCGCCCGGCGGTCCGCCGGCGCCCGGATCCTTGCCGCCCGGCGGGATGGAGCCGTCCGCCGTCGGCGGCTGCAGCGAACGGCTGGTGGTGACGCCCCCATCGGCTGGCGGCTGGTCGTTGCGCGGCGGCGGCGCGAACGGCGCGACGCTCGACGTGTTGGCGGCCGCGCCATTCGCCTCATCGCCGCCAAGGCTGATCTGAACGTAGTCGCAGCCGCCCAGCACCAGTAACGCGCTTATGAGCGCCATCCGTCCCTTCATCGCGCCATCCTCATTGTCGCCCCGCCATGATAGCGGCCCGCGCTTTCCCGTGAAAGCGCGCCTTCCTCACAGCTTTTTCTCATAGATGCGATAGACGCGGTTGCGCCGCGCCTCGATCGCCTCGGCGATGGAGATCATCGGGCCATTATCGTCCAGCACCCAGCCCACTTCGGCGCGTGTCATGCCATAGTTTTTCGTGCCGGAGCGGCGGATATATTCGATCAGCATGAAGGCGAGCTGGCTTGCCAGCCGCGAGCCGTGCAGCTTGCGCACGACGCCCATCAAGGGCACCCGCCCGCCCTTCAGGCGCATGCGCTTCAACCGCCAGAGCAATTTAACGAAACCGAACGGGAACAGCTCTCCCTTCAGATCGGCGATGAACTCATTGATGTCGGGCAACGCCATCATGAAGGCGACGGGCTCGCCATCGACTTCTGCGATGCGGATCATATCCTCGAGCACGATCGGCTTCAATTTCTTGCCGGCGAAGGCGATCTCGCTGTCGGTGAGTGGAATGAAGCCCCAATTGTCCGACCACGCTTCGTTGAGGATCGAGAGGATCAGGGCCGCCTCTTCGTCGAAGCGGCTCTTGTCGACCTCGCGGATGCGGATGCGCGCATTCTTCTCGCCCGAAGCGACGATGCGCTGGATCAAAGGCGGGAAGGGGCCGGTCGGCAGATCATAAGTGTAGAGATCCTTGACGCCGGCATAGCCTTCCGCCTCGATCCAGCCCTGATAGGCCGCGCGATTATGGCCCATCATCACCATCGGCGGGTGATCGTGGCCCTCGACCAACAGCCCCGGCTCGTCCCAGATGCCGAGGCTGAACGGGCCCATAGAGCGGGTCATCCCCTTCGCGCGCAGCCAGTCCTCCGCGGCGGCGAGCAGGGCGGCGGCGACCTCCGCATCTTCCGCCTCGAACATCCCCCATTGGCCGATCCCGGCGCCCATATGGTCGAGCACTTGCTGATCGACCTGCGCGGAAATCCGCCCGACCGGCTGGCTCGAGCCGGGGCGGAAGGCCAGGAAGAATTGCGCTTCGCCATGCTCAAACCAGGGGTTCTTGCCCGGCGTGATCAGCCCGCGCACCTCGTCCTTCAATGGCGGCACCCAGTTCGGGTCGTCCGCATTCAGCCGGTAGGCGAGTGCGATAAAAGCCCTGGTGTCGGCCTTTGAGGACGTTGGGCGGACGATCATCGACCGCTCCCTCCAGCATCCGCGAACCGCGATCAAGGGGGGTCGATAGTGCGGTTCGCACTAAAGTCTTTGCGGGGGAGGTCATGATCGGCCATATTGAGCGAGGGCGCGACGCGGAGTTTCCACCAATGAGAGCATCCTCCTCTTCTCTGGCTAACACTTGCCTGCCGACTCCGCGTTCATGGGTCCCGGCCTGCGCCGGGATGACTCTGAACTTGCTCGCCAATCCGGAAAAACTCATTGAGTACGGACCCTAGTCATCTGGAACTGAAGTAAGTTACATTATAGGATGCGCCCAGATGAGGGAGCGCAGCATGGCGAACGCGGCGGGACGTCCAACGGCATCTTTGGTTTTGGACCCGGAAGAGCGGGAGTA
>Ga0136633_1001995_pt1 | contig 14490 bp, 17 predicted proteins | sample AntDrymeUQ832206_2_FD_105494 | JGI IMG/M metagenome (GOLD analysis project Ga0136633, IMG submission 105494) | Polar desert sand microbial communities from Dry Valleys, Antarctica - metaG UQ83 (22.06) | ecosystem: Environmental > Terrestrial > Soil > Desert | place: Antarctica: Dry Valley... | reverse complement strand
CGGTCAAGAACGGCCGCAAGACGATCAAGCGCGGGACGTTCAAGGTCGGCAGGACCGCGGGCGTCTCGCTCTCCCCGAACGCCAAGATGGCGGCTCGGGTCAGGTAGCCCGTCGCTTCATCTGAGTCGGGCCGGCGGCCGCGGGGGAGACCCCGCGGCCGTCGCCGTTCAAGGCCACGGCGCGCCGAGCGTCGAGTTGCGTACCGAGCGGGTTCACAACTCGACGCTCGGCGGTGTGGCACCCTGCGGCGGTGAGCGAGGGCGAGAGCGAAGCCGCCGAGCAGCGCCGCCTGTCGCGTAGTCCGCGTCAGCGCACCCGCGCCGCACGGCGCACGACGACCGACCCCGCGCGAGCGACGACGACGTAGCGCCCACGCGCCAGCCCGCGGCGCACCCGCAGGGCGACCGCTCCGGCCCTGCTGGCGCGGCCGCGGGCGAGCAGCTTCCCGCGCGGCGAGCGCAGTTCCAGCGTGCAGGCTCGATTGACGCGCACCGACACGCGTCGCGCACCGCGCCGCGCGGCGCGGACCTGCAGGCTGAGCCGAGGGACGGGGCGCACGACCGCGGAGCCGCCGCCCGGGCCGGCCGGCGGGGGCGGGACGGGGGGCGAGAGCAGCGGGCTGACGGGCCGGGGGCCGGGGTAGAGCACGTCGGTAGCCGCGGTCGCCCCGACGAGCAGGTCGATGCCGCCACCGGCGATCCACAGGCCACCCCCGAACGGGACGCCCTGGATCCCGTGGCGCGGGAGCGGGACCGCCGCCAGCGTCCGCCACGTGTCGGTTCCCGGGTGGTAGGCGTCGACGTCTTCGTGCACGCCGTCGGGGCTCTCGCCACCGATGACCACGATCTCGTCGCCGGCCACGGAAGCCGCGGACCCGGCCCGCGGGTCCGGGAGCGGTGCGAGCCCGCCGCGCCAGCGCAGACTCGTGAGGTCGAGCGCCTCGGTGGCGGCGATCTCGGTTCCGAACGCCGCCTGGCGTCCACCGACGACGTAGAGCCGCCCGCCGATCACCGCTGCTCCCAGGTGATCGCGTGCCGTGGGCATGTCGAACAGCGGCGTCCAGGCGTTCGTCGCCGGGTCGTAGACGTCCGCGTTGGCGACGGCGTCTCCGTCGGCGTTCAGGCCGCCGAGGTAGAAGAGCTTCCCGTCGTGGGCGACCACGGCGCCAGCGCCGCGCGAGAGGCCGGTTTTCAGGGTCCACAACCCGCTGGCGGGATCGAACTCCCACATCCGCCCGGTCGGGACGAAGCCCAGCGACTGCACGCCGCCGACGACGTAGAGCTTGCCGCCGAGCGTCGCCGCCTGTATGTGGTGCCCAGGCTCGGGCAGTGGCGTCCCGGTGGCCCACGTCCCCGTCGCCGTGTCGTAGACGTCATGGCGCGCCGAATCCGCGCCGCCCTGCTCGAGGCCGCCGATCAGGTGCAGCTTGCCGTCGAGCTCCGCGAACGCCGCCTCCTGGCGCGGTAGCGGAGCATCGGCCTTGGATTCCCAGCGGTCGGCGGCCGTCGCCGGGCCGGCGGCGGCCAGCGCTCCGCACGTCCCCGCCAGGACGAGCACGATCGCCGTCCCCCGCCGCCTCATGCCTTGGCGGGAACCTTGGGCAGCAGGACTTCGAGCTCGTCGCCGAGCCAGCCCAGCAGAGCCTGGACATCGGGCATCTGGTCGCGGTCGGCCACGATGCCGAAGTCCAGGTGCCCCAGGTAGCTCATGACCGTGATGTTGAGCCCCATCCCGTCGGTGATGACCGACACCGGGTAGTTGGCTTCCAGCCGGGCGCCCGCGCAGTAGAGCGGGAACTGCGGGCCGGGGACATTGGAGATGACGAGATTCCAGGTGGGCCGGGCGATCGTGCTCGAGAGCCGGAAGGTCAGCCGCGCCGCGCGGCTGAAGACGGCCGGCGGGATGAAGTTGTTGGCGTCCTGCAGCAGCCCGGCAGGCAGCGCCTTGTGTCGCTCCTTCATGATCTTCAGCGCGTCGTGGGTGCGCAGCAGGCGGTCCACGGGGTCGGCCACGCTCGTGAACAGCGGGGCGCTCATGAGCATGATCTTGTTGCCGTAGGTCCCGACTTCCTCGTCGGTGCGCACGGACACCGGGACTTGCGCGACGAGCGGATCGGCAGGCAGCTCGTCGTGCTCGATCAGCCAGCGCCGCAGCGCGCCCGCGCAGAGCGCGACGATCACGTCATTGACCGTCACGCCGTGCTCGTTCTTGACCAGCTTGACGTCATCGAGTGAGAGCTGGCCGAACGCGAAACGGCGGTGGGGGGAGATGCGCCCGTTGAACGACGTGCGCGGCGGAGTCAGCCGGACCGCCTCTGGGAGCCGCTCGCTGGACACGGCGCCCTGCACGCGGCGGGCCAGCCGGCCGACGGTCGTGGCGCCGGGGATCGCCCCGAAGATCGCCGGGACCTCCTCGACGTTCGGGATCGTCGACGGCATCGCGCGCAGGACGCGCAGCGGGTACATCGGCAGCCCTGCCAGGCCGCGGACGAGCATCTCGAGGTCCCCGGGGCGGGTCTCCTGATCGACCTTCACCGGGGCCGGCGCCTCGCGGCCCTCCGGAGTGACGTCGAGCAGCAGCCCCATGATCTCGGCGCCGCTCATCCCGTCGATCACCGCGTGGTGGATCTTGGTCAGCATCGCCACGTGGCCCGACTCGAGCCCGTGGATGACGTAGAGCTCCCACAGCGGGCGCGCGCGGTCCAGCGGGCGCGAGAAGACACGCGCGATCTGCTCGGCCAACTGCGCGTCGGAGCCGGGGGAGGGGAGCGCGAGCTCGCGCACGTGGAAATCGAGATCGAAGTCCTCGTCGTCGATCCAGTACGGATGGTCGAGGCCGAACGGCACCTCGACGAGCTTCCAGCGCATCGGCGGCAACGCCGGTAGACGCTCGGTGAGCAGGTTCTGGATCGACGTGCAGTCGAAGTTCCCACCGGGAGCGGTGGACGGGTCGAGGATGGCCACGCCGCCGACGTGGCCGGTCTGGCGGGCGGTCTCGAGGGCGAGGAACTGGGCGTCGAGGCTGGTGAGTTGTCGCATGTGCGCCACGCAGTATCCCGCGATTGCGTACGATCCCGCGCCGGTATGGGCAACATGACCGGAGAAGCGAGCGTCCACGTCGACGCAGCGCCCGAACGCTGTTACGAGATCGCGGCCGACGTCGATCACATCAGTGAGTGGCAGGGAGGCGTCCAGCGGGTCGAGGTGCTCGAACGCGACGCCGAGGGCCGCGCGGTCCTGATCGAGATGCACACGGACGCGAAGGTGCGCACGATCAAGTCGCGGATCGCCTTCGAGTACGACCCACCCGCAGGGCTGTCGTGGAAGCAGGTGAAGGGGGACCTCAAGTCCGTCGTCGGGTCCTGGTCATTCGAGGCCGACGGTGACGGGACGCTCGCGACCTACCGGCTCGACGGCGACCCGGGCCGCGTGATCGGGATGCTGATCCGCGGGCCGGTCGAGGGCAAGCTGCGCGACCTGCTCGTCAGCGCACGGCCGGGCGAGCTCAAGATCCGCGCCGAAGCCGGCTGAGAGATGGCGCCGGTCGAGATCCGCGGGCTGTCCAAGCGCTTCGGCGACGTGGAGGCCGTCCGCGACCTGAGCTTCGAGGTGGCGCCCGGCCGCGTCACCGGGTTCCTGGGTCCCAACGGGGCGGGCAAGTCCACGACGCTGCGCGCGCTGCTCGGGCTCATCCGCCCGACGTCGGGGACGGCGACATTTGCCGGGCGCACTTACGGCGAACTCGAGCACCCGGCGTCTCACGTCGGCGCGGTCCTCGAGGAGACGTCGTTTCATCCGGGCCGCACCGCGCGCAACCACCTGCGTGTGCTCGCGACCGCGGCCGGCCATCCGCTCGAGCGCTGCGAGACGGTGCTGGAGACCGTCGGGTTGACCGAGTTCGCCGACCGGCGCGTGAAGGGCTATTCGCTGGGGATGCGCCAGCGGCTCGCGATCGCCGCCGCACTGCTGGGGGACCCCGAGGTGCTGATCCTCGACGAGCCCGCCAACGGCCTCGATCCACCCGGCATCAACGCGATGCGCACGATGCTGCGCTTGCAGGCCGAGGCCGGCCGCGCGGTCCTGATCTCTAGCCACCTGCTGGCGGAAGTCGCGCAGTCGGTCGACGACGTGGTCGTCATCGCCCGCGGGGAGCTGCGAGCGGCCGGGACCTTGGCCGACGTCCTCGGCGGTCCCGGATCGGCGGCGCCCACGGCCGAGGTGCGCACGCTCGATCCCCGCGGGTTGAGTGCCGCCCTGACCCGGCACGGGCACGGCGTCCGTCACGAAGGCGACGTCCTGGTGGTGACGGCAACGACCGAGCAGGTCGGGGTCGTCGCCGCCGAGGAGCGCATCGTGCTGACCGGACTGGCGGCCCGCGGGCGCTCGCTGGAGACCGCGTTCCTGGCCCTGACCGGGGACGCGCGGTGACCCGCATCCTGCGCGCCGAGCTGCTGAAGCTGCGCACCACGCGCACCTTCGTCGCCCTGGTCGGCGCTGCCGCGGCGATCTCCCTGCTCGCCGTCGTGCTGGCGACGACGCTGGGCGGTGACTACGACGAGGACGACGTCCGCGGGATCCTCACGTCGGACTTCAGCTCCCTGTTCATCGTGTTGCTCGCCGTCAGCGGCATGGCCGGCGAATGGCGTCATCGCACGATCACCAGCACCGTCCTCGCAGCTCCGGACCGGATCCGGCTGCTGGCGGCGAAGATGCTCGCCTACGCGGTCGCGGGGGCCGTGCTCTCGCTCCTGGTGTCGGTGACGATGGTGCTGGTCGGTTCGATCATCCTGTCGGCGTCCGGAGAGCCGACCCTCGGTGTCGCGGACCTCGCGGATCTGCTGTGGCGAAACCTCGTCGTCGCCGCGTTTCTCGGCGCCTTCGGCGTCTGCGTCGGCGGCCTGGTCCGCAACCAGGTGGCGGCAGTCATCGGCCTGCTCGTCGTCATGTTCGCGGTCGAGCCGACCCTGCTCGCGTTCGCGCCCGAGGTCGGGCGCTTTGCCCCGTTCAACGGGGCGCCGTCGGGCGTGCTGGACATCCCGGGCTTCGGCGACGATGACCTGCTCTCACCGGGGGTCTCCCTGCTCGTCATGGCCGGCTGGATCGCGGGGCTGTTCGCCGCGACGGCGGCGGTGCTGCGCGGGCGGGACCTGACCTAGGCGAGTCGGTCTGCGGGGCAACGGCCGCGTGTCAGACCGGTCAGAACAGCACCGCCTGCCGCACGCCCTCGCCGCGCGCGAGCCGTTCGAACCCCTCGTTGATCTCGTCGAGGGCGAGCGTGTGGGTGAGCAGGCGATCGACCGGCAGCCGGCCTTCGCGGTAGAGCTCGATGTAGCGGGGGATGTCGCGACGCGGGACGCTGGAGCCGAGGTAGGAGCCCTTCAACGTGCGCTCCTCGGTGACGAGCGAGACGGCCGGGATCGAGAGCAGCTGGGCGGGGTGGGGGAGGCCCACGGACACGGTGGTGCCGCCTCGGCGGGTCGCCTGGTAGGCCTGCTCGAGCACCGCCGCGCTTCCCGCCGTTTCGATCACCTTGGCCGCACCGCCCAGCGTCAGCGAGCGCACGGCCTCGACCGCGCCCTCGCCGCCGGCGATCGCGTGCGTCGCGCCGAGCTCCAGGGCGAGCTCGAGCTTCTCTGGGACGACGTCGACGGCCACGATCGTCTCGGCGCCGGCCACGCGAGCGCCGAGCACGGCCGCGAGCCCCACGCCGCCGAGGCCGAAGACGGCCACCGACTCGCCGGCAACGACGCACGCGCTGTTGAGCACCGCGCCCACTCCGGTCAGCACCGCGCAGCCGAACAGCGCGGCGATCTCGGACGGAAGCGACGGGTCGACCCGCACGGCGCTCGCCTCGCTCACGACGACGTGGTCGGCGAACGCGGACACCCCGAGGTGGTGGTGGACCACGGGCTCTCCGTCCAGGCGCCAGCGCCGCGAGCCGCCGAGCAGCGTGCCCGCCGTGTTCGCCGCCGCCCCCGGCTCGCACAGCGCAGGCCGGTCGATCGAGCACGGCGCACAGGTCCCACACGCGGGGACGAAGCACAGCACCACGTGGTCCCCGGCGGAGAAGGCGTCGACGCCCGGTCCCGTCGAGACGACCTCGCCGGCCGCCTCGTGGCCGAGCATCGTCGGCATCACGCGAGGGCGCGATCCGTCGATCACCGACAGATCGGAATGGCAGAGCCCGGCCGCCCCTACGCGGACCAGCAGCTCGCCATCGCCCGGCGGGTCGAGCTCGGCGTCGACGATCTCCAGCGGCCCGCCGATCTCCCGCAGGAGCGCGCCTCGGACCCTCACGCGTCTCCGTCGGCGACGACGAGTCGCGCCAGCGCCGAGCGCAGCGGCTCTGGCAGCGGCACCGGACGCCGCGTCTCGCGGTCGACGAAGACGTGCACGAACCAGCCCTCGGCCGCCGGGGCGTCGGCTCCGGCGCCGAAGAGGCCGATCTCGTAGCGCACGCTCGAGGTCCCCAGCTCCCCGACGCGCAGCCCCGCGTCCACGGTCTCCGGGAACGCGAAAGGCGCGTCGAAGCGGCAGTGGGACTCCGCGCACAGCCCGATCACCGGACCGGCGTGGATGTCGAGCCTGCCCTCCTCGATCAGGTACGCGTTGATGACCGTGTCGAAGAAGGCGTAGTACTCGACGTTGTTGACGTGTCCGTAGACGTCGTTGTCGTTCCAGCGGGTGGGGATGGGCCGCCGGTGGGGGTAGTCGCTCCGCACCGGCGCAAGTGTGACGGGGAGGGTCAGTCCTCGTCCCCGCCGTCCTCGTCCCCGCCGCCGCCACCGAAGCCGCCGCCGCCCTCGTCGTCGCCCTCGTCCTCCCCGCCGCCGCCGCAGCCGTTCAGGAACGCCAGCGCAGGGGCGGCCAGCGCCAGGGCGAGCAGTGTCCGGCGGGTCAGGATGGGATCGGTCACGACGGCTCCTCTCGGGGGGACGAAGGGAACGCTACGGCGGGCGTCAAGCCGGCGAACCGGGTTTCAGGACCGCCACGCGCTCGGCGATCGCCGCGGCGCTGTAGGTCGCGGTGCCGTCGGGCTCTTCGAGCACCGGCACCTTCGGCTGACCGGTCAGGCGGACGATCTCCTCGCGCTTCTCGGGCTTGGCCGACAGCGGCACCCTGACGGTCTCGAACTCGATGCCGGCGTCCTTGAGCGACCTGGCGGCCTTGCCGCACGCGCACAGGCGGTCGGTGGGGGTGATGCAGCGGTGGAGTTTCATGTCGCGGATCCTTGCACCAGCAGGCCGGCGACGAGCGTCCCGAAGGCGTCGATCGCCACGACGAGGTCCTCGTCGCGCGCGTCCTCCTCGCGCGAATGCGACACCCCGCCGGAGGTGCGCGCGAAGACCATCACGGTCGGGACGCCGGCGCGCGAGACCGCGGCGGCATCGTGCAGGGGGCCCGAGGTGAGCGTGGTGCCCTCGGGGACCAGGGAAGCGGCCCGCTCGACCAGCGCGGTGTCGAAGTGGATCGGGTCGATCGACCACAGCTCCTGGGAGTGCAACGTGCAGCCGGCCGCCGTGGCCGCGGCCTCGGCGGCGTGTTCGGCGGCAGCCTGCAGCGATTCGAGCCCGTCGAGCGTGTGGTGGCGGATGTCGGTCGACAGGCGCACCTGCCCGGGCACCGCGGTGGGGGTCTGCGGCTCGGCGCGCAGGGTCCCGATCGTCGCCAGCCCGTCGTGCTCGACGGCCAGCGCACGCAGCTCTCCCGCGAAGATCGCGAGCGCCTGGACGGGGTCGTGGCGGAGCCGCATAGGGGTCGCGCCCGCGTGCACGGCCTGCCCGGTGAAGCGCAGCTCGTGGCGGCGGACGCCGAGGCAGCCGTCGACCGCCGCCGCGGGCAGCTCGGCCTCGTCGAGCACCGGGCCCTGCTCGATGTGCAGCTCGACGTAGGCGTCGAGCCCGTCGATACGACTGCGAGCCTCGGCCATGCGCTCGATGTCGACGCCGTGAGCGGCGAGCGCGACGGGCAGCGTGACGCCGTCCTCATCGACGAGTTGCGCGGCGCGACCGTAGTCGAACAGGCCACAGACGGCCGACGAGCCCAGCAGCGAATGTCCGAAGCGCGCGCCCTCCTCGTCGGCCCAGTCGACGAGCATCAGCGTCGCGCGCTCCTCGATCCGCGCGGCCGCGCGCAGGACTTCGGCACCGGCGAGGACCCCGAGGCAGCCGTCGAGCCAGCCGCCGCCCGGGACGCAGTCGAGGTGGGACCCCACCACGACGGTGCGAGCGGCCGCCGGCCCAACCCCGGGCAGCACGAACCAGGCGTTCCCGGCCTCGTCGCGGTCGTACTCGACGGCCGGGACCTCGGCCCGCAGCGCGTCGGCGAACCCGGTCCGCTCGCGCTCGCAGATCTCCGTCCAGGCCACGCGCTCGCCACCCGAGCGCTCGTCGAGTGCGCGCAACTCGGCGATCACCCGGGTCGCGTCGACGGTCATGAGCCCGGCTCGCGCACGAGCTCCATCGTCGAGCAGTGGACGCCGCCACCGGCCTTCTGGATCTCGTCGTAGGGGATGGTCACGACGTCGACGCCGTTCGCGCGCAGCTTCTCGACGGTCGCCGGGGAGCCCTCGGCCATCAGCAGCCGCCCTGGCGCCAGACAGAGCGCGTTCAGCGCCCACTCCTCGCCGGGCGCCGGGTGCAGGAGCTCGAAGCCGCGCCGCTCGAGGTCTTCCAGGAACCAGAACGGCAGCCCGGCCGCCTTCACGAGGCAGCGGTCCACGTCGACCATGGCCAGGTTGAGGTCGATGTGGATCGTGTAGCCGGGCAGCGGCACGACGATCAGCTCCCAGCCGATCCGCTCGAGCACCTCACGCAGCTGATCGGCGGCCTCGTCGTTGCAGCGGATCGAGGTGCCGAACGCGGCGACTCCGGGCCGGAGCTTCATGAAGGAGCCGCCCTCGGCGATCGCGGTCCCGGTCAGCGTCGAGAGGATCGGCATGCCCTGCCCGGCCACCAGGCGGGTGACGTCGGGCTCCTCGCCGCGGCGCATCCGCACGGCCATGCGGCTGATGATCGCCCCGCCGGGGACCGTGACGAGCGGGTCGCGGATGTAGACCGCCTTGCTGTAGCGCGCGCCCATCGGCTCGGCGACCACGACTTCCACGCCCTCTTCTCGCAGCACCTGCACGAGCCCCTCGTGCTGGGCGGCGACCTTGTCCAGGTCGGGTGGTGTGCGGTCGGTCCAGTACCAGTTGCCGTCGGGGTCGACCAGGGCCTGCGCTTCCTCGTCCCACGCGTCGCCGCGGATCTGGGCGAACTCGTCTCCCGGCCGGCGCACGAGCACTTTGCGCAGCGGGCCGACCTCGTCCCAGGCGCCCCAGCGCGCGCCCCAGACGGCTTCGAGCTCGTCGTGGAACGGCGGGTGCGTGGCGGACGCCATGCGCGTCTGGTGGAGGTCCGGCACACCGGCGGAAGAGGGCATGGCGCCACGGTATCTCCCGGCTACTGTCGACGGCATGTGGCGCGCGCTGGCCGGTCCGTTCTTCATCCTCGCCGGCGTCCTGCACTTCGTGCGCCCGGGGTGGTACGAGGCGATCATGCCCGAGTGGCTGCCCTGGCACCGCGAGCTGGTCTACGCGAGCGGCGTGGCCGAGTTCGCCGGCGGCGCGCTGCTGATGGCCCGCGACCCGAAGCTGCGCCGGATCGGCGGCTACTGGTCGGCCGCCACGATGGTCGCCGTCTTCCCGGCCAACGTGAACATGGCGCTGCACCCGGACGAATTCACCTCCGTCCCTCGCTGGGCGCTCTACGCGCGGCTGCCGCTGCAGATCCTGATCGTCGCATGGGCGCTGGCCGCCGGGCGGCGCGAATAGGGATTCGGGCCCCGATGTTCTCGCGCTACGTCGCGCTCGGCGATTCGACGACGGAGGGCCTCGAGGATCCGTATCCCGACGGCTCGGGCTACCGCGGCTGGGCCGACCGGCTCGCCGAGCGCGTGGCGGCGGTCAACCCCGACCTGGAATACGCGAACCTCGGCGTCCGTGGCCGCAAGGCGCATGAGGTCCACGAGCAGCAGCTCGAACCCGCGCTCGCGCTGAAACCGGACCTGGCGACCGTGATCGCCGGCATCAACGACGTCCTGCGCCGACACTGCGACCTCGACGTGGTGGCGGGACATCTCGACGCCATGATCGGCGAGCTGCGCGCCACGGGCGCCACCGTGGTCACGTTCACCTATCCGGATCCCTCGCAGGCGAACAAGTGGGCGGGCTCGGCCGGTCCGCGGCTGCGCGACTTCAACGAGCGACTGCGGCGTTCGGCCACCACCCACGGTGCGCTCGTGCTCGATCTCGAGGCCTCCCCGCACGCGGCCGACCCGCGCGTCTGGCACACCGACCGCCTGCACGCGAACCCGCTCGGGCATGAGCGGGTCGCCGCCGGGCTCGCGCACCTGCTGGGTCTCCCGGACGCCGATGCGGGGTGGGATTCCCCCCTGGGCCCCCGGCGCCCGGTGGCGCTGCCGCGGGCGCTGGCCGCTGACGCGCTGTGGGCTGCGCGGTTCCTGACGCCGTGGATCGTGCGCCGCCTTCGTGGTCGCTCGAGCGGTGACGGGCGCCTGCCCAAGCGCCCGCAGCTCACGCGCTTCAGCCCGCCACGCTGACCGACCTCGATCGACTTCTGGGAGGGCGTCCTGGCGATGCCGTTCGTCTTCGAGCAGCCCAACCTCGACGCTCCCGAGGAGAGCCACCTCTACTTCGATCCGAGCGACGGCGCCTGATCACGATCTTCACCGCCGAGAGCCGCAAGCCCGATCCGGCCCGGGCCCCGACGGACCCGGGCTGCGTGCATCACCTGGCCCTGTCGCTGTCGAACGCCGTCTTCCGCCAGGCCGTCGAGCGCGGCACCGACCGGGAAGACGGACCCGTCCAGGCGCACGTGGTCGGTCTCGGTCTTCACGTGGACGGTGGTGTCCGCCTGCGCCATGAGCTGCGGAAGCCTGGCTTTGAACTCGTCCGTGAGCAGCATCGCGACAGACTGCCCCACGAAGTCCTCGAGGCTTCCGCCGTGCATGGCGACGAAGGCCGGGTTGACCGACTGCATGACCCCGCTCACGGGGTCAGTGATCGCGATGCCGCGCGACGACGTCGCGAACGTCAGCTCCCAGTGGCTGCGCAGCTCATCGGCCTCGATGCGTTCGCCGATATCGCGCTGCTCGGCGTCGACCTCCGTCACGTCGAGCGCCCGACGAGGATCGACCACTCGAATCGGCCGGGTCGAATGACATCTGTCATTGGGTTTGCTCCGGTGCGGGGTGCGCAGCCCGCGCGACGACACGACACATCACCGTTGTCGGCCGCCCGGCGGAGAACTTGAGCGTCAGCCCCGGCCGTTACCCCGTAGCTCGCGAACGGCTCCGACGGGCGCGGATCGGGTTTTGTGACAACCAACCGTGTCGATTAGCAGGCGTTCTGACGAATAGCTGGGGGGGGACTCGAACCCTCGACCTCACGATTATGAGTCGTGCGCTCTAACCAGCTGAGCTACCCAGCCAAGACTGGGAAATCGTAGTGGAGCCCCCACCGGGCCGTTCGAGCGTGCACACTGACCCCATGCTCCGCCGACGCCTGCTAGTCCTCGCTGCCATCGCGCTCTCGGCGCTCTTCGCCGCCACGGCCGTCGGTGACTCGCGGGTGTTCTTCCGGACGGTCGCGAAGGGCGATGGATCGAGCTCGGAGCTGATCAAGCGAACGGGCTTCGTCGTCCGCAGCGCGTCCCGCTGGGCCGATGTGTGGCGCCAGCTCAACGCCGGCGTGACGCCGCCACCCAGGCGTCCGGCGGTCGACTTCTCCCAGCACATGCTGCTCGTCGTCACGCTCGGCCAGCAGACCTCCGGAGGGCACTCGATCGCGGTCCGCTCGATCACCGACGGCGGATCGCGCTGGACGGCGCGCGTGCGCGAGAGCCGCCCGGGACCGGAGTGCCTCTCGACGGCGGTGATCACCGCGCCGTTCCACGTCGTCCGCGTGCGCCGGTCGCGTGACGGCGTCTCCTTCGCCCGCACGACGGTCAAGACCGACTGTTAGGAGTCGAGGACGTCGCGGACGTAGGACTCGCGCACGCCGCTCGGTTGCAGCAGCAGCCAGCGCTCCTCGGGTGCGGCGCCGATCTGGTAGTCGAGGACCTGACGGACGTAGGAGCGGCAGATCTCGTCGTCGTTGGCCAGCATCCAGCGCTGCTCGGCGTGTTCGTCCTCGGGGTGAGCGAGCACCTGGTCGGCGTAGGCGCGCCGGATCTCACGAGGAAGCGACAGCATCCAGCGCTGCTCGCGATCGTCGGAGACCATGGCGGCGGCGCGGGCCGCGGCGCCCGGTCCGGTCAGGACCACGCGCTCGATGACCGAAAGGGGGCGGGGAGGCATCAGGAGTCCCTACCCGCCGAACGCTCTCCGGTCACGTCCTTCACGGGTCGGTGACGCGGACCGTCCCGTCGGGTGTCTTGAAGAAGACCTGCCAGGAATACAGCACGTAGAAGCTGCGGACGTCGCGCCGGATGATCCGGGCGAACGCCCGCACCGCGCGGACGTAGCGCGAATCGGGGTTGTAGTGGTGCAGCGCGCGCGCCTCGTCGCGCGGCGCGCCGTTGGCGTGCAGGTAGTTGGCGGCCCCGAGGATCGAGTCCTTCGGGTCGCGGATCCGGCCGCCCAGCCCGTAGGCCCGCCAGGTCGCCGGCATGAACTGCATCGGACCCTGCGCACCGGCCCAGCTGGTGTTGCGCACCCGGCCGAACGCGGTCTCGACGAAGTTGACGGCGGCGAGCAACTCCCAACCCACGCCGAAGCGCTTCGTGCCGCGGTCGTAGAAGCGCCGCAGCGCGTCGGGCGGCAGCGGCCGGCTGGTCCTGAGTTTGCTGCGGGGGACGCCGCCGGGGGGCAGCAGCTGCGCAAGCGCACGCTTGGCGTCGAGCACGTCGCGGGCGTCTCGGCGGAGCTCCGCAGGCAGCAGGGGCAGGACTCGCGAAGCCATCACGCGCCGGCGGACCAGGTGCAGGAGCAGGCGCTGCTGGCGCAGGGCGAGCAGGCCGAGCTCCCGCGGCGCGCGCTCGGTCCGCGGGTCGCCGTCGCGCCGCCACGCATCGACCGCCTCGTGCAGGCGCCCCGACACGTCCGCAAGCTGGACCGCGATCGCCCCGGCCGTCCGCGGCAGCCGGGCATCCGCCTCGGGCAGCGACGGGGGCGGGGACTCGTCTTGCGCAGCCGTGGCCGCCGCCGGCTCGGGTCCCCAGCTCTCCCGCCCATCGCCGGTGATCGGGATCAGCGGTCCGAGAAAGCGCGGCGCTCCGAAGACGTCGCCGACCGCCTTGACGCGGGCGAGCACCTCGCGGCGGGCGACGCGCCCGGACTCGGCGCCGTAGGACCGCCGGTCGGCGACGTAGCCGCTCGCGTCGAGCCCCGCGCGGCCGGCCAGGAAGAGCGCACGGGGGAGGTGGAAGGCCTGGGTGACGACCACTGCGCGCTGCACTCCGAAGACCTTGCGGGCGCGGACGACGGAATCCCACGTATCGAACCCGGCGTGGTCGGTGAACACGTCGCGCGCCGGCACGCCGAGCTCGATCGCCCGGCGGCGCATGGCGCCGACCTCGTCGTAGCCGCGGCGGCCGTGGTCGCCGGAGAGCAGCACCTTCGGCACGCGCCCGGCCCGGTAGAGCCGCGCCGCCGCTGCGACGCGGTCCTCGAGCATCGCCGACAGCGTGCCGTCCTCGTGGACGAGCGCACCGAGCACGACGGCGGCGTCGGCCCGTGGCACGTCCTGCACCGAGCGGACGGACCCCGCGCCCGCGCCGAGCACGAGGCCGTTGGCGGCGGCGACCCCGGCGGGCAGCCCGCCGGCGAGGACCGCAGCGATCAGGAGCCGGCGCCGCATCGAGACCCAGTGTCGCGCATGATCTGCCGCGATGACGCTGCTCGCGGTTCCGAACGTCTCCGAAGGCCGCGATCACGCGGTGCTCGACGCGATCGCAGCGGCCTTCGAAGCCGGCGGTGCTCGCGTGCTCGACGTCCACGCCGATCCCGACCATCACCGCGCGGTGTTCTCGCTCGCCGGACAGCCAGGAACGCTGGCGCGGGCGGTCCTCACCGGCGCGCGCGAGGCGCTCGCGCGCATCGACCTGCGCCGCCACGAGGGCGCGCATCCGCGGGTGGGGGTCGTCGATGTCGCGCCGATCGTGTTCCTGCGTGACGCCGACCGCGGCGCCGCCTGCGCCGAAGCGCTCGTGCTGGCCGACCTGCTCGGCGACGTGCTCGGGCTTCCCGTCCACCTCTACGGGGTGCTGGGCGGCGGTCGCACGCGCGCCGAGCTGCGCCGTCACGGGGCGGCGCTGCAGGATGTCGTGAAGCCCGACTTCGGTCCCGCCAGGACCCACCCGACGGGCGGCGCCACGCTCGTCGCCGCTCGGCCCCCGCTCGTCGCGTTCAACCTCGAGCTCGCAGCGCCGGCCACGCTCGCCGACGCCAAGGCGATCGCAGCGGCGATCCGCGAGGGCGGGACCGAGGG
>Ga0136633_1001994_pt1 | contig 14496 bp, 17 predicted proteins | sample AntDrymeUQ832206_2_FD_105494 | JGI IMG/M metagenome (GOLD analysis project Ga0136633, IMG submission 105494) | Polar desert sand microbial communities from Dry Valleys, Antarctica - metaG UQ83 (22.06) | ecosystem: Environmental > Terrestrial > Soil > Desert | place: Antarctica: Dry Valley... | reverse complement strand
CGGCCCGGCTCGCACCACAATTCGGACGAATAGGAGACCGGCAGATCCTCGAACGCGCGATGGATCACCGCGAAATAAGCCTCGAGCGGCGGCGGCTCCATCCCGGGGTACCATGAGGGAAAACCCCCGCCGACATCGACGATATCGACGGTGACCGCCGCCTCGACGATCGCGGCGCGGACGCGCTCCATGGCCTCGGCATAAGCGGCCGGCGTCATCGCCTGGCTGCCGACATGGAAGCAGATGCCGAGTGCGTCGGCCGCCTGGCGCGTCGCCATCAGCAGCGACTTCATCTCCGCCGGATCCGCGCCGAATTTGGCGGCGAGGCTCAGCCTGCTGTGATCGGAGGAGACGCGGATGCGCACCAGCAGGTTGAGATCGCTCGCGGCGATCCCGTCGGTCTCGGTGGCGCGGACGATCTTCTCCAGCTCCTCCTCGGTGTCGAGTGAGAAAGTGCGCACCTCATGCGTGAAATAGGCTTCCTTGATCGCTTCCTCGGCCTTCACCGGATGCATGAAGCAGATCACCGCCTCGGGCAGAGTCTCGGCGACCAGACGCACCTCAGCGATCGAGGCGACGTCATAGTGCGTCACGCCCTCGTCCCACAGCAGGCGCAGCAGGTCCGGCGACGGATTGGCCTTCACCGCATAGAGCGACCGGCCCGGAAACTTCTCGACAAAGAAGCGGGCGGCGCGCCGGGCGGCGTGCGGACGAAGAAGCGTGACCGGCTGAGCCGGATGCAGCTTAGCGATCTCGGCGCCGCAAGCGACGCCGACGGGGAGCGAGGCTAGCCCCAGCGCAATATGATCGTTGAGCAACTCAAGGGACCTCCAAAGGCGGTAGTTGACGAAAGAGCTGCCTTGCGGTTGTTGGAAGTCCCCATGGGGCAGCGGGGCCGGATATATGAGTGCTGTGGCCCCCTGTAAAGTGTTGCGATTTTCCTGCTGTTTAGAGAGGCTTGCGTGACCGAGAGAAGACCGGCGGCGAACGGTGTCAGGGCTGCGGCGGAGCGCATCGCCGGCGCGGTGACTCGCACGCCTTTGCTGCCGCTTGATTGGGGCGGCCGCAGACTCTGGGTAAAGGCGGAATGCCTTCAGCAGGGCGGCGCCTTCAAGCTGCGGGGTGCGACCAACCGCCTGCTCCAGCTCGATGCGGCGCATCGGGCGCGGGGCGTCGTCGCCTTTTCGTCGGGCAACCATGCGCAGGGCGTAGCGCGCGCGGCGCAGCGGCTCGGCATCGCCGCTGCGATCGTCATGCCCGCCGACGCTCCGGCCGTGAAGATCGCCGGGACGCGGGCGGCCGGGGCGGAAATCATCTTCTTCGACCGGGAGCGCGAGAGCCGTGAGGAGATCGCCGCGCGCCTCGCCGCCGAGCGCGGCGCCACCGTGGTGCCAAGCTTCGACGATGTCGATGTGATCGAAGGGCAGGGGACGGCTGGCCTCGAGATCGCCGAGCAGCTCGGCCGCGCCCCGCCGCTGGTGATCGTGCCGTGCGGCGGCGGCGGGCTTTCGGCGGGAATCGCATTGGCTTTGCCGAAGAGCGACATTATCATTGCCGAGCCCGAGGGCTGGGACGACATGGCACGCTCGCTGGCGGGCGGCGCGATCGTGCCGGTCGCAGAGCCCGCGCCGCCGACCCGCTGCGACGCGTTGCAGACGAAACTCGTCTCGCCGCTCACCTTCGAGTCGCTGCGCGATGCCGGGGCGCGCGGTGTGGCGGTGAGCGAAGAGGAAGTCGCCGACGCGATGCGGTTCGCCTTCGCCAATTTGCGGCTGGTCGCTGAGCCGGGTGGGTCGGTGGCGTTGGCGGCTTTGCTCGCCGGCACGGCCGGAGACGTGCCGGACGACACGGTCATCGTCATCTCCGGCGGCAATGTCGATCCGGCGCTCTACGCGGCGATCCTGGCGGAGGGGGTGTGACCGCTTTTGTCTCCACGCTGCTGATGCTTGCCGCCTTTGCGCTCGTTGCTGGTGCCATCCTGCTGCTGGCGCGCAAGCGGGAGCGCGGCAAGGCGTTGCTGATGCTCCTCGCCGCCGCAGTGATGCTCGGCAACGTCCTCATTGTGACCTCATGAGCGTCTTCACCTTTGATCGCGCGATCGTCCGCGAGCCGGCGGTGAGTGTCATCGACGGATTGCGCGCCGGCGAGGGCCCGTCCCCGACCTATGGCGGCGTGCTGGGCGAGCACCGGGCCTATGTCGCGGCGCTGGAGGAGGCGGGGCTGATCGTGGACGTGCTTCGGCCGCTCGCGCTCTTCCCGGATTCGCTCTTCGTGGAGGATCCGGCCTTCGTGATCCCCGAGGGTGCGATCCTGTTGAGGCCGGGCGCGCGGAGTCGCGCCGGCGAGGCGGCCGAGCTCGAGCCGGCACTCGCCGCTTATTTCGAAACCGTCGCGGGACTCGACGTCGGTCATGCTGATGGCGGCGACGTGCTGATCCTGCCGGACGAGATTCTGATCGGCCTGTCTGCTCGCACCGATCGGTCGGGCGCCGAGGCGCTGGCGCGATGGCTGGCGAGCCTCGGTCGCCGGGCGCGGATCGTCGCGACGCCGCCCGGTGTGCTCCACTTCAAGACCGCCTGCGCGCTGCTCGACGAGGAGACGGTGATCGCCACACCCGTCCTCGCCGAGGCCGGGCTGTTCGGCGCGCTGGAGGTCGTTCAGACCAGCGAAGGCGAAGAGGCGGCGGCGAACCTCCTGCGCGTCAACGATCTGGTCTTCGTCGGGGAGGCTTTCCCTCGAACGATCGAGCGCATCGTCAACCGCGGCCATCCCGTGCGGCCGCTCCCGACGGCGCAGATTGCCCGCATCGACGCGGGCCTTTCCTGCATGTCGCTGCGCTGGCTCAGCGGATCGGGCAGCTCGGATCGAGCCTGAAGTCGAGATAATCGTCCACCACCTTCATCAGCTCGGTCATCTCCTGCGCGAAGAAGTGGTTGGCGTGCGGGATCGTCTTATGCTCGATCGTGATGTGGCGCTGGGTGCGCAGCTTGTCGACGAGCTTCTGGGTGGCGAGCGGCGTCACCACCTCGTCCCCCTCGCCCTGAATGATGATGCCCGAGGCGGGGCAGGGGGCGAGGAAGCTGAAATCATACATATTGGCGGGCGGCGCGATCGAAATGAAGCCGCGTGCCTCAGGGCGGCGCATCAGCAATTGCATGCCGATCCAGGCGCCGAAGCTGAAGCCGGCGATCCAGGTCGTCTCCGCCTCGGGATGGATTTGCTGCACCCAGTCGAGCGCGCTCGCCGCGTCGGACAATTCGCCGATGCCGTTGTCGAAGGTGCTCTGGCTCTTGCCGACGCCGCGAAAGTTGAAGCGCAAGGTCGCGAAGCCGCGCCGCACGAAGGTCTTGTAGAGGGCGAGCACGATCGCATTGTTCATGGTGCCGCCGCCCTGCGGGTGCGGGTGGAGGATCATCGCGACCGGCGCGCGCGGGCGTGGGCCCGGGCTGAAACGGCCTTCGAGACGGCCTTCGGGACCGGGAAAAATCACTTCGGGCATGGGCGTCGATCCAGGAAATTGCGCCGCGAAGCGACGGCTGGTGGCGGCAAGCTGCGCCCTATATAGGCATTGGTGGCAAATCGCAACTTTTGCGAATCGTTCGCAATAAGGCCCCAACAGCGGCGAAGGCACATGATCTACCTGGACTATCAGGCGACCACGCCGCTTGCGCCCGAAGCCTTGGAGGCGATGCTCCCCTGGCTCGGCGGACCGGACAGTGATGGCGGCTACGCCAATCCATCGAGCCAGTATCGCGCCGGCCGCGCCGCCTCCGTCGCGGTCGAGCTGGCGCGCGACCAGGTCGCGGCCTTGTTGCCCAAGGGAGGGCAGGTGCATTTCACCTCGGGTGCGACGGAGGCCCTCAACTGGGCCCTGATGCGCGGGGCGCAAATCGCGCCGGGCGGTGTCGGGGGCAGCGCGATCGAGCATATTGCCGCGCTGCAAAATCTGGAGACGCTGGCCGCGCGGATCATCCCCGTCGATGCGGACGGGATCGTGCCTCCCGTCGAAGAGACCGACCGGCCCGAGAACGGCCTCGTCGCGCTGATGCTGGTCAACAATGAAGTCGGCACGATCCAGCCCGTCGCCGACTATGCCGACGCGGCGCATGCAAAGGGTGGCTTGCTGCTCTGCGACGCGGTGCAGGGCTACGGCCGCATGCCGATTCCCGAGGGGCCAGACTTGATCGCCATCACCGCACACAAGATCCACGGCCCCAAGGGCATCGGCGCCTTGTGGGTGCGCGACGGGCTCAGGTTGCCGCCTTTGCTGCTCGGCGGTGGTCAGGAGCACGGCATGCGTTCCGGCACCGTCTCGCCCGCTCTCGTCGCCGGCTTCGGCGCCGCGGCCGGTCTGGCGGCGGAGCGCATGGAGGCGGACGCAGCGCATGTCGCCCGGCTCTGGGATATTGCGCTGGAGGAGCTCGCGGACTGGACGATCAACGGCTCCGTCGCGCAACGCTATCGCGGCAATTTCAACGCGCGGCGCGAAGGGGTCAACGCGACCCGTTTACTCTCGGACGTGCGCGAGGTCGCTTTCAGCCTGGGCAGCGCCTGCGCCAGCGGCTCGGGGCGGACGAGCCATGTCCTGCGCGCGATGGGCGTGTCGGAGCTGGAGGCCCGCAGCTCTATCCGGCTTGGCTGGGGCCGCTACACGCGGGAGGAAGACCTGCGCGCCGCGCTCGGCGCGATCAACGAGGCGGCCGAGCGCCAGCTGCGTTTCGCCGCATGACCTTGATCCGCTTCATCTCCGCCAACGGTGACCGCATCGACGAGGTCGAGGCGCCCGCCGGTGCCCGCCTTCTCGACATTGCCCAGAATGCCGGCCAACCGCTCGAAGGCACATGCGAGGGCCAGATGGCCTGCTCGACCTGCCACGTCATCGTCGCGCCTGAGGATTTCGCCAAGCTGCCGCGCGCGAGCGAGGATGAGGAGGATATGCTCGATCTCGCCAGCCATGTGGGCCGCCATTCGCGCCTCGCCTGCCAGATCTGGCTGATCGAGACTCTGGACAGCCTCACGGTCCGGATTCCGGGCGGAGTTCACAATATGCAAGGGCGCTAAGGACGATCATTAGAATTTCTGCCGCTGATGGACGGCGCGGCGCCGGTTAGAGGAGGGCTTCGAAAAGGGAGCCTCAACGATGATCGACCGCCGCACCTTCCTGATCGGCACCGCCACATTGGCGGCCTGCGCCGGGGCGCCGGTCGCAAGCCGCGACGCCGAAGCCCGGACCGCCGTCGACCAAGTGGATTTTTCGCCTGTCCTCACCCGCTTGGGGGCCGGTGCGCGGTTCGGGATCTTTGCCGTGGATACAGGGAGCGGGCGAACGATCCGGCAGGACGAGAATAGCCGCTTCGCGATGTGCTCGACCTTCAAGGCGCCGCTCGCCGCGATGGTGCTCGCCGAAGTGGACGGCGGGCGGATCGGCCTCGCCGAGACGGTCACTGTTTCCCGCGCCGATCTCGTCAATAACAGCCCGGCGGTGGAAGCGGCGCTGCCGCAAGGGCGGATGAGCGTGGAGGCGATGTGCGCGGCAATCGTTCAGGTCAGCGACAATGCCGCCGCCAATTTGCTTCTCGCGCGACTCGGCGGCCCTCGCGCATTTACCGCTTTCGTCCGCCGCTGCGGCGATACCGTCACCAGGCTCGATCGAATCGAGCCCGAGATGAACCGGGTCGGTGCCGATGACCCGCGCGACACGACGAGCGCCGCGGCCATGGCCGGCCTGATGCGCGCGCTGCTATTGGGAGATGTGCTTGCCTCCGCGTCCCGGACGCGCCTCGCGGCGTGGATGGAAGGGGCGACAACGGGACGAGACCGCCTGCGCGCCGGCTTTCCGCCGGCCTGGCGCGCGGGGGACAAGACAGGGACGGCCGCCAGCTTCAACAACGATATCGCCATCGCCTGGCCGCCGCGCCGGCCGCCGCTGCTCATCGCATCCTATATCGACGCGCCCGCATCTGACCATGCCGGCCGCAACGCCGCGCATGCCGTCGCGGCGCGGCTGGTCGCAGGCGTTTTCCACTGATTTGACAATCTTTGCCATTCTGGTAGCCGTGCCGAATGGCGACAATGAACATCTCCTTGCCGGAGGAGCTGCGGGCTTATGTCGAGGCGCAGGTCGCCAGCGGCCTCTACGCCAATTCCAGTGATTTCGTCCGCGCCGCCATCCGAGAGCATAAGGAGTCGCTCGATCGCCTCGACGCATTGGTCCAGGAGGGGCTGGACAGCGGCCTGAGCGATCGAAGCTTTGACGAGATCGTCGCCAATGCGCGGGAGCGGCACCGATCGCGCGCCGCCTGAGGCTCACGGCGCGCGCCGACGCGGAGTTGCTGGAAATCTGGTCGTTCGGAGCCGAGCGTTGGGGCGAGGCGCAGGCCGACCGATATTCGGCCATGCTGCGCCACGTCGCGGTGGGGCTGCTGGACTTTCCGAAGCTGGGAGCGCCCTATCCTCGTCGCCACGGACTTTACTCGATCAAGGCGGGCGAGCATCGCATCGTCTATCGGGTAAGCCGGGATGCGATCGTCGTGATCCGCATCCTCCACGCCCGCATGGACCCGAAGCGCCATTTGGGCTGAGCTTGCATCGCGGCTCACGCGCCGCCATATGGCGCGCGGGAGTCGGGCGGACGGAGTTGTCGCCAACCTGGTCAGATCCGGAAGGAAGCAGCCACAACGATTTCGCTCCGGGTCGTTCCGGCTCCCACCTCATGAATTGCCGAGCGCAGCGCAGCAGCGCGAAGAGCCAATGAATGGCGGACGGCCCGCGTCCTGAGCGAAGCCGAAGGGCGACAAGACCGACGGCGCGGCCCTTCGACTGCCTGCAAGGCAGGCGCTCAGGACATGCTTAGCCGCGACGCCTTCCACTGGCGATCGCCGACCAGTTGTTCTCCTTAGGTTCTTTTCGCTTTCCTACATTCTCGCCCTGCGCCTAGACTTACCGAATCATGGCGATCCCCGCTTTCCTTCGCTTCGATTCGGTGCCCGTCCGCGCGCGGCGCGACGGCTGGACGGCCGCGCGGCAACGCTGCTTCATTCTCAATCTCGCGCGCGGCATGGGTGTGACCGAAGCTGCGGCCCATGTCGGCCGCAGTCGCCAGACCGCTTATGCGCTGCGCGAGAGGCCCGGCGCCGGGACGTTCGCCGTCGCCTGGGACGCGGCGGTGCAGTTCGCCGCCCGCGCGCGGCGAATATCCCGGCCGCTTGTTGCTTCACGCTGCGGCATCGAAACAGTGCTGGTGCCGCGCTTTTATCGCGGCCGCATGATCGGCTTCGTCCAGCGCGAGGATTTGAGCGGCGCGATGCGGACGCTTGCCGCCCTGGATCGCGCCGCGGAACGGATCGGGGAAGTCCATCTCGACGATCCCTCCGTGACTGCTCTGTTCGAGATGCTGAATGCTCGGGATGAAGCGGAAGCTGACGAAGCTGACAAAATCGTATTAGCCAAGGGCGCAAGTTCGTCAGCTTTTCTGGTCCCGCGCCTTCGACAGCCCGGGGCGGACCGGCTAAGGTGGCGCCAATGTTCGATTCCCCCCAGCCTTATCGCGTTCTCGCCCGCAAATACCGGCCGCAATCGTTCTCCGAGCTGATCGGCCAGGAGGCGATGGTGCAGACCCTCGCCAATGCCATCAGGCGCGATCGGCTCGCCCACGCCTTCCTGCTCACCGGCGTGCGCGGCGTGGGCAAGACCTCGACCGCGCGCCTGATCGCCAAGGCGCTGAACTGCATCGGCCCCGACGGGCAAGGCGGCCCGACGATCGACCCGTGCGGGGTCTGTGAGCCGTGCGTCGCGATTGCCGAAGGGCGCCACATCGACGTGATCGAGATGGACGCCGCCAGCCATACCGGCGTCGACGACGTGCGCGAGATTATCGAGGCGGTGCGCTATTCGGCGGTCTCGGCGCGCTACAAGGTCTATATCGTCGACGAAGTCCACATGCTGTCGAAGAACGCATTCAACGCGCTTCTGAAGACACTCGAGGAACCGCCTGCGCACGTTAAGTTTCTTTTCGCGACGACCGAAGTTCAAAAGGTCCCGGTCACGGTCCTGTCGCGCTGCCAGCGTTTCGATCTCAGGCGGATTCCGGCGGAGGCGCTCGCCACCCATTTCGCCGCGGTCGCGAAGGCCGAGGCGGTGACGATCGAGTCCGAAGCGCTGGCGCTGATCGCCCGTGCCGCCGAGGGCTCGGCGCGCGACGGCCTGTCGATCCTCGATCAGGCGATCGCCCATGGCGGCGGCGCGGTGACGGCGGATGAGGTGCGCGCGATGCTCGGCCTGTCCGACCGAGGCGCGATCCGGACGCTGCTCGGGCTCCTGCTCGCCGGTGAGGCGAAGGCGGCGCTGGCGGCACTCAAGGATCAATATGATCTCGGCGTGGAGCCTTCGGCGGTGTTGCGCGGTCTCCTTGAGGCGACGCACGGCATCACGCGCGCGAAAGTCGGCAGCGAGGAAGACCCGGCGCTTTCGGCAGAGGAGCGCGCCACTTATGCGGACTGGGCGTCGCGGCTCTCCTTCGCGAGCATCCATCGCCTGTGGCAATTGCTGCTGAAGGGCCTTGCCGAGACTCACGCCGCGCCATCGCCGTTCGAAGCGAGCGAAATGGCCCTGTTGCGCGTCATCCACGCCGCCGATTTGCCCGATCCGGGCGATCTCGCCGCGAAACTGGCTTCCGGAGAAATGATCGCTGCGCCCGCGGCGGCGAAGGCGCCAAGCGGGGAAGGGCAGGGCGCACTCCTCCAGGCACCCGCCGATTTCGTCGCCTTCGTTCGTTTCCTGGCCGACAGGGGCGAACAAATTCTCTCTCATCGTCTCTCCGAGGAACTGCGCGTCGTCGAATATGCGCCGCCCGTACTGACGCTGCAGGCCGCCCGCGCGCTCGATTCGCGCCGGCTCGACGAGCTGATCACCGGCTTGCGCGGCTTCACCAAGGCCCGGTTCGGCGAGCCCTGGCGGATCGCCATTGCCGAGGGTGAAGCGCAACCCTCCTTGCGTGAGCAGGAACTTGCCAAGGTCCGGGCGGACGAACAGAGCGTTCGGGAGATGCCGGTCGTGAAAGCCGCGCTGGAGGCCTTTCCCGATGCAACGATCGAACACTACATTCTCGATGACCAACGGAGCGCGTAAATGCCCGATTTGAATGAAATCCTAAAAATGGCGCAGGAAGCGCAGACCAAGCTGATGCAGGCCCAGGAAGGCCTCGACAGGATCGAGGTTGAAGGCGTTTCGGGCGGCGGCATGGTGAAGATCCGCGCCTCGGCGAAGGGCCGAATCATCGCCGTCGACATCAACGAAGGCCTGTTGCGCCCGTCGGAAAAGCAGATGGTCGAGGATCTGATCGCCGCCGCGATCAACGACGCCCGCGGCAAGGCCGATCTCGCCAGCCAGGAAGCGATGAAGGATGCGACTGGCGGGATGCAGCTCCCGCCCGGCTTCAAGCTGCCGTTCTGACGGCCCCGGCGATTCAGCGATACACGCACCCGTCCAGCCCGTCGCGCGCCACCGCCCGCATCCGTGCGGCAATGGCGTTGCCGTAGCGGCGTGTGAAGCCGGCCGGCGCGACCGCTTCGCGGCGCTTGGGCAGAGGCAAGACCGCCGCAATCCGCGCCGCTTCCTGCGGCGTCAGGCGCGAGGCGTCATGGTTGAAATAGCGGATCGCGCCCGCATTGGCGCCATAGGTGCCGATCCCGGTCTCTGCGACGTTGAGATAGACTTCCATGATCCGGCGCTTGTCCCAGAGATTCTCGATCAGCAAAGTGAACCAGGCCTCCAGCCCTTTGCGGAACCAGCCGCCGCCCTGCCAGAGGAAAACATTCTTCGCGGTCTGCTGGCTGATCGTCGAGCCGCCGCGGATGACGCCGCGCCCCTCCGCATTGCGCCGGAAGGCCGCCTCGATCGCGTCGCGGTCGAAGCCGCCATGTTCGCAGAAGCGCGCATCCTCGCCGGCGATCGCGGCGCGCACCATATTGCGGTCGATCGCCTCGATCGGCATCCAGCCCTGGACGACACCATTGCCGGCGAGATGATCCCCGATCTGGGTGAAAGTCAGTGGCGGGTCGATCCAGCGATAGGCAAGCACCCACAGGATGCTGCCGAGGATGAAGATCAGGATCGCCTTGATCGCCCAGCCGAAGAGGCGGCGGACGAACGAACGGCGGCGCGGCGGCTCCACCACCGCGCCGCCGCGCTCGACGCTATCGCTCAATGGACAATGCGGCTCCGCTCGACGCCGGAGAGGAAATTCCACAACGCGCCGGCCAGCTCCTCGCCAGCCTCGACCGCTTCGGCCCGCTCGCCTTCCGGCAGCGCGTCGAGGAGGGTCCGGCAAACCGCGCTATGCTCCTCGTCGGCCGTTTCGTGGACGCGGAAGAAGAGCAGGGTCGCATCGTCGGTGATGCCGTAGCGCTCTACCAGACCGTCGATTTTGGCTTTGGCGACGCCGGGGAATTGGCTTTCATAGGCATAAAGCGCGCCCAAGCCCGCCGCATAGGAGCGGGCGGAAAGCCGCTTGAAGGTGTCGATCAGCGCCTGGGTCTCGTCGTGGAGCGCCTCGGCGCGGACGGATTCGGGCGTGGCGCCCATGCCTTGCGCGAACATCAGCCAGAGGCTCGCATGGTCCTGCTTGCCCTCGCCCAGCCCTTCCTCCTCGGCCAGATTCTCGGCCAGCATGCGCTGGCCCTCGCGGTCGGGGCAGGCGGAATGGACGGCGCTGACGGCGCGCGGAAAGGCTTCGACATGGTGGAAATATTGGCGGGCATAAGCGGCGAGATCGGCGATCTCGAGCTGCCCGTCGGTCCAGGCGCGGTAGAAGGAATGGCTCAGCATCGCGCGCGCCGCGACCGCGTCGTCAATGGCCTGGGAAACGGTCTTGATCATGGCGAAGCTCCTTCTTGCGTCGTTCGTTCGCGTAACGGGCGCGCGCGAACGTCGCAAGGCCTGCGAGCGGTGGTTCATTCGCGATCGAAGAGGATCACGGCATTCGCGGCAGGAAGGCCATCGACCGGATGCGCCGGGACGGGTTGCCAGGCTCCCCGGCCCACGAAGGCCTCAAAGGTCGCATAACCTCCAACGACGCGACCGGCGAGACGATAGGGCAGCCCCTCCGAATCCAGTGGCGCAATGCCGTCGGCGACATGGAAATGGAGGTGCGGCTGGGTCACATGGCCCGACGATCCCACGCGGGCGATCACCTGGCCGCGCCGCACCCGCTCGCCGACCGTGACCGGAATGCCCGGCGCAAGATGCTGATAAAAGACGTGACGCCCGTCGGGGAGCCTGAGGACGACCATCGCGCCCGTTTCGTCCTCGATGCTGGGGCGTGCATTCGGGCCGGGCGGCTCTTTCACCGCAACGATCTCGCCGTCCGCGACCGCGAGCACGTCGGCGCCCGATCCGTCGGCGGCCACGCCGGTTCCCGTCGATCCGGCATTGAAACCGCTGGCCGGCATCCAGTCGATCGCATGGCGGCCAGGAATTCGAACCCGGCCACTCACCGCATAGGGATAGCGGCGATGGCCATTGTCGACGTCGGGCAGCGACACTGCAGTCCAGGGTCCGCCTCTCAGCGGTGCGCCAAGCTCCGCCGTGAACGGCACGCCGGGCGTAACGTCAGCGCCGGCGATCGCGACCCGATCCGGCGCCGAGCCCTCCCGCGCCGCATCGAAGGTGATCCTGTGGGACAGGGGGGCCGTGCCGCGGCCGGTCCATGGGATATTGAGGTAGAAGATGGCGTGTTGGCCCGGTGCCAGGCTGTGGGCGTTGCCCTCCTGCGCGCCGATTCTTCGCATGGTGCCCTCGGGTGCGACCCTCGCCAGCCCGGCGCCGCTCGCCGTTTCGACGATGTCGAGCGAGACGATGGTCAGCGTCCGCGCCGAAAAATTGGTCGCGTGCAACTCGTAGATCAGGCTGTCCTGCCCATCGATGCGCGCAATTGAGGGGGTGTAGGGCAATTCGAGATGGAGTGACTGATAGGCGCGGATCTCGGTCGGCGCGTCCGCAACAGCGGCGCTGGACAGAGACAGGAATGAGATGAAAGTGAGCAGCACCGTGCCTGACCTCCTTATGGTGACGGATCAGGGCTTGCTCGCGACCATCGGAGCAATCGAGCGCCGATCTGCAAACGGGATCACTCCGCCGGTTGGGCGGGCGCCAGGCTGAGCAAAGCGGCGAGATTTTCGCGGAAGCGGCGGCTCAACCGCAATTCCTCGCCGGTGACGAGGCGGACATAGGCGTCGCCTCGGCCGATCGGCTCCACCTCGCGGACCCGGTCGATGCGGATGAGCGCGCCCCGATGGATTCGAGCGAAGGAATCGGCGGGGAGGCGATCCGCCAGCGAGGCGAGCGGTTCCTCGATCAGGTGCACGCGCCCGCCGCCATGGACTTCCGCATAATCGCCCGCTGCGCCAATCCAGTCGATTGTGTCGAAGGGAATGCGGTGCACATTGCCGCGGTTGCGGATGACGAGCGCATCGGCTTGGGGGGAGGCCGGTCTCGCGTCCGCGGTAATGACCCTTCGCGGCCAGCGCAGCCAGGCGATCGTGATGCCGACGAGGGCGAGATAGAGCATCGAGTTCGTGTCGAAATTTCGCACGAACATGAGATCGGCCATCTCCCAGCGCGTCGCGACGCGCTCGTTCCGATAGATCGGCCAAAAGATCGCACCGAACAGCAGGACGTGCAGTCCGGCGGCGACCGGCCACATGGCGAGATAGGCGGAAAGACGGATCCACCAGCGGGCGATTCGCCGTTCGATGGCGCTCGCCGCCGCCACGATCGGCCAAGTCAGCGCTGCCCAGATCGAATAGATTGCGGCGACATAGCCGAGTGTCGGCCACCACTCCTGTGCCTGGCCCTGATGCGCCGCCATCAGATAGCCCTGGAGCGACTGCGCAAACGCGATCAGGCACCAGCCAAGGATAATGGCGGCGGCCCAGGGGAGGCGGCTGTCGGGCATGAGAAGCCGGAACCGCCTCGCCTGCGTCGCGATCGGCGCGATCAGCCGGCCGTCAACAACCGCCGCTCGCCGGCGAGGCTCATCAGCGCCTTTTGCAGCTTCTCGAATGCCCGCACCTCGATCTGGCGGATGCGCTCGCGGCTGACGTCATAGATCTGCGAGAGCTCTTCCAGCGTTTTGGGCTCATCGGTCAGCCGCCGCTCGGTCAGGATATGCTTCTCGCGGTCGTTGAGCGCGTCCATCGCCTCGACGAGCAATTCGTGCCGCATGTGCGATTCCTGCGCGTCGGCGACCCGTTCGTCCTGGAGCGGCTCGTTGTCGACGAGAAAATCCTGCCAGCTGCCTTCGCTGTCATCGCGCAAGGGCACGTTGAGGCTGGTGTCGCCACCCATCGCCATGCGGCGATTCATCGAGACGACATCCTCCTCGGTGACGCCGAGATCCTTGGCGATCTTCTTGACGTCCTCGGGCTTCAGATCGCCGTCCTCGAACGCCTCGATGCGGTTCTTCATCCGCCTGAGGTTGAAGAAGAGCTTCTTCTGCGCGGCCGTCGTGCCGATCTTCACCAAGCTCCACGAGCGCAGGATGAATTCCTGGATCGAGGCGCGAATCCACCACATCGCATAAGTGGCGAGGCGGAAGCCGCGTTCCGGCTCGAACTTCTTCACGCCCTGCATCAGGCCGATATTGCCCTCGGAGATCAGCTCGGAGACAGGCAGGCCATAGCCGCGATAGCCCATCGCGATCTTGGCGACGAGGCGCAGATGGCTGTTCACCAGCTTGGCGGCGGCATCAGTGTCCTGATGCTCCGTCCAGCGCTTGGCGAGCATATATTCTTCCTCGGGGGCGAGAATCGGGAATTTCTTGATCTCGGCGAGATAGCGGTTGAGGCCTGCCTCACCGCCCGCTGCCGGGATGGTTGTAATGTTCCTACCAGCCATGACGAACTCACAATCTCCCTGGCGTCATATCCGGATAATACACCGGATCGCGCGTTCAATCAATTATACGGCAAGCGCCGCGAACAGTTCCTGAATATCAGACGGAAGGGCACTTTCAAAGGACAAGTTGTCTTTTGAAACTGGGTGGATGAAGCCGAGCGCTGCGGCGTGCAGCGCCTGACGTTCGAAACTCAGTCTTTTCAACAGCTCCCGATGCTCCGGACGGGAGCGGCCATAAACCGGATCGCCGAGCAAGGGATGCCCGATCGAGGCCATATGAACGCGCACCTGGTGCGTCCTGCCTGTTTCGAGGCGGCATTCGACCAACGCCGCCCCGCGCAAGGGCGTGACCAGCCGATAATGCGTCACCGCCCTTTTGCCGCGTCCCTCTTCGACAATCGCGACCTTCGTGCGATTCGCCGAGGAGCGGGCGAGCGGAGCGTCGATCTTTCCGCTCACCGGCATCGGCCGGCCCGCGACGATCGCCGCATAGCGCCGCTCGATGCTGTGCGCCGCGAACTGCTTGGCGAGCCCTTCATGCGCGCGGTCGGTCTTGGCGACCACCAACAACCCGGACGTGTCCTTGTCGATGCGGTGGACGAT
>Ga0136633_1001993_pt1 | contig 14496 bp, 10 predicted proteins | sample AntDrymeUQ832206_2_FD_105494 | JGI IMG/M metagenome (GOLD analysis project Ga0136633, IMG submission 105494) | Polar desert sand microbial communities from Dry Valleys, Antarctica - metaG UQ83 (22.06) | ecosystem: Environmental > Terrestrial > Soil > Desert | place: Antarctica: Dry Valley... | reverse complement strand
TCCCAGGAGTAGCGCTTGGCCCGCTCGCGGGCGAGCGAGCGGTAGTGCTCGACGAGCGCCGGGTCGTCGAGCAGCCGCCCGAGCTGGTCCGACAGCGGCCCCACACCGCCCTGGCCGGGGAAGTAGAGGCCCGCGTCCCCGACCGTTTCCACGTTCGGCGGGTGGTCGTTGACGAGCACGCAGTTGCCCGCCGCCAGCGCCTCGAGGATCACCGGGTGGGTGCCGCCGACCTCGGTCGGCGCGACGAAGACGTAGGCATGGCGCTGGAGCTCCCAGTAGCCGCGACCGAAGACGTAGCCCGGGAAGACGACGCGCGGGTCCCCCTCGCGCATGACCGAGCGGATGTACTCGTCGGCGTAGGGCGCGCCGCCGACGACGACGAGCTTCATCCCCCGCGAGCGCTCGCCGGAGATGCGCGCGAACGCCTCGACGAGCAGGTGCGGGTTGTTCTCGGGCTCCAGGCGCCCGACGAACAGGATGTACTCGCGGGACTTCAGGCCCAGACGCTCGAGCGTCTCCGAGCCGCCGTGCCCCGGGTCCTGCACGCCGTAGGGGACGACGCCGATGCGGCGGCCGTAGCGGTGCTCGTAGACGTCGGCGACCGCGTGCGAGTCCGTGATGCACTCGTCGGCCCAGCGCGGCGCGTTGCGCTCGGCGAAGCGCAGGTAGCGCTTGGCCACCTCCGGCCACTTCTTGCGGTCGGAGTCCAGCCCGTCGACGTTGATGACGGTCGGGATGCCGGCCAGCCGGGTGAGCAGGCACAGCGGCGCGTTGCCGGCGATGAAGAACAGCGCGACGTCGGGCTTCTCGCGCCGGGCGGAGTGGACCGCCGACGCGAGCGTGTGCGCGAACGTGTCCAGGTACTTGTTGCGCACGGTCGGGATGTGGACCAGGCGCGCGCCCTTGTAGGTGCGGATGCGCTTGTCGACGACGTGCGGGCGGCAATAGACGACGACCTCGTGGCCGCGCTCGGTCAACCGCTCGGCCAGTTGCTCGGCGGCGGTCTCGAACCCTGAGTAGGAGGCGGGGATCCCGCGCGTGCCGAGGATGGCGATCTTCATGCCGATTGGCGCGAGCGTACCGCGGCCTCGTAGGCCGCGATGTGGGCCCGCGCGCTGCGCTGCCACGAGAACGCGGCGGCGCGGGCCTCCCCCCGGCGGCGCAACTCCTCCCGCAGTGGCGGTGTGGCCGCCAGATCGGCGAGCGCGTCGGCGATCGATGCCGGGTCGCGCGGATCGCAGAAGCGGACCGCGTCACCGCAGACCTCGGCGAGCCCGGCGGTGCGGGCGGCGATCACCGGCGTCCCGGCATGCATCGCCTCGAGCGCCGGAATGCCGAAGCCCTCGTGCAGCGACGGGATCACCAGCGCGGCGGCGTGGCGGTGCAGCTCGGGGAGGTCGGGGTCGTGGTGGGTGTTGACCCCGGGTGCATCGGCGGCCGGCGCACCCCGTCCGGCCAGGATCAGCGCCAGCGGCTCGGTCGCCGTCTCGCGGTACTGCGCGTAGGCGATCAGCAGACGGCCGAGGTTCTTGCGCGGCTCGCCGTCCCCGACGTAGAGGAAGTGCCGCGCCTCGCCGCGGTTACCGGCCGGGATCGCCTGCCCGGGGCCGTGCGGGGCGACCGTGATCTGCTCGGGCGGTATCGCCCAGCGGCTGCGCACGTCGGCCGCCGTCGCCTCGCTGGGGACGATGACGTGAGCGGCGTGCCGGGCGGCGGAGCGGTGGGCGTGGCGCGCGTAGCGCCGGAAGCGCGCGTCGAAGCAGTCCGGGACGCGCTCGAAGGCGAGGTCGTGGGCGGTGATGACCTGTGGGATCGCGGTCGTCGTGTGGGCCGGCAGGGGGTGATGGACGACATCGGGCTTCTCGGTTCTCGCGTGCCGTCCCAGCGCCGTATGGGTCCACACCTGGTCCGACAGCGCATTGAGGACCGAGCGTGGACCGCCGCCGCCCCTTGGTCGCGGGCGGCGAGCGGCTTCGATCACGTCGACCCCCTCGGCGCGCAGCGCCTCCACGAGCGCGTCGGTGTAGACGCCGGTCCCGCTCGGGCCGCGCTTCGCGTACGACACGTCGATCAGGACCCGCATGCTGCGCAACCTAACCGGGCGTGCCAGGGGGAGTGGCGCACCGCGGCCACATGGTGCACTTCATGCGTCCCTCCCCCGCTATGGTCGCGCCCCGCATGAGCTCCCTCGTGGCCGTCGCCGCCGTGGACCATCCGGGCGGCGCCGAGATCGGCCTGCTCCGGCTGCTGCCGCGCCTGCGCGACCTGGGCTGGGAGGTCACGCTGACCACCCCCGGCGAGGGGTCGCTCGCCACCCGCGCCCGCGCGGCCGGATTGAGGGTCGAGCACCTGGCGGTCGGCGGGCTCGACCGCGGTGCCGGGCTGCGCGCCACCGCGTCCTACCCGCGCGCCTGGCGGCTCGCCGGCCGGCGCGACGTCGTCTACCTCAACGGGACGGTCGCCGCGCGCCTGCTCCCGGCGGTCGCGCGACGCGCCCGCACCGTCCTCCACGTTCACGACATGGTCGAGCGCGTCCCGCCGTTCTGGCGGCGAGCCGGCGTCGTGCTGGCCGACTCGCAAGCCGTCGCCGACCGCCTCGACGGGCTGACCGCGCACGTCGTCGGCTGCCCGATCGAACCCACCCCCGCCCCGGTTCCCGCACCATGGGAGCCCGACGATCGGCCCGTGGTCGGCTTCGTCGGCCGCATCGAGCCACGCAAGGGCGTCAAGGATCTCGTCGCCGCCGCCCCGCGCCTGGCCGAAGCCGGGGTACGGGTCGTGATCGTGGGCGACGACCCCTACGGGTCGGATCCCGCATACCGCGACGCGGTGCGCGACTCCGGCGTCGAGCAGTACGGCTGGATCGAGGACGCCGCCGGGCTCATGGGCGAGCTCGCCGTGCTCGTCGTCCCCAGCCGAGAGGAGCCCTTCGGGACCGTGCTTGCCGAGGCGATGAACGCCGGCACCCCGGTCGTGGCGACGCGGGTGGGCGGTCTGGCCGAGGTCGTCGAGGACGGCGTCACCGGCCGGCTGGTCGATCCGGGCGACCCCGACGCGCTGGTCGAGGCGGTCATCGAGGTCCTCTCGCGCCGCGAGGAGATGGGCGCCGCCGGCCGCGAGCGGGCGAAGCGCTGGCACGCCGACGCCTACGCCGCCCGGATCGCGGAGCTGATCGCGCCGTGAGGGTCGCGTTCGACTCGCGCCCCGCCGCGGATCCGCGCGGCATCGGGCGCTACACGCGCTCACTGCTGCACGCGCTGCGCGACGAGGCCGAACGGCGCGGCGGCGAGCTGACCGAGCAGCACCGCCCGCGCCGCGCCGACCTCTTCCACTCGCCGTGGATCGACGGCGCGCTGCTGCGACCCCGTATCCCGGTCGTCGTGACCCTGCACGACCTCGTCCCGCTCAAGCGCCGCGGCGAGTACCTGCGCAGCGGGCTGCGCTTCCGGATGCGCTACCTCGCCGTGGAGCGGGCGACGCGGCTGATCGTGCCGACCCATGCGGTGGCCGGCGACGCGATCGAGTTGCTCGACGTCGATCAGGCGCGCATCGACGTCGTCGGCGAGGCGGCCGACGCCGCCTTCACGACACGCAGCGCCGAGGAGGTCGCCGCCGTCCGCCGCCGCTACGGGCTCCCGCCGGACTACCTGCTCTGGGTCGGCGGCCTGCGTCACCCGGACCCGCGCAAGCGCGTGGCCGCACTCGCCGGCACTCCACGTGAGCTCCCGCTCGTGCTCGTCGGAGATCCCGGCCAGTGGGCGAAAGAACTGCCCGACGTCACCCTCACCGGCGCGGTCGACGACGAGGACCTCGCCGCGATCTACACCGGCGCGCACTGCCTGGTGTTCCCGTCCGACGACGAGGGCTTCGGATTGCCCACCGTCGAGGCGCTCGCCTGCGGGACCCCCGTCGTCGCCTGCGACGTGCCGGCCGTCCGCGAGGTGCTGGGCGACCGCGCGACGTTCGTCGACTGCGACGATCTCGACGGGTTGATGGCCGCCGCCGTTGCCGCGCGCCGCCCGGCCCCGGCGCCACCGTCCTGGACCTGGGGAGACGCCGCGAGCGCGACGTGGGACGCCTACGAGCGCGCGGTCGCCGGGTCGTAGCCGGCGGGTAGTACGCCGGCCTCTGCGGGCGCGCAAGCCGACAACGGCGGCCGGTCAGGGTGAGGCAGGTTCCACGCCCGCGCACCACGCGAGACGGGGCGCCAAAACTGGTCAACCGCCACCGGCCGGGGGGCGATTGTCCCGTTTTGTGCCGTGGTGGTACAAAGCGGGTCAGTGGCGCTGCGGCGGCGCGCGCTTGACCAGTTTTGGCGGGCTCAGCAGCGCGCTCGGGACAGGTTGAAGCCGGCGACCCCGCCGCCCTGCTCCGAGCAGGAGACGAGCCGCGCCGGCAGCACCCCTGCAGCGTCCTCGCTCAGCGAGTGCAGGTAGGCCTCGTCGACGTTCCCGGCGCGCGCCAGATTGGTCGCGGCGATCCGCGCCTCCGGGTTGGCGAGCGCGAACGCGAGCCAGCAGACCGCGCAGGCGCTCAGCACCGCGCGGGGGAGCCACGCCGCCGTGCGCAGCGTCCCCGCGACGAGCACGAGCGCGAGCACGCCGCCGACGAGCGCGACGCCGAACTGCGCCAGCGCGCGCAGGCGACTGGCGCCGAAGGCCTCCACGTAGATGCCGAGCCGCTGCCACGCGCTGGCCAAGACGACCAGGCACAGGACGCACAGCGCCCCGAGCAGCAACCGCAGCAGCCGGTCATCGGCGTCCGAGCGCGCGCACCAGCGGACCGCCGCCGCGACGACCAGCAGCGTCAGCGCTGCCGCCGCGAGCAGCTGGCCGAAGCCCTGATGGGCGTTCTCGGCGTAGGTCAGCCCGGACGTCGAGACCACCCGCTCATGACCGCCGAACAGCGCCGGGGCCTGTAACGCGACGAACACGGCGAACAGCGTGTCGAGCGCCACCAGGGCGATCGTCCACTCCGTCCGGCCGATCGGGCGCCGCGGGGCCGTGGTGGGCTCGCCCGGGCGCGGCGCCACGGCCGTCCACAGCAGGGCGCCGGCGATCGCCGCGACGAGCAGCGCGACCAGCACACGCGGCACGCTGACGGCGTCGAAGACTCCGGTGAAGTCGGAGACCAGCGCCGCGAAGCCGGCGTCAGCCGCCGCGAAGAGCGCGCCGAACACGAGCAGCAGAGGCACGGCGAGCAGGGCGCCGCGGACGGCGGGGGCGGCGCCGTTCCAGCGGCGCCGGAACAGCGGGGCGGCGACCATCAGCGGTCCGGGGACGAGCGCCAGCGCCGACCACGCGAACGCCGCGCCGACGTCCTTCCAGCGCCGCGCGCCGAAGGCCGCGACCGCGGCCACGGGGAGTGCGAAGAGCAACGAGAGGACCTGGAGCCACCCGGCCGCGCGCAGGGTGACCAGCGCCGCCAGCGCGCCGGCGAGCAACCAGCACGCCGCAGCCCAGCGGTCACGCGGCGCAACCGCGCCGGCGACGATCGCGAAGACCGCCCACGCCGTCACGGTCAGGCCCAGTCCCGCCGGTCGATCCAGCAACTCGGCACCCGCACCCGCCGCCACGACCAGCGCCGCCGGTGCCGACCAGGCGGGAACGCGCTCGAGCAGTGCCGGTGCGGAGATCGTCGCTGCCGGAGCGCTCATCGCGGCAGCTCCACGACCATGCGACAGCCAGTGGGATCCCGGCGCTCGGCGCGGATCGCGCCGCCGTGGGCCTCCACGATCCAGCGGGCGATCGCCAGGCCGAGGCCCGTCCCGCCGCTGCCGCCGCGCTCGAAGCGCTCGAAGACCCGCTCGGCTTGACCGTCCGGGATGCCGGGTCCCTCGTCGGCCACCGCGATCACCGCGCCCGCGTCGCCGGCGTGGGCCGAGAGCCAGACGCGGCCGTCGTGGGGGGAGTGGCGGACGGCGTTGTCGAGCAGGTTGGCCACCACCTGGTGCACGCGCTCGGGGTCCCCAGTCGCCTCGAGGTCGCCCGGCTCGACGCAGACGCGCAGGCGCACCGCGCCGGCAGGGTCGAGCTCGCGCTCGCGCGTGACCTGCTCGAGCAGCGGGCGGACCGCGAAGGCCCTCCGCTCGAGCGCGACGGCCCCGGCCTCGAGCCTCGACAGATCGAGCAGCTGCGCCACGAGCCGGCCGAGGCGCTCGGTCTGGTGCAGCGCGACCCGCAGCCGCTCCGGGTCGGGCTCCTCGACGCCATCGGCGAGGTTCTCGAGCAGCGCCTGCAGCGCCGCGAGCGGGGTGCGCAGCTCGTGCGAGACGTCGGCGACGAACTGCTTGCGAGCGCGCTCCACGTCGCCCAGCTCAGCGGCCATCGCGTTGAACGCGCGCGCCAACTCGCCGACCTCGTCGCGCGAGGTCGCCCGCACGCGGCGCCCGTAGTCACCACCGGCCATCGCCGAGGCCGCCGCGGCCATCTCGCGCAGCGGCGATGTCATCCCTCGTGCGAGCACCTGCATCACGACGAGTCCGATCACCACCGCGACCCCGACTTTCAGCTCGAACGACCAGTCGGCGCGGCGTCCGAGCGCGAGGATCGTCGTCGTCCCGAAGACGGCGCCGACGATGGTCAGGCCGAGCTTGACCTTGATCGACGGGATGAGATCGAGCGGCCTCATGTCTCGAGCGCGTAGCCGATCCCCTGCACCGTTCTGATCCGGTGCCCTCCGACCTTCGAGCGCAGGCCGCGCACGTGCGAGTCGACCGTTCGCAGGCCGGCCCCGTCGCGCCAGCCCCACACGTCGGCCAGCAGCTGGTCGCGGCTGAACACGACGCCCGGACGGGCGGCCAGCAGCACGAGCAGGTCGAACTCCGTCGGCGTGAGGTGGACTTCCGCCCCGTCGACGCGCACGCGCCGCCCCGCGGGGTCGACTTCGACGTCGCCCGCGCGGACGACGTCCCCTGCGGGCGCAGGCCGGCGCTCGATGCGCCGCAGCAGCGCCCGGATCCGGGCCACGAGCTCACGCGGCGAGAACGGCTTGGTCATGTAGTCGTCAGCACCGACGCCCAGTCCGACGAGCACGTCGGCTTCGGCGTCGCGTGCGGTCAGCATCAACACCGGCACCGGCCGGTCGCGCTGGACGCGCCGGCAGACCTCGAGACCGTCGACGGAGCCCGGCAGCATCAGGTCGAGCACCACCAGATCGGGGCGCACGCGCTCGCACAGCGCCACGCCGGCGGTCCCGTCGTGGGCCACCTCGACGCCGAAGCCCTCCGCACGCAGCCGCGCGGCGATCGCCGAGGCGATCGTCACCTCGTCCTCGATCACGCAGATCAGCTCGCCGGTCATCGCGGCGAGTGTTCCACGGCGGGGTGCAGGCGGCGAGCGGATCCCGTGCAGATCCGGTGCAGCGCCCCCGAACCATCGACCCTGCACTTGTTCGGGCTCTGCCCGAACAAGTGCAGTCTCGGCGGTTCAGCGGCAGGCGACGCGCCGGACGATGCGCACGGATCGCCCGCGCGCCCGCCCGCGCACCACGACGACCACACGACGTGACACCCCGGGTCGGACCTTCACCCTCACCCGGCCACCCTTCGCCCGCGCCCTCACGCGGCGCCCGCCGACGGTCACCCGGAGCGACCGCAGCCCTCGGGGGACACGGACCGACACCGTCCGCGCCCGGCACCGCGAAGGAGCCGGAGCGACCACCGGAGCGGCCGGAGCGACCACCGGCGCCGGAGCGATGGCCGCCGGGGAAGCGGCGACCACTGCGGGGCCCTTCACCGGCACTTCGACGCTCGATTCACCCAGATGCAGCACGTTCGTCGCCCGCCGCTCGTCACTCACCACCCAGGTCGTCGACGACGAGGCCAGCACGAGCTCCACCGAGTGCCCGTCCTCGACCACGAAGTCCTTGTCGATCAGCTCGATCTCGTAGACCGACTTCGCACCCGGCGCGACATCGACGCCCGCCCCGAGCCCGCCCCGATACCGGGCGTTCATGAACCCCCGGGTGATCACGGTCTCCACACCGTCCGGGGCGACGTCGAGCAGCACGGCGACGAAGTGCGTCGAGGCCTGGTCGCTCGTCGCGCTCAACCGGACGCGCCCCCGCCCCTGCAGATGCATCCCGCTCAGCCCGTCCAGGGCGACCCGCACGCAGCGGCCGTCGGAGCAGTCGCCTTCGAGCATCTCGCTCTCGGTCAGCACGCCGTCGTCGACGTACTCCACGTCCCCGGTCCCCAGCGAAGCCACGCGCCGCCCCGTGCCGGTCCAGTTCTCGCGCTGGTCGACGACCTCGCCTCCCCGGATCACCTTCACCGCGGGCTCGCGCTCGATGCCGTTCTTCTTGCCCTTGAGCCAGCGGTCGAACCAGCGGTCGAGGAAGTCGTCCCAGTCGATCCAGTTCGTCACCCCATGCCCCCAGGAGCCGATCAGCATCGCCTTCTCGGATCGCAACGCCTCGAACCACTGCGTGCCCTCCCACGTCTTGACGTTCTCGTCCAGGAGGCCGTGGGTGACCAGGACCGGCGCCTCGACGCGATCGGCCAGCCGCAGGTAGTCGCGCTCGACCCAGAACTCGTCGTAGTCGGGCTGCAGGTCGTAGCCGTGCAGCGTCTGCTCGACGCGGTCGCAGAGGGTCCAGCGCATCGCGACCTGCTGCGCAGAGGTCGCGCCGCCCGGCTCGGGCGGCGGCAGGAAGCCGTAGCCGAACATGAAGTCCAGCGGCGTGTCCGACGGGGGATCGATATCGGCCTCGGTGCCCGAGTAGGCGTGCCGCACGCCCTGCGTGAACGCGTACCCCCACCAGCGGCTGATCGCCGAGATGGGGACGATCGTGGCCAGATGCGGAGGGTTCTCGATTGCGGCGGCGTTCGCGGTCGTGCCGTCATAAGAGCCGCCGATCATCGCCACCTTGCCGTTCGACCACGGCTGCGTGCCGAGGAACTCGACGAGGTCGAAGCCGTCCTGGCGCTCGGAGAGCCCGCCGTAGTCCCAGCAGCCGCCGGACTCGTAGGTCCCGCGGACGTCGGCGACCGCGAACGCGTAGCCCTGCTGCAGGAAGCGGTAGGCCTCGAGCGAGGCCGCGTCGCCCAACCCCTTGTAGAGGGCGTGATACGGCGTGAGCGTGAGGATCACCGGGACCTTCTCGCCCTCTGGGACGCCGTCGGGGCGGTAGAGGTCGACCGCGAGCTCCACACCGTCGCGCATCGGCACGCGGATCTCCTGCTTGGTGACCGCAGCCGTGGCGGCGGGCGCGGCGCCTGCGCCGGCGAGCAGGGCGCCGAGCACGGCGGCGATCAGGGCGCGCTTCACATCAGCGGTGAACGTGCGCCGGCCCCCGAAATGGCGGTCGCCCGCTCAGGCGGCGTCGCGCAGCGTCGTCCCCGTGGCCAGCAGCGTGCCCGCGGGCACCGGGCGCCCGATGTCGTGCGCATCCCGAGACTGCGCGCGACGCCAACCATCGCGGTGACCATGCGCTGGTCATCGGGCGCGACGCTCACCGGCAAGACGATGGCCGCGCTGCTGGACCGCCTGCCCTCCACCGCGGGCCCGATTCTGTACTGGCACACCTACAACGGCAGCGGCCCCGACCCCCCCGGCAGTGGCTCAACGCTCGGGCATCGGCGCGCGCCCGCCGCTCGAGGGATAGATTCCCGCGAGCGGGGTTGGATTCAGTCGGCTGACAGGGGTGGAGCGCATGATCGGACGGGTTCTGAGTGGCATGGCCATCGCCTTCGCGACGGTGGCCGTCGGCGTGGCCGGGGCGACGCCGATCGCCCACAACGAGGACGAGCGCGCGCGCTACGACGGGCGCGTGATCCCCGAGGCCGCCAAGACGACCGACTACCTGCAGTTCGGCGCGAACGAGTCCGAACCCGAGGCCCGGCTCGCCTTTGAGTACCTCCAGAAGCTCTACCCGCAGTACGTGCACCTCACCACGCTGGCGAAGGAGCTCGGCGACCCGAACGCGGTCTCGACGGGGCCTGACGGGATCCAGGCCGGCCAGCCCGGGGACACCGGTGACGGCTGGCCGCTGTACGTGATCGTCATGACCGACAAGCGAGTGCCCGACCGCGACAAGGCCTACGTCTCGCTGATGTTCGCCCACTCCGCCGAGACGTGCGGGCGCGAGGGCACCCTGCGCAGCGTGGAGGACTTCGTCAAGGCGGCCGCCGAGGGATCCACCGAGACCTTCACCGACGGCAAGGGGCTCGTCGGGCAGACGCACGCGTTCACCGCGGGCGAGATCCTCAAGCGCACGAAGACCTTCGTGACGCTGACCTCCCCCGACGGCTGGGCGCTCGGCGACGGCCGCGAGCAGTACTCCCAGGACAACGGGGCGAGCAAGAACTCCAACCGCGTCGCACCGCAGGACGGCTGGAGCTACCACGGCGAGATCCTCGACCGCAACGGCTACGCGACCGCGACGCAGGTCGAGGGGATCGCGGCGACCGAGTACCTGCGGCGCGTGCGCGAGACCGAGCTCGGCGGCCGGCCGTTCGCCGCCGGCGCCGACATGCACGGCCCGATCCCGTCGGGGACGGTCCTCACGCACGACCAGGGCAACGACCCGACGAAGCTCCTCATCAACCAGGACTTCGCCAAGCGCGTCACCGAGGAGATGGACGCGGTGCTCGCGCGCTACCTCGGCCCCGGCGCCGCGGCCTACGGCCAGGCCGGCTCCATCAAGGACTTCCTGCGCGAGAACGGCTTCAACTACTACCAGATCCCCCAGGCCTGGCTGGTCCCGCTCGAGTGGGTCTCCTACGGCGGCATCTGGGACCAGCTCGGCTACACGGCGGGGTCCACCTGGGGCGGCTGGATGAACTCCGACGCGGGGCTCGACGCCCCGAGCGTCTCCTATGAGATCAACTGCGTGATCGGGAAGCCGTTCGATCCGGGCACCATGACGCTGCTGATCGACAACGTACGGGCCGTGATCCGGACGACCCTCGTGCGGGCGACCGCGCCTCGTACGGACGGCATCGCCCGCGTGGACCTCGGGGGTCCGGTCGGCGTCTACGAGAGCGGCCGGCGCATCACCGACCGCGACGGCAATCCGTCCCCGCCGCCGCCGAACTTCCCGAACAAGCCCACGCTGCGCCAGGTCCAGCAGGTCCCCTACAACGTCAGCCAGACCGACTACCTGCGCGACCTGGGCCGCGATCTGCTCGCCTCGCCGGTGATCGCGATCACCGACGCCCAGCTCGAGGACCGCCTCAAGCGCGTCGCGACCGTCGTCGTCGCCGACGAGGTCCCCTCGAACACCAAGGCGCTGTTCGACTTCGTCGAGGCCGGCGGCAACCTCGTCCTCACCGACTCGGCCCTGCAACTGCTGCCGAAGTTCGGAGTCGGCACGCCCGAGGACATCCGCCAGCGCATCGGCTACGTGGGCTACGCCGATCTGGACCTCACCGATCCGCTCACGCTCGGGCTCCCGAACACCGCGCGCCAGACCTACGACCCGATCGGCCTCGGGATGCAGACGCTGATGGAGCGCGACGCCTACTACGAGGAGTCCACCGACTCCGGCACGAAGAACTCCGCGCCGATCTGGACCATCGACAAGGCCGCGCTCGACGCTTCCGCGGGGGAGGGCCGCGAGGTGCGCACGGTCGCGACCGCCGATCCGCCGGCCGACCCAAAGGCCTCCACCGAGGGGTTCAACATCGACCAGGCGACGATCGGCGTCGTGAGATCGGGCGCCGGGCAGATCGTCTTCTTCGGCGGGCTGCTGCCGAGGCCGGTCGAGACCAACCCGCACTGGTACGGCCTGAACGCGTACACGATCTCCTTCGCAGGTCAGACGATGCTGCTGCGCGCGATGACCCACAAGCGCGACGGCCTGCTGCCGCTGCCGCAGCCCGAGGAGGTCGTGGTCAACCGCTGCGGCGGCAGCGAGCGCGTGACCGTGCGCGTGCGCAAGCCGCGCCGCGGCGATCGCCTGAAGTCGGTCCGTGCGACCGTCGACGGTCGCCGGGTGAAGGTCGCCCAGAAGCGCGCGTTGCGCAGGCGCCTGGTCGACCTCACGCTCGCCCGTGTGCCCGACGGGACCTACAAGGTGAAGGTGCTCGCGCGCACCAGGCGCGGGCGCACGATCCGCGTAACGCGTACCTTCCGCACGTGCCTTTCGCGCGCCGTCAGGTCGAGCCGGGTGACGACCGCGGGCGCGGGCGCGAGGCGGGCCTCGCCGTCAAAGCCGGTGCACGCGCCCCAGGCCGCGGGCTCCGGCGAGCGCGACCCGTTCACCGGCGTGATCGTCGGCTGAGCGCTCGGCTGGCGCTGGGGGCCCTCGCCGGCGCGGTCACCCTGACCGCTCCGGCGGGCGCGCACCTCGCCCGCAAGCCCGCTGAGCACTACCGCTACGTCACCCCACCCGCGGGAGAGCCGCGCACGCCGCCGCCGGCCACCGCCCGGACGACCGTCAGCCCCGGCGACGCCGTCAGCCTCGCGACGGGCGAGCCGCTCGGGCAGGCCGTGGTCTACCTGCCGCCCGGAACGCTGCGCGGCGAGGGCCGCCTCAGCGTGTCGCTGGAGCCACGCTCTCCGGGCTCGAACGGCCTGCGCACCGCCGAGCCGTTCACGGAGGTCCGCGGCGGGACGATCATCGGGAACGTCTACCGGCTCTCCGCGAGCAGCGCTGGCGACGAGGTGCGCGCGACGCCTGGCGCCACGTCGTCCGAGATCCGGCTGCGCCCGCCGTTCGAGGTCTTTCCGGAGCCCGTGCTGTCGCGATTCGTCGACGGCCGCTGGCGCGCGCTGGCGACCAAGGTCTTCAGCAGCTCGATCTACGGGGCGCGACTGGACGGCCCCGGCGACTACGCGCTCGTCGTGAACCCGGGCACGGCCGCCACGGAGCGAGGCGGCGCCCTTGGCACGCTGGCGCTGGCCCTCGCCCCGCTGGCGCTGATCGCCGTCGCCCTCGCGCTCATCCACCTGCGGCGGCGCGGGCGCGCAGCGAGCGGCGGGACGGGCGTCATCGGAGACTGAGCGTCCGGCTCGGGGGGCCGGTCGGTGGAGTGCCATCCCCCGTTCGGGGGGTACGCGGCCCGACCGCCGTCACGCGCCGGCCGGGGACGGGTTGGGTGCTTCCACATGCCGACCGCCATCCTCTTCCCGGGGCAGGGGAGCCAGACCGAGGACATGCGCGAGCACGTCGCCGCCGTCCGGCCCGACCTGCTCGAGCTCGTCGCCCGCGCCGTCGGCGAGGACCCCTTCGCCCGCGCCGGCGAGGCCACGCGCTTCGCCCAGCCCGCCATCTTCTGCGCCTCGATGGCCGGCTTCGGCCGCCTCGAGGTCTCCGAGCCCGCCGTCCACGCGGGCCATTCGCTCGGCGAGCTGACCGCCTTCGTCGCCGCCGGGGCGATCTCCGAGCTCGACGGCCTGGCGCTCGTCGTCCGCCGCGCGGAGCTGATGGACGCCGCCGACGAGGGCACGATGATCGCCGCGCTCGGCGGCGAGCGCGACACGGTGATCGAGGTCGCCGCCCGTCACGGGCTGGCGCTGGCCAACGACAACGCGCCCGGGCAGATCGTCCTCTCCGGCGCGGTGCCCGCTGCGGGCGCCGCTGCGGTGGATCTGCGCGAGGCCGGCGTGCGGGTCCTCGAGCTCGCTGTCGCGGGCGCCTTCCACTCGCCACTGATGGCCCCGGCCGTCGCGCCGTTCGCCGACGCGCTGGCCGCGACCGAGGTCCGCACCCCGCGCGTCCCCGTCTGGTCCTGCGTGACCGCCGCACCGGTCGAAGACCCCGCCGAGATCCGCCGCGTGCTCGCCGAGGGCCTGACCGCCCCGGTGCGCTGGCGCGAGACCGTCGAGGGCCTGCTCGGCGAGGGCATCGACACCTTCACCGAGACCGGCCCCGGCACCGTCCTGACCAAGCTCGTCAAGCGCTGCAGGTCGGGGTCACACACCTGCCTGCAGCGCACGCAGGTACCTGACCCCGAGCTGCGTGTTCATGCCTGAGCTCGCTTCTCTGCGCTCGCCCGCCGACGCGCCGCTGCGGCCCGTGCGCGGCGCCGCCGTGGCCGGCCTCGGCACCGCGCTGCCGCAGACCGTGGTCTCCAACGCCGAGATCGCGGCGCGGATCGGCGTCGAACCCGACTGGATCCTGCAGCGGACGGGCATCCGCGAGCGGCGCGTGTGCGCACCCGGTGAAGGGCTGACCGACCTCGCGACCCGAGCCGCCCGCTCCGCGCTGGAGGACTCCGAGATCGACCCGCTCGACGTGGACCTCGTGCTCGTCGCCACGGCGACGGCCGACGACGTGACCCCCGGCGCCTCGCCGCTGGTCGCCTCGGCGATCGGCGCGGTGAACGCCGGAGCGATCGACGTCGGCGCCGCGTGCACCGGCTTCCTGGCCGGTCTCGCCCTCGGCTCGGCCTACATCGAGGCCGGCCGCGCGCGCACGGTCGTGCTCGTCGGCGCCGACGTCCTGCACCGCTACTGCGACCCCGCCGACCGCCGCACGGCCGCCCTGTTCGGGGACGGCGCAGGCGCGGTCGTCCTCACCGCCACCGGCGAGGCGGTCATGGGACCGGTC
>Ga0136633_1001992_pt1 | contig 14501 bp, 12 predicted proteins | sample AntDrymeUQ832206_2_FD_105494 | JGI IMG/M metagenome (GOLD analysis project Ga0136633, IMG submission 105494) | Polar desert sand microbial communities from Dry Valleys, Antarctica - metaG UQ83 (22.06) | ecosystem: Environmental > Terrestrial > Soil > Desert | place: Antarctica: Dry Valley... | reverse complement strand
GTCTGCGGAAGAAAGGACTCGGCGGAGGTGATCGTGGTGTTGTTGCTGCCGGCGAGGTCCGCAGAGCCGCCGAACAGCTCGGGCAGCACGTCGGCGATCGCGGTGATGACCGCGCCAGATGCCTCGCGAGTCGCGAGTGCCTTGCCCGGCTCGAACGACGGCAGCTTGTGCGACCACCCCTCGGGCAGCCGCCGAGCCAGCACCCGCTCACGTTCGGTGGCGCGGTCGGCATGTGCCCCGGCCCACGCCGCGAGGCGAGCGTCCCAGTCGGAATGCGCCGCGCGGCCGCGGTCGACTGCCTGGCGGCAGTGGTCGAGCACGTCGGCGGGCACCGCGAAGTCGACGGCCGGATCCAAGCCCATGATCTTCTTGACGAGACGGATCTCGTCTGCGCCGAGCGGAGAGCCGTGCGCTCCACCGGTATCGACCTTGTTGGGCGAGGGGAAGCCGATGTGGCTGCGCAGCGCGATGATCGACGGGCGGTCGCGGTCGTCACGGGCCGCTGTCAGGGCCGCGCGGATCGCCGCGAGATCCTCGGCGTCGTCAACCCGCTGAGTGTGGAAGCCGTACGACGCGAAGCGCGCGAGCACGTCCTCGCTGAACGCCACCGCCGTGTCGCCCTCGATCGAGATGTGGTTGTCGTCGTACACGAGGACGAAGTTGCCGAGCTGCTGGTGACCCGCCAGGCTTGCCGCCTCGCTGGCAACGCCCTCTTCAAGGTCGCCATCGGAGCAGATGCACCAGACCGTGTGGTCGAACAGGCCCTCGCCTTCCGGGTCCCACACCGCAGCAGTGTGGCGCGCGGCCATGGCCATGCCCACAGCGTTGCCGACCCCCTGACCGAGAGGACCGGTGGTCGTCTCCACGCCGAGGGTGTGACCGTGCTCGGGATGTCCGGGGGTGCGGCTGTCCCACTGCCGGAAAGCCTTGAGGTCGTCGAGCGACAGACCGTAGCCAGTCAGGAAGAGCTGGGCGTAGAGCAGCATCGACGCATGCCCGGCCGAGAGCACGAAGCGGTCGCGCCCGGCCCAGCTCGGGTCGCTCGGGTCGTGGCGCATGACGTCGGAGAAGAGCACGTGCGCCAGCGGCGCTAGCGCCATCGGCGTGCCGGGGTGTCCTGAGTTGGCCTTCTGCACCGCATCCATCGCCAGGGCCCGGGCGACGTCGACCGCTCGGCCGTCGAGGTCGTCGGCGGCGCGGGGGAACGGCGTGGCGGCCTTCGCGCGTGGCGCGGCTTTGCTCACTCAAGTCTCCGGCTTCGCTCGATGTCTGCTCGCCACGACCCTACCGATTGTCCTGACGGCCCTACCGATTGTCGTGACGGCCCTACCGATTGTCCTGACGGCCCTACCGATTGTCCTGACGGCATTGTCCTCGCCTAGGATGAGGCTCTCCACTCCAGGCCGATCGTTGAGGGAATCGCGTGTCCCGCTTCGCCAGACTCGCCGTGGCCACGACGGTGTCGACGATGATCCTGATCGCCCTCGGGGGGGTCGTTCGGGCGATGGAGGCCGGGCTCGGCTGCCCGGATTGGCCCACCTGCTACGGAGCGCCGAATCCGCCGTCGGAGCTCGCCGCCGGCCCGCTGAAGCTTGCCTGGATCGAGCACAGTCATCGGCTGTGGGCCTCTGTCGTCATGGGGCTCATCGTGGCGCTCGCCGTCGCTGCCCGTCGTACCGACCAGCCCCGCGCTGTCCGCAGGGCGACCCTGCTGCTCGTGCCGGCCGTGGTGTCGCAGGCGCTGCTCGGTGCCCTGGTCGTCTGGGCCAAGCTCGACGCCGAGACGGTGACCCTGCACCTCGCCGGCGCGCTGACAATTCTCGCCCTCAGCGCCTACGTCGTACTCCACGCGACCGGTCGTGCTCCGATCAACCCGCCGCCCCGCGGGATCGGCAGCCCGTCGCGTGCTCTGCTCGTCGTGGCGACGGTCACCGCGAGTGTCACGTTCGCCCAGATGCTGCTGGGCTCGAGCGTCACCGGCTACGACGCCGGGCTGGCGTTCACGACGTTCCCGAGCTTCCAGGGCCGACTACTCCCGGCACTCGCTGCCGAGCCCGCCCCGTGGCTGCACGTCGCGCATCGCGCGCTTGCCTACACACTGGCAGCGCTGTTCGTCGTCCTCGTCGTTCAGGTACGACGCCGGCCGGATGTCGACGCGCTCGTCGCCCGCCTGGTTCGACTGGGTGCCGTGCTGGTGATCCTCCAGATCGGGCTCGGCGCCGCGAACATCTGGTGGCGGCTCTCGGCGTGGACCGTCGTACCTCACCTCGTGGTCGGCTCGTGGATCTGGTTGGTCTCGGTTCTCGTGGTGCTCCGCACGCGATGGCAGGCCGGCACGGTGGCGGCGGTGGCCCCCGACGTGTCACGGGCCGAGCAGCTGGTGAGTCGATGACGGCGGTGACCCCCTCGGCGCCTCTCGTCGTGCCAGCTCGCCCCGTACGCAGCCGTGGCGAGTTGGCCAGGGGCTACCTCGCGCTGACCAAGCCTCGGATCATCGAGCTCCTCCTGGTGACCACGGTTCCCACGATGGTCATCGCCGACCGCGGCCTGCCGTCGCTGTGGCTGATCCTGGCTACGCTCGTCGGCGGCAGCTTGGCCGCCGGCAGCGCCAACACTGTCAACTGCTACGTCGACCGCGACATCGACGCGAAGATGCATCGCACACAGCGTCGTCCGCTCGCTCGTGACGTGGTCACGCCGGAGGAGGCGCTGCGATTCGGCGTCGGTCTCGGTGTGCTTGCCACCTTGTGGCTCGGCTTCTTCGTCAACTGGCTGTCGTCCGCGCTGGGCGTCGGCGCGATCCTGTTCTACGTCTTCGTCTACACGCTGGGCATGAAGCGCACCACCCCGCAGAACATCGTGATCGGCGGAGCGGCCGGGTGCGTTCCTGTGCTGATCGGCTGGGCCTCGGTCACCGGACGAGTCACGATCGACGCGTGGGTGCTCTTCGCGATCATCTTCTTCTGGACCCCGCCACACTTCTGGGCGCTCGCGATGAAGTTCAGCGACGACTACGCCCGAGCCGGGGTGCCGATGCTGCCCGTAGTCGCGGGGGAGGCCGAGACCGCCCGGCAGATCGTCCTCTACAGCTGGTTGATGGTCGCGGTGTCGCTGCTGCTTCACCCGGTCGCCGCGCTGGGCTGGGTCTACCTCGCGGCAGCGGTGGTGCTCGGCGCCGTGTTCCTGGCCGAGGCTTACGGTCTTCGTCGCCGGGTGGCCTCGGCTGCGCCGACCAAGCCGATGCGGCTCTTCCACTGGTCGATCACGTACCTCACGCTGCTGTTCGCCGCGATGGCGCTCGACCAGTTCGTCTAGAGCTCGGCCCGAGCAGCGTCCAGGCGTGCGTCGAGGCGTGCGGTCGACCGGCCCTCGTGACGCATCCAGGCGACCAGGCCGATGCCAATGGCGATCAGGTTCAGCAGGTCACCGCCCACCCACATGATCGCGCCGGCCAGCTGCTGGTCGGCGAGGACGCTCGCCCGGCTGCCGAAGTCGAGGTAGGTGTCGTAGAGCACTCGGTCGCTGGAGTAGATCGCCAGCCCTAGGAACGACTGCAGCGGGAAGGCCACCACGAGGTAGAGCAGCCGAGCCGGCCACGGGAAGCTGCCGGGCACCGGGTCGCGGCGGACGACCGGCCACCAGAAGAGCGCGGCCGCGACGAGGTAGAGCAGATGCTCGACGCCGTGGACGGTCGAACTGCCCAGGGCGGCGTCGTAGATCGCGGAGAAGTGCGTTGCGTACATCACCCCGGCGAACAGGGTGAAGGCGAGGACCGGGTGGGTGAGAACCCGGACGGCACGACTGTGCAGCACTGGTAGCACGAGGCGCTGGCGTACGCCGGGCGACACAACCTGAAGGACGAGCGTGACGGGGGCGCTGAGGGCCAGCAGCGGGGCGACGACGTAGAGCAGCGCGAGGTGCTGCACCATGTGGACGCTGAATCGCTCCTCGGCCAGCTGGGCGAGAGGGGAGACCAGGGCGACGACGAGGACGGCGTACGCAGCGATGAAGGCTCTGCGCCGAGATGGGGCGATCTGTCCGGAGCGCTCGGCGACCCGCCGCTCGGCGGCCCACCAGGCGGCGGCGAGCGCCAGCAGGCCGACGACGACGACGGGGTCGGCGTGCCAGTCCAGAACTGCTTCGGCACCCGCCACCAGTGGAGCGTACGGCTGATCCGGAGGTCGCCGACCCGCACCCGCGTGTTCGAGTTGTTCGGGGGCAGGTCCGTGTCCTAGGTTTGTGCCCGCTACAGCCCACCACACCCGAGAGTGAGGCCTCCCTCGTGCGACCCGCCGGGCGACGGCTGCCCTTGACGCTGCGTGCCGGCCTCGGCGCGGCGGCTGCACTGCTGCTCAGCGGATGTGCCCGCACGGGCTTGGTCGAGCCGGTCACCCCGCAGGCCGACCGGATCGAGAGCCTGTACGTCATCGTCTACTACCTCGCCGCGGTGATCTTCCTCGGCGTCCTCGGTGCGATTCTCTACGCGTGCGTGAAGTTCCGGAAGAAGCCGGGCGACGACGTGCTGCCGCCGCAGACCCACGGCAACACCGCCGCCGAGGTGATTTGGACGGCGCTGCCCCTCCTCATCGTCCTGATCCTCTTCGCCATGAGCTACTCCACGCTGCGCGTCGTCGACGACGCCAAGCCGGTCAAGGACCTCGCGGCTGTGATCAACGTCCGAGGCATCCAGTGGGGCTGGGAGTTCGACTACGGCAACGACAAGGTCGTGGCCGGCGGGGCCTCCGACGACGAGGCCCCGACCCTCGTTGTGCCCGTCGGTCAGGATATTCGCTTGGTGCTCACCAGCGACAACGTCATCCACGCCTTCTACGTCCCGCAGTTCCTCTTCAAGCGCGACATCGTGCCCGGCCGACAGAACCAGTTCGACTTCCGGGTGGACATCCCTGGCACGTATGGCGGCCAGTGCGCGGAGTTCTGCGGGACCGAGCACGCCAAGATGACCTTCCAGGTCAAGGCGGTGTCCCGGGAGAAGTTCGACCAGTTCATCGAGGGGCTCTCCGGAGACGGCTGTCAGGGCGACGAGAGCGAGCCGTCCGCGGAGCTGGCGCTCGAGTCCCCGGCGAACCAGATCCGCTTCATCGACGTCGCCAGCAAGGAGCAGGAGAAGTGCCTCAAGGCGCCTGCTGACACCCCGGTGAAGCTGACCTATTCCAATGGCGGCGGACAGCCGCACAACGTCGCCGTCGTCACCGGCACCGCATCCAACCCGACCGAGACCCACATCGGGCTGCCCGACGCCGCGGTCATCGACAGCGGGTCCACGACCTATGACGTCCCAGCGCTGCCCGCGGGTCAGTACACCTTCTTCTGTCAGGTGCACCCGATCATGGCCGGCACCTACCTCGTCCAGTGACGTCCGAGGAGGACGAGTGACCACCACAGCAGCACGGCCCGCGGCGAAGCCGCACGCGCCGCAGCCGCGCTCTGCGTTCATGGACTACCTCACGACGACCGATCACAAGAAGATCGGCGTGATGTACCTGTACTTCTCCTTCTTCGCGTTCCTTGTGGGCGGCGTCCTCGCCCTCCTGGTCCGGGCGCAGCTGACGCAGGCCGATGGCGCGGTCTTCAGCGATGCCGACACGTACAACCAGCTCTTCACGATGCACGCGACCTCGATGCTCTTCTTCTTCATCATCCCGATCTGGGCGGGGTTCGGTAACTACATCGTCCCGCTGCAGATCGGCGCGCTGGACATGGCCTTCCCGAGGATCAACGCGCTGTCCTTCTGGCTGCTGCCGGCCGGCTTCATCACTGTCTTCGCCGGCTATCTCACCGGAGGCGGCCCGGCGGAAGCTGGGTGGACCGAGTACCCGACGATCACCACCGGGCACTACGCCGGAGCCAACGGACACGGCACTGACCTGTGGATTGTCGGCATCCTGCTTGTCGGCATCTCGTCGCTGCTTGGCGCCATCAACTTCCTGGTCACCGTCTTCAAGATGCGTGCGCCCGGCATGACGATGTTCCGGATGCCGATGTTCACCTGGAACATCATCGTCACCAGCATGCTGTCCACGCTCGCGCTGCCGGTGCTGACGTCGGCGCTGATCATGTTGTTCATCGACCGCAACTACGGCGGGTCGTTCTTCGATCCGGCGCTCGGCGGCAATGCAGTTCTGTACCAGAACCTGTTCTGGTTCTACAGTCATCCCGCGGTCTACATCATGATCTTGCCGGCCTTCGGGCTGGTCTCCGAGGTACTGCCGGTCTTCAGCCGCAAGCCGCTCTTCGGCTACAAGGCCTTCGTCCTCGCCACCGCTGGCATCGGCGCGCTCGGGTTCTCCGTGTGGGCACACCACATGTTCACGACCGGTGCGGTGCTGCTGCCGTTCTTCTCGTTCATGACGGCCCTCATCGCGGTGCCCACCGGGGTGAAGTTCTTCAACTGGATCGCCACGATGTTCAACGGGAAGATCACCTTCGAGACACCGATGCTGTGGTGCCTCGGCTTCCTGTCGATGTTCCTCATCGGCGGCATCAACGGGATGTTCTCGGCCCAGCCGCCGATCGACTACGCCATCCACGACACCTACTGGATCGTGGCGCACATCCACTACGTGCTCTTCGGCGGGTCGGTCTTCGGCGTCTATGGCGCCTTCTACTTCTGGTATCCGAAGATCACCGGGCGGTTCCTCAGCGAGAAGATCGGCAAGATCCAGTTCTGGATGACCTTCGTCGGCTTCAACCTGGCGTTCTTCCCGATGCACATCCTCGGCCTCGCCGGCATGCCGCGACGGATTGCTTCCTACGCCGCTGACCCGCAGTGGGAGCTGCTCAACCAGGTGTCCACGGTCGGCGCGTTCCTCATCGGCATCTCCACCTTGCCGTTCCTCTACAACGTCGCGGTCTCGCTCCGCGGCGGCAAGCAGGCGAGCGCCGACCCGTGGCGGGCCAACTCCTTGGAGTGGGCCACGTCCTCGCCGCCGCCCGTGCACAACTTCGACTCGCTGCCGCCCATTCGCTCCGAGCGCCCCGTCTTCGACGCGCGCCTGGATCGGGAGGCCCAGGCCAGACTCAAGACCGGGCCCGGCGGCGCCGCCCCGGCAGGAGCCAGCTGATGACCACGGCCACTACCGAGGAGATCGCCGTCGGCGGTCGTCCCGAGGGCATGAGCATGCCGCTGCTCGGCATGGTGCTGTTCATCGCCTCCGAAGTGATGTTCTTCGGCGGCCTGTTCGCGGCGTACTTCAACATCCGGGCCCAAGCGCCCGAGTGGCCGCCGGCCGGCCTGGAGCACCTCCACGCCAGCGTGCCGGGCTTCTTCACGGTCCTGCTCCTGCTGAGCTCCGTCACCATGCAGATGGCGGTGTTCGCGATCCGGCGGGGCAACGTGCGGGCGCTGACCCGGTGGACCGCGATCACGATCGTGCTCGGCGTGGTCTTCCTCTGCGGGCAGGTCTACGACTACTCGACGCTGGACTTCACCATCCGCGACGGTGTCTACGGCTCCACCTTCTACACGCTCACCGGCTTCCACGGGGCGCACGTCTTCGGGGGCGTGATGTACCTCGTGATCGTGCTGATCCGATCGATGACCGGGCAGTTCACCGCTCGTCACCACGCTGCGGTCGAAGGTGCCTCGATGTACTGGCACTTCGTCGACGTCGTCTGGGTCGCGCTCTTCCTCACCCTCTACGTCCTGAAGTAGGAGAACCTGTCGTGCGTACGGCGTCGAAGGTCTTCGGCTTCATCGGCATCTTCGGCCTGCTCGCTGCCGTTGCTTTCTTCAGCGGCTATCGCTCGAAGGAAGGCACGCAGGGTGCCTTCCTCCTCATCACCTTCGCGATCGCCTGTGGCTTCCTCTTCCTGTTGCTCCGACCGCAGGGCGCGCGCGAGCTCGACGGCCTGCACCTTCCCGAGCCGGAGCACCACGAGGGTGACGGCGAGATCCACCTCCCCGGGCCGAGCATCTACCCGGCGCTGTACGGCGTCGCCGGGCTGGTCCTGTTCCTCGGTCTCGTCCTGCACTACACCGTGGCTCTGGTCGGCCTGGGGCTCGTCGTCGCTGTCACCGTCGGCTGGGCCCGCGAGTCGGTGAAGGACTACCGCCGTGAGGTCGCGCACGCGGTCGAGGAGGTGACCTATGACCCGCGCACCATCAAGGCTGCGCGCGCCGTGCAAGCGTTCGCCCACGCCCATCACGGGGCGCAGGCGACCGTGGCGCACCTGGGTCAGGGCCGCGCGGAGATCGCGATGGTCGGCCAGGACGGCCGCTGGGGAAACCTTGCCGTGTACGACGTCGCAGCGGCGCGCACCGCCGTTGCGCTGGCCGGGGTCACCCTGCACGACTCCTGGCCCCAAGGACTCGGCTTGTCGGTCAAGCCCGACGAGGACCACTGGCAGCGCATGGCTGGCGCAGAGCCCTGGAAGTCCCCCCAGCGGCTGCGCGGCCCGCGCGACGGCACGACGCAGACCGGGGCGAAGATCTTCGTCGGCATCGCGGTCTTCGCGGTTGTCGCCGTGTCGCTGTTCATGACCGGCTACGTCGGCGACAAGGTCCGCGACGGCGTGCAGGGTCTGACCATCCTGTCCAGTTTCGCGATCGCCTGCTTCTTCCTCTTCATCATGTTGCGCAACGCGCGCGGCGAGGCCGATGACCTCCCGTGGTCGGACGAGAACGGCGTGAGCCGGGAGCCGACTGAGCCAGACCCGCCCATCGACCTGGAGACCCTGCACCTGCCCGGACCTAGCCTGATGCCGGCGTTCTACTCGATCGCCGCGGCGATGCTGGTATTCGGCCTCGTGTTCAACACCGGGCTGGCGCTGGTGGGATTGGCCCTGGTGGTGCTCACGACGATCGGCTGGGGGATCGAGTCGGTGCGCGAGTACCGGCAGACTGTGCTGAGCGGACCCGGCCATGGCGCGCACGACGCGCACCCGGACCACACCGCCAACATCCACTGATGCGCCCTGGGTCGCACTCCATCCGCCAGACGGTGACCGCGGTCGCGGTCGCAGTCGCACTCGTCGGTCTGGCATCTCCAGCGCAGGCGGCTCAGCCACCGACGCTCACTGACGTGAGTCCTGTCCCGTCTGCGCCCGGCGCCGCCGTAACGTTGACCGGCACCTCGCTCGCCGGCACCTCCAGCGTGACGTTCGGCGGCGCGACAGCAGCGTGGTCAGTGATCGACGACTCGACGGTGACTGCGACTGTTCCGGCAAAAGCCGTGGACGGCGACGTCGTCGTGACGACGCGGGATGGCGCCGCAGCGCTGCCGTTTGACGTCGACGAGCCGCCCCATGCTGTGACGTCCCTGGTCACCCGGGCCGGCGACGGGGCAGTAGCTCTGCGCTGGACCGTGCCCGCGGACGTATCTGCGATCGTCGTACGTCGCGTCGACGGAAGCTCTCCGCCGGCGACACCGGACGACGGTGTCGACGTGGTTCGCGCGCTCGTGAGCGAGGTCATCGACGGTGGATTGACCAACGGTGCGACGTACTCCTACGGCGTGTGGGCGCAGGACTCCAGCGGCAGCTTCGGGCCTGCCGTCACCACCACGGCCGTCCCGGCCGTCCCGGCCCCCGTCGCGCTGCGTCTCGGGCTCTCTGCCGACTCGGTGACTCATGGCACCTCGGTCACGGTCACTGGCGTGCTGCGGCGCAGCGACGGCACGCCGCTGCAGGGCTCGCAGGTCACGCTGCTCACCCGAGCACGCGGGACCAGCTCGTTCGCGGGGACGGCGTCCGGTACGACCGATGGTGCGGGGGTGGTACGGCTGGCCCACCGGGTCATCCGACACACCGACTTCCTGCTGAGGATCGTCGGCGATCGGTTCGCTGCCGGGGCGACCAGTGCGGTCGCGACCGTGGTGACGCGCCACGGGTTGCGGAGCGCGCTCACCCCGGGTGTCGTAGTGCCCGGTGAGACGGCTCTGCTCTCCGGCCAGGTGACCCCGGCCGTCCCGGGCGGACAGGTGCGGCTCGAGCATCTCGTCAGCGGCACGTGGCGGGCTGTCGCAGTGACGACGGTTGATGCGGCCGGCCAGTTCCGGTTCGCCCAGCGTCGTGAGGCCGTCGGTGAGCTGGTGATGCGCGCAGTGGTCCTGCGCACGTCAGGCCACGAGGGCACGGCCGGCGTCGCGTTTCGGCTGGTCACGATTGCTCGGACCTTGCGCCAGGGCTCGACGGGTGCCGAGGTCACTGCGCTGGCTCGTCGGCTGGCCGACCTGCGCTACGACGTCGGCCCGATCAGCACGACGTACGGGTACGACATGCGGCTTGCCGTGATGGCCTTTCAGAAGGTCCACGGCCTCCCGCGCACCGGCGTCGCCGACGCGACGACGAGGTCCCGGCTAGGCGCGCCGTCCTCGCCTCGTCTGCGGTATCCGACCCGGGGGCTCTCTGTTGAGATCGACCTAACGCGCCAGGTCCTCTACTTCAGCCGGGACGGCGCGATCCAGCGGATTCTTCCGGTGTCCTCAGGCAACAACGAGCTCTACACGGTCGATGGCGTGACATCCCGAGCGACGACACCCGTCGGCACCTTTCGGATCACGCGGAAGATCGACGGCGTGCGGGTGAGCCGTCTCGGTGAGCTCTTCCAGCCGGCGTACTTCGTCGGCGGCTACGCCATCCACGGCAGCCCCTCGGTGCCGGGATTCCCGGCTAGCCATGGGTGCATCCGCGTCACCAAGTCCGCGATGGCCCGGCTCTTCCCGTTCCTGCCCGTGGGCACCCCGGTCCACCTCTACCGCTAGCGGGCCGGTCGGCTGCCGTCACTCCCACCGGAACGTCGCCGCCGCGACGCCGAGTGAGGCGACGGCCCAGAGGGCAAGGACGGCGACCGGGCCTGCGGGCAGGCCGTCACCCGAGGTAAGGACGGCGCGCAGACCGTCGGAAAGGGCAGCGGTGGGGAGCACCTCGCCGACGGCCCGCAGTGGACTTGGCAGACGGGAGAGCGGGAAGAGGACCCCGCCGAGCAGCAGCAGGATCAGGTAGAGGCCGTTGGCGGCGGCGAGCGTGGCCTCGGCGCGCAAGGTGCCGGCCATGAGCAGGCCTATCCCGCAGAAGCAGGTGGTGCCGAGCAGGACGAGCACACCGGCAGCTGCGACCGCGCTGACTCCGCCGCTTGGGCGCCAGCCGAGGGCCAGTCCGACGCCGCACAGCAGCACGCCCTGGATCACCTCGACGACCAGGACGCCGAGCGTCTTGGCGGCCAGCAGGACGGCCCGGGGCAGGGGAGATGCACCGAGTCGCTTCAGCACGCCGTACGAGCGCTCGAAGCCGGTCGCGATCGCCAGTCCGGTCATCGACGTCGACATCACCGCCAGCGCGAGCACGCCGGGGACGAGGAAGTCGAGCGGATCCTCGGCGCCGGTCTCGATGAGGTCGACGGAGGCGAAGAACGCGAGGAGCACCACGGGGATGACCACAGTGAGCAGGAGGCTCTCGCCGCGACGCAACGTCAGGCGCAGCTCCATCGCCGTCTGCGCGAGCAGCATCCGGGTGACCGGAGCGGCACCTGAGCGGGGGGAGTAGTCGCCTCGGCTCATGCCCGTAGGTCCCTGCCGGTGAGATCAAGGAAAACGTCTTCCAGAGTGCGGCGTTCCAGGGAGATCTCGACGATGCGCACACCGCTCGCAGCGCACCACGTCGTGACGGCAGCAAGGGCGTCCGCATCCGCGCCACCGGACACGAGATAGGCCCCGGGCCGTACCTCTTCGGCGACGAGGCCCGGGCGCAGTGCGCGCGTCATGGCGTCGAGGTCGAGCCCGGGCGATGCCGTGAATCGAAATGACCCTGCTGCTCCCGACTGCGTCAGCTCTGCCGGGGTTCCGCGGGCGACGACCCGGCCGTGGTCGATGATGACGACGTCATCGGCGAGCTCAGCTGCTTCGGCCATGGCGTGAGTGGTGAGCAGCACCGTCACGCCGTCGTCGCGGAGCGCGCGCACCAGGTCCCACGTCGCCAGGCGGGCCTGCGGGTCCAGCCCTGCCGTCGGCTCGTCCAGCAGGACGAGCTCGGGTCGGCCGACGACAGCCATCGCGAGAGACAGCCGTTGCTTCTGTCCTCCGGAGAGCCGGCGGTACGACGTCCGCGCCACGTCGCGCAGGCCCAGCGACGTCAGCAGTGCGTCGACGTCGAGCGGGTAGGCGTGCAGTGCCGCCACCAGCCGCAGCATCTCGTCCGGTCGTGCGCCCGGGTACACCCCGCCTGCCTGCAGCATCACGCCGACCCGTGGAGCGAGGTCGCGGCGGTCGCGGCGAGGATCGAGCCCGAACACCCGCACGGTGCCCGACGTGGGCGTACGGAACCCCTCGCAGGACTCCACCGTGGTGGTCTTGCCGGCCCCGTTGGGACCGAGCAGGGTCAGCACGCGCCCGGGACCGGCCTCGAGGCACAGACCGTCTACGACGGCGCGGTCACCGTAGCGGATCACGAGGTCGACGATCTCGACCGCGGGTCCCTCGCGAGCGGCGGTGCGGTGCTGCACGGTTCCGCCGCCGTCAGGTGACGACGATGGTGCCCTTCATGCCGAGCGAAACGTGCGGCTGGCAGAAGTACGGGTAGGTACCCGCCTTGTCGAAGGTCACCGTGTGGGTGGCGCTCGCGTCGCCCAGCGTCGCGTTGCCGATCGGTGAGGATGCGTCGGCCGCGCCGTCCCCGCCGGTCACGGTGTGGAAGCCGCCCTCGTTCGACCAGGTCACCGTGGCGCCGACCTTCACGCTCAGCTCGGCCGGGTCGAACTTGTTGGCGGCCAAGGCCGTCACCGCGTCGCCTCCACCCGCGGCGGGGGCGCTGCTTGCGCCGACGGCCGGGGCGGTGCTGCCGGCGCTCGCGCTCGCCTCGCCGCTCGGCGCCACGCTGGGGACCGGGAACACGGTCGGGTTCACGGAGGCGAGCGGCAGGGGCTTGGCCGTGTCGGGGTTGGCCTCGCCCCGGTTGGTGTCCCCGCAGGCAGTGAGCGGAAGCGCCAGCAGGGCGGCGGCGAGTGCGGCGGCAGTACGGCGACGCATGGGTCCTCTTTCGGACGTCAGGTGGCCGCATCGGTCGCGGCGGCGCAGGTGAGGATACGCAGCGTCGGCAACGGGATCGAATCGGCGCCGGCCGCCGCACCCGGGGACGATTCGACCGCTCGCTGCATTTAAGGCACAATGACGTTGTGAAAACCGTTCGCAGCCGTCCCGGTGCCGCCGCTCCACGCGACGCCGTCGATGGCCGCACCCGCGATCACGTCGCCCGGCTGATCTTGGAGCGTGGGCCCTCGACCGCCGCCGCCCTGTCCGAAGAGCTCGGTCTGAGCCCGGCCGCTGTACGCCGGCACCTCGACGCCATGGTGGCCGGCGGCACCCTGACCAGCCGTGAAGCGCGCGTGTACGGGCGTCGGGCCCGGGGCCGGCCGGCCCGGCTGTTCATGCTCACCGACGCCGGTCACGCGGCCGGGCCGACGTCCTACGACGACATCGCCGTCCAGGCTCTGCGCTACCTCGCCTCGACAGGCGGGGACGACGCGGTGCGAGCCTTCGCCGAGCAGCGGGTGTCCGCGGTCGAGGAGCGCTACGCCGCCGCGGTCGACGCCGCTCCGGAAGCCGACCGCGCCGCTGTGCTCGCCGAGGCGCTCTCAGCGGATGGCTATGCCGCCGGGGTGCGGTCCGGACCCTCGGGGCTCCAGCTGTGCCAGCACCACTGCCCCGTGCAGCACGTCGCCGCGGAGTTCCCGCAGCTCTGCGATGCGGAGACGGCGGCGTTCGGCCGGCTGCTCGGCACCCACGTCCAGCGCCTCGCCACCATCGTCCACGGCGACGGCGTCTGCACCACCCACATCCCGACCCCCTACGTTCCGCACGCCCCTGCACCGGCTGAAGGGATCTCCCCATGACTGTCGACAACACCCGCGAGCTCGAGGGAATGGGGACGTACAAGTTCGGCTGGTCGGACTCCGACGCTGCCGGGGTCAACGCCCGGCGCGGACTCAACGAGGACGTCGTCCGCAACATCTCCGCGCTGAAGAACGAGCCGGAGTGGATGCTCGCGCTGCGTCTGAAGGGCCTGAAGCTCTTCGGCAAGAAGCCCATGCCGACCTGGGGCTCAGACCTGTCCGGTATCGACTTCGACAACATCAAGTACTTCGTCCGCTCGACGGAGAAGCAGGCGGATTCCTGGGACGACCTGCCGGCCGACATCAAGAACACCTATGACCGCCTCGGCATCCCCGAAGCCGAGAAGGCCCGCCTCATCGCCGGCGTCGCGGCGCAATATGAATCCGAGGTGGTTTACCACAAGATTCGGGAGGACCTGGAGGAGCAGGGCGTGCTCTTCCTCGACACTGACACAGCGCTGCGTGAGCACGAGGACATGTTCCGCGAGTACTTCTGCTCGGTGATCCCGGTGGGCGACAACAAGTTCGCCGCGCTCAACACGGCGGTGTGGTCCGGGGGCAGCTTCATCTACGTGCCGAAGGGCGTGAAGGTGGACATCCCGCTGCAGGCCTACTTCCGCATCAACACCGAGAACATGGGCCAGTTCGAGCGCACGCT
>Ga0136633_1001989_pt1 | contig 14534 bp, 14 predicted proteins | sample AntDrymeUQ832206_2_FD_105494 | JGI IMG/M metagenome (GOLD analysis project Ga0136633, IMG submission 105494) | Polar desert sand microbial communities from Dry Valleys, Antarctica - metaG UQ83 (22.06) | ecosystem: Environmental > Terrestrial > Soil > Desert | place: Antarctica: Dry Valley... | reverse complement strand
TCGTCGCGAGCCGCGACCCGCGCTTCGTCAAGCTCGCGCGCTTCCTACTTGAGGGACGCGATCTCGTGGTGCAGGAGCTGTCGACGCCCGAGCACCTCCCGGAAGCCGTCCAAGAGCCCGACATCGACCTGGTCATCCTCGACGGCGGCTCGGCGGTCGCGGACGCGCTGCGAACGGCCAACGCGACGCGCGTCAAGCGGCCCGATCTTCCTGTCGCGATCACTGCGGATGCGGGCGGACGGAGCCCGACAGGCCTGCGTGTCTTCGATCGCTGGAACGAGACCGAGGAGCTTCTCCTCGATATCGAGCGCCTGCTCGCCGAGCGGCTCGCGCCGACCGGGACAGGCTGAGGCTCGGAGCCGTCCCGTGGCTGAAGCCCGCGCCCAGATCCAAGTTCCGCTCCGCGCGGTCGAGCTCGCTCGCCCGCGGATCGTGGATCCCACAGATCGGCTGTCGCGGCTACACACGTACTTCGTCGAGGGTTGTGGCGAGGATGTCCGCCTGGCGCTCGAGTCTCTGCTCGAACGTGCGCACGGCGTCAGCGCTGCATGCGGAGTGGGCGACGTCGGCGACGACCTCGGGTCGGTCTGGTACGCGGCCTCGGCCGTCGTCGAGCTAGCGGCCGCTCTCGAGCTCGACGCAGCAGACATCCGCGGCGCCGCGGCTGCGGTCGCGGAGGCATGCGCCCTGCCGCTCTCAGCGGCCCGCTTCGTCCTTTTCCGCGAGACGGCGGGCAGCGCACGTCTTCTCGAGCTGCCCCCGCTCCTCGCGCTCGAGATTCAGGTCAATCTCCTGCTTGGACTCGACGTCCTCTCGGACGCAACCGTTTGGCACCGGGCGACCAAGGGGATCGAGTGCATCCTCGGTGTCGGCAGCGCGGGCGAGCCCACGCGCCGGGTCCGGGCCGAGGCCAAGGCGATACTCCGGCGCCGGTCGCGACTCGCACTCCTCGGCGGCTCGCAGCTGCGGTCGGCCTGCGTCAATCGCTTCGGAGAGCCGTACGCAGCGATCGTCGGGCGCTGTGGTTCCGTCGAGCCAGAGGTCGCGGACGCCTATCTTGCGGAGGCAGCCGCGTGCATGGCCCCGATCGTCGAGCGAGAGCACCTGCTCGAGCACTCGAGCGCACGCGAGCGCACGCTCATCGCCGCTTCAGAACGCCGCCTCATGCGCCTCGGCTTCGATCTGCATGACGGCCCGATTCAAGACGTCCTCGCGCTTGCCGCAGAGGTAAAGCTGCTCCAGCAACAGGTCTACCCGTTCGTGCTCTCGGAGCAGCGCGAGCTCGCGTACGGCCGCTTCGAGGATCTCACAGCACGGCTCGTGGATCTCGATCGCCACCTGCGCGAGATAGCGCATTCCCTCGAGACGAAGAGCGTGCTCAGCCGGCCGCTCGGCGAGATCCTCCACCGGGAGGTCGACAACTTCGCAGAGCGCACGGGGCTGGCCGCGGCGCTCGAGGTTCGCGGCGATCCCGACTCGCTCTCGTCCGCCCAGCGCATCACCGTGTTCCGGGCGATCCAGGAGGCACTCGCGAACGTCCGCGAGCATTCGGGTGCGTCCTCGGTGGACGTGCGCGTGCGTGCGCGCAGGAGCGCGATCGAGGTTCGCATCGTCGACGACGGAATGGGGTTCGAGGTCGAGCGGGCGCTCGCGAAGGCTGCTCAGCGTGGCCGACTCGGGCTCGTGGGGATCGCAGAGCGGGTGCGGATGCTCGGCGGCACGTTCCACGTCGAGAGCACGCCCGGCGGTCCGACAAGCCTGACGTTCACGCTCCCGCGCTGGGAGCCACTGGCAGCCTGAGCGCTGGCGCTTGATCGCTGGCGCCCCGATCACCTGGCAGACGTGATCTACGCCGCAAGTCGCCGGAGCGGGCATCGCTCCGGGTCGACTTCGAGCGAGAAGCCGCGATCCCACTTCACCATCACGTTTCCGTGCTCGTCGATCGACTCGACGAAACCCCGGTCACCTGTGCTGAGCCTAAGCTCGTTGCCCGCATCAACGAGCTCCACTCGCATACCGATCCAGACTCCGGCTTTGAGCCTGGCAGCGAGCTGTCGTGCGCCTTGTGCATCCATGAGCCAAATATCGGTGCCGATCCCTTACGGCTAGACCCTCGTTTCGGGGCCGGCACGTGCAGGACCTGCGCGACGTTGGGCGAAATGAGCCTCGCCGGGAGACCGCTCCAATTCGACGGCTTAGGGTGTTCTCCCGGCTTGACTCGATCGTTCGCGATTCCCTCTGGTGCGCCTCGTAAACGCTCGCAATACTGAGCACAATGCGCTTTCGCCGGAAACCGCATGAAGTGCAGCCGGTGCCCGAAGATACGGTCGATTCGGGGCTCACCCGCCGCGTCCTAGCGCATGCCTCCAGCCCAGAGGAGAAGCTCGAGCGCCTGCTCGCCGAGCGGAGTCGCGACCTCGAGGAGCAGGCCGCACGCTTCGATACGGCGCTCGGGGATCTGGAACGCCGTGAAGGGCTTCTCCGCGACATGCGCGCTTCGGTCGAGCGGACGCTGCGCCTCGGCTCGACGGATCTCAGAGAGCGTGAGACGGAGCTCGAGCAGCTCGACCGGGACATCTCGGAACGCCGCTCGCGTCTTGCCGCCGCGGAGGGCGAGCTCGATCGGCGCCGACGTGAGCTCGGTGCGGTGGAGCTAAAGCGCGAGGCGGTCGAGCAGCGAGAGCGCGCGCTCGCGGCTCGCGAGGAGCAGATCGAGGCGAAAGAGTCCGATCGGCTCGCCGATCTCCAATCCCTCCAGGCGGCGGGCGCCGGCTCCGCTGACCAAGCCGGAGCTCTGGGCGGCGAGCAGGCCGTCGAGCTGCTGTTCGTTCCCGGCACTGCGTATGCGCTCGTCGAGATTGAGTCGAGAACACTCCGCCCCGGGGCACTGCTCGAGCTGGACGGCGAGAGCTACGTCGTGAGCCGTCTAGGGCCATCCCCGCTCCCCGGCGCTACGCCGAGTTGCGCTTACCTCGAGCGAGTTCCTGGCGGCTCGTCAGACTCGGGCGGAAGCTCGTAGACAGGTGGGCGGTCGCGCTTGCCGGTGGCCGGCGCGATCTGCTCGAGTTGGCGCTCGGCCTGCGACACGAGAAACCGTGCGAGCGAGACGTCGTCCTCGTTGAATCGCCGCAACCTCATGTCGTAGATCTCGAGGAGGCCCCAGGAGCGACCCTTGACTCGGAGCGGCAGCATGAGCATCGCGTTCATGCCCAACTCACGGAGGATGAACGCCTCCGCCGGGTCGACCTCCTTATCCAGAAACGAGACCGAGAACGGCTCCCCGAGTCGCAGGGTCTCGGCCGTGAGCGGGAAGTCCGAGATGCGGTACGCGACGTCGTGTCCGAGCGACACCTCGCGGAGTGCGTGACCGACTCCGTCCACGAGATACCCGCCTTCGACGCGCGATGCCTGGCACGCGGTGGCACCCACCGAGAAGACGACCGCCTTGCAGAGCCGGCCGAGCACGCCGTCGACGTTTTCCTCCGCTTCGATTGCCCGCACCGCTGCGAGCGCCTCCGAGAGAACGGAGCTGTTCCGGCGCGAACCCGAGCGCTTCTCGTCCGCGACTACCATCGCCACCGTCTTCGGCTCCGGCTGCTCTTCGCGCGTGACGATGTCGCGGAAGGATGCGATGCGGTCCTTGCCTGCGTGCTTTGCGAAGTACAGCGCCTGATCGGCCGCGCGGACGATTTCAGTCGGCGTCGCGCCATCGAAGGGGTACGTCGCGACGCCTCCGCTCAGGCGAATCGGGAAGCCCGCATCGGTCAGCCCTTCGGCCAGGACGCTCCTGATGCGAGTGCCGTGTTCCTCGGCCGCCTCGGCGTCGGCGCCCACCAGCATCACGACGAACTCATCCCCTCCGAGGCGAGCGACCTCTGCGCTCTCGGGCAGCGACCCAGTGAGCGCGTCGGCAACTTCCTTGAGGAGCGAGTCGCCGAACTCGTGACCCGCACGGTCGTTGACGTCCTTGAAGTCGTCGCAGTCGAGAACGAGGACGCTGAGCGGCAACCGGCGCTCTTGCGCAATGGCTACTTCGCGTTCGAGCCTCTCCTCGAGCCCGCGCCGATTGAGGATGCCCGTGAGCGCGTCCGTGACGGCGCTCTGACGCTCGCGGCGCAGCGCGAGCGCGGCGTCGAGCGACGCCGCTGTGTGCGCGGCGAGCACCGCGGCGGTGTCGAGATCCTCGGGGCTGACTGCCCCGCCCCCGGCGCCGACGAGCGCGCCGATGTCCTTTCCGTGCGCCCGTAGCGGCAGCCAGATAACCACGCCCGGCTTGACCTTCGTCCCGCTGCCGGCCCCCGCATCCACCTGCTGGAGTACGAGCCGCGGGTCGACGAGTCCGCGGGCGGCCTCGAGCGCGGCGACCGTGAGACCGCGAAGCTGTGAGGAGGGGCTCCAGGCCGCAAGCTCGAGCGGCCTGCCCGCCTCGTCCCAGATCCATACCTGACTCATCTCCAACCTGAGAACCCGAGCGAAGGACGCGGCAGCGAGTGCCGCGATCTCGTTCGGATCACGGAGGCTTCCGAGGGAGACGAAAAGCCGTACGAGTGCTGGCAGATCAACCTTGCCCGAGGCTCGAAGACCTTCCGTCTTCGACGCAAGCGCCGCCGAGAGCGGCCTCAGCAGCTTCAGCGCTTCCTCGGGCAGCGGCCGCTCCGACTCGAGGTTGAGGACGCCGACCGTGGCACGATCGCTGCACAGCGGGACTGTCGCCTCCGAGACGACTGCCGGAAGCACCTCCAAGTAGTCCGGATCGGAATGAACGTCGATGACGAGCTGAGCGCGGCCCTGTCGTACCGCGCGCCCGACGATCCCCTGCTCGATGCCGATTCCGTCGGGCACCACCGCATACCCGCGCTGTGCCACGAGCCAGAGATGGCCGTGCTCGAGCGCGAATACCGCGGTATGGAGATCGTCGATCGCCTCGTGCAGCGACGCAACGGCGGCGTCGATCGCCGCCACCGGCTCCTCTATGGCCGAGGCTGCGTGAGCCGCTGCCTGGACGGCAGCGGCGAACACGGCAGCGTCGAGCGGCCGTGGCAGGCCTGCGCGCGCAGAAGCACGTTCCATAACGGGTAAATCGGCTCTTTTCTGCTGTCTCAGTACCCGCCGAAGGGGGCTTTTGTCGGCGTACTGGCAGCTGCCCGGCGGGTTGCCGTGCCTTTAGGCGCGGCTTCAGTCGGAGCCGAGATACCAGTCGAGGATGGCGTCTCCTCCGAACAACGCAACGAGTGCGCCCAGCGCGAGGAACGGGCCGAGCGGGATCGCCGCCTTTCGTGCCGCTCGCCCATGCCGGATGAGCAGCGCGGCGGCGGGGACGAACGCGGTCAGGAACCCGACGAACACCGCCACGACGACTCCTGCGCCGAGACCTGCACCCAGAAAAGCGGCGAGCTTCACATCGCCCATCCCCAGGCCGGCGGGATAGATGAGCGCAATCGCCAAGAGCACTGCGCCGGCCCCGAGCGCGGCTGCGAGCCACACGACCGAGGGATCGTCGATCGTGCGCGCGAGGAGCACGAGCACGGTACCGGGCACGACGATCCGATTCGGAATGAGGTGGTGCTCGAGGTCGGTGCGCGTCACCACGACGAGGATCCAGCAGAACACCGCAGCGATCAACGAGCTCGCGGCCAGCCCGAATGCGAGCCCGCACGCTCCTCCGAGCAGGGCGGTGGCCGTCGTGAAAGGAAACAATCGGCGTGAGCGTGGAACGCGTGTGAGCAGGGGCCGGTCGGTGGTCGCGTTCGTCGCCAGCCGATCGGCGAGCGGGCCGACGATGAGCCCGGCCATGAGCCCGACCACGCAGGCGCCGACGTGCACGCGCCCGGATTCCGTGGCGCACACCACCTTCCTCCCTCCGGGCGACACCCGCGTCCCCCTTCGGGGCAGGGGTGGGGCGCAATCGAGGGTGGCGCGAGGCTTTGCGAGACCTCCCCCGATCCCTCGAACGAGGGATGCGGGTCACTCGTTCTAGGGGCGAAGAACCGTCTCCGCCCGGCTACGGTCAAGGTACTGCGGGTCGAGGGGGCGGGAGATCAGGTGAGGGGCGGGAACAGGAGAGGGACGAGCGGTACGCTCGCATGGGCGTTTACGCTGGCCGGGCTTGTGTTCGTCGCCGGAGCGGCTGCGACGGCGCTCGAGAGCGACCCCAGCCGGGCGATCGCGGCGCTCAGCATCGTTGCTCTCTGTGCCGGGACTTGCGGCATCGTGCTCGACTGGCGACTGCGTAGAGCTCGCTCGCAGGCGGTCCGCGACCCACTGACGGGCCTCCCGAATCGCGTGCTGCTCGAAGATCGTCTCGACCAGGCGCTCCAGCGAAGTCGGCGCTCAGGAGAGCCGTTTGCGCTCATCCTGGTCGACCTGGACAACTTCAAGGACGTCAACGACGTCCGCGGCCACCGAGCAGGCGACGCCGTCCTCCGGGCACTCTCTCGGCGGTTCGAGGCGATCGTGCGGTCGAGCGACACGGTCGCTCGGATCGGCGGCGATGAGTTCGTGGTCCTCTCGCTGGCGACATCGGACGACGAGCAAGCCGCGGCGCTCGTGGGCAGGCTCCGACAGGCGCTGCGACGGCCGTTTCGCGTCGACGGCTCGACAGTCGAGATCGACGGCAGCATCGGGTGGGCGGTGTTCCCCGACGACGGCGAGAGCGGGGAAGCGCTCATCCAACGCGCCGACGGCCAGATGTACGCGACGAAGCGCGACTCGAGCGACGAGACGATCCTGCTCCGGCGAGGTGTGGACGCTGGGATCGTGCGCGACGTCGAGTCGGCGCTCGCGCGCAAGGAGCTCGTTGTCCTGTACCAGCCGATTATCCACCTCCGGTCCGGCGCCCCGCGAGGCGCGGAAGCGCTCGTTCGTCGGCTGCTGCCCAACCAGTCGCTCATGCCCCCGGCCGAGTTCGTTCCGCACGTCGAACGAACGCCGCTCGCGCGGGAACTGACCTTCCTCGTCGTGGCGAACGCCCTCGAGGCGGCGGAGCTCTGGGCGGACAAAGGCGCACCGCTCGGCGTGTCGGTCAACGTTCCCTACCGGCTTCTCGACGACCCGCAGTTCGTAGCTGGGATTGACGGCCTCCTCCGCGGCACGTCAATCAAGCCGCGGAGGCTGACGCTCGAGGTCGTGCCCGCAGGCCCCGGAGCCGGCTCGGAACTCGACGCGGACGTCGTCGCCGATTTGCTGGCGCTCGGCATTCGCCTCTCGCTAGACGACGGGGGACGCGCAGCCTCGTTCGCCTCGCTCCGGATGTTGCCGCTCCATGAGCTCAAGATCGACGCCGGGTTCGTGCACGGCGTGGGCCGCAACCGCACCGACGCCGCGCTCGTGCGCGGCCTCGTGAACATCGGCCACGCGCTCGGTCTCGAGGTCGTGGCCGAGGGCGTCGAGACTCGCGAGGCCTGGAACGTCCTCGGCGAGTGGGGCTGCGACCTCGGGCAGGGGTTCTACGTCGCGGGTCCTCGCCCGGCGGACGAGTTGGTCGACTGGCTCAGCGAGAGCTGGCCCGCAGTCGCGTAGCTCGACGTCAGAGAACTGCCTGAGCCCCGAAGGCGATGCCCACGGCGACCAGGACGACACCGAGGGCAAGTCGGAGCGCGTTCTCAGAGAAGCGACCGGTGGCTTGCGCGCCGAGCCACCCGCCGGGAATCGCCCCGGCAAGGCCCGCGGCCAGCACGTCCCATTGAATTCCGCTCTCTCCGGCGTGAACGGCGAACGCGGCGATGCCGAGCACGAAGCCGACGACGAGGTTCGTCCCCGCTGCTCGACGCACGTCCATGCCCACCGCGCGGATGAGTGCCGGCATGCGGAGCGTGCCGAGAATCACGCCCACCGCGCCGCCCAGGACTCCGATGAAGAAGGCGAAGACGCCTCCCCGCGCGACCCGTAGCCGCTCGCGCCGGCGTGGAGCGACCGGCCGCAACGCGAGGTCGACGCCGCTCCACACGAGAATCGCCGCGATGAGGCCGTAGAGCAGGCGGTCCGAGACATCGTCTGCGACGAGTGCCCCCACGACAGCGCCGACGATCGACGGCGGAGCGGTCCACGCGACGATCCGCCAGTCGACGCGCCCCTCCCGAAGATGTCTGAGCGCCCCGGCTGCGGCGGAAGCAGCCGAGATCGCGATGTTCGTTCCTGCGGCGGAAAGCGGGCTTCCAGTCAGGGCGACGATGAGCGGCAGTCGCAGCGTCCCGAGGACGAGACCGAGCATCGAGCCCAGGTATCCCGCGACGAACGAGCCGGCGAACGCTAGTGCGAGCTCCCAGGCTTCCAGAGCGGCTCCTCCCGGCCTTCGAACGCGTTCGCCGCGCGGGCGAGGATGAAGAGCAGATCGGAGAGGCGGTTGAGATACCGGATCGCAACCGGGTTGATCTCGTGGACATTCGCGGCCACGAGCGTGTCGCGCTCGGCGCGGCGGCACAGCGCCCGGGCGACGTGGAGCCGCGCAGCGGCCTCTCCGCCGCCCGGGAGGACGAAGCTCATGAGCTCAGGGAGGTCCTCGTTCAGGCGGTCGCAATCGTGCTCGAGACCACCGACCTGCCGCTCGCTGACGCGCAGCCGATCGGTTGCCTCGAGCGGAACCGAGAGATCCGCCCCGAGGTCGAAGAGCTCGTTCTGGACGCGGAGCAGCACGTTTCGGATAGCGGCCGGGCACTCGCCGGCGAGCACGGCTCCGAGCGCGGAGTTCAGCTCGTCCACGGTTCCGGAGGCAGCGATCCGCTCGTCGAGCTTCGAGACGCGGGAGCCGTCCCCGAGCGAGGTTTCCCCCGCGTCGCCGCCACGGGTGTAGATCCGCGTCAGCCTGACCGGCTCGTCTCGCTCTCTTGGCACGGCCGTACAGTAGGCGCGTGATCAGACGCGCGAGCGGAGAGGAAGCCGACACCCTCGCAGCCCTCTTCCGCCGCGCGTACGGCACCCTGACCTTCCTCCCCCTGTTGCACACGCCCGAGGAAGACCGTGCGCACATCGCTTCGGTGCTCGCCGAGCGCGAGGTCTGGGTCTTCGAAGACGCGGGTGAGATCGTCGGCTTCGCCGCGTTCACGGACGGGCTGCTGACCGACCTCTACGTGGAGCCTGACCGGCGCCGGGGCGGCATCGGGAGCGCCTTGCTCGAGCACGCGAAGAGTCGACGTCCGACCGGTTCGAGCTCTGGGTGTTCCAGAAGAACGTCGCTGCGAGAAGCTTCTACGAGGCGCGCGGCTGCCGCCTGGTTCGCCTCGCCGACGGCTCCGGGAACGAGGAACGCGAGCCGGACGCGCGCGTATGCGTGGCCCTGAGACGTCGACGCTGGAACGCGCGGGTCGGCGATGGCCTCGTTATCGGGGAACGGGCGCTGGTTCTTCGCGAATCTGCCTCCCGAGGATCGACCGCGCGATCACGAGGCGCTGGATCTCGCTCGTGCCCTCGTAGATCTCCGTGATCTTCGCGTCGCGGTAGAAGCGCTCGACCGGGAACTCCTTCGTATACCCGTACCCGCCGAGCACCTGGATCGCCTCCGCGGTCTGGCGGCGCGCCATCTCGGAAGCGAAGAGCTTCGCTTTAGCGCCTTCCGTCGTGTGGGGCAGGCCTTGCTGTTTTCTCCAGGCGGCGCGGTAGACAAGGAGCCGCGCTGCGTCGATCTCGGTTGCCATGTCGGCGAGCTTCCACTGAATGGCCTGGAAGTCCGCGATTCGACGCCCGAATTGCTCGCGCTGGAGCGCGTATTCGCGCGCGACGTCGTACGCGGCCTGCGCGATGCCGAGCGCCTGCGCGGCGATTCCGATCCGGCCGCCGTCGAGCGTCGCCATTGCGACGCGAAATCCTCGGCCCTCCTCGTGCAGCAGCCGGTCGCGGCCGACGTGAGCACCCTCGAGCGCCAGATCCGACGTCGTGGAGGAGTTGAGCCCGAGCTTCTCCTCCTCGCGTGTGATCCGCACGTGCTCAGGATCGAGCACGAAGCAGGAGACGCCTCGCGCCCCCGACGTTGCGGCATCCGTTCGCGCAAAGAGTACGAAGGTGCCGGCGACCGATCCGTTCGTGATCCACTGCTTGGAGCCGCTGATGACCCAGCCGTGGTCGTCCGGCTCCGCGCGCGTGCGCAACGCGCCGGCGTCGGAGCCCGAGCCCGACTCCGTCAGCGCAAACGCCCCGATCTGCTCGCCGCGCGCGAGCGGCGGCACGAATCGCGCCTTCTGATCCTCCGTCCCGAAGACGAGGATCGGGAGCGTCGTGGCGCTCGTATGCACCGCGACCGTCACGCCGACGCCGGCATCGGCCCGCGACAGCTCCTCGAGGACGAGGATGTACGAGAGGAAGTCGGCGCCCGCCCCGCCGTACTCCTCCGGCACGCACGCCCCCATGAGACCGAGGTGCGCGAGCTTCGGAAACAGTTCCTCCGGGAAGCGGTGCTCTCGGTCCCAGTCTGCCGCATTGGGGATGATCTCGGCTTCCGCGAAGTCGCGTGCCAGCGCCTGGATCTCCCGCTGGTCTGCGGTCAGCTCGAAGTCCATCGCGACGCACTATACGGAGACGAGATTCCGGCCTTGTGCCTCCGAGCGACGAGGCTCGCTCTAGGTGGTTTCTCCGCCTCGGGACGTGCACCTATGCCGGATCGGTCGAGCACGACGGCGCGCCGTCGTCCAGATCCCGCTCGGCGTGGCGAGCCGTCGTAGCCGGCCTGGGCGGAGCTCGGCACAGAGGACTGCAGAGGCCGCGGGGCCCCTGGAGCCGTAGAGCACACCCTCTGCATCGAAGTCCGGCGCCGCTCGCCAGCCCTCCTCCGTGAGCTCGTACGCCTCCTGCTCGGACACGAAGAGATCGGCCCCGGCGTACAGCCTGTTCCAGCCGGCCTCGTCTTCCTGCCGGAACCAGCCGTGGTCGCCCGGCTGCCCGAGCGGGACCGTCACGAGCAAGCTGCCATCTCGGCGTAGGACGCGCCGCAGCTCGCGGAGCGCGTGCAGGCGAGCATCCGCGTCGAGCTCGCCTTCCAGCCCGTAGACGGCGTTGTCCGCGCCCACGTGCTCGAGGGTGGAGACCAGCAATACCTGGTCGAACGAGCCGTCTGGAAACGGCAGCTCGCGAACGTCAGCCTCGACGGTCTCGAGACCCGCCACCTCGCGGACGGCGAGATCGACGCCGACGAGCTCGACCCCTGAGCGAAGAAGCCCGGCGAGATACGCGGTCTCGGCGAAGGCATACCCGACCTCGAGCACGCGTCCAGCCGAGCGCAGCCGTGAGAGCACCCACGGTACCTCGACGACGCGCTCGTCTGTTCCGGGCGCGGCCTGGAGCCAGCGGATCGGCTCGCCGCGTTCTCTGGCCCCGAGCCCGAGCGCGACAGCGTCGTCCAGCTCCTGCACGCGCCCGAACTCGTCGCTCGAGGCGAGCTCATGGACCAGCGTCGCCCGGGAAAGCGTTCCCTCGCCAAGCTTCGCTAGCGCACGTTGCAGGGCCTCGACGTCAGGTTCTCGGCGCAGCAGGAGGCGAAAGGCGCCCACCACGTACGCCTCGTCCGTCCCGCCTTGCACGGCCAGCTCGGCTTCGAGCCGCGCGTCGGCCATGTCAGTACTCGTAGAAGCCGCGTCCGGATTTCCGGCCCATGCGTCCAGCCGCTACGTGCTCGCGGAGAAGCGGACACGGTGCGTACTTCGGGTCGTCGAGGCCCTCGTGCAGGACGTCCATGATCGCAATGCACGTGTCGAGCCCGATCAGGTCCGCGAGCGCCAGCGGCCCGATCGGATGTGCGAAGCCGAGCTTCGCGATCGTGTCGATTGCCTCCGCTTCGGCGATGCCGTCCTGGAGGGCGTAGACCGCCTCGTTGATGAACGGCATGAGAATCCGGTTCGAGACGAAGCCGGGGAAGTCCCGCGCCTCCGCAGGGGTCTTCCCGAGAGCCCGAGCGAGCTCGAGGATTGCCGAAGTGGTGTCGTCGGACGTCTGCTCGGCCCTGATCACCTCTACCAGGCGGAGCACCGGCACCGGGTTGAAGAAGTGCATGCCGATCACGCGGTCGGCCCGATCTGTCACCGCGGCAAGCGACGCGATCGGGATCGACGACGTGTTCGAGGCGAGCACCGCTTCGGGGGGAAACACGCGGTCCGCACGGCGAAACAGCTCTTGCTTGACCGCGAGATCCTCGACCACCGCTTCGATCATGAGGTCGGCGGGCACGACCTCGTCGGCGGGCGTCACGTATGCGAGCACATCTTCCGGATCCGCGCCGCCCTTCTCGGCGAGCTTCGCAAGGCTGCGGCTCATCGCCTCGAGCGCCCGCTCGACGGCACCCGCCTCGGAATCGTGCAGCGAGACGCGGCGCCCCGAGGCAGCGACGACCTGCGCGATCCCTGCACCCATCTGACCTGCTCCGACGACGAGGACGTGCGGAAAACTCTGCCCGGCCACCGGAGGAGTCTACGGCCGCGGAGCGCCGGGAAGATCCGGCCGGGATCCCCGCTTCAGCCGCCGAAAGGACCACAACACGACGAGCGCGAGGATCGCGAAGCCGATGACGACCTTGATCGGACCTCCGCGCGGCGCGCCGCCCGCGACGACGAGCTCTCCCGGGCCAGCGGTGCTGCACAGGTTGCCGAGGAGCATCCCGTCGGTGTCTTTGGTCAGCAGCAGCCCGACGCTCTTGTCCGTGCGCTCCGGGAGGTCGCAGTCGGTACCCGACGGCGCCCGGATGACGAGGTCGCTCGGAACGTCTCCCTTGACCCGTTGCTCGACGTCCACGCGTAACAGGCGCGATCCCGCTCCGGTCCGGCCGTCTGCAGGACCGACGATCCGGCCGACGACGGCCGCGTCCGCGCGCGCGAGTCGATCCTCGATCGGCTCGTTCGCACAGACGCACGCCTGCGCCCCTTGTCCAGTCGCGACCGCTACGAGCGACAGGGCCCCCGCAAGAGCAACGAGCAACCGAGCTGCGCGGGCCGTCCCCAAGCTACAACGTGTAACTCGGCATTGTCAGACCTCGACCAGGAGCGCGTCGCCCTGCCCTCCGCCGGAGCAGATGGCGGCGAGGCCGAGTCCGCCTCCGTTCCGGCGTAGCTCGTGGATCATCGTCCCGAGGATGCGTCCACCCGAAGCGCCGATCGGATGACCGAGCGCGACCGCTCCCCCGTTGACGTTCACGATCTCCTCGTCAACTCCGAGCATCAGGGTCGAGTTTTTCGCCACGGAGGAGAACGCCTCGTTGATCTCGACGCGCTTGACGTCGTCGATCGAGCGACCGGCCGCCGCGAGCGCCCGCTCGGCCGCTCGCGCAGGCGTGCGCGCTAGATAGGCGTAGTCGTCTGCGACATAGCCCTGCCCCACGATGGTCGCGAGTGGCTCGAGGCCGCGACGCTGTGCGAATTCCTCGGAGCAGACGACGACGCATGATGCCCCGTCGTTGACGCCCGGCGCGTTGCCGGCGGTCGTCGTCCCCTCGGGATCGAACACTGGTCGGAGCTCAGCGAGCTTCTCGAGCGTCGTGTCGCGCCGAATGCCCTCGTCCGCGCTGACGTCGCCCACCGGCACGATCTCGTCGTCGAAGCGACCCTCGTCCTGTGCTGCCGCGGCGCGAAGCTGAGATCGGTATGCCCATTCGTCCTGGTCCTCGCGCGTGATGCCGAGCTCGCGCGCGACGAGCGACGCCTGCTCGACCATGTGCAGCCCGTCGAAGGTAGATGTGAGGCCGTCGAAGACCATGTGGTCGACGAGCTCGCCGTTCCCGAGGCGGTAGCCGAACCGCGCCTTCGGCAGCAAGTAAGGCGCGTTCGACATCGACTCCATTCCACCGGTGACGACGACCTCGTGCGTGCCCGTCCGAATCATGAGATCGGCGATCTCGACCGCGCGAATCGACGACGCGCAGACCTTGTTGATCGTGTCGGCGGGGACCTCCTTTGGAATCCCCGCGGCCACAGCCGCCTGCCGGGCCGGCGCCTGGCCGGCGCCTGCCTGTAGCACCTGACCGATTACGGCGTACTCGACCTCGCCGGACTCGATCCCCGAGCGCTCGAGCCCCGCACGAATCGCGATCGCGCCGAGCTCCGTCGCCGGGAGTTTCGAGAGGCCGCCGCCGAGCCGACCGAACGGCGTGCGGACTGCGGAGACGATGACCGTCCGCGTCACGGACGCCAGCGTAGCGGGCGGGCTCGGTCTAGAACTCGAATCACAATGACGCTCGTCGGCCGCGACGCGCTGCGCGAGTGCGATGCGAGGACGCAGGGAGCGCCTATATGACACATATGAGCGCGACCGAGGACGACGCAGCGTGCCGCGCAGCGTGTTCCGGCGACACCTGGCTTCATTGTGATTCGAGTTCTTAGTCCGTCGGCCCGACCTGCACGAGCATCTTCCCCACGTTCTCGCCGCGCAGGAGGCCAACGAAGGCGGTCGGGGCGTTCTCGATGCCCTCGATGACGGTCTCGCGATAGCGAAGCCGCCCGTCCCGCACCCACCCCGTCGCGGCGTCGAGGAACTCGCGAAAGTGCTCGTAGTGGTCGTTGATGATGTAGCCCTGGATCAGTAACCGCTTCGTGACCACCATGAACATGTTTCGCGGCCCAGGACTC
>Ga0136633_1001988_pt1 | contig 14542 bp, 14 predicted proteins | sample AntDrymeUQ832206_2_FD_105494 | JGI IMG/M metagenome (GOLD analysis project Ga0136633, IMG submission 105494) | Polar desert sand microbial communities from Dry Valleys, Antarctica - metaG UQ83 (22.06) | ecosystem: Environmental > Terrestrial > Soil > Desert | place: Antarctica: Dry Valley... | reverse complement strand
GTCGCGCCCGCCGTCGGGGCCCGAGTGGGTCGTCGGGTCTTCCTGCTCGTCGCGCTCGCGCCCGGTGCGACCGCGGTCTGGGCCGCCACGCAGGCCGCGGCCGTTCTCGACGGGCGGCCGGTCTCCTCGCAGGCCACCTGGGTCCCCGGGCTCGACCTGACGCTGGACCTGCGGCTCGACGCGCTGTCGCTGCTGATGGTCACGCTGGTGTCCGGCATCGGGGCGCTGGTCTTCCTCTACTGCTCGCAGTACTTCTCGGACCGCGAGCCCCGCAACGGCCGCTTCGCCGCCGTCCTCACCGGCTTCGCCGGGGCGATGCTCGGGCTGGTGCTGGCCGACGACGTGCTGCTGCTCTACGTCTTCTGGGAGCTGACCAGCGTCACGTCGTTCCTGCTCATCGGCTACTCCGACGAGGAGGAGGAGAGCCGCCGCGCTGCGGTGCAGGCGCTGCTGGTCACCACCTTCGGCGGGCTGGTGATGCTGCTCGGCCTCATCCTGCTGTCGCTCGAGGCGGGGACCACCTCGCTGTCAGCCCTGCTCGCCGACCCGCCGACCGGCACTCCCACGGCGGTCGCCCTGGTGCTCGTCCTGCTCGGCGCCTTCACCAAGAGCGCGCAGGTGCCCTTCCACCCCTGGCTGCCGGCCGCCATGGCGGCTCCCACGCCGGTCTCGGCGTACCTGCACGCCGCAGCGATGGTGAAGGCCGGCGTCTACCTCGTCGCCCGCCTCGCCCCGGCCTTCGCGACCGTCGCCGTGTGGCGGCCGCTGGTGGTCGTGGTCGGGCTGGCCACGATGATCCTCGGTGGCTGGCGGGCGCTGCGGCAGACCGACCTCAAGCGGCTGCTCGCCTTCGGCACCGTCAGCCAGCTCGGCTTCCTCATGGTGCTGTTCGGGGCGGGCACCCGCGACGCCGCGGTAGCCGGCGCGGCGCTGCTGCTGGCGCACGGGCTGTTCAAGTCCTGCCTGTTCCTGTCGGTCGGCGTCATCGACCACGAGACCGGCACGCGTGACGTCCGGGTGCTGTCCGGGCTCGGGCGCAGGATGCCGGTGCTCGCCGTGGCCGCCACGCTCGCCGCCGCCTCGATGGCCGCCGTGCCGCCGCTGCTCGGCTTCATCAGCAAGGAGGCGGCGTACGAGGCGTTCCTGCACGGCGACCGCTTCGACCTGCTCACCCTGGCCGGGCTGTTCGTCGGCTCGGTGCTGACCGGGGCCTACAGCGCGCGCTTCGTGTGGGGCGCCTTCGCCACCAAGCCCGGTGTCGCGCTCACGGAGCCGCACCGGCCGTCCGCCGCCTTCCTCGCGCCGGTCGTCGCGCTGGGTGCCGGCGGCCTGCTCCTGGGGCTGCTGCCGTTCCTGGCCGACCCGCTGGTGCAGGCCTACGCCGCCTCCTACCCGGACGAGCCCGCGCCCTACTCGCTGGCCCTCTGGCACGGCCCGAGCTCGGCGCTGCTGCTGTCGGCGGTGACGCTCGGCGCCGCCGCGGTGCTCTTCCTCGGCCGGGAGCGCCTGCGCGAGCTGCAGCGCAGCGCCCACCGGGTCCTCGGCCGGGTCGACGCCGACCGGACGTACGACAAGAGCCTGCGCGGGCTGGACCGGATCGCTCTGCGCACCACGGCGGTCATGCAGACCGGCTCCTTGCCGGTCTACCTCGGCATGGTCCTGCTGACCCTGGTGACCCTCCCCGGCCTGGCCCTGGTCCGCGACACGGAGCTGACCGACGACCTGCGCGCCTGGGACACGCCGCTGCAGCTGGTCGTCGGGGTGGTCATCGCCGTGGCGGCTGTGGCGACGGCTTCCGCGCACCGCCGGTTCACCGCCGTGCTCTACCTCGGCGCCGTCGGCTACGGCATCGCCGTGCTCTTCGTGCTCCAGGGAGGGCCGGACCTGGCGCTGACGCAGTTCCTCGTCGAGACCCTGACGCTGGTGCTGTTCGTCTTCGTCCTGCGCCGCCTCCCGTCGACGTTCGCGCGACGCCGGCTCAAGCTCAGCCAGACCCTGCGCCTGGCGCTGTCGGTCAGCGTCGGCCTGTTCGTGACCGCGGCGGTGCTGGTGAGCACGCAGGCGCGCACCGCGCCTCCGGCGTCGCAGGCCTACCTCGACCAGTCCCTGCCCGAGGGCGGCGGCCGCAACGTCGTCAACGTCATCCTCGTCGACTTCCGCGGCTTCGACACCCTGGGCGAGATCACGGTGCTCGTCGTGGCGGCGATGGGCATCGCGTCGCTCGTGCTCGCCGGGCGCCGGCGTGCCCCTGACAAGGGCGAGGAGCTCATGGCATCGGACGACCTCGCGGACCACCCGGCGGAGCACGCCGCGGACGACCCGGGAGGCGACGTGCGCGCGGGAGGTGCCGCATGAGCGCCGCCACGCAGGACGACGGGCGGCTTCGCGGCTCGGTGGTGCTCGAGACCGTGGTGCACCTGGCGTTCCACACCGTCCTGGTGTTCGGCCTCTACCTGCTGTTCGCCGGTCACAACCAGCCCGGCGGCGGGTTCATCGGCGGGCTCGTGACCGGCGCGGCCTTCATCCTCCGCTACGTGTCGGGCGGCCGGGCCGAGCTGCGGTCCGCCGTGCCCGTGGACCCGCGGCTGCCCCTGGCCCTCGGCCTGCTCCTCGCCACGGTGACCGGGGTCGCCGCGCTGGTCGTGGGCGGTGACTTCCTCGAGAGCGACTACGTCGAGGTGGACCTGCCCGTGCTCGGGGTGGTCAAGGCCGTCAGCCCCGTGGCGTTCGACATCGGCGTCTACCTGGTCGTGGTGGGGCTCGTGCTCGGTCTGCTGCGCACTCTCGGGGCCGAGGCCGAGCGGTGACCGGGAACCTGACGCTCGCCCTGCTCATCGGCCTGCTCTACACGGTGGGCACCTACCTGCTGCTGCAGCGCACCCTCACGCGGATCGTCATCGGGCTGGCGATGCTCGGCCACGGCGCGAACCTGCTGCTGCTGCAGGCGGGCGGCGCGGCCGGGGCGGTGCCGTTCGTCGGCCGCACCGACGGCCCGGCCGGGGACGGCACCGCCGACCCCCTCCCGCAGGCGATGGTGCTCACCGCGATCGTGATCACGTTCGGCGTCTCCGCGTTCCTGCTGGCACTGGCCTACCGCTCGTGGGTGCTCACCCAGGAGGACGAGGTCCAGGACGACGTCGAGGACCGCCGCGTGGCCCGGGTCTTCGCGCTCGAGGAGCGGCGCCTGGCGGCCGAGGCGAAGGCCCGCAGGGCCCGCCAGGCGGAGTACGACGACGACGTCTCCGAGCCCGGGGCCGACGGCTCCTCCGGCGACGCGGGGAGGGCGTCGTGATGCGCGTCCTGCTCCCGCTCCCGGTCGTGCTCCCGCTGCTCGGAGCGTCGGTGTCGATGCTCGTCGCGCGCCGAGCGACCGCGCAGCGCGTGCTGTCCGTCCTCGTGCTCATCGGCGTGTTCGTCGCGGCGCTGGCGCTGCTCCTGCACGTCGACGCGGAGGGCACCCAGGTGGTGCAGCTCGGCGGCTGGGCGGCGCCGGCCGGCATCTCGCTGGTCGCCGACCGGCTCTCGGCGCTGCTCCTCGTGGTGTCCGCGGGCGTCCTGCTCACCGTGCTCGTGTACGCCATCGGCCAGGGCGTCGCGGACGGTCAGCGCACCGGGCCCCTGGCGGTGTTCCACCCGAGCTACCTCGTCCTCTCCGCCGGCATCGCGATGGCGTTCCTGACCGGTGACCTGTTCAACCTGTTCGTCGCGTTCGAGGTCATGCTCATCGCCTCGTACGTGCTGCTCACCCTCGGCGGCGGGCGGGGGCAGGTGCGCGCCGGCATGACCTACGTCGTCACCAGCCTGCTGGCCTCGGTGCTCCTGGTGACCGTGATCGGGCTCGTCTACGCCGCGACCGGCACGGTGAACATGGCCGACGCGGCGGTCAAGCTGCAGGACGTGCCCGAGGGCGTGCGGCTCGCGCTCGGCTTGACCATGCTGGTCGTCTTCGGGATCAAGGCGGCGATCTTCCCGCTGTTCTCCTGGCTGCCCGACAGCTACCCGACGGCGCCGGCCCCGGTCACGGCGGTCTTCGCCGGCCTGCTCACCAAGGTCGGGGTCTACGCCGTCATCCGCACGCAGACGCTGCTGTTCCCGGGCTCCGAGGTCATCGGCGACGTGCTGCTCGTCCTCGGCGCGCTGACCATGGTCGTGGGCATCCTCGGGGCGCTCGTCCAGGACGACGTCAAGCGGGTGCTGTCGTTCACGATCGTCAGCCACATCGGCTACATGCTGTTCGGGCTCGGGCTGTACTCGGTGGCCGGGTTGGCCGGGGCCGTCCTCTACACCGTCCACCACATCGTCGTGCAGACCACGCTGTTCCTCGTCGCCGGGCTCATGGAGCGGCGGGAGGGCACCTCGTCCATGGCGCGCTCGGGCGGACTGCAGCACGTCGCACCGCTGCTGGCGGTGCTCTACCTGGTGCCGGCGCTGTCGCTGGCCGGGATCCCGCCGCTGTCGGGCTTCGTGGCCAAGATCGGGCTGTTCCAGGCGGGTCTGGCCGACGGCGGGGTGCTCGCGGTGAGCGCTGTCGTCGCGGGCACCGTGACGTCGCTGCTCACGCTCTACGCCGTCGGACGGGTGTGGACGCAGGTGTTCTGGGGGCCGGTCGCCGAGGTCGTGGCGGACCGCGACGCCGGCGACGCGGTCGACGTCGGCATCGCGCAGACGCCGCCGCTCATGCTCGGAGCCACGGTGGCCGCGGTGGTCGGCATGCTCTCCATCACGGTCGTGGCGGGGCCGCTGTACGGCCTCGCCGAGCGGGCCGCGCAGGACGTCATCGATCCCGGGGTGTACGTCACGGCGGTGCTGCCGGGCACCCCGACCGGTACCGGACCGGGCGGTGCGCGGTGAGCCGGCTGGCCCACGTGCGGCAGCACCCCTTCATCGCGCTGTGGCTGGCGGTGGTCTGGATCGGGCTGTGGGGCTCGGTGACCCCCGCGAACGTGCTGGGCGGCATCACGGTCGCGGTCCTGCTGCTCGTCCTGCTGCCGCTGCCGGACCAGGCGGGGTCCGTGCGCGCCTCGCAGGCAGGGCACGGCCCGACGAGGGTGCGGCCGGTCGCGCTCGTGCGGTACGTGCTGTTCTTCGCCGTCGAGCTGGTCAAGGCCAGCTTCATCGTCGTCTGGCAGGTGCTCCGGCCGGGCGGGGACCTCCGGCAGGCGGTCCTCGCCGTCGATGCGACCGGGGCGTCGGACCTGCTGCTCACGGTCGTGGCCAACTCGGTCTCCCTGACGCCCGGGACGCTCACCGTCGAGGTCGACCGGGAGCGGTCGGTGCTGTACGTGCACGCTCTGGACGTGGGCGGGCCCGACGGCGTCGCCGACGCCCGCCGGTCGATCGAGCGCCTGATCCGCGTCGCCGCACTGGCCGTCGGCGGGCCGGACCACCTCACCCGACCTGGTGCTCGTCCACCCGTCAGGATCGAGGCGGCCGACGGCCGCGAGGAGGTGCAGGGACCATGACCGTCGTCGCGATCGTCTGCTACGTCGGGCTGGCGGTGGCGGCCGCGGCCTGCCTGTACCGCCTGGTGGCCGGCCCCTCGGTCCCCGACCGCGTCGTCGCGCTGGACACGCTGCTGTACGTCGTCGTCATCGGCATCGCCGTGGCCGCGGCGACCTCCGGTGACGGCAGCTTCCTCGGCGTGCTGGTGGCCGCCGCACTGCTGGCCTTCGTCGGCACGACCACGGTGGCCCGCTTCGTCGAGGGCAGGGGCAGCCAGTGAGCGCCGTCGAGGTGGTCGCGTCGGCCTTCCTGCTCGGGGGCGTGTTCCTCGCCCTGGTCGCCGGCGTGGGACTGCTCCGCTTCCCGGACCTGTTCAGCCGGATGCACGCGGCGACCAAGCCCGCCACGCTGGGGATGCTGCTCGTCGTCATCGGCGGGGTCCTGCTCATGCCCGACCGCAGTCACGACGCCAAGCTGCTGCTCGTCGCGGCTTTCCGGTTCCTCACCGCCCCCGTCGCCGCCCACATGATCGGCCGTGCGGCCTACCGGGCCGGCACCGGTGCGCTGGAGGACCTCGTGGTCGACGAGCTGAGCCTGGGCGGCTACCCCGGGGGACCCGACGCCCCCCCGTCCGGACCGGCGTCGGCCAGCTCGTCGTAGCCGGTCTGCGGCGCGAGCGGTGCGCCGGCGCGGTACGCGGCCCGGCCGATGGCGAAGCCGCCCGCCGGAGCCGTGACCAGCTGCAGCACGACCGCTGCCAGCACCTTGGCGGCGTTGCCCCACGACGGGGCCAGCGCGAGCGCGCCGAGCAGCACGAGCACCACCCCGAGGCTGGCCGCCTTGGTCACCGCGCTCATCCGGGTGTAGGCGTCGGGCAGCCGCAGCAGGCCGAGGCCGGCGGTCGCGAGCAGGCCGACACCGAGGGCCACGAGCCCGCCGCCGAGCAGGTCCGCGGGGCTCATGACCCGCCCCGGTGCACCAGGCGGGACAGCGCCACGCTGCCGAGGAAACCGACCAGGACGGCGACCAGGGCGACGTCGAAGAAGTACGCGGCGTCCCGTCGCACCGCCAGCAGCGCGACGACGGCGACGAACACGTAGAAGACCAGATCGGCGGCGACGGCGCGGTCGGCGTCGTCCGGGCCCACGAAGGCCCGCCACGCGGCCGGCACCAGCGTCAGGACGAGGACGCCGAGCGCGAGGTCCAGGGGTGACAGGTCAGGCACGGCGGCTCCCGGGGCGGCTCGTTCCGGAGGGCGCGTCGACGCGCACGGCGCGCAGCATCCGCGTCTCCATCTCGGTCATCTGGGCGCGGAAGGCCTCGACGTCGCCGGCGTACATGCCGTGGACGTAGAGCACAGCGGGCTCGCGGGTGACCGCCAGGGCGAGGGTGCCCGGGGTGAGCGTGACGAGGTTGACCAGCAGGGCCACCTCCGCGTCGGTCCGGCTGCGGAGCGGGACCGCGGCGATGCCCGGCTGCAGGCGGCTGCGCGGCGTGACGACGTCCCACACCACCTGCGCGTTGGCCACGCAGAGCGCGCGTCCGAAGTAGGCGGCGAACCCCAGCAGTCGGCCCGCCTGGTGCACGCGGGGTAGCGGCCTCATCGTCCGCTCACCGCGTCCACGTAGTCGCTGGGGTCGACCAGCCCCTCGGCAGCGGTCTGCGACAGCCCGAGGACCAGCTCGGCGCCGAGCCCGACGGCGAGGGACACCCCGGCGAGGACCACGCCGGGCCAGACCAGCGAGCGCGGGATGCGGGGGACCTCGACGGCTGGCTCGGCCGGCGGCTGGTCCGGCGGCTCGCCCCAGAACACGCCGTTCCAGATCTTCATCATCGACAGCAGCGTGAACAGGCTGACGACGACGGCGAGCCCCCCGGCCAGGTAGGCCTGCTCGGCGAAGGCGGCCCGGACCAGGACCAGCTTGGCCACGAAGCCGGAGAAGGGCGGCAGTCCGGCGAGGGACACCGCGGCGGCGAAGAAGGCGACGGCGAGCAGCGGCTCGCGACGAGCCAGCCCGCCGAGGCGGTCGAGCCGGTCGGTGCCGTGGGTGGTCTCGACGGCTCCGGCGGTCAGCAGCAGCGAGGCCTTCACGACGGTGTTGTGGAGGAAGTAGAAGATGCCGGCGGTGACGCCCAGGACACCGAAGAAGGACAGGCCCAGCAGGATGTAGCCGACCTGGCTGATCATGTGGAAGACGAGGATCGAGCGCATGCGGCCCTCGCCGAGCGCTCCCAGCACCCCGACCACCATGGTCGCCAGGAACACCACGAGCAGGACCGAGGACAGCCGCGCGTCGCCGTCGAAGACCACCGCGTAGACGCGGAAGATGGCGTAGACGCCGATCTTCGTCAGCAGTCCCGAGAACAGGGCGGTCACCGCGGGTGGCGCCGACGGGTAGGTCGCCGGCAGCCAGCCGTGCGCGGGCACGAGCGCGGCCTTGACCCCGAACGCGACGAGCACCACGCCGGCGGCCAGCGCCGCGGCGTTCGAGTCGGCCGCAGCGCCGGCCAGCTCGCCGAGGTTGACGCTCCCGGTGACGCCGTACAGCAGGGCGATCCCGGCCAGCAGGATCGTCGACCCGAGCAGGTTCACCGTCAGGTAGATGCGCCCCGCCCGCACCTGCTCGGGTCGGCCTCCCGCGGTGAGGAGCACGTAGGACGGGATCAGCGCGACCTCGACGAGGACGAACAGGTTGAACAGATCAGCCGTGACGAAGGCGCCGTAGACCCCGCCCGAGAGCACCAGCGCGAGCGGCACGAACCAGCGGTCGAGGTCGTCGCCGGTCGCCGCCGCGAAGGCCAGGCAGGTGGTGACCAGCAGCGAGGCGACGAGGACCATGAGCGCGGACAGCGGGTCGGCCGCGAACGGGATGGCGATGCCGCCGGGCCAGCCGGCCACCTGCGCGACGACGACCTGACCGTCCCTCGTGGCCATGACGAGCAGCACGGAGCCGGCCAGGACCGCTGCGCTCACGAGCAGACCGAGCGCCCGGCGGGCGGCGGGGCGGGTCAGGCCCGTGGCGACGAAGGCGCCGACCAGCGGCCCGGCCACCAGCAGCGGTAGCAGGGCGGACGCAGTCACGGCAGGACCTCGGGGTCCGGCTCGTCGTCCGGCTCGGCGTCGGCACCGGCGCCGGCCAGCCCGAACAGGTAGACCGTGATGCCGAAGGTGATGACGATGGCGGTGAGGGCGAAGGCCTGCGGCAGCGGGTCGGACGCCTCGGGCAGGTCCACCCGACCGACCAGCGGGGCCTCCCGGCGGGCCATGCCGCCGGCGGCCAGCAGCAGCACGTTGGCGGCGTGCCCGAGCAGGATGAACCCGAGCGTCACCCGCACCAGTCCGCGTTGCAGCACGAGGAAGACGCCACCGGTCACGAGCACGGCGACGGCCACGGCGGCGGTCACGACCGGTCTCCCGCCGTCACGGGTGCGTCGTCGCGGGACCGCCCCACGGCCAGCCGGTCGAGGGCCGCGACCACCAGCCCCAGCACGGCCAGGTAGACGCCGACGTCGAAGACAAGCGACGACGACACCGACCCCAGCCCCGGGAGCTCGGTCTTGAGCGGTCGCAGGAAGGCGCCGTCGAGGTAGCCGAGCAGGCCCGCTGCCCCCGCCACGAGCACGCCGACCGCGATGAGCCGGTCGGGACGCAGCCACCGCGGGACGGCGGGACGTCCTCGCGGCAGCTGGTCCAGGGCGACCGCCGCGCCGCCCACGAGCGCGGCGATGAAGCCGCCGCCCGGGTCGTCGTGCCCGCGCAGCAGGAGGTACAGCGAGAAGAGCAGGATGACCGGCACGAGCACCGCGCGGGTGACCCGCAGGACGACGGCGTTGTCGGCTCCCCCGGCCGGTCCCGGTCCTGGTCCCGCCTCCGCGGGAGCGCGGTCGGTGGTGCGGCGCAGCAGCGACAGCAGGCCGATGACGGCCACGGCCAGCACCGTCACCTCGCCCCAGGTGTCCATGCCGCGGAAGTCGACCAGCACCGTGTTGACCACGTTGGTGCCGCCGGTCAGTGGTTCGGACTGCTCGAGCAGGAAGTCCCCCGCAGGGGAGCGCTCCCGCCGGCCGGTGAGGGCCCAGGTGCCCAGACCCGCCGCGACCCCGCTGAGGCCGGCAAGAACCGCGGCGCCGCCGGTGCGTCGCCGCCGGCCGGCCCGGAAGGCGCCGGGCAGTCGGCGCAGCACGAGCACCGCCACGACGACGGTGAGGATCTCGACGAGCAGCTGGGTCAGGGCGAGGTCCGGGGCGCCGGCGAGCAGGAACCAGCCGGCGACGATGAAGCCGACCGTCCCGAGCAGCGTCACCGCGGCCATCTGGCTCCGCGTGACCGCGAGGCCGAGCACCGACAGCGCCAGGACGGCGAGCAGGAGCCAGTCGCCGTCACGGCTCAGCGGGGCCGGCGGCGGCCCGAGCCCGGTTCCGCTGAGCAGGCCGGTGACGCCGAGAGCGACCAGGGCCAGCAGCGGCCACGGCAGGTGGGCGGTCAGCGAGGGGTCGAGCGCCGGCCGACCGACGAGCGAGCCGAGGCGCAGCGCCCGCTCGTACCCGCGGTCGAAGGCTCCGACGCCGGTGACCGGCAGCCGGAGGCGGGGCAGGGTGCGGTCGACCGCAGCGCGTCGCAGGAACAGCAGGAAGCCGACGGTGATGGTGACGGCGGACAGGCCCAGCGCCGGCGTGAAGCCGTGCCACAGCGCCAGGTCGAAGCTGCCCTCGACGAGCCGGGTGTCGAGCACGGTGCGGTCGATGAGCGGGTTCAGCAGGCCGACGCCGACGCCGAGTCCGAGCCCCATGACCGCCGGCACGGCGGCCGGTGCCAGGAACGACCGGCGCGGCTCGTAGAGGTCCGGCTGCAGGACGGGACCGCCGAACGCGCCGGCCAGGATCCGGAAGCCGTAGGCGAAGGTGAGAGCAGCTCCGCTGACCGCGGTGAACGCGGCGAGCGCCCCCACCCACGGCGGGCCCTCCAGTCCGAGGAAGGCGTAGAACGCCTCCTCCTTGCTGATGAAGCCGAGGAACGGCGGGATCCCGGCCATGGACAGCGCGGCCAGGCCGGTCAGCGTCGCGGTGACGGGCATGAGGTGGCGCAGGCCGGACAGCTCGCGGATGTCGCGGCTGCCCGCCTCCCGGTCGACGATCCCGACCAGCATGAACAGGGTCGCCTTGAACAGCGCGTGGGCGAACAGGTGCAGGGCGGCTGTCGCGAGGGCCGCCGGGGTGCCCACCCCCACGAGGGCTACGAGTAGCCCGAGCTGGCTGACCGTGGAGTAGGCGAGCAGCGCCTTGAGGTCGTGCTGCTGCAGCGCGAACAGCGCCCCCATGACGCAGGTGAACAGCCCGACGACCACCAGCGTCGCCGTCCACGCCGGCTCGCCGGCGAACGGGGGGGAGAAGCGCAGGAGCAGGTAGATGCCCGCCTTGACCATCGTCGCGGCGTGCAGGTAGGCGCTGACCGGCGTGATGGCGACCATGGCGTCGGGGAGCCAGAAGTGGAACGGGAACTGGGCGGACTTGGTGAACGCCGCCAGGATGATGCAGGCCCCGATCGGCCAGGCCAGCTCCGAGTCCCGGATGAGCTGCGGGTCGCTGAGGATGACGTTGAGGTCGGTGCTGCCCACCGTCACCGCGATCATGATCAGGCCGGCGAGCAGGGCCAGTCCGCCGCCGCCCGTCGTGAGGAGCGCGCGGGTCGCCGGCTTGGCCCCGGTCGTGCCCTGGCCACCGATGAGGAAGAACGACGACAGCGTCGTGGCCTCCCAGAACACGAACAGGAGCACGACGTCGGCTGACAGGACCAGGCCGAGCATCGACGTCGCGAAGAGCGTGAGGAGCCCGAAGAGCCGCCCGTGGGAGGTGTCCGGGTTCAGGTAGCGGGCGCAGTAGGCGACGATGAGCGCCCCGACGCCGAGGATGAGGACGACGAAGAGCAGCGAGAGCCCGTCGAGCCGCAGCCGGAGGGCGACGTCGAGGGTCGGGATCCACGGCTGCGCGTAGTCGAGAGTGCCGCCGTAGACGACGTCCGGCGAGCGCGCCAGGAGGACGCCAAGCACGAGTGTGAAGACGCCGGCCAGCACGAAGCCGGTGTCGCGGCCGAGCCGCCGGGCCAGGAGGGGTGCCGCGGCCGACGCCGCCAGCATGACGACGAGGGCCCAGACGAGGAGCACGTCAACCGGCTCGGGAGGCGGAGCCGGGCGGCGCGGTCATGCGTGCTCATGGTGCCAGAGGCGCGCGTCCTCGGCCTACTCGGGGTTGCGCGGTCCTGCGCGGGGAGGGTGCTGAAGAGCACCGACAGCACGGTGAGGACGTACTAGCGTCCACCCCTCGCCGATGCCGGCGACGGGGAACCAGCGCAGCTCCACGCTGAAGGCGGTCGGAAGGCCGACGGAATGCCGAGAGCTGCATGACGCCGGGAGCGGCAGGCGGCAGGCTGGCCGGCATGAGATGGCAGCTCTGCCCGGCGCTCGTGGCGCTGACCCTGCTGGTGGCCTGCGGCGGGTCACCGGGGGTGGAGGTGGCTGCGGCGCGCGGCGACCGGGTCTTCCTCCCCGACCACGAGGGCCCCGTCCCCGTCGTCGTCCTCGTCCCGGGCGGCGGCTGGAGCACCGCCGACCCCACCGGTCTGGTGCCGCTCGCCGAGGCGTTGGCTGAGGCGGGCAACGTCGCCGTGACCACCACCTACCGCACGGCTGGGACGCAGACCTACTACCCGGTCCCGGTCGCGGACGTGCTGTGTGCAGCTGCCTCGGCCGTGAGCAGAGCAGCCGACGCGGGGCACGAGGGCGGACCGCTCGTGCTCGTCGGTCACTCCGCCGGGGCGCAGCTGGCCGTGCTCGCTGCCCTGCGCCCGGACGTGCACGCCGGCGAGTGCGAGCACCCGGCGGTCGTCCCCGACGCCGTCGTCGGCCTGGCGGGCGCGTACGACGTGCGTGCCCTCGAGAGGATCAGCCGGGACCTGTTCGGCAGCTCGCCGGAGCAGGACCCCGGGGCGTGGCGGGAGGGTGACGTCGGGACCTGGGCCGCCGAGCGGCCGGAGGTGCCCGTGCTGCTCGTGCACGGCGACCTCGACGACGTCGTGCCGCCGTCGATGTCCCGCCGGCTGCACGATCAGCTCCGGTCGGGCGGCCACCCCGTTGAGCTGGTCTCGTTGCCTGGCGTCGACCACCTCGACGTCTTCGAGGCCGACGTCGTCGGGCCGACGCTGCTCGAGTGGGTGGAGCGCCTGCCCGACGTCCTGGCCGAGGGCAGCTGATGCCCTTGCGCACGGCGACCGTCCCGCTGGAGCGTTGATCGGCCCTCCCAGGGCAGGGGGACCCCCGACCTGGACATCGACGAGGGGCACCACCGTGAAGGCAGTCACCTGGCAGGGCAAGCGCACCGTGGACGTCGTGGAGGTCCCGGACCCGGTGCTGCAGGAGCCGACGGACGCGATCATCAAAGTCACCTCGTCGGGGATCTGCGGCTCGGACCTGCACCTGTACGAGGTGCTCGGGCCGTTCATGGCCAAGGGGGACGTGCTCGGCCACGAGCCGATGGGCATCGTGGAGGAGGTCGGCTCCGGCGTGCGCGACCTGGCCGTCGGCGACCGGGTCGTCATCCCGTTCCAGATCTCCTGCGGCAGCTGCTGGATGTGCGGGCAGCAGCTGTTCACCCAGTGCGAGACCACCCAGGTGCGCAGCGAGGGCAGCGGCGCCGCGATCTTCGGCTACTCCAAGCTGTACGGCTCGGTGCCCGGCGGGCAGGCGGAGTACCTGCGGGTGCCGCAGGTGCAGAACACGCACATCAAGGTCCCGCACGGCCCGGCCGACGAGCGCTTCGTCTACCTGTCCGACGTGCTGCCGACCGCGTGGCAGGCCGTGCAGTACGCCGCCGTCCCCGACGGCGGAACGCTCGTCGTGCTCGGCCTGGGGCCGATCGGCGACATGGCCTGCCGGATCGGTCAGCACCTCGGGCACCGCGTGATCGGTGTCGACCTGGTGCCCGATCGGCTCGAGCGCGCGCGCAGCCGGGGCATCGAGGTGCTCGACGTGAGCGGCGGCGGGTCCGACCTGGGCGAGCAGGTGCGCGAGCTCACCCTCGGCCGCGGCGCGGACTCCGTCGTGGACGCCGTCGGCATGGAGGCGCACGGCTCGCCGGTCACCAAGCTGGCCCAGCAGATGGCCGGCCTGCTGCCGGACGTGCTCGCCCGGCCGTTCTTCCAGAACGCCGGCGTCGACCGGCTCGGCGCGCTCTACAGCGCCATCGACGTGGTGCGCCGCGGCGGGACCATCTCGCTGTCCGGCGTCTACGGCGGGATGGCCGACCCGATGCCGATGCTCACCCTGTTCGACAAGCAGGTGCAGCTGCGGATGGGCCAGGCCAACGTCAAGCGCTGGGTCGACGACATCCTGCCGCTGCTCACAGACGCCGACCCGCTGGGCGTGGACGGCTTCCACACCCACCAGGCGCCGCTCGCCGACGCGCCGGCCCTCTACGAGTCCTTCCAGAAGAAGACCGACGGCGTCGTGAAGGTGCTGCTCAAGCCGCACGGCTGAACCCACACCCGCTGAACCCTTGCGCTGATCATGGAGGTCGTGCCCGCCCCGCACGCTCAGGGGGCGGGCAAGAACTCCATGATCAGCGCAGGCCGGCCCGTCAGGTGCGGGCGGCGAGCTCGCCCATCGTGCGGTCGATCTCCTTGACCACAGCTGGGTCGGCCAGCGTGGTGACGTCGCCGAGCTCGCGGCGCTCGGCGATGTCGACGAGCAATCGGCGCATGATCTTGCCGCTGCGCGTCTTGGGGAGCTCTGGCGACAGCACGATCTGCCGCGGCTTGGCGATCGCCCCGATCTCCTTGGCAACGTGGTTGCGCAGCTCCTGGAGGAAGGCGTCGTCGTCGTCGGTCACGTGGCCCTTGACGGTCACGAAGGCCACGATCGCCTGCCCCGTCGTGGGATCCGCGGCGCCGACGACCGCGGCCTCGGCGACCTTCGGGTGCGACACGAGCGCTGACTCGACCTCGGTCGTCGAGATGCGGTGGCCGCTGATGTTCATCACGTCGTCGACGCGGCCGAGCAGCCAGAGCACGTGCTCGTCGTCCCACTTCGCGCCGTCGCCGGCGAAGTAC
>Ga0136633_1001987_pt1 | contig 14544 bp, 10 predicted proteins | sample AntDrymeUQ832206_2_FD_105494 | JGI IMG/M metagenome (GOLD analysis project Ga0136633, IMG submission 105494) | Polar desert sand microbial communities from Dry Valleys, Antarctica - metaG UQ83 (22.06) | ecosystem: Environmental > Terrestrial > Soil > Desert | place: Antarctica: Dry Valley... | reverse complement strand
CTCCTGGACGGCGTCGGAAACCGAGAACCAGTACTTGATCACCTTGATTCCCGAGCGGACCAGCATCCGTTCGAACTCAGGGCACGAGCGCATGAATTCTTGGTACTCCTCCTCAGTGCAGAACCCCATCACCCGTTCCACGCCGGCTCGGTTGTACCAACTGCGATCGAGGAGGACCATCTCGCCCGCCGACGGCAAATAGGCGACGTAGCGTTGGAAGTACCACTGGGTCCGCTCTCGCTCGGTCGGCGCCGGAAGCGCCTCGACACGACACACTCGCGGGCTCAGGCTCTCGGTGATCCGCTTGATGGTCCCGCCCTTGCCGGCGGCATCGCGGCCCTCAAAGATGACCACGACTTTCAAGCCGCGGTTCCGGATCCACTCTTGGAGCTTCACCAGCTCGCTTTGGAGTTTGGCGAGCTCTTTTTCGTAGTCCTTGGTGGAAAGGGTTGCCCGCTGCTCGGGAACGGTCTCTGGGGCGGACTTATCCCTTTTCTTGGGCTTCTTCTTGCCGTTGCTTTCCACAGTCGCGGTTGGTGCCCTGTCAGCCATGCATCCACCTTCGCTCGAGCTTCGATGCCACCTTAACGATGAGGCCGAAAGCGATGCCTCAGGGAATCGAGGGATTGGCTCGAAGCTCGGTTGAAATCTCGTCCAATCGACGGAGCACGTCATCGCCGAGTCGAAGTGCTTCGTCGAGGTCGGTCGGCGAAGGAATGATCCGACGGGCATCGGCGAGGACAATGTCGACCTCCCGACGCACCGCGTCCGCGCGGGCTGTGGTCGGAGCAAGTTCGGCGAGGATGCCGAGCATTCGCAACAATTCGAGCAAGACCCTTGGATGCCGTTCGAGCCCGCCCTGCCGGATTTGGCTGCACACCACTTTGAGGTGGGTCGGGTAATCCATGATGGGTGAGATCACCCTGGTGACACCGGCCGCGTCGCGGAACATCTGGGTCGCAAACGAGCGCCCGATGGCGTCGACGAGCACGGTGGTCAGGTGGTGCACTGCTTGAGTGCCGGTGTATGGATCGTTCTGGCCGGTCGACATCGCGCGATTGGTGATGTCGACCAACTGGCGCAAGCCGAGGCCAACATCTCGTTCGACCCGCCGCTCTGGGTCAATCTCGATGAGGTGGCGGATCGCTTCCTGCGTGGTCGGGAGCAGTTCACTGCCATCGTCGGTCCAGACCAACGCCAGGGGTCTCCCGACCATGGTGTAGTACCCAATTAGGGGGAGCACGCGCACCGTCACTCGCTTTCGGACCGTGAGCGCCGGCAGGCGGACATCGACGCCTTGCACGTAGCCATCGATTGGCGCCGTGATAGTTACTGCGTTCTCCGGTGACGAGATCGGTTCCATCCAGTCGGGATCGAGGTCGGTCTCGCCTATGGGTAGATGGTCCCGGGCGATGATGCGTCGGGTGTCCGACTCGACCTGGCGCATGATCGTGTCGATTCGCACCGAGTTGGTGATGTGGCCGAAGTAGTACACGAGGAGGCCGATGCAGCCCAAGGCGAAGGCAAGCGCGACCGTGATGGCAAACCGTGGCACTTGGTCGGTTGGAGTTTCATCGGTTGTGACCGTGAACAGGCCGGCAAGGCTGTAGGCAACGGTGCCCACGAGAGCGCTCAGCACCAGCTGAGTCCGGTTGTCACGCAAGAACGTGCGGAGCAAACGAGGCGAGAACTGGGTCGAGGCGATCTGGAGGGTGACCACGGTCAAGGCGAAGATCAGGCTCGTCACGGGGATCAGCGCCCCGATGATGACCGTCAGAACCTGGCGGGCGTCGTTCGAGTTTCCGTGGAATGACACCGTCCACAAGCGAGTACCGGGGCTGGCTTCGATCTGGGAGAGGATCGAGCCGAGGACGAGGGCGCCGGCCACTGACAGCGTCGGCTTGAACCACAGAGTGTTGCTGGCGTCGGAAATGCGACGGCGTTGGGCTACGAGCACTGAGGTGCGGGCACTCTTGCTCGTCGCGATCGTGCCGACGGAGAAATGGTGACCACCAGCGCGTTTGGAAGGGCGGCGAACTGAATTGGCGGATGCCAAGCCTTTCTCCTCTCGGTCGCGAAGTTAACAATAGGTAAACGCCCAGGCGCTCCCTCGTCGGATTTGATGCAATTAGCGCTTCGGATTTGAAGCACGGGTCGGAAGACCTTGATTTCGGCACCGACGGAGTTCTCTACGTTGCCGAAGCCGGAGTGGGTGGCAGCGGACCCTGCCAAACCGGACCGGAGGGCGAGGCCTGCTTCGGGTTGACCGGCGGAGTGAGCTCGGTCATTCAAGGGGCGGTGACACGAGTGGTCACCGGGCTGCCTTCGTATGCACCCGCTGACGGCACCGGAGCGACCGGCCCCCACGATGTTGCGGAGGCTGCTCGTCAGTTCCTGGTCACAATCGGCTTGAGAGGAGACCCGGAGTTCCGAGCTGGATTTGGCGCAGACGCCGCTTGGTTCGGCCAACTGATTCGAGCCAAAGGCACAACGGTTCAGTCGATTGTTGATCTCGCTGCCTTCGAGGCCGCCAACAATCCTGACAAAGGTGAGGTTGACTCCAACCCCTACGGATTGGTGGTCTCAGGCAGCCGCCCTTTGGTCACCGACGCTGGAGGCAATGACTTGCTGTCGGTGTCTAACGCCGGCAACGTCGGAGTCGTTGCGGTGTTTCCTGCCGCGCGGTCGACTTCCCGTTCCCGCGTTTCCCGATGCAGGCGGTGCCGACAACGGTCACGGTTGGGCCCGACGGTGCGTCGTATGTCGGCCAGCTGACCGGCTTCCCATTCCCGGTGGGTGGCGCGAATGTTTACCGGGTGGCGCATGGTCAAGGGCCGGATCTATGCCTCCGGTTTCACGAACATCATTGACATCGAATTCGCCGATGATGGCACCCTGTATGTGCTGGAGATCGCCACCGACTCGCTCCTGGCGGGAGGACCCGGGGGTCTGTGGACGGTTCCGCCGGGCGGAGGAGCCGGCACCAGGATCCTCACCGATCCGTTGCTCTTCCCCGGTGGGCTCGAGTTTGGTCCGGACGGCGCTCTCTACATCACCAACCTCCCGATCTTCCCCGACGGCCAGGTGCTCAGACTCGACTGGTAAGGACTCTGGTGGTTTCAGCGGCGGTGACGTCGGGTACAAGCCAGTAGGACATCCAACAACCAAGGGAGGTCAGGATGTATCACGAGATCTGGACGTATCGGGATGACGTATACCCCGAGCGTGTAGACGCAAACGGGGATGCCGCCTCGACGGACATGCGCGACGACTTAAACGTGCGTGGCGACATAAGCGGCGATATGGTCGGTTACTCAGTGGAGGCCCTGGACGGATCGATCGGCAAAGTCGACGAAGCCACCCACGAAGCTGGTTCTAGCTACATCGTCGTAGACACCGGCCCTTGGATCTTCGGCAAAAAGGTCTTATTGCCGGCGGGCGTGGTTTCCCGGGTCGACTCGGAAGGTCGGAGCGTTGCGGTGAACCGCACCAAGGATCAGATCAAGAACTCGCCCGAGTTCGACGATTCCACCTATCGGGACTCGACTTATCGTGACGAGCTCGGCTCGTACTACGGCTCGGAAGGCCCTGGCTTCCGCGACTGGTAGATCGCCGACATTGATCGATAGAAAGGCCCGGGCCTTCGGCCCGGGCCTTTTCTTACCGAATCCAGACAGCGAGCTTCTCAGGCTGCATGGTCGTGGTGACGACTCTCCCCACCTCCGACCCCAGGGCATAGACGTCAACTTCACTGCGAAGACGATTCGACAGTTGCTCCATCGTTATCCGGGCGTCATAGGTCGAACGGTTGAATCTCCGATCGACCAAGGCCTGAGCGCGCCTTCGCATTGGAGCAAACAGGGCGGCAGCCAAAAGCGTCGCTCCCGCCACTGCCAACGATCCGGCGGTCGGTACCAGCGAGGAGATGAGGAACACGGTTCCTGCATAGACACCGATCAACAAGCTGGTGACCAACCCGTAGGTGATGGTGCGGGTGATGATCTTGTCGATGTCGAACAGCCGGTAGCGCATCACCGCGATCCCGATGGCGAGGGCTGGGGCACTTAGGCCGGCAACGGCCAGGACGTCGCCGACCATCCCGTCGGGCTCGAAGACTGCGTTCGCTACAAACATCACGATCGTGAGAAACACGGAGAAGACGAACCAAAGGAGCTGCTGACGCTCCAAGCCGCGGCGACTCCGGTACCGGGTCACCGTGGACACGGCGCCGAGGACGAGAAACACTAGAGCCATTGGCAGCAGAGCGGTTTCGGCATCTTCGTATGGCAAGAGCGCCAACGGATTGTCAAGTCGGATACCGATGTCGAACGACTGTTGGAAGGTGGTGGCAGCGATGAATACAAACAAGAAAACCACCACCGCCTTCAACACCCAGTCCCATCTTTTTGTGAGCGGTTGCCCATCAGGGAACAAAACGGGAATGACTACGAAGATGATCAGCAAGGCAACGAGCCAGGTCCATTCGCCAACCCAGGCCGAAAAGATCGCGCCCGGGAGGCCTTGGTCGATCGCGAACCGGGCGTAGTCGACACCTAGAAAGGTCAGGGTCCAGGAGCAGGCGAAGGCAAGGAGAATCCAACCGATTCTCACTCGCGGTTGACGCCACAAGAGGAATGCCCCGATGACCCAATAGGGAAGGGTGCCGAGAAGAATCAATTGGATTGCGCCCGGCGAGTTGGCGCGAGCGATCAGAAGATCGGCTGCGACCAATGACAGTCCGACCGCGAGGACGGTTAATGCCGCGGGTCCTTGGCGGTCTTGTTTCATTGCAACCATTCTGGCCTGAGCCGTTCCGGGGGAGTTACGGATGGCTTAGATGGTGAGAAATCCGACCCAAAGGGTATAACGCTCCAATGCGAAAAGCATTTGACCTGATCAAGCAAACCGTCAAGGAGTGGTCCGAGGACAAGGTGCCTCGGCTCGGAGCGGCTCTGGCCTATTACACGATGTTCTCTTTGGCGCCACTCCTGATCATTGCCATTGCGATCGCCGGCCTTGTATTTGGGGAGGAAGCAGCCCGTGGTCGGATCACCGATGAGCTTCGGACCTTGATCAACGATGACGCGGCCGTCATGGTCGAAGACTTGATCGCGAACGCCCGTCGTCCTGGTGCCGGTCTGGTGGCCACGATCATCGGGGTGGTGACGCTCTTGCTTGGTGCGTCCGGGGTTATCGGTCAGCTCAAAGACTCGATGAACACGATCTGGGAAGTGGGTCCGAAGCCTGGTCGCGGCATCCTCGGCCTGCTCAAGGATCGGTTCTTGTCCCTGGCCATGGTTCTGGGCATTGGGTTTCTCCTCTTGACATCGCTGGTCCTTAGCGCGGGTCTTGACGCGGTTTCGGAGTTCGCGTTCGGCGAGGACGCGGGTTTCCCTCTACAGGCCCTGAACTTCGTGGCTTCGTTCGCGGTGATCACGCTTCTCTTCGCGGTGATCTACAAGGTGTTGCCGGACGTCAAGATCGCCTGGCGCGACGTTTGGATCGGCGCTCTCGTGACCGCTCTTCTATTCAATCTCGGGAAGTTTCTAATCGGCGTGTATCTGAGCCGCTCCACGACCGCCTCGGTCTTCGGCGCCGCCGGCTCGCTGATCTTGATTCTGTTGTGGATCTATTACTCCTCGCAGATTCTGTTCTTTGGCGCCGAGTTCACCCAGGTCTACGCCAATCGTTTTGGCGGCAAGCTCGAGCCCGCTGAGGGCGCCGTCGCCTTGACTCCGGCCCAGCGGACCCAGCAGGGCATTCCGAAGGACGAAACTATTCGACACTGGACCCCGCCACCCGACGCGGCCAGCGGCCGAATGGCATCGTTGCTCGTGTTAGCCGTCGTCGTCTTCGACCTGATCGGAGGCAAGCGCCGCGCGTAGCCGTTTCCGCAAATTTGGCACGTGAGGAACGCGGTTTCCATAAATCGGCACCACAACGACGATTTCCGCACCGCTAGTACCGAATTACGTTTTAGGCGTTCCCCACTGCCGAAGTTGCCCGAGCCAACAGGAACCCAGCCTTAACTGGGGATGGGCTCGATCATGATGCATTCGCCCGGGCATTCCTCAGCCGATTCGAGGGCGTCTTGGATCAGATGATCGGGGATGCGGGCCACACCCCGCGATCCGTCAGGCCCGTGACCGTCGCCGTCCTTGCCGTCATAGACGATGGTCTTGCCGAAGTGCTTCGTTTCTTCCTTAACCACCCAAAGGCCGTCCTCACGGGCGGTGAACACATCGGGGGTGATCTCCTCACAGATTCCATCGCCCGTACAAAGGTCCTGGTCGATCCAAACCTGCAATTTCGAAGCTGTTGCCATGTCGAACTAAGGGTAGACGTTGAGCGACGATATCGGGGCAGGGTTCGCAGCCGCACGGAAGGGCTAGTTTGAGAGGTGATGGGCTACCAGCCGGTCAACAAGGTTCGGTTTGTCACTGCCACGACTCTCTTCGACGGCCACGACGCCTCGATCAACGTCTTCCGCCGCATGTTGCAGGCTTCGGGGGCGGAGGTCATCCATCTCGGCCACAACCGAAGCGGGACCGACATCGTCGCCACCGCGGTGGAAGAAGACGCCCAGGCGATCGCAGTCACTTCCTACCAGGGCGGCCACATGGAGTTCTTCCGCTATCTGCGCGATCTCCTGGTTGCTGCCGACCGTTCGGAGGTGAGAATTTTTGGCGGCGGGGGAGGGACGATCCTCCCGTCCGAAGCCGCCGAGCTGATGAGCTATGGGATCACCCGGATCTACTCGCCCGACGACGGGCGAGCGCTCGGGCTCCAAGGGATGGTCGACGACATGCTCGCCCAGGCTGATTACCCGACCGGCCAGCTCGACGAGCCGGCCGACTGGGCATCCCCGTTCGAGGCGGGCAAGCTGGCGCAACTGATCTCGGCGGCGGAGAACTGGCCGGACAAGTATCAGGACCTCTTCGAGCAGGTGGCCGAGAAGGCCGCCGGCTCCAGCGTTCCGATCATCGGCTTCACCGGCACCGGCGGTTCCGGCAAGTCATCTCTGGTCGACGAGGTCCTGCGCCGGTTCTTGCTCGACTTTCCCGACAAACGCCTCGGTTTGATTTCGGTCGACCCGTCGAAGCGTCGCACCGGGGGAGCGTTGCTTGGGGACCGAATCCGGATGAATTCGATCCCGCATCCGCAGGCGTTTCTGCGGTCGATGGCCACCCGCCAGGCCAACCTCTCGCTCTCCCCGGCGGTGGGCAATGCGCTCAACCTTTTGCGAGTCTCGGGGGTCGATCTCGTGATCCTCGAGACCTCGGGAATCGGACAATCCGACACCGAGATCGTCGACGTCGCCGATCTCGCCACCTATGTGATGACTCCCGAATATGGTGCGGCGTCCCAGCTCGAGAAGATCGACATGCTCGATTTCGCCGACCTCATCGCGATCAACAAGGCTGACAAACAAGGGGCCGAGGACGCCATGCGGGAAGTGCGGAAGCAGTTCCGCCGCAACCGCGTTCGGTTCGAGGGTCCCGACGAAGACCTGCCGGTCTACGACACGATCGCGTCCGACTTCAACGATCCGGGCACCAACCGCTTTTACGTGGCCTTGCTCCGTGCGCTCGCCACCAAAACGGGTGTCGAGTTTGAGTCGTCGCTCGGTTTGCCGATCGATCCGGTCGACAAGCAAGCGGTGGTGCCGCCCGCCCGCGTCCGCTACCTGGCTGAGGTTGCCGAGTCAAACCGCGGGTATGACCAATGGGCGATGGAGCAGGCTGAACTTGGCGAACAGACCTACCGGTTGGCTGCCGGTGCGGACCAAGAAGCCACGTCCGCTGCTCGTGCTGGTATCGACTCGGCCAACTTGGCGATGCTCGAAGGATGGGATCAGCGGATGGCTGCGTACGAGCGCGAGGACTTCGTTTTCATGGTGCGAGGCAAGGAAGTGTCGGTCCCGATCACTTCTGCAACGTTGAGTCACCAGACGATTCCGAAGGTGGCGGTGCCGCATTATCGAGGATGGGGAGATCGCCTGGCGTGGCTTTTGCAGGAGAACCTCCCGGGCAGCTTCCCCTACACCGCTGGCATTTACCCGTTCAAACGAACAGCCGAGGATCCCACGCGGATGTTTGCTGGCGAAGGGCCAGCCGAGCAGACCAACCGGCGATTCCACTATCTGGCGGCGGGCATGCCGGCCAAGCGGCTGTCGACGGCTTTCGACTCGGTGACGCTCTATGGCGAAGACCCTCATGAGCGGCCGGACATCTATGGCAAGGTCGGCAACTCGGGGGTCTCGGTGGCGAGCCTTGACGAGGCCAAGAAGCTCTACTCAGGCTTCGACCTCAGCGATCCGACCACCTCGGTTTCGATGACGATCAACGGCCCCGCCCCCATCATTCTTGGCTTCTTTCTCAATGCCGCCATTGACCAAGCGTGCGAGAAGTACATCAAGAAGAACGGGCTCGAGGCAGAGGCAGAGGACAAGATCGCTGCGCTTTATGAGGGCAAAGCGCGACCGCGCTACGAGGGCGAGCTCCCGCCCGGCAACGACGGACTCGGGCTCATGTTGCTCGGTGTCACCGGCGACCAGGTCCTGCCGCCTGAGGTGTACGAGCAGTTGCAAGCTGAAACCCTGGCGCGGGTGCGGGGAACGGTGCAAGCCGACATCTTGAAAGAGGACCAGGCCCAAAACACCTGCATCTTCTCGACCGAGTTCTCCTTGCGGATGATGGGCGACATCCAGCAGTACTTCGTCGATCACAACGTCGACAACTTTTATTCCGTCTCCATCTCCGGCTATCACATGGCTGAGGCGGGCGCCAACCCGATCACCCAACTCGCCTTCACCCTCGCCAACGGCTTCACCTACGTCGAGTACTACCTCTCGCGGGGGATGCAAATCGACGATTTCGCCCCCAACCTCTCCTTCTTCTTCTCGAACGGGATCGACCCGGAATACGCGGTGATCGGACGAGTGGCGCGACGCATCTGGGCCAAAGCGATCAAGCACAAGTACGGCGGCAATGAACGCAGTCAGATGCTCAAGTATCACATCCAGACCTCAGGCCGATCGCTGCACGCCCAGGAGATCGGCTTCAACGACATCCGCACGACGCTGCAGGCTCTTTACGCCATCTACGACAACACCAACAGCCTTCACACCAACGCCTACGACGAGGCGATCACCACCCCCACCGAGGAGTCGGTCCGGCGAGCGGTGGCGATCCAACTGATCATCAATCGAGAACTCGGCCTAGCGAAGAATGAGAACCCGCTCCAAGGCTCGTTCGTGATCGAGCACCTGACAGGCCTGGTCGAGGAAGCGGTTCTCGCCGAGTTCGAGCGGATCTCGAGTCGGGGAGGAGTTCTCGGAGCGATGGAGCGGCAGTACCAACGAGCCAAGATCCAGGAGGAATCTCTTCACTACGAACGCCTGAAAGAGTCTGGCGAACTGCCCATCGTCGGTGTCAACACTTTCCTCTCCGCCGAGGGCTCGCCCTTTGTCGTCCCAACCGAGTTGATCAGATCAACCGACGACGACAAGGACCGTTTGATCGCGAGTGTCCGCGCATTGCAGGTTCACTACCAGGATCGAGCCGAGCCTGCTCTCAAATCATTGCAGAAGGCCGCAATCGCCGGAAGGAATCTGTTTGCCGAGTTGATGTCGACCACCAAGGTGGCGACGCTCAGCCAGATCAGTGGCGCCCTTTACGAAGTCGGCGGCCAATACCGCCGAAGCATGTAGGCAGCCGGGCTGGCGCCCGGCTGGAGATTGGAAACGCTCGGGCAAGCCGAGCGTTTCAGATGTCAGATATCAGACTCGGATTCGGAATCTGGCATCTAGAACAGAAGGCGGTCTAGCCCTCGAGTGAGGCCGACGCGACCAGGGAGGGCGCGGATGGCCAGCAGCGTTCCGGCGATATAGGGAGCGGCGCTTTCGCCAGCGTCGTAGCGGAGGGTCAGGCGCTCGCTCTCGCCGCCAAAAATGACGTCCGTCGAGATGATGAAGCTGGGCAAGCGGAGCGAATGGACTTGCGTTCCGGCGACCGTTGCGCCCCTGACCCCCTCGGGGCCCAAGACGTCGGCTACAGGAACGCCGATCGCCGGTGGACGTACTCCTTGGAGTCGTTCGGCGAGTTCGCGGGCAGTACCGCTGGGAGCGTCGGGTTTGGTTGCGCTCGCATAATCGACAATTTCCCAGGTTTGGAGGTGCCGGGCGGCTTCTTCGGCGAAGCGGAGATGAAGGGTGGCGGCAAGCGAGAAGTTGCCGGCCGCGATGACTCCGACTCCTCTCGTGTGGGCCAAGGCGTCGATCTCGTCGTAATCCTCTCCCGATAGTCCGCTTGAGCCAACCACGACTCCGACTCCTCGGTCAACCGCAGTCAAAACATTGCTCTTGACCGAGGCGGCGCTGGTGTATTCGACGAGCACGTCCATCGGACCCGCGTCGAGAGCCTCACCCACCGACGAGGGAAACCCGGGGTCTGAGCGCGACACACCGCCAGTGAGCTCGAGGTCGGGGGCCCTCGAGATGGCGTCGGCGAGGGGACGGCCGACCCAGCCCGTGATCCCGGCGATAACGACACGTATCACAGGGCTTCGGAAAGCTTATTGATCAAAAGTCCTACTCCTTGGGCTTCGCCGGGAAGGTAGGCATCGGTAGGCTTTTGGCCAAATGCGCAGCCGAATCGCCGGATTTCTAGGTGTTCCGTTTCTCCGCAGGATTGGCTGGCATCTCCAGCGGGTGACCCGCCAGTTCGAAGGCAAAGTCACTACCAAGATGTTGATCGGGCTCGTCGTAATCATCGGCATGGCCGCAGCCCTCGTGACTTTCACCGAGCAAGACCTGACTCCACGCAACTTTTTCGCATCGTTCTACTGGGCGGTGACGACCGTCATGGGACAAGGCTCGTCCGACTACGTCACCGGACCGTGGGGATGGGTTACATCGTGGCTGCTCAATCTCTTCGGAGTAGCGATAGTCGCGACAGTCACTGGGGCGTTGGTGGGTTTTGTCATTGATCTACTACTCAAGGAGGGTCAGGGTATGGGTGCTGCCGGATTCAACGATCACGTCGTGGTCTGTGGGTGGAACTCCACCGCCCGCGAGCTAATCGATGAGTTGCGAAGCGACGATTACGACGTTCGGGTAGTCGTTATCGACGCTGCAGAACGAAACCCGGCGGGCGACGGCGTCTATTTTGTGCGTGGCGATGGCGCCGCCGAGGAGGATCTGTCGCGGGCAGGTATCACCACCGCTCGGGCCGCGATCATCTGCCCGCGCGATGGGAGCGACGATGCCGACATGCACTCGATCCTCACCGTTTTGGCGATCGAGGCCATGGCCCCGCAGGTGCGGACAGTGGTTGAGGTCAACAACCCCAAGCACGTGCCCCACTTCAAACGGGCCGACGTAGACGAAGTCCTCGTCACCTCGAAGCTTGCCTCGCGTTTGCTTGCTCGCACTGCCCTCTATCCCGGCTTGGGTGACCTCGTCACCGATTTGGTTTCGGGCGGAGAAGGCGCTGAGCTCTACCGGGTGCGTATTCCCGATCGGATGGTGGGGATGTCGGTCGGAGACGTGAGCCGCCATCTCAAAGACGACAACGACGCCACGTTGCTGGCCCTGGCGCGCAACGGCGACCTCACCACGAATCCGGAAACCGCGTTAGTCATCGAGCTGGGCGACGAGGTAGTCGTGATCGCCGAGCACCTCGACAAGCTCGCCTCGCTGTCCAAGGTCGACTGAGCCGCCTCTTAATAGACCAAGCAGCGCTTTTATCACCAAATCGGCCCCTGGGAGGGGCCGATTTGGTCTCGATAACGCTGTCTACCCCGCAGCGACGATGCCGACCAATACAGCGATCGATAGGGAAACCGGTGCCCCAGATTCGTTCAACTTTCGAGCGCGAGATCGCGTTCACGATCGTTCCGAGTGCGAAGTAACCGGCGATGATCCAAGCAGCCGCATTCAGCCAAGTAGGCGGATTCGCGGAGGCGCTTCTTGCTAGGACGAGCCACGCGATTCCGCCCAGGAGAAGCGCAGAGGCGGCGCTGGCGATGCGCAGTTTTGTGGGGAGTACTCCGGCATTTCGTCCGCCCCAGGCCGCTGCTCCCCACGGCACGCCAAGCGCCAACATGATTTGAAACAGCGCCACCACCGCGATCAGGGCGGCGGCGCCGCCAGCGGCGTAGGTCATCCCGGGATCGTAGGCCAACCCACCGCACCGTTTTCGCGACGCAAACAGGGCGTTTTACGCCCTGTTTGCGTGATAAAAACGCTGCTTGGTCAAAAATGGTCGGCGCTAGCCTCGATGCCCCGTGGCGTACGACTTTGCGACAATTGAACCGAAATGGCAGGCCCGTTGGGCCGATGAGCGCGTGTTCAATGTCACAGCCGATCCGGACCGGCCCAAGTTTTTCAACGTGCAGATGTATCCCTATCCCTCGGGCGAGATGCACATGGGCCACCTCCGCAACTACACCTATGTCGACCTGATCACCCGCTACAAGACCATGCGGGGATTCAATGTTCTCTCACCGATGGGTTGGGACTCGTTCGGGTTGCCGGCCGAGAACGCCGCCATTGCCTCTGGCATCCATCCGCGGATCTTCACCGAAGAGAAGATCCAGACCATGAAAGCGCAGCTCAAACGGCTGGGCGGGGTCTACGACTGGGACCGCGAAATCGCCTCTCATACCCCCGAGTTCTATCGGTGGGACCAGTGGCTCTTCCTCAAGCTCTTCGAGCAGGGCCTCGCCTATAAGAAGCTTGCCCCAGTCAACTGGTGTCCTCAAGATCAAACCGTGCTCGCCAACGAGCAAGTCGTCGACGGAGCCTGTGAGCGGTGCGGCACGATCGTCGCGAAACGTGATCTCGAGCAGTGGTTCTTTCGCATAACCGACTACGGCGAGCGGTTGCTGAACGACCTCGCCTTGCTGGACCGGTGGCCGGACCGCGTCCGCGTCATGCAGGAGAACTGGATCGGGCGATCGGAAGGTGCCCAGTTCACGATCAAGGTGGCGGACAACGACCTTTCGTTTGAGGTGTTCACGACCCGACCCGACACGGTGTTCGGAATGACATTCGCCGTCCTCGCCCCCGAGCACCCCTTGGTCGAGGCGTTGATCACCGGCAGCGAAACCGAAACCGAGGCACGGGAGTACATCGCCGCTGCCAGAAGGGCCAGCGAAGTCGAGCGCCTTGCCGAGGGAGCCAAGACCGGCGTCTTCACCGGCGCTTTTGCGATTAACCCCGCCAACAACGGCCAGGTGCCGATCTATATCGCCGATTACGTGCTGCTGTCGTACGGGACCGGAGCGATCATGGCCGTGCCCGGTCAGGACCAACGTGACTGGGATTTCGCCAAGCGATATGGAATCGAAATCATCCGCACGGTCGAGCCCCCGTCTGGTTTCGAAGGTGAGCCTTACCTAGGCGAAGGTCCAGTCATCAACTCTGATTTCCTCGACGGGCTCGACCAAGCGTCCGCCAAGAAACGAATCATCGCCTGGCTGGAGGAACGCGGCCTCGGCTTCGGCAAGGTCCAATACCGGTTGCGTGACTGGCTCATCTCTCGGCAGCGTTACTGGGGCTGTCCAATCCCGATCATCAAATGTCCGACCGACGGTCTGGTGGCGGTCCCGGAAGCCGACTTGCCGGTGGTACATCCTGATGTCGAGAACTACGCCCCCGAGGGGGAATCCCCTCTGGCCTCAGTCCCCGAATTCGTCAATGTCATCTGTCCGGTTTGTGGCGGTCCGGCGGAACGAGAGACTGACACGATGGACACCTTTGTCGACTCCTCCTGGTACTACCTGCGCTATTGCGATTCAGACAACTCTGAGGAGATCTTCGATCCGGCCAAGGTCGCCTATTGGATGCCGATCGATCAGTACGTGGGCGGCATCGAGCACGCAGTCCTCCACCTGCTTTACGCCCGCTTCATCACCAAGGTCCTGCATGACATGGGCTTGGTCGAGGTCGAGGAGCCCTTCGCCGCTCTGTTCACTCAAGGGATGATCGTCAAGGACGGCGCCAAGATGTCCAAGTCGAAAGGCAATGTGGTCGCCCCCGATGACTACTACTCCCGGTACGGCGCCGACGCGATTCGGTTGTTCGAGCTCTTCATTGGACCGCCGACTGACGATGCGATTTGGAACGACAACGGGGTGGAGGGAACCTATCGCTTCCTTGATCGGGTCTGGCGGATCGGTCACGGAGAGGCAGGGATAGTCGTCGACAGCCCACCGTCCGAAGGCGACCAAGCGCTCCGCGCTGCGGCTCATCGCACGGTGAAGAAGGTCACCGAAGATATCGACCGTTTCCGTTTCAACACCGCCGTCGCCGCGCTGATGGGTCTGACCAACAGCATTCTCGATCGACTCCGCTCCGATGAGGGTTTGAGCAGATCGGTCTACGACGAGGCATACGGCCTCTTGTTGAAGATGCTGGGGCCGATGGCTCCTCACGTCACCCACGAGCTTTGGGAACAGACCGGACGCGGCCCGATGCTGGCACTCGAACCCTGGCCGGTTTGGGATCCTTCGCTGGTGGAGCTGGAGGAGGTGACGATG
>Ga0136633_1001986_pt1 | contig 14544 bp, 14 predicted proteins | sample AntDrymeUQ832206_2_FD_105494 | JGI IMG/M metagenome (GOLD analysis project Ga0136633, IMG submission 105494) | Polar desert sand microbial communities from Dry Valleys, Antarctica - metaG UQ83 (22.06) | ecosystem: Environmental > Terrestrial > Soil > Desert | place: Antarctica: Dry Valley... | reverse complement strand
GCCCTGCGTTGTAGCCAGCGCCAGATAAGCGCTGAGGACTGTGTACACCACGAGAAGGATCGTCGCGACTAACGTGACCTTGACGTCGAAGATCTTCCCCGCGATGATGCCGCGATCAGCCTCGATGTCGAAAATGGAAGCGAGTACGCTCCGCACCGATCCGAACAGGCGGGTGGAGAACCACACGAATCCGATCGCGCTCACGAGCTGTACCGTTGCCCTGCTCTCGAGAATCTGCATGAGGAGCCGGACGATGGGCTCGCCGGCGTCGGTGGATTCCGCCGGGAGCATTGCCCCCACCAGCGTGGCGATCTCGCGAGCCCGCAGCTCGGGCGAATGGTCGAGGAAGTAGCCGAGTCCGCCGGCTAGAAGGAGGAAGAAGGGGACGATCGCGAGCAGCAGGTTGAAAGCGATGCCGCCCGCGAGGAAGAAAATGTTGTCTTCGGCGCTGTTGTCCCAGACGCGCCTGGAATAGTCTCGGAGCATCCACACGATGCGAAGAGAAAGCGGGCGCTTCCTCCGCGACACGGCGACCTGCTCCGCGACTACGCCTGGTTGATCGATCCGCTCCTCGCCCGCGTGCTCTGCGCCTTCGTCTCTGCGATGCGCAGCTCGAGGTCCTCGCGTGCCTGGCGCGCGGCTTCCCTGCCGGCGTCAATCGCCTGGGAGACCTGGGACCGCTTCACCTCGACGGCGCCGCGCACTGACTCGACCTGCCGCTCCACGGCCGTCCGCGCCGTCTCCATGGTCTCGCCCAGGGACTCGGCCACGTCATCGACCATGTCGCGCGTGCTCTCCTGCGCGCGTCGGGCGGCCCGCCGCAGCTCGGCACGGGTCTCTGTCCCGGTTCTGGGCGCGAACAGAAGAGCTACTGCAGCCCCGGCCAGCATGCCGAGCATGAACGGGCCCACGCCGCCATCGCGCTGCTCGATGACAACATACGGCTCCTCGTCGTCGAATTCGTAGTGTGACATGAAAAGCTCCTAGCGTCGCTTGGTGGACTTTGCTTTTGCCTTGGGCTTTGGCTGCTTCTTGCTGGGCTGCGGCGAAGCAGTGCCGGCAGTGGCGGCCCCGTTCTTCGCGCCTCGCGCGTGGTCCGCGCCATTCCTGCCCGCGAGCATCGCGCCGAGCTCGGCTCTTACTTCCTCCGGTGCGAGGCCGACGATCTTCGCCGTGCGAAGATGATCGCCGCCAGTGGACGCGAACGTTCGCAGAACGAGCTGTCGCCTTGCATCCGCGACGGTGGCGCCGGCCGGAAGCGAGACCATCGAGCTGGATTCCGGCGAGACCCTGAGATGCCGCGGCATGATGTCCGCAGCCGAAACGACGTCGCCGCGCGCCATGATTACGGCCCGCTCGACCGCGTTCTTCAGCTCGCGTACGTTTCCGGGCCAGCTGTACGACACGATCCAGTCCCAGGCCTCGTCGGCGAAGCCCTTGATCTTCTTGCCGTTCTGCTGCGCGAAGCGCGCGAGAAATTCGTTCGCGAGCAGCTTGATGTCGCCGACGCGCTCGCGGAGCGGCGGCAGGAACAGCTCTACGACGGCGAGCCGGTAGTACAGGTCCTCGCGCAGCTCTCCCTCGTCCAGCGCTTTCTGCAGATCCCTGTTGGTCGCCGCAAGAATGCGGATGTCCACAGCGATCTCCTTCTTGCCTCCCAGGCGGCGGATCGTACGAGTCTCGAGTGCCCGGAGAATCTTGACCTGAATGTCGGTCGGCATCTCGGCGACTTCGTCGAGGAAGAGCGTGCCGCCGTCCGCCATCTCGAACGCGCCCGCCTTCTCGTTCGTGGAGCCCGTGAACGCGCCCTTCTCGTGGCCGAACAGTTCGTTTTCGAGGATGTCCTTGGGAAGGGCCGCGCAGTTGAGAGCGAGAAACGGCCCCTTCTCCCGCTCGCTCTTGGTATGCAGGGCGCGCGCGACGAGCTCCTTGCCGGTGCCTGATTCGCCGAGGATGAGGACGTTCGCCGTGGACGGCGCCACCGCGTGTATGATCTGATACACGGCGCGCATTTCCTCGGACTTTCCCGTGAGCTCGCCGTAGTGTGTGAGTCCCTGAAGCTGCGACGTCAGCTCGCGATTCTGCTCCTGCATCGAGTACTTCTCGAGGGCCTTGGGGATAAGGGCTTTCAGCCGGTTGAGCTTCTCGGCGTTGAGCGGCTTCTCGATGTAGTCGTAAGCGCCGTCGCGCATGGCTTGCACGGCAGAGTCGACGGACGCCTGCCCGGTAATGATGATGCACTCGGTGGGGATGCCGTGCACCCGGAGCTGCTTCATCAGAGCGAGGCCGTCCAGCTTCGGCATCATGAGATCGGCCAGCACTACGCCGAACCCGTCACCCTGGAGCTTCTGGAACGCCTGCTGACCATCGGCGGCGACGGCAACGTCGTAGCCTTCGTCGGCCAGAATGGCGCTCAGTCCCTCGGTGATCGATCGCTCGTCGTCGGCGATCAGAATTCGCGGCTTCTTGGTAGCCAATTTACTCGCTGCTCGGGGAGGTTCGCGGGACGCTTAATATAACGCCGTGAGGGCTGTTCCTCAGGCTGAACGAGGCCGCGCCGCCGCGTTCAGCGCGAAGGCCGCGCGGAATGACCGAACCGGTGAAAGTGACTTCGACCGCATCCCCGGCAGGTGACAGCTTGCATGAGAGCCTGTCTTCGTCCAGGGAGTCGATCGCGAGGTCGAGGAACGAGCGCAATATCTCCTGGAGCGCGGTCAACGCTTCGAGCTGCTCCGACGCCCGCAGCGCGAACGGACCCGCGGGATCAGGCGCGTCGGCGCCAGCGGTGCGGCTCCGCACAACCTCGAGGTTTACCGCCACTCCGTTCGCGGCGTTGTTGACCTCGTGCGCGAGCTTGCGACTCACGTCGCGAAGCAGCGCCGCGCAGCTACTGGCCCCCGACGCGCTAGTCACTGAGATCAGCGTCGTCGGGGGCGGCCTCGATCACGGGCATTCCGGCGTGCGGAGCCGGGCGGCGCCGCTCCGCCGTCGTAATGTGCTTCTGCACGATCGACGCGGTCCCCGCCACGCCAAGCTGCCGGAAGAGAAACTCGAATTTTTCGTCGTAGGCCCGGGCCAGCTCCTGCTTGGTCTCTGCGGGGAGGTCCCAGAATCTCCGCTTGAACGGGCCGAGCCCCTTCTTGCGCGTCTTGTAGAAGAATTGCTCGTCCGAGTCGGACTCCTTACGCTCGTCCTTCGCACTCGTGGTCAGCCAGCCGTAGATCTCCTGGCGCAGCTCGGCGGGAATACGGTCGTACAGCATGTTCTGGAAGTTCGTCGCGAGATGAATCTCCGCGGTCTCGGTCTTCGGGAAGTTGTTGAACGCCGCGTCGGTCAGCGTGGATGCGCCGTGCTGCACCGCGCCCGAAAGGCCGTATTCTTCCCGCGCGACCTTCGACAGACGGGCCAGCGTGTCCAGATCGATCTTCACGTCCGCAATCGACCCGTCCGCGAGAACGATTCCCCCGTGCGTGGTTCCGGACTGCACGCTGATCTTGGACAGCCCCTCTTCTCCCTGCGCGCGCTCGTTCAGCACGCGGTTGAAGCCGTTCATGAACGCGCGCAGCTCCGGCTCAGTGCTGTTCTCCGTGCCCACCTCGCCGATCTCACCGCCAACCGATATCGTGATTCCGTCGGGCTCCATCTCGCGCACGTAGCGCGTCAGCTCGACGGCCTGCTCGTAGTTGACCCTCTGCTGCGCGTCGAGATCGGGCTTGGAAAGATCGACGAGCGTCGAGGTATCCACGTCGATGTTGTAGAACCCCGCGTCCACTGCCTCGGCGATGAGCTGCTTTACGGCCGCCACCTCCGTGACGGGGTCGACGGCGAACTTCTTCGAGTTCACCTGAAAGTGATCGCCCTGGATGAACACCGGGCCGCGGAACCCCTCGCGCAGAGCGGCCGCAAGGATGACGGCGACGTATTCCGCCGGCCGCTGCTCCGTATACGCGATCTCCGAGCGCGCGATCTCGCAGATGAACGCCCCTGCGTCCAGCTTGATTGCGGTGCGGAAGATCGCGCGCGCGGTGTCGTACACCATGCCGCGCACGTTCATCGCCGGCACGGTGAAGCCGGACACCTCGCCGCGGCCGCGCGCGAGGTACAGGTCGTGGATCGACGAGCAGCGCACGCCCACCTGCTGTCCGATCTCCCAGATCAGCCAGCGGGCATCTTCCTTCGCCTCGCCTTCGCCAAACACGGCGGCGCGCGCGAGCTGGTCGAAGCGCTCGGATGCGATCGCACTCTCGTCGCGTATGACGACGGCGCCGTCCACGATCTCTATCGCGCCGCCGAGTATTGCAGATTGAGTCACGCTATCAGTCATGAAATCCAGGGAAAAAGCTATTCTAAAGTTGCCACCGCTCGTCCGGCCTCGGGAGCGTTTCCCACTCCTTCACGGCCGCCTCGGAGCCCGGACGCCCCAACATTGCGTAAGCAAACTGCTTGCCCAACTCCACTCCCGGCTGGTCGAACGCGTCCACACCGTAGAGCTGGCCCGCGTACGCGGTAGCCAGCTCCAGCAGCATCATGACGGCTCCGAGGTGCCACGCGTCCACGCGGTCGAGCGATATCGTGAGGTTCGGCCTGCCGCGCTTGGCCAGAGCGCCCGCGGTCGCCCGCATCTCCACGTCGATCAGCTCGGCGAGCGAGTGCCCTGCCAGATATCCGACCCCGGTCACGTCCGGGAATTCCCCCGGCATCTCCAGGTCCACATCCCGCTCCCTCACGCCGACGAACGTCACTGCCTTGTCCTGCGGCCCTTCCATGAACAGCTGCACCTGACTGTGCTGGTCAGTCGCGCCGAGCGCGGCGAGCGGGGTCTGCCCCACAAACTCCCCGTCACGACGCACTTTTCCGAGGCTCTCGGCCCAGAGCTGCACGAACCAGCCCGCGAGATCCCGGAGCTGATCCGAGTACGGCATGAACACATTTATCGATCTGCCGTGTCCGGTGTCGCTCAGCCATTGAAGAACCGCGTAAACGCCAGCCGGGTTCCGGCGGAGATCCGCTCCCTCGCACCGGCGAGCCATGTCCGCCGCGCCCGCGAGGAGCGAGCGCACGTCGATGCCAGCGAGCGCAGCGGGTAGCATGCCGACCGGGGTCATGACGCTGAACCGCCCGCCGATGTTCGCCGGGATGTCGAGCGCGCGAACGCCGAGATTCCGAGCCAGCGGACGCAAAGCGCCATGGGTGGGATCGGTCACAAACACGAAATGGTCGGCTGGCGCCAGCCCGGCCGCGGCGTACCTCGCATGCACGATGAGAAACTGCGACATGGTCTCGGCGGTGCCCCCCGACTTCGAGATCACGATCCACAGCGCGCGCGCGAGGTCGAGCCTCTCGAACAGCGCGGCGATCGTGACGGGGTCGACGTTGTCCAGCACGTGCAATCGTGGGTGCCCGCCGCGCTGGTCCCGGTCGAGCGCGTTCCATCCCGACTTGAGCAGCGCGGTCCGGAGCGCGATCGTCCCCAGCGCGGACCCCCCGATGCCGAGCACCACGACGTCATCGTGCTTGTCCTTCGCGGACTCAGCGAACGAAAGCGATTGCTCCAGCAGCTTTTCGTCGGTCGCTACGTCCACGAACCCCACGACGCCGGTCGCGATCAGCTCCCGAAAGCGGGCGTGCGCCGCCTCGAACGCCCCTGCGGATGCCGACCACTCACTTTCCGATACTCCGCCGGCCACCGCGGTGTCCATCATGTTGGTGAAATCGATCGATACGGTCATTAGTTCACTCTAACAGTGAGCCCGTCGAACGCCGGGGAGATGCCGCGCGGCAGCTCAGCCTCGAGATCCGCGTGGAGGTTATCGTGGGTCAGATGCGTCAGATACGTCCGCTCAGCGCCAATTGCGCGGGCGGCGCGCACGGCCTCGGGAAGGCTCAGGTGCGTCGGATGCTCCGTCCTGAACAGCGCGTTGAGGACGAGAACCTTCACTCCGCGAAATGCCTCCAGCGCCGCCTCCGTTACGATCTGCGCGTCCGTGATGTAACCAAGATCGCCAACCCGGTAGCCAAACACGGTAACCGGACCATGGGGAAGCGCGACGGAGGTCACCTCAACATCGCCAATCGTCACCGTTTCGTCCGGCGCAAGCGCGCGGGCGATCCCTTCCGGTTTGGACGTTCCTGGCAGGGCGACCACGCTGGGATCGAATATGTAGGCGAACCTGCGCGAAAGCCGTTCAAGGGTATCGGCTGGACCGTAAATCGTTATCGGTTGGTCACGTCGCATGGTGATGGCGCGAATGTCATCCAGCCCGTGCGTGTGATCCGCGTGGTCGTGGGTGAACAGCACGGCATCCACCCGGTCGATGCCCGCCGCAATGAGCTGCATGCGGAGCTCTGGCGGGGTGTCGACGAGCAGTCTCGTGCCGCCATCGGTCTCGATCACCGCTCCCACTCTCGTTCGCTTGTCGCGCGGATCGCTCGAGCGGCAGACCGCGCACTGGCATCCGACCTGTGGAACGCCGAAACTCGTGCCTGTTCCCAGGAAGGTGAGCTTCACACCCGCTCCACCTTGAGAAGGTTGGTCGTGCCGGGCACGTCGAACGGAACGCCCGCGGTGACGACCAGGCGATCGCCCGCCGACGCGAGCCGGCGCCGGAGGACCACTTCGCGGGCCAGCCGCATCATCTCGTCGTAGCTGTCGCAGTGCGGCACGAGCTCGGGAATCACTCCCCACACGAGGGCTAGCTGGCGGTACGTGCGCGGCTGGTCCGTCAACACCAGAATCGGAACTCCCGGGCGATAGGACGCGACCAGCCTGGCAGAGAAACCGCTCTTGGTGAAGACGACTACGAGCGGCGTGGCCAGCAGCTCCACCGCGACGACTGTCGCCGCTGCGATGGCGACCTCGGTGGGAACGGCTCCCTCGAACGCGAGCGGACCGTCCTTGGCCCTCCCCCGATGCGGATGCTTCTCGGTCTCCGTGATGATCCTGCGCATCGCCTCGGCAGCGAGCCGGGGGTACGAGCCGGCGGCGGTTTCCGCGGAGAGCATCACCGCGTCCGTTCCGTCGAGAATCGCGTTCGCGACATCGCTGGCTTCGGCGCGCGTCGGCCGCGGATGCTCGATCATCGACTCCAGCATCTGCGTCGCCGTGATCACCGGCCGGCCGATCCGGTTGGCAAGCGCGATGATCCGTTTCTGCGCCATCGGCACTTCTTCGTATGGCAGCTCGACCCCGAGATCGCCACGAGCGACCATCACGGCATCGGCGGTCCGTATGATGCTCTCGATGTTGGAAAGAGCCACGTCCTTCTCAATCTTGGCAACGATCAGAATGTGGCCGGGCATTCTCACGCGCAGCGATTCGATGTCTTCCGCGCGCCTGACGAAGCTGAGCGCCAGGTAGTCCAGGTCGTGCGCGATCGCGAAATCGATATCCATCGCGTCCTTGGCCGTTATCGACGGCGCGGACACGTGGATGCCGGGAAGATTGAGTCCCTTGTGGCTTCGCAGCTCGCCCCCGTGAATCACCCGCGCCCGCACACGGATGCCCGATACCTCCAGAACGACGAGCTCGATCAGGCCGTCGTCGACGAGTATCCGGTCGCCGACGTGCACGTCCGTCGCGAGGTGCTCGTAGGTGACAGGAAACTCGTCCGGAGCTTCTTCGCCCTCGTGGACGAGAACGATGTCGTCTCCCTGATTCAGCACTACGGACTGGCGCAAGTCGCCTATCCTTATGCGCGGACCCTGCAGGTCGCCGAGGATCGCGATCGGCGCGTCGAGCGCGGCTGCCGCTTCACGGACCGTCCTGATCGTTAATTCGTGCTCGGCGGTCGTACCGTGCGAAAAATTGATTCGCGCGACGTTCATCCCGGCCTGAATCAGTCCCCGTACCCCGTCAGGCGTGGACGTCGCAGGCCCGAGCGTGCAGACGATTTTCGTTCGGAGGATGTGTTTCGTCGTCACGAAGCGTGAACGAGCTGGCTCATCTTTTTGGCGAGGCCGGCGGTCAGTTGATCCCACGATTTCTGAAAGCTCGCGAGACCCTCGACGAGAAGCTTGTCAGTGACTTGCTCCATCGAGATCCCGTGGGCTTCGAGCTCCGCGAGACAGAGCTGGGCCTGGTCGAGCCCCTCAGTGATCGACTGTCGCACTTTCCCGTGATCGCGGAATGCGTCGAGCGTGGCGGGAGGGAGTGTGTTAACTGTGTTCGGGCCGATCAGCTCCTCCACGTAAACCGTGTCGCTGTATTCCGGATTCTTGGTGCCGGTGCTTGCCCATAGCGGGCGCTGCAGCCGCGCGCCTTTGGCGGCGAGGCGCTCCCACCGCTCGCCGGAGAACTTTGCCTCGAACAGGCGGTACGCGAGCTTCGCGTTCGCGATGGCCGCCTTCCCCTTGAGCCGCAGGATCCGCTCCCGCTCTGCCTCGGGCTTCGAAGCAGCCAGCGAGTCGAGGCGCTTGTCGACCTCGGTGTCGACGCGGCTGATGAAGAAGCTCGCAACGGACGCGACGTCGTCGATCGGATTCCCGCTGCGCAGGCGATCTTCGAGGCCCGCGATGTACGCGTCTATCACGCGCGCGTGCGCGTTGATCGCGAAGAGGAGCGTGATATTGACGTTGATCCCCTGGCTGATGAGCTGCCGCACGGCGGTTGCGCCTTCAGCGGTGCCGGGCACTTTCACCATCAGATTCGGGCGGTCCACCGCGTGCCACAGGCGCTGCGCCTCGCGCACGGTCGCGTCGGCGTCGTTCGCGGACGCGGGGGAGACTTCGATCGAGACGTACCCGTCGCCGCCGCTCGTCCGCGTGTACACATCGGCGAAGATGTCGCACGCCGCGCGGACGTCGTCAGTCTCGACGAGCTCGAACAGCTCGGGAGGCGTCAGCTCGCGCGCGGCCGCGCTCAGCTGCTCGTCATAATCGCTGCCCTCGGCCAGCGCCTTCTCGAAGATCGTCGGGTTCGTGGTCTCGCCCGTAACGAAGTCGTCCTCTATCATGCGGCGCAGGCGACCGCTGGCGAGGAGGTCGCGATCTATGAAATCGAGCCAGATGGACACGCCGGCGTCGTGTAGCTGCTGCAGGCGGTTGTTGGACATGGGATTGCCTCAAACGTCGTGTGCGGGGATAGTAAAACCTAACTTCTGGCGCGGATCGGGGGTTCCCTGGCTCCAGAGATTCGGAGGAAAATCCAGGCTATTAGCTGTGCGCCATTAGCGATTAGCGGTCAGTGTACGGACATTTGGACGGATCTCGAGTCCTTTCCCAAAGCCAATCATCTCATGCGGACATTCCTGTTCATCTGTGTTCTGCTGACAAGCGACGTCAGCGCCATGCCGGCGCAGGATCGCCCCCGCGCCCGCGATATAGGCCTGCGCGTAGGGATATTTCAGCCCGGCTCGCACAACGCCATCACCGACGTGCCAGGCGTTCTCGTTGGAAGCCTCACACTCCGCGACGGGGACAGCATCGCAACAGGGCTGACGGCCATCCTCCCGCACGCGGGAAACCTGTACCGTGACCGTGTGCCCGCGGCCGTGCACGTGCTGAACGGATACGGCAAGATGCTTGGAATCGCCCAGGTCCTTGAGCTGGGCGAGCTGGAAACGCCGATCCTACTCACGTGCACGTTGTGCGTATGGCGCGCTGCCGACGCGCTCGTCGCGCACCTTCTCGCGCATCCGGGAATGGAGGCTGTCAGGTCGATCAATCCTGTGGTCGCCGAGACAAACGATGGGCGCTTGAACGATATCCGTTCGCGGCCGGTCCTGCCCGAGCATGTCGGCTCGGTGTTGGCAAGCGCGCGTGGCGGCGCAGTCGAGGAGGGCAGCGTCGGCGCGGGGACCGGTACAATCGCATTCGGCTGGAAAGGCGGTATCGGCACCAGTTCACGCCGCATTCCGAGAGGCCTCGGAATCGGCGAGCACACCGTCGGCGTGCTGGTGCAATCAAACTTCGGCGGGATACTCACGATGAACGGCGCGCCGGTCGGCCGCGAGCTCGGGAGGTATTCGTTCGCCGACAGGCTCGAAACGGGGTCCGGGGACGCCGACGGCCGCGGCTCGATCATTATCGTCATCGCGACCGACGCCCCGCTCGACGCATTCGCGCTCGAGACCCTCGCGCGCCGGGCGACGATGGGGCTTGCGCGCACGGGATCGTTTTCGTCATTCGGCTCGGGCGATTTCATCATTGCCTTCTCGACAGCCGAATCGGTGCGGCGCCGCAACGTGGTCGTGGCGGACGGGCAAGAGCCTGCACCGGTCGCGACCACTACGCAGCTTCGCCAGGACCGGCTCTCGCCGCTGTACGAAGCCGTCGTCGAGGCCACTGAAGAAGCGATCTACAATTCCCTTCTGCGGGCTACATCGATCCGTTACCGCGGCGCGATCGTCGAGCCGATACCGCTGGACCGCACGCTGGAAGTCCTCCGCAAATACAACGCTCTGACCCCATGAAGACGCACACGACGTATCACACCTTCAACACGAAGAAGCGGCAGGAGATCATCGACATCACCGACCTCGTCGAGGAGTGCCGCGCGGAAGCCGGCGTCACCGATGGAATGGTGCTCGTCTCCGCCATGCACATTTCAGCATCGGTGTTCGTCAACGACCATGAGTCGGGGCTCTGGCAGGACATCCTCAAATGGCTCGATGAGCGAATCGCCCCGTGGAATCCCGACAGCTACAAGCACAACTCAGGAACGGGTGAAGACAACGCGGCCGCCCATCTCCGGTCATTGACGATCGGCCACGAGGTGATCGTCCCGGTGACGAACGGCGCGCTCGACTTCGGCCCCTGGCAGCGCGTCTTCTACGGCGAGTGGGATGGACAGAGGCCGAAGCGAGTCGTGATCAAGGCGATGGGGCTCGGTGCCTAGCTACCACAGGCTAGCGACTGAAAGTGATTCTCCAGACCCGGCCGCTCACGTCGTCGGAGACGAATAACGCCCCGCCCGGCGCCTGAGCCACGCCGCTCGGACGGTGCCGCGCGGTCGTGGGTTGCACATCCTGCGGAACGAACCCCGAAGCGAAAACTTCCCACGCGCCGTTGCTCGCGTTGCCGGCGAACGGGACGAACACAACGTTGTAGCCGCCCTGCGGGAGGGGTGCCCGGTTCCATGATCCGTGAAACGCTATGAACGCGCCACCGCGGTATTTCGCGGGAAACATCGACCCCGTATAGAACGTCAGCGCGTTCGGCGCCCAGTGAGCCGGCATCGCCGAGACACTGCCCTTCTTCGTAGAGCAAAGCCCCGCTGTGCTGCCGTCGCCGCCGTACTCCGGAGCAAGCACGCGCATACCGCGCTGGCCGTCCCAGTAGCAGTATGGCCAGCCGAAATCGTCCCCGCTCGTGACGCGTAGCAACTCTTCCGCGGGCAGCTCGGCGTTCTGCTGCTCGGTGAACAGCGCCGGCCAGTTGCCCGACAGATTGTCCCGGCCGTGACTGGCCGCGTACAATGCGCCGTCGCCCGGGTTGATGGCGAGTCCGGTCGCATTGCGAATGCCGGTCGCGAACCGCGCGGCAGGCGTGAACCCCTGACCGAGCCTGTTCGCGTCGAACCGCCAGATCCCGGCTCGCGTCTCGAGCTCCGTGCACGGATTTACGCCGGGTGAGGCCTCTTGGCGATCACGGACCTGACAGGCGTTGGTCTGCGACCCGATGTTGACGTACAGCGAACCGTCCGTGGCGATCGCGAAGTTTCTGGCACGGTGCCCTGGCGTGTACGGCATCCCCATGACCACGGTGTCGGGGGATCCTGCGGCGGTCAGCGCCCCCGCTGGCATGCGGTATCGGACGATCGCCGTCCCGACATCCGCGTACAGAAAACCCCCATGCAGCGCGATACCGGTGTTGCCCGCGGTGCCGAACCGCTGCTTCAAGTCTGCCACGCCGTCGCCATTCGTGTCGCGGAGGCTTACGACCCCTGGCGGAATTCCAGCCATCGCGGAGTTGGGTCGCGCCTGCTGCAACGCAACGAACACATCCCCATTAGCCGCGACCACGAGATGGCGGGCTGAACCGATCGAATCGGCGAAGATCGTCGCGCAAAATCCGGGTGGAAGCGTAAGCCCGGCGTTGCCGCACGCTGGAGCCGCCGTGCCCGCTACGACGGGCGCCGGCTGCATCGCACCCCCCGATTGATCCGCAGCCGGGTTTTGCGCGGCACAGCCGGCGGACGCAAGAATCGCCACGATGACCGGCACCCGGAATTCACTTCCCATGCGACGCATGATGTATGATCCTCGATCTTGTTTTAGTTTCAGGATGAAACGCGCGACATAACCACGCTTATCCATTCGCGATACCCCAGCCCTGACTGCAAGGCGGACGCCATGAAACGCCTGTGTCGAAAGATCGCGGTGATTATCCCGGCATTTGCAGCGGCCGTGCTCGCTGCCGCGTGCACCTCGACGCAGCACCAGCTCGCGCAGGCGACGGACCGAGGTGTGCTGCTCCTGCGACTCGGCCCCGACACGCTGTTCGTCGAGCGGTTCGAGCGGACTCCGCGACGCATCTACGTGGAGTCGGTATTGCGTGCGCCGTCCGTCGCGTTCCGCACGATCGACGCCGGGCTGAACCCTGACGGGACGCTGTCGTCGATCGCCGTCGCGATCTTCGACCCGACCAACCCGCGCTCCGGAATCGTGCGGGACAGCGCCACCGTGAGCTTTACGGCCGACTCCACCGTGTATACCCTGGGCATCGGAGCTGCGAAGCAATTTCTGCGGTTCCCCGGCCGTGGCGATCTCATAATCTCCCTCCCAGGCAGCTTCTGGTTTCCAAATTACCTCCTGCTGGCCGAGCGCGCACCGCGTGTCCCGGGTGATTCCGTTCTTGGCACGATGACCAGCCGGCTGGGTGCGGATCGCCTGGTGATGAAGCGCGTAGCGCCGGACACCGTGACTATCTGGACCCAGTTCGCGGGAACGATGCGAGTAATCCTCGGCCCCGAAGGAAGGACCATGGCACTCGACGGCACCGGCTCCTCGCTCGGCTACATCGGGACACGGATCGATTGGATCGACATCGACTCCGTGTCCCGCGCTTTCGCCGAGCGGGAGCGCGCGGCCGGCGTAGTAGGAAGCCTGTCCGCGCGCGACACCGCGCGCGCCGAGCTCGCTGGCGCGCGCCTAACGGTTGATTACGGACGTCCGACCAAGCGTGGCCGGACGATCTTCGGGAACGTCGTGCCCTGGAATCAGCTGTGGCGCACGGGCGCCAACCTCGCCACCCATTTCACGACCACCCACGACGTGAAATTCGGCGAAGCCCTTGTTCCAGCTGGCACGTACACGCTGCACACGATTCCGGCGCCCGGAAGCTGGACTCTGCTGGTGAGCCGCCAGACCGGGCAATGGGGAACCAGCGCCGTCAACCCGGCGATGGTCATCGCTCGAGTCCCCATGCGCGTGCGCGAATCGAGCGAGGTTGTGGAGGTCTTCACCATAACCCTTGTACCCGACGGAGCCGGCGGGATCATCAGGCTTGGTTGGGACACGACCCTCGCCGAAGCGAGCTTCACGATTCCGTAAAAAAGGCGGCGCTTGGCGCTGTTTCGTTCCCCCGTTGACGGTCGCGCGTTAGAACGACAGTCCGACCCCGAGCCGGCCGGTTATGGCCGCGACCTGGGCGTCCGGATACTTGTCCTTACTCACGAACAGCCGCTTGGCTCCCAGCCCCGTCGCGATCGCCAGGCGCTCGCTCTTCCCCAGCAGCCAGTTGTAGCCCCCGATGAATCCGATGGCCAGCCCTTTCCCTTCCGACGGCTCGCCAACGACGTCCCGGTCCCGGCCCTGATCGAGATAGCCGAGGCTCGCGCCGACCGAGAACCCTCTGGGATTTATCTCACCCGGGTAGTATCGGAACGTGAAATCGACTGACTTGTGGTCGATATCGTCGTCGGTGAAATACGTAGCGCTCACGGCAGCCGTCGTTCCCGTGCCGACGTTGATCTCAACGTCACCATTGAAACCGCCGAAGATGATCGCGAATGGATTGATGGTCGCGATTCCTGTGACGAGTCTGGCGCCCGCGGGCTGCTCGAAGCTCAACACCACCGGCCGCGGCGGATCCTGCGCTCTGAGAGCGGGCGCCGCGAGGACGCCGGCCAATACGAAAGCAAGCGACAGACGAATCGACATTTTCATTGAAGGATTTCCAGGCGAGGGTAAACGGTTCGGCACGACAGTCCAGTACACTGGGACGAGCCAGTTGCTCCGGCGTCAAGCTAGAACTCCCGCTTGCGCATCTCCTTGAAGAACCGCTCGTTGTCCTGCCGCTCCTTGAGCGTGGCCTGATCGGTGGGCTCGTCCTTGAGATTGGCGTCGTACTTCTTGCCGAACCCTTTCCGGCCGGACGAATTCGCCGCCTTGGCGGCGTTTTTTCGCGCGAGCGCTTCAATCGCTTTCTTATCCATACTGCAATACCATATGTCGAAGGCGAATGGTCAAGGCTTGGAGGTCACACCAGGGTCTATTTCTGGCGCACCTGGACCGACGCGTCCCCCATCGCCAACGCCCGAATGAGCACTCCCTCCGGCGTGACATACACGCCTCGCACCGCTACAGAGTCTACGGTCGCGGAGAG
>Ga0136633_1001985_pt1 | contig 14561 bp, 13 predicted proteins | sample AntDrymeUQ832206_2_FD_105494 | JGI IMG/M metagenome (GOLD analysis project Ga0136633, IMG submission 105494) | Polar desert sand microbial communities from Dry Valleys, Antarctica - metaG UQ83 (22.06) | ecosystem: Environmental > Terrestrial > Soil > Desert | place: Antarctica: Dry Valley... | reverse complement strand
GCGCATAAGCGCGCAAGGCGGCGCGGCGGGCGTGGGCGATGAGGGGGTCCGCGGTCATGCGCGAAGGTTAGAAGAGCGCAGGATAAAAGAAAACCGGCGATGGCGCGGGGCCATCGCCGGTTTCTTTCACTTGGCGTTTCGAGCCTAGAACTCGAAGCGGACGCCGACGCGAATCTGGTAGAGCGACTGGCGCCCGACCAGCGCCTCGTTCGGCGACTGGATGTTCGAGTAGCGATATTGCGCGCAAGCGTCGGTCGTGCCGCTCCGCGCGACCTGGCCAAGATTAGCCGGCTGACCGGCCGCTGCCGACGCGGCAGGAGCAACTCCTGTAGCGCGAGCTTCTGTAAGGCACTGAATGTTCGCGATCGTAGCGGTGTAGGGGAACCCCACCTGGCGCAGTGAGCCCCAATCACTGTCGATCATGTTGAGCACGTTCTCGATATCCGCGAAGATTTGGAAGCGTGCGCGCGGAAACAGGCGATTGATACCCGGCGCCGGCAATTCCTGCGACAGATGAAGATCGACGCGGAAGACATCCGGCGAGCTGTTGCTGTTTTTGGGAACGATCCGGCCGCGATAACGGTCCAAGCCGAAATTGGCGACGACATTGTTGAATGCCGCTTCCGATGCCGCGGTGTCGAAGGAGACGCGCGGATCGCCACCCGCGGTAGGCACGTAGAGCAGATTGCGCCCAGCGTTGCCGGTGGTGCCGGTGACCGCCAGGCGACCGCCCGACGGATCGAAGGTGACCGCGCTGTACGGCCGGCCCGAACGATATTCCGCGAAGAGCGAGAAGCGCGTCCGGTAATCGCCGAAGAAGGCATGGTTATAATCGAAGCGCAGTTTGAACTGGTCGCTAATCTCATAGATCGACCGGCCATAAGCGGGGAAGTTAGGGTCCAGGAAGGCGTTGTTGCTGTAGAGCGAGTTCGCTGTCGCCGAGGTGATCGCGTTCACGTCGGTGACGTCTGAGCGCGTGTAGCTGGCGTTGATCGACAAGCCGAAGTCCCATCTCTTGGCAAGCCGGATGACACCAATATACGAACGGCCCCGCGATGAATTGGTCATCAGCAAGTCTTGGTTGGTGTTGCTAAAGACGCCGCCCCTTGGGCCATAGCGCGGGCGGCCGTCGGGCAGCGTGCCGATCACCACAGAGCGCAGATCGGTCCACTGATAGGCGTCGATGACATTGCCGTAGAGGACATCGACACCGAAGAGCCAGCCGTCGCCAAGCGGACCGAGATCGGCTTCATAATTGGCCGAAAGCGTGGCGCGCAGTTGCGATGCGATGTCGAGATCCGGGTCAATCGCGTTGACCGGCGCCACCTGCAGCGAAGCGGTATTGGTGGCCAAAAACCCGGTGATGGCGGGATCGTAGGTGCGTCCGTTCTGGTTGAGCAACGCCGCATTGCAGAAGGCCAGTGCCTGGGCTGGCGTGAAGCCCGCCGGTGTGGTGTTACAGCCCGCCGCGCTCGTGTTGCGCTGAATGGTGATCGAGTTGGTACGCTGCCCGGTATTCGAATAACTGTTCGAGAGGAACACGTCGGGGGTACCACCCGCGAAGACGCCGACGCCGCCACGGATGATCAGACGCTGCATCGGCTGCCAGTTGAAGCCAAAGCGCGGCGAAATGACGCTGCGCCCCGCGAAGGTTTCCGTATTCGGGAAGCCGTTGCGGGCGAGGAAGTTAGCGTTGAGCGGCGGCGGATCGGAATTGTCGAACAGGTCGAAGCGGACGCCGGCGGTAATCTGGAAACTGTCGGTGACGTCCCAATCGTCTTGAATGCCGAAGGTGAAGGCCTGGGTCGAGAAACTCGCCCCCGCATCGTTCGGATCGAGCGATGGGACGGCGTTGGCGAGGACCAGCTGGCTGGCGCGCCGCGCCTGGAAGTCTGCGAGCGAGTCGAAATAAAGGTTCCCAAGCGAGTTCTGCAAAAACAGGTTGAAAACCGAAATGTCGGTGTAACCGAAGATCGCCTTCAGCGTGTGGTCGCCGACCGTGTACCGGCCGGAGAAATCGACCGAGAAATTCTCGGTGTTGAGATCGTTCGACTGGCGGCTGATATCCGGGCCGAAGAAGATGCGTGAGCCGGTGCAGGAGGTCAGGCTCGCGCCGCCCGCGACTGGATCGAGGCAGACGCCGAACTGCGCGTTCTCGCGACCCCCGAATGGGGTCTGATCGCGATTATAGTCGCGATAGGAGACGCGCAATTCAGTGGAAAGCCGATCGGACCAGGTCGAGTTCAGCTGGAAGACGCCGACATTGACCTCTTCCGCGAGCTCATAGCCGTTCGACTGCAGACCCAGCGCGAACGGCGCGGTGGTAAAGGTGTTCTGCTGGAATTGCTGGGTGCCGACGTTGCGGATGTAGGTGAGCGACGCGCGATGGTCGTCATTCACATTCCAGTCGAGCTTGACGATATATTTTTCGTCCTGCTCGACCGCGTTCTGGATCAAGCCGCCGGTGTCGATGGCATAGGTCGCCTGAGCAATCTGGCTCACCTGGTCGATCTGCGCCTGGGTAATCCCGGGCACCTGGTTGGCGAAGCCCGGGCCGACGCCGTCGTCGAACGGATCGCTCTCATTGGTCCGCTCGTAGGCGAACATGAAGAAGAGCCGGTCGCGGAAGATCGGACCGGCGATCAGGCCACCATATTGCTCGGAGCGGAAATCGAGCGCGATCGGCCCGTTGCGGTTGGCGTCGCCCGTCAGGTTCTCGTCCGTGTAGGTGTAGAAGGCCGAGCCGTGGAAATCGTTGGTGCCCGAACGCAGCACGACGTTGATCGCGCCGCCCTGGAAATCGCCTTCCGAGACATCGAACGGCGCGACGCGCACCGCGAACTGCTCGATCGCATCGAACGGCACCGGGCCGCGCGAGGTCGGCAGGCCGCCATTGTTGAGGCCGAAATCGTCCGAGAATTGAACGCCGTCGACCGAGAAGCGGTTGAGGCGGCCATTCTGGCCGGCGACCTCGATGGTGCGGCTGTTGGCGAGATCGATCGTCGCGAAGGGATCGCGGCGGGCGAGATCGCGGATGTCGCGATTGATCGAGGCGACGCCTTCGATGTCCTCGCGGTTCAAGCCGGTGATCGGGCCGTTCGAGGTCTGGCGGGCGCCGCGCACGCCGGTGACGATGATCGCGGTCTCCTCGCCGCCCAGCTCGACCGGGATGCGGAAAGGCTGGCCGGCCTGCAGAGAGATGTCGGTGATCTGGGCCTGCTGGAAGCCCGGCGCTGTGACTGCGACCGTATAGGGCCCGCCGACGCGAAGGCCGGCGAGGCTGAAGCCACCGTCCGCGCCGGTGGTCGCGGTCGAGCGCGAGCCCGAGGGGACGTGGGTGACGACCACCGATGCATTGGCGACCGGAGAGCCGCCCGAGGTGACCTCACCGCGGATGCTCGACGTGGTCTCCTGGGCATAAGCCGAAGCCGGCGCAACGATCGCTGCCGCCGCGCAAAGCAGTCTGAATTTGTTCATGATGTGAGTCCCCCCGGACCGGAAGTGGCGAGTCGGTCCGCTATGGGCCCAAGCCTTAGCATCGTGATTTTGACGGTTCAAAGACTCTTGCCGCGCTATCCACAGATTCGCGAAAACTGTTGCCGCAGAGTCGCTTGCCTGGAGCGAGTCCACTTGCGTGTGGAATCGCCCCAGATCCCTTGTTGCCGCGATTTCCGGGCCGCCGAGTGCGCGCGCACGGCTCGAAATCGCTCTAGCGGAAAGGCGGTTCGTCAAAAGCCCGCAATTTGCGCGAATGGAGCGCGGCGCCCTCGCGCTGCAGGATGCGCAGCGTCTCGATGCCGATTCGCAGATGCTGGCTGATCGCGCGTTCGTAAAAGGCATTGGCCTGGCCGGGCAGCTTGATCTCGCCGTGCAAAGGTTTGTCCGAGACGCACAGAAGCGTGCCGTAGGGGACGCGGAAGCGATAGCCCTGCGCCGCGACGGTCGCCGATTCCATATCGATCGCCACCGCGCGCGACTGGTTGAAGCGCAGCGCCGAGAGGGTGAAGCGCAGCTCCCAGTTGCGGTCGTCGGTGGTGACGACGGTGCCGGTGCGCAGGCGCTGCTTGAGCTCCTGCGGATCCTCCCCAGTCACCTCGATCGCGGCGTCGAACAGGGCCTGCTGGATTTCCGCGATGGCCGGGATCGGCACTTCGGTCGGCAGCACATCGTCCATGACATGATCGTCCCGCAGATAAGCGTGGGCGAGGACATAGTCGCCGATCGACTGGCTGGGGCGAAGGCCGCCGCAATGGCCGATCATCAGCCACACTTCGGGACGCAGCACCGCGAGATGGTCGCAGATCGTCTTGGCGTTGGAAGGGCCGACGCCGATATTGACGAGGCTGATCCCCTCGCCGCGCGGCGCGATGAGATGATAGGCCGGCATCTGGACTTTGCGCCACGGCCCTTCGGCGACCTTGGCGACGGCGTCGGGCGTGCCCTTGGTAATGAAGATGCCGCCCGGCGCTGAGAGCGCTTCATAAGGGCTGTCATCGCGCTCGAGCTCCTCGACCGCCCAGCGGACGAACTCATCGACGTAACGGACATAATTGGTGAAGAGCAGGTAACGCTGGCTGTGCTCGGCGGGCGTGCCGGTATAGTGGCGGAGGCGGGCGAGGCTGAAATCGACGCGCGGCCCGTCGAACAAGGAGAGCGGTCGAGCCTCGCCCGGCGCGCGGACGAAGGCGCCGTCCGCGACCTCGTCGCCGATATGGGCGAGCTCCGTGGTCGGGAACCAGAGCGCGAGATCCGCCGCCTGCGCGCCGTCCAGCCTCAGATCGTCGGTGGCGTCGAGAACATAGGGATAAGGGATTTCGCTCGCCGAGCGGCCGACCGAGACCTCGACGCTATAATCCTCGAGCAGATAACCAAGTTGCTCCGTCAGATATTTGCGGAACAAATAAGGCCGCGCGATGCTGATCGCATAAGCGCCAGGCTGAGTGAGACGCCCGAACGCGCGCGTCGGGGCGGCGCGCGGCGCTCCGGGCCGGTGCTCGATGCGCAGCTCGGGATAAGCGAAGGCTCCCTTTTCCCGCACTTTCGGTTCGGGCCGCTCGCCGCTCTTCAGATAGCGGGCGAGCGCGCCGCGCAGATTGGCGACCGACTCGTCGTAGATCGCGCAAAGGCGGTCGATGAGGTCGGGAATGTCTTCGGGGCGGGTGTCCAAATCGGGCCTCTGTTTTTGTTGCCTCCTCCCTTCGCGCGCTTTTGTTTCAAGTCAAATCCCGGCGTGCCGCAAAAATATCGGCCGAGGCGGCGAAAAGAGCGACATGTTCAGGGTTAATGCGGGACTAACCATGCGGGAGGGCTGGATTTGCGCCAATTCCGCTACCGCACCAGCGTCCTGACCGGACCGTGGCGGGAAAGCTTCGGGGACGCCGTCGATGATGCCGCGCGCGCCGGCCAGATTCTCTTCGATCAGGAAAAGACCCAGGATTTCCGCTGGGTGGTGCCCGGCAAGATCGAAGAGCGGGGCGAACCGGATATGAGGAACTGCAATCGCGCCTGAGCCGCGGCGTTGCGGCTTGCCGACAATGCGGTAGACCAAGGGCATGGTATCCCAAGCCGCCGACCCGCCATCGCCCGCCGCCGCGCGATCCAGCCTCGCCGGGCAGCTCTATGTGCAAGTCCTCGTCGCGATCGCGCTCGGCGCGGCGGTCGGCCACTTCTGGCCCGATCTCGGCGAGGCGCTGAAGCCGCTCGGCGACGGCTTCATCAAGCTGGTCAAGATGATCATCGCGCCGGTCATCTTCCTCACCGTCGTCACCGGCATCGGCGCGATGGCCGAAATGAAGACCGTGGGCCGGGTGGCGGGGAAGGCCTTCGCTTATTTCCTCTTCTTTTCCACGCTGGCGCTGGTCGTCGGGCTGATCGTCGCCAACGTCGTGCGCCCCGGCGCTGGGATGAACGTCGATCCGACGACATTGAACAGCGACGCCATCGCCACTTACTCCGAGCGCGCGCACGAAAGCAGCATCACTGGTTTCCTGCTCGACATCATCCCGACGACGATGGTCTCGGCGCTGACCGAAGGCTCGATTCTGCAGACCCTGTTCGTCGCGATCCTGTTCGGCATCGCTTTGTCGCTGGTGGGAAAGCGGGCGGCGCCGGTGCTCGAATTTCTCGAGCGGCTCGCGGTGGTCGTTTTCCGGCTCGTCAGCATTCTGATGCGCGCGGCGCCGATCGGCGCGTTCGGGGCAATCGCCTTCACCATCGGCGCCTACGGGATCGGCACATTGGCCAATCTCGGCGCTCTCGTGGCCACTTTCTATCTGACCTCCTTGATCTTCGTGCTCGTCGTCCTGGGCGGCGTCGCCGCTTTGTGCGGCTTTTCGATCCTGAAGCTGATTCGCTATCTCAAGGCGGAGCTGCTCCTCGTCCTGGGCACCTCCTCGTCGGAGGCGGCGCTGCCCGCCTTGATCGAGAAGATGGAGCGCGCCGGCTGCGCCAAGCCGGTGGTCGGCCTCGTCGTCCCGACCGGCTATTCGTTCAATCTGGACGGCACCAATATCTACATGACGCTGGCGGCTTTGTTCATCGCCCAGGCCTGCGGCATTGAATTGTCGCTGTGGGATCAAGTGGCCCTGCTGCTGGTGGCGATGGTGAGCTCGAAGGGCGCGGCGGGCGTCACCGGGGCGGGCTTCATCACTCTGGCCGCAACCCTGTCGATCGTGCCGACCGTGCCGATCGCGGGCATGGCCCTGATCCTCGGCATCGACCGCTTCATGAGCGAATGCCGCAGCCTGACCAATTTCATCGGCAATGCGGTGGCGACGATCGTTGTCGCGAAATGGGAAGGGGCGCTCGACGAAGAGGCGCTGCACCGCGCGCTGGCCCGCCGCCCGCGCGAAACGCCGGCGGTAGCACCGACGCCGGGCGAGCATCCGGAGGATTGAGGGTTGGCGTCGCCGACTCAGAGCCAAGCCTGTCACCAACAAAAAAAGGCTGCCCCGCAGCCTTTTGTGGTTGGTGACCCCTACGGGAATCGAACCCGTGTTTCAGCCGTGAAAGGGCCGCGTCCTAACCGCTAGACGAAGGGGCCGTGAAGCGAGCCGCGCCTTAGGATGCGGGTCCGCGAGGGTCAAGCATCGGCCCAGGCGGCATCGTCGAGATGAAGCTCGGCCGAGACCTGGCCTTGCCATTCGTTGCGCTTGATCTTGCCGGCGAGCCAGAGCTTGCGGTGCGGTGGCGCGGCGAGAAGGGCCTCGCCGAGCGGGCTATCGGCCATGCGGAAGGCGATGCCCTTGACGCGGCGACCATCGTCGCCGGCGACGACGATCCGCAAATGGCCGTTGCCGACGACGTCCGCCCTAACGATCGAGAACGGCCCGGCGGCGACGCGCGGGGCCGGCCAGCCCGCGCCATAGGGGCCGGCGCCATCGAGCGCCGCGCACAAGTCCGGCGTCACCCCACCCGGCGCGACGACGGCGTCGAGGAGCAGGGCGCGGTCGTCGCGGCCGCGCGCCACGTCGGCGGCGAGGCGTTCGTCGAGGAAGTTGGAGAGTTCGTCGATGCGGTCGGCGGCAACGGTCAGCCCGGCCGCCATGGCATGGCCGCCACCGGCGACGAGCAGGCCCGCATCCTTCGCCGCCAGCACCGCCGCGCCAAGATCGACGCCGGAGATGGAGCGGCCGGAGCCCTTGCCGAGTCCGTCCTCGCCCAAAGCGATGACGATAGCGGGCCTGTGCAATTTCTCCTTGAGCCGCCCGGCGACGATGCCGATCACGCCGGGATGCCAGCCCGGTCCCGCGACAATCGCGACGGCGCGATTGCCTTGGGTGACGCTCAACGCCTCGGCCGCTTCGGTCACAGCCGTCTCGATCGCGCGGCGCTCTTCGTTGAGGCGGTCGAGCTCGGCGGCGATCGCCTCCGCCTCCGCCGGATCGTCGGTGGTGAGCAGGCGGACGCCCAGGTCCGATTTGCCGACTCGGCCCCCGGCATTGATGCGCGGTCCCAGCGCGAAGCCGAGATCGCGGCACTCCGGCGCGTGCGACAGGCGGGCGACGTCGGCCAAAGCGGCGAGGCCGGAATTGCGGCGGCCGGCCATCACCTTCAGCCCCTGGGTCACGAAGGCGCGGTTTAGGCCCTTGAGCTGGGCGACGTCGGCGACGGTGCCCAAGGCGACAAGATCGAGCAATTCAATAAGCTTCGGTTCGGCGCGGCCGGCGAAGAAGCCGCGGCTCCGCAGCGTCCGGAGCAACGCCGCGCCGAGCAGGAAGGCGACGCCGACCGCGGCGAGATGACCGTGCGCCGCCGCCTCGTCCGCTTCGTCGAGCCGGTTCGGATTGACGATCGCGAAGCCGTCCGGGAGCGAAGTCGCGCATTTGTGGTGATCGACGACGATCACATCGACGCCCGCCGCCTTGGCCATGGCCAGCGCCTCGAAGGCCTGCGCGCCGCAATCGACGGTGACGATCAGCCGCGCGCCGCCCTCGGCGATCCGCACCAGTGCTTCGCCGGAAGGGCCATAGCCCTCCATCAGGCGGTCGGGGATATAGGCTTGCGGATCGAGGCCGAGCTCGCGGAGCAGGCGGACGAGCAACGCGGCTGAGGTCGCGCCGTCCACGTCATAATCGCCGAAGATGGTGACGCTCTCGCCTGCGTCGACCGCGTCGGCGATGCGCGCGGCGGCTTTCTCCATATCCTGGAAGATCGCCGGATCGGGCATGAAGCCGCGCAAAGTGGGGCTGCGGTGGCGCTCCAGCTCGGTGCGATCGACACCGCGCGCGAGCAGGAGCTGGTCGGTCAGGTCGTCGGGCGCGAAGTCCGGGTCTCCGGCTTGTCCCCGCCAGCGCCACGGCTGGCCGAGGATGGAGCGTGCGACGCCGCAAGCATGATCGAGGGACATCAGCATCAAGACACGCCTAGAGCATCACCGTGCCCGCGTGAATCCCGATCAAGGCCTTCCGACCGGTAACCATATGGCTTGGCGCTCCATTCACCCCACGAGAACATAAGCGAAGAGTCGAAATGGGTCTTGGAGGCTTCTCATGCGCGCTCGTGCTTACGTGATCGGTGCTGCGGCTTTGCTCGCGGGCGGCGCGGCGCAGGCGCAAACGGCCGAATCCCAGACGGTCGATTATGAATTGCGCGAAGGCGATCGCGTGGTCGCGATGCAGACGCTGACACTGGAGGTCGGGCGCACCGCTTCGGTCTCGGTCGGCGGCGCTTATTCGGTGCGGCTGCGCCTTGATCGCGCGGCGGGCGGGACCGGCCCCTCCGCTTTCGTCGTGCGCTCCAGCCTGTCGCGGGCGGCAATGCCGGCGTCGCGCGCGTGGCCACGCCCGACATGACGGTGACGCGGGGCCTGCCGGCGCGCGCCCAGCTCGCCAGCAATCTGTCGGTGGGCGTCACCGTCCGTTAGCCTTCCCCGGGCGGGCGGCGATGCTCGCCCTTCACCCAGCGCACAGTGCCGGTGCTGGCGCGCATCACGACGCTTTCCGTCGTCACCACGTCGCGCCGGCGCTTGACGCCCTCCAGCAGCGAGCCGTCGGTGACGCCGGTCGCGGCGAAGATGACATCGCCCTTGGCGAGATCCTCAAGATGATAGATTCGGTCGAGATCGGTAACGCCCCACTGGGCCGCGCGCGCGCGCTCGTCATTGTTGCGGAAGAGCAATTTGCCCTGGAACTGACCGCCGACGCAGCGCAAGGCGGCGGCCGCGAGCACGCCCTCCGGCGCGCCGCCCGAGCCCATATAGACGTCGATCGTGGTGTCCGGATCGGTGACCGCGATCACCCCCGCCACGTCGCCGTCGGGGATCAGCACGATGCCGCAGCCGAGCCCGCGCAGTTCGGCGATCAATGCCGCGTGGCGGGGCCGATCGAGCACGCAGGCGATGATCTCGTCCGGGGCGACGCCCTTGGCGGCGGCGATGGCGCGGATATTGTCGGACGGGCTTTTCTTCAGGTCGATCACGCCGGCCGGGTAGCCGGGGCCGACCGCGAGCTTGTCCATGTAGACGTCGGGGGCGTTGAGCAGGCAGCCCTGCTCGGCAATGGCCAGGACGGCGAGCGCATTGGGCCCAGCCTTGGCGGTAATCGTCGTGCCCTCGAGCGGATCGAGCGCGATGTCGATCTGCGGGTAGTCTTTCTTGGGTGCGCCGGAGTCGGGCTTTCCGAGCCCGACTCTCTCGCCGATATAGAGCATCGGCGCCTCGTCGCGCTCGCCCTCGCCTATGACGACGGTGCCGTCCATCTCGAGCGTGTTGAGCGCCGCGCGCATCGCCTCGACCGCCGCCTGGTCCGCCGCTTTCTCGTCCCCGCGACCGATCAGCTTGGAGGCGGCGACTGCCGCCGCCTCGGTGACGCGCACCATTTCCAGCACCAGCAGCCGATCGAGAACCTGGCTTGCGCTCACCATCTGATCTGTCATCCTCACATCCGAAACGGGGGTTTCACGGGCGGATAGGCGAGCCCCATGGCAAAGTCGAGAATCGGGGGCGCGCTGTTCGTCGCAACCCTCCTCGCCCCCGCGCAAGGGCGCGCCCAGAGCATTTCGCAGGTCGATCCGCAGGCGCTGATCGAAGCGCAGCGCACCGCACTGACCGAGGGCGCCCGGATCGGCTGCCGGCGCAGCGCCGATCCGGAGGAGATCGTCGTGTGCGGTGCGCGCGAGAATAGGCGCTATCGAGTCGTCGAGGTCATTGAGGAGGGCGCGGTGCGGCCAGGCTGGCGCGCCGGCGGCGAGCAACTGGACGCGATGAGCAATGACCGCTGTTTCCGTCTTTGCCTGCAACCCGTGGGGGTCAGCATCATCGACACACGATCCGGCAATAGCGTGGCCGGTTTTGCCGCGCGCACGATCGAGCGGTTGCGGGAGGACGATTAGGCGCGCGGGCCGCCTTCCCACCGGATCGCCTCCGGGGCGGCTTCGCCGCGCGGGCTCCCTGATCCAATCGACATTAAGAGTTGATCGCCGCGCGATTGAGGCGCTGTCTCTCTCTGATGCGTTGTCCGGCTTGATGTCGATTATCGGGACTATTCAGAGGGAAGTGATCCCCGTGGGGACAGCAGAGGATAACAGGTCCGGCCGAAGGTGGCATCGCTCGAAGCTGCTCCTCGCGGCGACGATCGAAGCGGCGGGCATGAAGAGTCCCGTGCGGATCAGGGACCTGTCCGAAGGTGGCGCCCTGCTTGAGGGCCCCGCCTTTCCGCTCGTGGGCACTGTTTTTACCCTCACGCGCCTGGCGGTGCAGATCGAAGCAAAGGTGGTTTGGCACAAGCCTCCAAAATGTGGGGTAGAGTTCCAGGGCCAGATATCGATTCCCGAGTGGATTTCCGGAAAGCCCGGGCCCGCGAATTTCGGGCAGGCGCGCGTCGATGCGGTCCAGGCAGCCGTTCGCGCCGGAACTCTCATGCCCTCGGTCGCCAGCGCCGACGACGCACCGGTTGACCTCGATGGCCTGGAGGAGCGGATCGGGACGGAGCTGACCCGTATACGGGGCCTTTTGGAGGCGATCAGCTCTGAGCTCAGCAATGATCACGATGTCGTGCAGCGGCACAGCGCCGTGCTTCAGAACTTCGATTTGGCCAGCCAGATCCTGGGGCATCTGGGAGCCGTTTTATCGGCTGACGACCGCCTGACCGTGATAAAGGCAATCGGGATGGCAGAGCTGCGCGCCAGATTGCTTCATAAAAGCGCGCTTTGAGAGAGCAGCTCAGCGCCGCCTGCGAGAGGACGATTGGGTCCGGGCGCGCCAGCTTCACGGCGTTCCAATCTTCGCTGTCACGGCGCGCGAGACTAAGCTAGCATCGTTCAGAACCAAGCAGGGGGACATGATGAAGAATATTGCAACTGCGGCGGCGTTGCTGGTGTTGGCGGGCTGCAACCCGGCCGCTGCTCCGGCCGGCGGCAATCAGAGCGCCAACGGCGCGACGGCAACGTCCAATGGCAGTGGCGGGCAGACTACGGGCAATGCCGTCAGCGCCGCGCCGGCGCTCGATCGCGCTTATCTGGTCGGGCGCTGGACGGACAATGGCGATTGCAGCAACGCCACCGAGTTCGCCGAAAGTGGCCAGTTCCAGACCAGCGGCGGCGCGGGCGGATCATGGAGCCTCGCGGGAGATCGACTGACCCTGGCGGGCGGGCAGACGATCGTGATGCAGGTGGTCGTCATCGATCAGAACACGATTAATATCGTCAACCCGGACAGCTCCGTCGGGCGCTCGACGCGCTGCTGAGCACCCGCGTCCCCGCTCAGGCCGATAGCCGCCGTTCCCTCTCGGGCGCTTGCTCGCCATAGGGCGCGACGCCTCCGCCGCCGCTTTTGATGAGGACCAGCGCCTCGTCGGCGCAGGCGATGAGGTCATCGAGCGCACGGCCATTTTCCGGGAAGAGCGAATAGCCGACGCTCGCTCCGATCGTGATCTGGTGGCCCTCGATGGAAAAGGGTTGGGCGATCGACCGGGCGATGCGCCGCGCGAGCAGATCGGCCTCGCCGCGATGGCGCGCGCCGGTCTGCAGGATCACGAACTCGTCCCCGCCGAGGCGCGCTGCAATGTCTCCCTTTCTCAGCAGGCCGCTGAGCCGCTCCGAGACCGCGCGGAGCAGGGCATCGCCGGCGGGATGACCATAAAGATCATTGACCGGTTTGAACCGGTCGAGATCCAGGCAATGGACCGCAAGCAGGTCGTCCGGCCCGGCATTCCGCACGGACAGCTCAAAGCATTCCCGGAGCGACAGGCGGTTGGGCAACCCGGTCAAATCGTCCTGCCGCGCGAGCTGGGCATAATTTCGCCGCAGGCTGATGCTGCTCGACGCAGTCCGATAGCGCGAGATCATGCTCTGGATGCCCCCGGCCAGAAACACCGCCAGCAAGGCTCCGGCCGCCGTCGAGATCAAGTTGCCGCTGGACAACGCCATCAGGATGGTCGGCACGATTGCGAGGAGCGCCGAGGAGACGGCAATCCGGGGCCGGAGCGAAACGCCCGCGGCGACGCCGGCGCCGTAGCCGAAGAGCAGGCCCACGATCAGGACATGTGTCTCCGCGCTTTCCACCTGGAACGCCCGCGCGCCGAACAGCCCGAGAGCGATCGCGAAAAACAGATAGGCCGAAGCGAAGCGCCGTTCGAGGCGGTGCGCCCCGGCCGCGTCCAATTCCGCGCTCGCGGCCAGCTTGCGGCCGCCGACCAGAACGGCAATCCGCGCCAGCGCCGCAATCGTGCCGAGCGCGAGAAGAAAGAGCAGGATTTGGTCGCGCGTTTCCGCGATCACCACGGCGCCGACGGCAAGGGAGGCGGTCGTCATGATCATGGTCGGCAGCAATGTCGTATAGAGGCTTCGGACCAGGTCGAGGTACGTGCCCTCGGGTAGGGCCGGGCTCACATTTCGCATGCGCTCCTCCGTTCCTGCCACCATCCTCCAAATTCGTTAAGATACTGCCGCACAAGGAGTTTCGCGAATCCGCACGCGCCGGGAGGGTCGTCAAGGACGGGCAGAGCGGCGAAGGGTTCCAAAACCATGGGTCCCTCGCCGAAGTCGCCGCGCCGGGCTTCACCCCGGTTCGCGTCCGGGGCAGGCTTCGCCCCGCGGGCAAGGCGAAATTCACGAAGTTCACGACTTTCACACGGAATCGCGGGGGGTGCCGTCATCTTCGACAGCCCCGCCGCCGCCGAGTGCTCCCTCGGCGCGGACCCAGCCGGGCGGAATCCAGTTGCCATCCTCCGTTCTCGTCCAGCCGGCGCCCTCGCGGCTGCGCGCCTTGCGCCGGTCCAGAACGTCGAGCTTGCGCAGCAGCTCCTCGTTCAGCTCGCTTTCGGTCGAACGCAGCGTGGCGTTGATCTCCGCTGTGACCTCCTGCTTCAGCCGCTTGCGCTCGACGGCGAGCAGGCGCTTGCGGGTGAAGCCGGGATTGGGTCCATATTTCTTCGGCTTCGCGCCCTGCAGAAGAAGGCGGAGCAGGCCATCCGAATAGCGCTTGCGGACATGGACCTGGCCGCCACAGGCGAAGAGCTGATCGACGCCCTCCACCGCCCGCTCCCAGGCGGCCAGCTCAATCGACCCGGCCGCCATCCGCGCGGCGAGGGCGCAATCGCGCGCGAATGCGGCATCCTTGTTCTGAAAATTATAGACGGTGCGGGTGGAGACGCCGGTGCGCTTCGCGGCGTCGGTGAGGCAGCCATATTTGGCGAGATGCTTCAGGAAAACGGCGCGGCGGGCGGGCGTGAAGCCGTCGCGGCGGGGGCGGGCCGAGCCGGCGTCAGGGGCGGCGGCGTAATCGGGCTGCTCCCAGGGAATAAGGAGATTGGCGGAAAGGTCCGGCTCCTCCGGCCCGCCATCGTTTCGATCGTCCCAAATGCCCATGACCCGCGCTCCTCCCTGTTTCGCGAGTCGGGGGAACTATGCTTTTTCGGGGTGTGTAGGAAAGTTCTTTCTTTGTTCACGGCGCCCATGCGGCTGGGGGCAGTCACGGGCGCTTTGAATGCTCGCTACGTCCGCAATCGACCCATTGCGGACGTTGCCGCTGATGCCCGCTAGACGCCGTTTCAGACATTGACGCGAGGTGTCGGTGTAGAGGCTGACATCGACAAATGCGACAAGTCATCCTCAGATCAGACGTT
>Ga0136633_1001984_pt1 | contig 14566 bp, 14 predicted proteins | sample AntDrymeUQ832206_2_FD_105494 | JGI IMG/M metagenome (GOLD analysis project Ga0136633, IMG submission 105494) | Polar desert sand microbial communities from Dry Valleys, Antarctica - metaG UQ83 (22.06) | ecosystem: Environmental > Terrestrial > Soil > Desert | place: Antarctica: Dry Valley... | reverse complement strand
GCCCGCCGTCCTACATCGTGATGGATACGTCGATCAACCTGGCGAATATGGGCGGTGCCAACTGGTCGCCTCGCAACTTCGACGGGCGGTTCGAGGGCGCGATCCCCATGCGTCGCGGGTAGTACAAGTAGCGCATCCTCCCTGCAATCAATCTCGGAATGGAGCTCGGCGAAGAGCGCGTGATCGGTGAAGCACGGAACTTCGGCATTACCACGCCGATCCCGCCGTTCCCTTCAATCCATATCGGCGCTGCGGAAGTCTTTCCGCTCGAAATAATCTCCGCCTACTCGACTTTCGCGTATCTCGGCATCCGTGCGACGCCGCACGCGATCGTGCGCGTCGAGAATGCGCGAGGCGAGATACTCTGGCAGCCGACGCCCACGCACTCGCAGGTGATGACCGCGGAAGAAGCGTGGCTGATGGTCGACATGATGAAGGACGTCGTGCGGCGGGGAACGGGGGCGGGCATATGGGGCTCGGGGTTCCGGCACCCCGCCGGCGGAAAGACGGGTACGACTAACGACGGCAACGACGTTTGGTTCGTCGGCTATACCGCCGACCTCGTGGCTGGCGTGTGGATGGGCTATGACAGGCCGCGGAAGATCAAGGCGAACGCGCAGGGCGGAACTCTCGCCGCGCCAGCGTGGACGGCGTTCATGCAGGAAGTCTATCGTCGCAAGCCCGCGCCGCCCGACTGGCCGCGGCCGGCAGGGATTGTCGTGCGCGAAGTCGATCTCCGCTCAGGCCTGCTCGTCTCGCCGTACTGCGGTGGGGGGCCGGTCGTCACCGAGTTCTTCATCTCCGGCACCGAGCCGACTCGCGAGTGCATGCCCGCCGTTTATACGCCGTATTACGACACGACCGGAGGCGTTCCTTTCGACCCGGCGCCACGTCCGCTGCCCGTTCCACCATCGGATCCAGGGTCGCGCGTGCAGCCGGGAGCGTCGCCTGTGCCGCGGCCCGGCCAGACCCGCGACACGCTGCCAGGCGCCCGGCGACCGGGCGCTCCGGAGATTCGCCCCACGATCCCGTGATCCGGTACCGAGCGCGCTGGCTGATCCCGGTCAGCGGCGCGCCCGTCGAAGACGGTGTGCTCGCCGTAGCGGGCCCGCGCATAGAGTACGCCGGCCCGGCCGCCGATGCGCCCGAAGGCGAGGAGATCGATTTCGGAGACGCCTTTCTCCTGCCGGGTCTCGTCAACACGCACACGCATCTCGAGCTGACAGCCATGCGCGGCTTGCTCGAAGAGCTGGAGTTTCCCGACTGGATCGACAGGCTGCGCGCGAGCCGCAACGACATTCTCGACGACAGTATGCTGCTCGACTCCGCCAGGCATGGAATTGCGGAAGGGCTGCTCGCAGGAATCACCACTTTCGCTGACACATGCTCGAGCGGCGTGGCCCTCCCGGCAATGGTCGAGTTGGGCGTGCGTGGAATCATGTACCAGGAAGTATTTGGGCCCGCGCCCGATAGGCGGCTGCCGGCGATGGACGATCTTCGCGCGCGGCTGGCCGCGTGCACGGCCGTGGCGGGGGGCGGATCGCTCGTGAGGGTCGGAGTCTCGCCGCACGCGCCGTACACTGTCTCGGACGAGCTGTACGCCGACGTCGCCGCGTTCGCGCGGGAGCGCGGGCTGCCCGTGGCGGTGCACATCGCCGAAGGCGCGGATGAGCGCGATCTCGTGTGTCACGGATCGGGCCGGCACGCCGCGCGACTCGCCGCGCGGGGTATCGCTACTCCGGCGCGCGCGCGATCGCCGATCGCCCTGCTCGACTCGCACGGTGTGCTCGGAGCCGACACGCTGTTGATACACTGCGTGCACGTTGACGACGAGGACATCGCAATCATGGCCGCGAGGGGCTGCGCGGTCGCGCACTGTCCGGTGTCGAACGCGAAGCTCGGGCACGGTGTCGCGCCGCTGACCGACATTCTCGATGCTGGTATCCCGACCGGGCTCGGCTCGGACTCGGTGGCCAGCAACAACCGCATGCACATTCTGGAGGAAGCGCGGTCCGCGGTCCTGCAGCAACGGGCCCGGTTGCGGTCGTCGAGTGCGGTGCCGGCGTCGCAGGCGTTGGAGCTCGCGACCATTGGGGGCGCTCGGGCGCTTCGGCTGGGCGACCGCGTAGGGACGCTCGAGCGTGGAAAGGACGCGGACTTCGCCGTATTCGACCTGGGCGCCGCCGCGGTTCCTGTCGGCGACCCGACTGCCGCGGCTATATTCTCGCTGGGCGGCGCGGCGGCGCGGTTCGTCGCCGTCGCAGGCACGCCGCTCGTACGCGACGGAACGCTGGTTCGCGGCGATGATGGACTGACCGATCGCGTCTCGACCGTCGGGCGCGCTCTTCGCGCGTGGCACGACGCCGCGACGACTCTCTGACCGAAGCACGGGACACACCGATGACTTCCGCACCCGACCACAAGATCTGGCGCGACGGCAAGATGGTCGCGTGGCAGGACGCCACGCTTCACGTGCTCAGCCATGTTGTCCACTACGGGTCGAGCGTCTTCGAAGGGATTCGCTGCTACGAGACCCCGGACGGCCCGGCGATCTTCCGGCTTCGCGACCACATGGAGCGGTTCGTGGATTCGTGCCACATCTACCGGATGCCCATGCGGCACTCGGTCGACGAACTCATTGAAGCGTGTGTCGCCACGGTGGCGGAGAACTCCCTGCCGCACTGTTATCTGCGGCCTGTCGCGATGCGGACGGGAATGCAGATGGGCGTTTTTCCGCTCGATTTGCCGGTGGAGACGTTCATCATCCCCTGGAAGTGGGGTACGTACCTCGGGAAGGACGCGCTCGCAGCCGGCGTGGACGTTTGCGTCTCGAGCTGGAGACGCCCGGCCCCCGGAACCGTGCCGACGCTCGCCAAGGCGGGCGGCAACTACCTCGGCTCCCAACTCTCCAAAATGGAGGCACGGACCGACGGATACGTCGAAGGGATCATGCTCGATTCCCAGGGGTTCGTCTCCGAAGGTAGCGGCGAGAACCTGTTCGTCGTGCGGGACGGCAAGCTCATGACCAGCCCGATCAGCGCCGGGATACTCAACGGCATCACGCGCGATTCGGTCGCGAGGATCGCGCGCGATCTCGACTATGAAGTCGTTGAGCAAGTGATGCCGCGCGAGCTGCTGTACATCGCCGACGAGCTTTTCTTCACGGGGACCGCTGCGGAAATCACGCCAATTCGCTCGGTCGACCGTGTCGCCGTGGGAACGGGCGAGCCCGGACCTATGACTCTCGCGATTCAGGAGCAGTACATGGGGATCGCCAGCGGGAAGTTGCCCGATCGGTACGGGTGGCGAACGCCGGTCCCTGAACGAGGCAGTGTGCCCTCGGACGGTGCAGGAACCTCTACTGTAAAGAGTTACGCGTAGCGTATATTGAGGCCACGAACTCCCGGAGGAGATGGTGGTGCTGGGTTGTCTCGCTCTTAACGCGTCGTTCGAGCCTTTGACCATGGTGCCGCTCAGGCGAGCGCTGCGGCTCGTAATTGACGGCAAGGCGGAAATCGTCGAGGCCGATCCGGATCGCCATGTGCGATCCGAGCGGCTGAGCCTGCCGCGCCCTGTCGTCATCCGGCTGCGCAAGTTCGTGCATGTACCCCGCAAGTTCCGCCGCCAGGTCACCAACACGTTTCTGTTCGCGCGCGACCGGTACCGCTGCCAGTACTGTGGCAAGATGCAGCTCGAGCTCAAGCCGCGGGAATCGCTGACCCGCGATCACCTCGTGCCAATCTCACGCGGCGGGTCGAACGACTGGACCAACGTCGTCACCGCCTGCAGCCCGTGCAACACGCGCAAGGCCAACCATCTGCCGAGCGAGATCGGCATGCACCCGCTGCACGCTCCGGTGGAGCCGCACTTCGTTCATCTGAGCTGGGCAGTGCGCCGCCTCACTCCGACCCAGGCCCGGTACATCAGGATGTTCTATGGCGAGGAGACGCTACACCATCTCGAGGATCTGGAGCACAGGCACCCGCGCCACGAGCCGGTGACGCTGCTGAGCTGATAGTAGTGGCTGCGGCAACTACGGTGTGAAGGTTGGAGAGCGGGCTTCATACCTGCGCTTTTCGCCCCCAAGAAGCCTGACCACCAGCGTTCGAATCCCGCGCGTGAGCGCGGTGCCGGGGTTTCGATCGCCGCGCACCGCCGGCTGAAGCTCGCCCTTAAGCCAGTTCTCGAGCTCGTCCAGGTCGCCCAGCGAAAGCATCTCCAGCTCGATCCCCAACGTGTAGTACGATCGCTCACCGCGACGCGGCGGGGGCATCGGGGTGCGGGTCAGGCGCGCGACTATGGAGTCCGCCCCCGCTATTGTCGCGGATTCGCCAAGCGGGGTAGCCGTCTCCCTGAATACGCGCACGACCTTGAAGACTCCACCTAGCTGATCGTACCGAACGATCAGAGTCCACTCTCTGGTCGCGCGAAGATCGTCCGCCCATCCGCCGACCGCCCACCGTTCGATCTTGTAGCGGATGCGAGCGGGGAATCCGCTCCGCATGAGGTCGTTCATGGGCGGCGAGCGCAGCAGTCCGGCGGTCCGCGTGAACGGCGCTTCCGTGGCGCGCGAGGCCGGGGCCGGCAGCAGCACTTCGATCTCCGGCTCCTGCGCGAACAGGGCGCCCGGCACGGACGCGATCATGAGTGTGAGCGCCACCCGCGGCAGAGCGTTCACTTGATCAGAACCGACGTCGTGCGCGCAGAAAGATGTTGACCGGCTCGCCCGACTCGGAAAGAGATTTTGCCGCATATATCCCGAATAATCCGAGGTCGACGCCCACTCCGATGTCGGTTCGAAAAGTCCCGAGCGGCGGGATCGTCGAAGCGCTATACACGAGATCTCGCGAGTCACCAGGAGGCGGGACAGGAGCGCCGACAGCGACGTCGTCATTGCTCCGCGGGCCGAGCAGCCAGCCGCGCCCGGCGTCGACGAAGACCAGGAGCTGAGGGTTCAGCGTGAATGCGCGGGAACGAATCCGAACGGTGCGCCCGATGATGCTGCCGGGCCTCGATCGCAGGCCGACCCTGTACTCGACCTGCGCGAGGAGCGCCCGCTCGCATTGCGCTGGATCGCCTGCGGGCGCGGGAGAAGCGCTGCACTGGCCGACGTCGGGGCCAAGCGATGGCTCCCTGAAGTCGATCCCCGGGATCGCGCCGACTCCGCTCACCGAAAGCCGGCGCTGAAGCGGCAGCTCGTCGCCGTGAATCCATCCTCCGAGCACAACACGGCCGCTCAGCTGCTTTGTCGGCGAAAGCCGGAAGTACTTGCGCGCGTCGACGAACAATCGCCCGTAGCTGGACCGCCTTGCGGGCGCGCCACCGCGGGCCGGACTTGAAGTCGCGCCGAACGAATCGGTATCCCCGGAACCGATCTCGTACTCTGATCTCACCAACCATCCGGTCGCAGGGCGCCGCAGGTCGTTTCTGTTGTCGTACGCGAGCCCCAGGGTGCCGATACGAAAGAGACCTTCATCCATCGCCGGGTTCGGACGCCATGCCTTTCCGTTCCGAAATACCGTCAGGACGTCGCGAACGTCGCGGGATCGCCAGCGCTCGCGCGCGACCGACGCAGACAGCGTAGCCCTGCGCGATGCCGCGTAGGTGCCCGACAGGGACGTGCCGTGCCGTCCGTAATGGTCGCGGAAGTCGCTGCGGAAGAAAAACGCCGCGAGGCCGGCCTCGTCTCGCGGGATCTGCCATTCCTCGACCGCATCTACAATGTCGTACGCGCGCGCCACGACCGATGTCCGCTGGGCGGGGTCGAACAGCGCCGCGACTTTTATGTCGTGCCCGACGTTGTCGCCGTCCAGGCGGAACGTCTCCGCGCTTCGAACGATGCCTAGCGCCGAGACGCGCAGCCTCGCGCCTCCGAGCCGGGTCTCGACGATCGGGCCGAACAGCACGGGCAGTCCCTCGACGCGATTGTATCCGCCGCCGGTGACAGTGATCGTCGCAGAGTTGCGAGCCGACCGAACGGGCGCGGGCGCGTCGGGAATCGAATCGGCTGCGATCGGGTCCGGAGTCTGCGCGGACGCGGGAACGGCTAGCGCGGCTGTCGCGAGACCGGCGACCAGCGCGACGAGAGAATATCGCATGGGCAGGTTATACACGCGGATCGTCGATTCCGAGCCGCTTGAGGCGGCGGTAAAGATTGGGACGGTCGGTACTCAGTCTGCGCGCGGCGTCGGCAACGTTCCACTTGGCCAGGGCCAGCGCGCGCAGGATCAGCCTTCGCTCGTAATCATCAAGCGCGTCCGCCAACGCAACCTCCGACGACGGAAGCGCCCCGTCCTCCTTCCCGGACGCGGCAGTTGGGAGAACCGCGAGCAGGTGCGCGCGGGTGAGCTCTTCGCCGGGATACAGAATTCCCATGCGCTCGACGATGTTCGCCAGCTCGCGAACGTTCCCCGGCCAGGAGTACTCGGCGATCGCCGCGAGGGCGTCCGGGGTCCAGGTCACCCGCGGGTGCCCCGTCCTCGAGTGGTGCAGGTCCGTGAAATACTTCGCGAGCTCGATCGCGTCGCCCTCGCGCTCGCGCAACGACGGAACCGCCAGTGGAATCACGTTGAGCCGGAAAAACAAATCCTCCCGGAAGACACCTTCCGAGACGCCGCGGGCAAGATCGTGGTTGGTCGCAGCGATGATGCGCACATCGACATTCACGGTCTTGCTTCCCCCGACGCGCTGAATCTCCTTCGCCTCGATCGCGCGGAGGAGCTTGGCCTGCGCCTCGGCGCCGAGGTCGCCGATCTCGTCGAGGAACAGCGTTCCGCCATGAGCGAGCTCGAAGCGCCCGATCCGGGTCTGTGTGGCTCCTGTAAAGGCTCCGCGCTCGTGCCCGAACATCTCGCTTTCGACGAGATCGCGCGGGATCGCGGCGCAGTTCACGCGTATGAACGCGCGGTCCCGTCGTCTGCTCGCGTCGTGGATCGCGGCTGCGACAAGCTCCTTGCCGGTGCCGGATTCCCCGGTGATCAGAACCCGGGAATCGGTCGGCGCCACGCGTTCTATCAGCACGCGCACCGCATGGATCTGGGGGCTGCTCCCGATCATCTGCCCGCCGATGCCGAGCTCTTCGCGCAGGGCGCGCGCTGCAAGCTTGGTCCGACGCAGCTCGGCGGCCGCGGCCGCGGTGAGGAGAACGCTCTCCGGAGTGAGTGGCTTCTCGAGGAAGTTGAACGCCCCAAGCCTGGTCGCCCGGACTGCGTCGCCGAGTCCGGCCCGGCCGCTCATCATTACCACCGGGATGTCGGGATGAGCTTCGCGAAGCCTGGTCAACGTTGCCATGCCGTCGAGCGAACCAGGCATGAGCAGATCCAGGAGCACGACGTCGGATTCTTCGCGTGCGGCCGCGGCCAGTCCGGAGGCACCGTCCTCAGCTTCGCGTACGTCGTAGCCCTCGGCGCTCAGCAGCGCGCCGACCATCCGCCGGATATTCGGCTCGTCGTCGATGATCAGAACACTCGGCACGTCAGGCCAACGTCAGTTGCGTGGCGCGGACGAAGGCAGTCTGTCGCCGCCCGCGGGAAGCGCAGCCGACTGATGCCTTCCTTCCGAAAGAAGCTGGGTCGTGAACCGCTGTCCTTCGGAGATGCGCTCGACTTCGATGGAGATCGCGTCAACCGCCTGCTCTATCCGCTCGAGCCTGCCGACGACTTCGGGCGGGATCGCAGACCGCGGCGGCTGCTTGTCGAGGCGTCGTCCCAGTGCCGTGGCGATCGGACGGAGCACGAACGAGAGCCCTATCATAATGAACAGGACGATCGGGATCAGCTCGCCTGGAATTACCATGTGTGATCGATCCTCTGGCCTTTGATGAGGGGTCAGCCAGCGATGGGCGCGTGCGCGACCGGCAACGTAATCTCGATCGTCGTGCCGTCGCCTTCGCGGCTGGATCCGGAAACGAGCCCGCCATGAGCAATCACTGTCTGCCGTGCTATGGCGAGCCCGAGGCCGGTCCCGCCCGGCTTGTTCGTAATATACGGTTCCCATATGGCATCGAGTTTCTCAGGCGCGATGCCGCAGCCGGTGTCGCGCACCGAAATACGAACGGCCTGACCGCCACCCGACCGGTCTTCGGTCACCCGGACCAAGATCCGCCCTGTCGCGCCGCACGCCTCGACGGCGTTGATGAGCACGTTCGAGAGTGCGGCTGCGAGCGCGTCATGGTGGCCACGAATGAGAGGGAGATCGGGAGGGATGTCGAGCTCAAGGGCGAATCCGTGGGGAACGCTCGCGCTCGCGGAATAGCGCACGAGCTCGCCGACATCGACATCGGCGATTGCTCCCGCCGGCAGACGCCCGAAATCGGCGAAGCTGCGCGCCATGCGCTCAAGGCGGCGTGTTTCGGTCTTGAGCACATCGAGGCTTTCTTCCATCTGTGGCGGAGCGTCCGCCGCGATCCGGTCGAGCGCGAACCGGATCGGCGTGAGCGGGTTCTTCAGCTCGTGCGCGAACTGCCGGGCGCTTTCGCGCAACGCCTGCAGTCGCTCCTGCTCTACGGCCTGCCGCCTGCCCTCCGCAATCTCGATCGCCATGCGCCGCATCCGTTGGCGCAGTGTCTCGAACTCCGGCGCACCCTTGCTGCTCGCGCTCTCCGGGAGAGCGTCGCCTTTGGAGATCAACTCTGCCCACCTGACGAGCTCGTCGAGCGGGCGGCTGAGCTGGCGACTCAGGTGGCCCGCGACTTTTGACGCGACCACCGCGAAGACGATCAACGCGATGAGCGCGAGAATAAAGACCACCTGCACAGCCCGCTCGGCTACGTACTGATAGCGCCGCGACTGCTCCAGGGAGGCGCCGAGCTCTTGCTCATGCCTGTCCACTGTCCGGCGGTCGGCGGTCGAGAGCGGCCTGTCGCGGGCGACCTCGATGACCTCCCTGCCGCTGGTGGCGACGTTCTCCCATCCTGCGGTCCCCGTGATCAGAGGCACAGCGGTCCGTACCGTTTCGCTCCATGCGAGCGTCAGGAGCACGGCTGGCGCGAGCGCGAAGGCCAGGAGGATGACCAGGAGCCGCGTGCGGAAGCGGGGCGGGCGGGAAGCCAATTTGGGGGCCAAAGTTACCTATTCACAGTGACTTGGCTAAGTTATAGAAGTTTGCGGCACGACGTATTTCTCCTCAGGAAGGTATGAGTCCAAGTTCCATGCGGACGAGCGCGAATCCAACGCGCCCTCCGGTCAAACCCGTTTATCGTGGGCCACAGGCCCTGTCACACCCCCTCGGCGCGCCCGTTCATCACGCTCCGAACGCGGCGCTGCTCATCGATTTCGACAACGTCACGATGGGCATCCGCTCGGATCTCCAGAGTGAGCTGAAGAACCTCCTCTCCTCTGAAATAGTCAAGGGAAAGGTCTCGGTTCAGCGCGCGTACGCCGATTGGCGCCGGTACCCCCAGTACATCGTGCCGCTCGCCGAGGCGTCGATCGACCTTATCTTCGCGCCCGCATACGGGTCGTCCAAGAAGAACGCGACCGACATCCGGCTGGCGATCGACGCCCTGGAGCTCGTGTTCACGCGCCCCGAGATAGGCACCTTCATTCTCCTCTCGGGCGACTCCGATTTCTCGAGTCTCGTGATCAAGCTCAAGGAATACGGCAAGTACGTCATCGGCGTCGGAATCAGGGAGTCGTCGAGCGACCTTCTCGTACAGAACTGCGATGAGTACTACAGCTACAACGCCCTCGCCGGGCTGGTAAAGAGCGGGGACGAGGAACTAGTGCCCAAGGATCCGTGGGAGCTGGTCACTGCGGCAGTGGCGCACATGAAGAAGAACGGCGACGTGATGCGCGCAGATCGACTGAAGCAGGTCATGCAGCAAATGGACAGCTCGTTCGATGAGAAGAATCTGGGCATGTCCAAGTTCTCCCGGTTCGTGACTGAAGCGGCGCAGCGAAAGCTGCTCACGCTAAAGAAGATGGAGAACGGACAGATCGAAATCGACGCGCCCAGCGCTGGAATTCACGCCAAAGCCGACGCGACGGTTTCCGGCGCGCAGCCCGCGCGCGCCGGTGAGCCCGCGCGCGAGCGGGGCGGCAGGGGCAGCCGCTCGCGCGGAGGCCGCGGCCGGGGACGGGGAGCGTCAGCGGGGGATGAATCGACTCCCGCGGTCAGCACGAGTGAGCCTGCAGAAGCTCCGGCGACGAGCGCGCCGCAGGAATTCACGGTCGGCGATCAGCTCGGCCTCGCTGCGGCGTCGCGTTCTACGCCTGCCGAGCCGTCGACGCCCGCCCGCGGGATTTCCCGCGGTCGCGCGCCGGTTCGCGGCCGCCGCGGAACGCCGCCAAAGGATCTTCTCTCGGTTGGCGTCGTCGAGATGAATGAAGCACCCGCGGGCAGGCCGGCGGAGAACGGTGAGCTGCCAGCGGCATCGGTGGACGCGTCCGATTCCCCTCGCCCGCGCAGGCGTGGACGCACGCGCGGGTCCGCCGCGAAAAAGACGGTTGATAAGGCGCCGGCCGCAGAAGCGGCGGCTCCGCGGGTGAGCGCGGCGAAGAAGCCGCGAGCTCCGAGACGAAAACCCAAGAAAGATGCGGGGGCGCCTCCGGCGCCATCAGGCGCGGAGGCCGAAAGTTGAAGGAAAGCGCCGCGCTCTCTGCGCGGCGTTTTCGTTTGGGAAAGATTCTCCCGGCCGGCTTCTACGATCGCGATACGGAGCGCGTGTCGCGCGATCTACTGGGCTGTGTGCTGGAGTGCACGACGCCGGACGGAAAGGCCGCGGGAATCATCGTCGAAACCGAGGCGTACATCGGTGAGCACGATCCGGCTTGTCACGCGGCAGCCGGGCGAACGACGCGAACCGACCCGCTGTACCGTCGACCCGGCATTGCTTACGTCTATTTCATCTACGGGATGTACTGGTGCGTCAATGCGGTGACGCGCGAGGAGGGGTTGCCGAGCGCGGTGCTGATCCGCGCCCTGGAGCCGGTTGCCGGGATCGAGCTCATGCGCGCACGGCGCGGGCGCGCGCGGTCGGATCGCGAGCTCACGAACGGACCCGGGAAGCTGTGCATCGCTCTGGGTATCGGGGCGGCGCAAAACGGGGTGAGTCTCCAACGCGGTTCGCTCGTCATCAGGGAAGGGGAGCGCGTGGATGGTTCCGATGTCGTGGTCGCTCCGCGGATAGGAATAAAGAAAGCGGCCGATTGGCCGCTCAGGTGGTTCGTGCGGGGGAACGAGTTTGTATCGAGCGCCTAGCTTCGACCTGTCCGGCGTGTCGTTGCCTGCTAGCTCACTACCGACGGCGTTATGCTCACAGCCCGGATTCCGCCTGGAGTATCCGTCAAGCCGCCCTACCGGGCGACCGAGCTCCCGAAGTTATACCGCAAGCCGACCTCAACGCCGACCATCGGTCCGTCGTTCAACAGGAACCTCGTGCTCGCCGGAGTCGCCGTGAGCTGAGTGAACAGCGCGGCGCGAGAGAACTGCGCCTGCATGCCCGCCAGCCCCAGCACCGACGCACGGCTCCGCTGGTCATCGATCGCCGTTCGGACCCCAGCCCCCGCGCTATTTCCAGCGCTGTCGGCTGCTGGCACGGCGCGGCCAATCACATTCAGCGACATCCCCAGTCCGGCGTACGGCCGGATCATTCCGAACGTCCGTGGAGATACCACCGCGGCGAATCCGTAACGCCGAAGATTGCGAAGATCCACTTCGCGCGCCCCGCTCGCGATTGAGGGGTCGCTGACGGATCCGCGGGCATCGAAGCTGGAATGGTCTGCGAACACCCACAAGCCGCCCGCGCTCCGCGTGATCAGCCACTCGGCGCCTATGCTCGGCGCCCATGTTCGGCCAGCGTCGCTGGTTCCCAGTGAGAGCGTTCCGACCTTCGCTCCCCAGAACCACGAATCCCGGAATGGCCGCGACTCCTGAGCTTGCACGCTCGTCGCAAGCACCACGGTCGCGCCAAGGGCACGGACTATTGAGCCAAAAGGCATGATGTTCCTCATTTGAGAAGTCCGACTTTCTTTCCGACAACCTTGAACGCCGCGATGGCCTCGTCCAGATCGGCACGGGTGTGCGCCGCGCTGACCTGGCAGCGAATGCGCGCTTCGCCCCGGGGCACGACCGGAAAGCCGAAGCCCGTTACGAAGACGCCTTGCTCCAGCAACATGTCACTCATTTTCATTGCGGTCGCCGTTTCCCCGATGATGATCGGGACGATCGGCGTCTCGCCGGCGAGGGGCGCGAAGCCGGCCTCCGTGATGGCCTCCCGGAAATACGTTGCGTTCTCCCGTAGCGTCGTGACGCGGTCCGGATGGCCCCCCAGGAACTCGACGGAAGCGAGCGCGCTGGCCGCGACCGTCGGTGGAAGCGCGTTCGAAAACAGTTGCGGGCGGGACCGTTGCGTGAGCATGTCGCAGAGCGCCGCGGACCCCGCGACGAACCCGCCGGCGGCGCCGCCGAGCGCCTTGCCAAGGGTGGAGGTGATGACGTCGACTTCGCCGATCACGCCGAAGTGCTCCGGCGTTCCGCGCCCGGTCGGGCCCAGCACGCCGGTCGCATGCGAGTCGTCCACGACGACGATGGCGTCGTGCTCGCGGGCAACCTCGAGAATCTCGGGAAGCCGCGCGATGCTCCCTTCCATGGAAAATACGCCGTCAGTCCAGATGACGCGCCGCCGCGCTGATTTTGCTGCGACAAGCTTCGCGCGCAGGTCGTCCATGTCCGAATGCTTGTACACACCCGTTTCGCACTTGCCGATCGCCTTCGCGAGGCGCATCGAGTCCACAATCGAGGCGTGGTTAAGCGTGTCTGACACAACGAAGTCTCCCTGCTCGACGATCGTCGCGGTCAGACCTTCATTGGCGTTCCACGCGGACACGTACGACAACGAAGCTTCGGTTCCCACGAGCTTCGCCAGCGCCACCTCGAGATCACGGTGGATGGTGAAAGTCCCGCAGATAAAGCGAACGCTTCCGGTGCCTGCGCCGTACTTGTCGAGCGCCCGCTTGCCAGCGTCAACAACTTCCTTCTGGTTGGCGAGGCCCAGGTAGTTGTTGGACGAAAGAATGAGTACCTCGCCGCGTCCTTCCATGACGACGCGCGCCCCCTGGGGCGAGTCGAGATAATTCAGTCGCTTGTACACGCCCTCATCGCGGAGCTGTTGCAGGCGCTCATCGATCTGCGCGGTAAAGTTGCGATTCAGCGTCATATGAATGACCTCAGGCTATCTCGAAAATGACCTTGCCCGCATCTCCGGACTTGATCGCAGCGATCGCTGCGTCGGCCTCCTCGAGGGGAAAGCGGTGCGTGATAACGGGCGTTGGATCGAACTCACCTGAGCGCAGCAGTCGCGTCACCTGGTGCCATGTGTCGTACATCTTGCGGCCTACGACGCCGTAGATCGTGATCCCTTTGAAGATCACCTCGGTGGCGAAATCAACTTCGATCGGCGCAGAAGGAATGCCGAGCATCTGAACGCGTCCCGCCACGCGGACGAGCGCAAACGCCTGGTGCACGGCTGGATCGACTCCGGACATCTCGAGCACCACATCAGCGCCGAGCCCACCGGTGGCGTTCATCACCTCGGCGCGGAGGTCAGAGGGGTGCACCGCGGCATGGGCTCCCATGGTTCGAGCGAGAGCGAGCCGCTTGTCGTTGACGTCCGACGCGATCACGCGAGCCGCGCCCGCGGCACGGCAGACCCCGATAGCGAACAGACCGATTGGCCCGCATCCGGTAACCAGAACGATCGCGCCGGCGATCTCGGCGGTGAGCGCAGTGTGCACGGCGTTGCCGATCGGGTCGTGGATCCCGCCGACGTCGAACGACGTGGCGTCGTCGAGGGGCCAGACGTTGCTCGCGGGCATGGCGATGAACTCCGCGAAGCACCCGTCGCGATCGACGCCGATGATCTTCGTGTGCGGGCAGACGTGCGCGTTGCCGGTTCGGCACAGCAAGCACCTGCCATCCACGATGTGCCCCTCGGCGGTGACGCGATCGCCCTCGTGCACGTTCGTCGCGAGCTTGCCGACGCTCGCCACTTCGCCAGCGAACTCGTGCCCCACTACGAACGGGGGCTTGCACCTTCCGCTCGCCCAGTTATCCCAGTCGTAGATGTGCACGTCCGTGCCGCAGACGCCGGCTCGCAACACGCGAATGAGCACTTCGTCGTCACGAATCGCGGGAACAGGAACGTCGCGCAGTACGAAGCCCGGCGCGGCTGTTTCCTTCACGAGAGCCTTCACGATGACGGTGTATGGGTTGTGGTTTGCGGTTCGCGCGACACGTCGCGTCGCCTATGAAGAAAGCATCACGGAGCACAACTCACAAGCAACTCGTGAACGAAAACAACGGCTCGCAACGACGAAGAATGCGATGTAGCGCAAACCAAAAACAAAAAGCCATGAAACACGCGAAAAAATGTCGCGCACATTTCCTATTGCGTTATCGACACGGCAATTCCTATATTCGCGTCGATCACGAATGCAAGCATGATGTTCGTGCGAGCAACGTGATCATGCAACGTTCGATGTTGCATTTGCAGTACTCGCCGGTCCACCGGTGGACAGGTGAGCAATCCACTCCTGAAGGGAGCGAGACGATGGCAGCTAAAAAGAAG
>Ga0136633_1001983_pt1 | contig 14567 bp, 13 predicted proteins | sample AntDrymeUQ832206_2_FD_105494 | JGI IMG/M metagenome (GOLD analysis project Ga0136633, IMG submission 105494) | Polar desert sand microbial communities from Dry Valleys, Antarctica - metaG UQ83 (22.06) | ecosystem: Environmental > Terrestrial > Soil > Desert | place: Antarctica: Dry Valley... | reverse complement strand
TCTTCCTCGACCTCGACAGCTTCAAGCGGATCAACGACAGCCTGGGACACAGCGCCGGCGACGCCCTGCTCGTGCAGGTCGCCGGGCGGCTGCGCCATGCCGTGCGCAGCGGCGACGTGGTGGCCCGGCTCGGCGGCGACGAGTTCGTCGTCCTGCTGGCCCTCTGCTCCAGCGACGGCGCCGACGCGGTGGTGCGCCGGGTGCAGGGTGCGTTCGCGGACCCGTTCGCGCTGGGCGGCAGGTCGGTCGTCGTCACGACCTCGGCCGGGGCCGTCGTCGTCGAGCCGTACGGCGTCGAGCTCCCCGAGGCACTGCTCGAACGGGCCGACGCCGCGATGTACTCCGCCAAGCGCAGCGGCCCGGGACGCAGCGCGTTCTTCACCACCACGATGCGCGAGGCCGCCCTGCAGCGACTCGACCTGGAGAGCGACGTGCGCGGGGCGCTCGAGCGCGGGCAGCTGCACCTGGTCTACCAGCCGATCGTGCGCGCGACCGACCACGTCGTCGTCGGGCACGAGGCGCTGCTGCGGTGGGAGCACCCGGTGCGCGGTGCGGTCCCGCCGGACGTCTTCATCCCTGTGGCGGAGGCCAGCGGGCTCATCGTGGAGATCGGCCGGTGGGTGCTGCAGGAGGCCTGCACGCAGGCCCGCCGCTGGCGCGAGGAGCACGGCGGCGGACGGACGATGAGCGTCAACCTCTCGGCGCTGCAGCTCTCCGATCCCGGTCTGGTGGCCGACGTCGTGCGGGCGCTCGCGGACGCCGGGCTGCCGCCGACCGCGCTGTGCCTGGAGATCACCGAGACCGCCCTCATCGCGCACCCGGAGCAGGCGCTCATGGCGCTGCACGCGCTGCGCGCGACGGGGGTGACGATCGCTCTGGACGACTTCGGCACCGGCTTCTCGTCGCTGTCGCACCTGCACCGCTACCCGGTCGACACGGTCAAGGTGGACCGCAGCTTCGTCGCGCGGCTCGGGGACGGCACCGGCAAGGACGGCCTGGTCACCGCGATCCTGCACCTGGCCGCGCACATGGACCTCACCGTCGTCGCCGAGGGCGTGGAGACGCGCGAACAGGCGCGGCGGCTGGCCGAGCTGGGCTGTGACCTCCTCCAGGGCTACGCCCTCGGCCGCCCGGACCGGGCGCACGGCCCGGCCGTCGCGCCCCTCCCGCGCACCGCGTGCCTGGACGTGCACGCCGTCGCCGACTGACGCCTCTGGCACGATCCGCCCGTGGACCTCGTCGAGACGCTGCTGCCCGGAGTCGGGATCCGCTACGAGATGTCCACCCGGTCGGGCGCGCCGTTGGCCTTCGTCGTCCGTCGCGACGGCGCCGTGGAGGTGTCTGTCTACGACGCGCACGACCGCGACCGCGCCCGCAGCGCCGTGCGGCTGGACGCCGACGAGGCGGCGACCATCGCGGAGGTGCTCGGCGCCCCGCGGATCACCCAGCGCTTCGCCGACCTGTCCCGCGAGGTGCCCGGGCTGCGCTCGGCCCGGCTCACGGTCGAGCCCGGCTCGCCGTACGTCGACCGGCCGCTGGGCGACACCCGCGCCCGGACCCGCACCGGCTGCTCGATCGTCGCCGTGGTGCGGGGCGAGCAGGTCGTGCCGGCGCCATCGCCGCAGGAGGTCCTGCGCGCCGACGACGTGCTCGTCGTCATCGGCTCCGGTCCGGGCCTGGATGCCCTGGCCACCCTGCTCGCCGGCCCGTAGACCCCGCCGTGCCCTCCGTCGCCGCGCTGCTGACCGAGCTGGGCCTGCTGTTCCTCGGCCTGTCGCTGCTCGGGCTGCTGGCCCGCCGGCTCGGCCTGTCGCCGATCCCGTTCGTGCTTGTGGCCGCGCTCGCGCTCGGCGACGGCGGGGTGGTCCCGCTGGAGACCGCCGCGCCGTTCCTGGAGTCCGCGGCCGAGATCGGGGTCATCCTGCTGCTGCTCACCCTCGGGCTGGAGTTCACCGCCCAGGAGCTGTTCGGCTCGCTGCGCCACCACGGCCCGTCCGGCCTGGTGGACCTGGCACTGAACGCCCCGCCGGGCTTCGTCGCCGGCCTGCTGCTCGGGCTGCCCTGGGAGGGCGCACTGGCCCTGGCCGGCGTCACCTGGATCTCCTCCTCGGGCATCATCGCCCGGCTGCTCGGCGACCTCGGCCGGCTGGCCAACCGCGAGACCCCGGCCGTGCTGGCCGTGCTCGTGCTCGAGGACGTCGCGATGGCGCTGTTCCTGCCGCTGCTCGTCGTCGCGCTGGCCGGCGGCGGTCCGCTGCAAGCCGCCGGCGGCATCGCGCTGGCCCTCACCGCCGTCGCGCTCGTCCTGCTCGCCGCGCACCGCCATGGCCACCGGCTCGGGCGGCTGCTGGCCCACCCCGACGACGAGCAGGTGCTGCTGCGCCTGCTCGGGCTGACCCTGCTCGTCGCGGGGCTGACGCAGGCGCTCGGCGCGTCCGCCGCCGTCGGCGCCTTCCTGGTCGGCATCGCCGTGCCGCCGAGCTTCGCCGAGCGGGCGCGAGCCATCCTCTCGCCGCTGCGAGACCTGTTCGCCGCGACGTTCTTCGTCGCCTTCGGCCTGGCCACCGACCCGGCCGAGGTGCTGCCCGTGCTCCCCGCCGTGGTGGCCCTGGCGGCGGTGACGACCCTCACCAAGTTCGGCACCGGCTGGTTCGCCGCCGGGCGCGACGGCGTCGGGCCGGCGGGACGCCGGCGGGCGGGCGCGGCGCTGGTCGCCCGGGGCGAGTTCTCCATCGTCATCGCCGGTCTCGCGGTCGCGGCCGGCCTCGAGGAGGTCGGCGTGGTGGCCACCGGCTACGTGCTCGTGATGGCTGTCGCCGGTCCGCTCCTGGCGCGGGCGGTGGACCTGGAGCCGCGGCGGCGCGCCCCGGGCTGAGCCGGGTGCGGGAGAATGGCGGTCATGCCCTCCCACCCCGCGACAACCCCGCTCCCCGCCGGCTGGACCCGCGCCACCCCGACCGCCGCCGACGTGGCCGCCCTGCACGCCCTGCTTCGGCGGCACGAGACGGCCGCTCGCGGCGGCTCCGGTGCCGCGCTCGAGGCCGTCGAGGCCGACGTCGTCGGGGCGGGCGCGGCCAGTCGCCGGCACCTGGTGCTCCACGACGGCCAGAGCGCGCTGCGCGCCTGGGGGACCGTGCACGACCGCGCGGCCGGGCGGTCCGTCGCGGCCGTCGTCGTCGACCCCGACCTGGCCGCGCCGGACGCCGATGCTGCGGCGCATGCGCTGCTCGGCTGGGTCGAGCAGGTCAGCCGCGAGGTCGGGGCCGAGCGCGGGCTGCCGGTGACGCAGGTCGACAGCGGCGCCTTCGCCGAGGACGCGCGGCAGTCCCGCTGGCTGGCCGGGGCCGGCTACGAGAGGGTCCGCACCTGGTGGCAGATGAGCCGCCCCGTGGGTGAGAACGAGGCCGACCCGGGCGCCCTGCCGCCGCCCAAGCCCGGGGTCGTGGTGCGCCGGGTGGCCCGGGACAGGTCTGACCGACTGCCGGTGCAGCGCGACCTCGCCGCCGTGCACTCGGTGCTGGAAGCCGCCTTCACCGACCACTTCAACTACCACGAGGAGACCTTCGAGGAGTTCTGCTCGCGGCTGCGCGAGGACCCCGGCCACCGCTGGGACCACTGGTGGATCGCCGAGGTGGAGGACGACGGGGTGCGCCGTCCCGCGGGCTCCCTGGTCGCCTCGGTCACGGCGGGAGACCCGCCCGGGTCGTACGTGGAGTACCTCGGGGTGCTGCGCACGGCCCGCGGTCGCGGCGTCGCGAAGTCGCTCCTGCACGCGGTGTTCGCCGATGCCGCGGCGCGCGACCGGCCGACCGTCGGGATCGAGGTGGACGCCGACTCGCCCACCGGCGCCGCGGACCTCTACCTCGCGATGGGCTTCACCACGGCGTACGAGACCGCCTCCTGGCACAAGGACCTGCCTGTCGCGCAGGGATAGGGCAGCACGCGCTCGTCCGGGGTGCGAGGGTGGACGGCATGGAGCGCCGGATCTTCGGGATCGAGAACGAGTACGGCATCACGTGCACGTTCCGCGGTCAGCGCCGGCTGTCGCCGGACGAGGTGGCCCGCTACCTGTTCCGCCGGGTCGTGTCGTGGGGTCGCAGCAGCAACGTCTTCCTCCGCAACGGCGCCCGGCTCTACCTCGACGTCGGCTCCCACCCGGAGTACGCCACCCCGGAGTGCGACAGCGCGGTCGACCTGGTCACCCACGACAAGGCCGGCGAGCGGATCCTCGAGGGGCTGCTCGTGGACGCCGAGCGGCGGCTGCGCGAGGAGGGCATCGCCGGCGACATCTACCTGTTCAAGAACAACACCGACAGCGCCGGCAACTCCTATGGCTGCCACGAGAACTACCTCGTCGGCCGGCAGGGCGAGTTCTCCCGCCTGGCCGACGTCCTCATCCCGTTCCTCGTCAGCCGCCAGATCGTCGTCGGTGCCGGCAAGGTCCTGCAGACCCCGCGTGGAGCCGTCTACTGCGTGAGCCAGCGGGCCGAGCACATCTGGGAGGGCGTCAGCAGCGCCACCACCCGCAGCCGCCCGATCATCAACACACGCGACGAGCCGCACGCCGACGCCGAGCGCTTCCGCCGGCTGCACGTGATCGTCGGCGACAGCAACATGAACGAGGTCACGACGCTGCTCAAGATCGGCGCGACCGACCTGGTGCTGCGGATGATCGAGGCGGGCGTGCCGATGCGCGACCTCACGCTGGAGAACCCGATCCGGGCGATCCGCGAGATCAGCCACGACATCACCGGCCGGCGCAAGGTCAAGCTCGCCAACGGTCGCGAGGCCAGCGCGCTGGAGATCCAGCGCGAGTACCACTCCAAGGCCGTCGACTTCATCGCCAAGCGCGGCGGCGACGCGACCGTCGCGCGGGTGCTCGAGCTGTGGGGGCGCACCCTCACTGCCGTCGAGACCGGCGACCTGTCGCTGGTCGACCGCGAGATCGACTGGGTCACCAAGCACCAGCTCATCGAGCGCTACCGCGCCAAGCACGACCTGCCGCTGTCGAGCCCGCGGGTGGCCCAGCTCGACCTCGCCTACCACGACGTCAACCGCCGCCGAGGCCTGTACTACCTGCTGGAGAGGGGCGGCTCGGTGCAGCGCGCGACGACCGACCTCGCGGTCTTCGAGGCCAAGTCGGTGCCGCCGCAGACCACGCGGGCGCGGCTGCGCGGGGAGTTCATCAAGAGCGCGCAGGAGAAGCGGCGCGACTTCACCGTCGACTGGGTGCACCTCAAGCTCAACGACCAGGCCCAGCGCACCGTGCTGTGCAAGGACCCGTTCCGCTCGGTCGACGACCGGGTGGAGAAGCTCATCGCCAGCATGTGACAGGCTCGGCCGATGTCTGAGAAGCCCTCCGTCGACATCCCCGACGGCCCGCCCCCGACCGAGCTCGTCATCGACGACCTGACCGTGGGCGACGGCCCGGAGGCCGTCGCCGGCACGACCTGCACGATGCAGTACGTCGGCATCGCCTGGTCGGACAACAAGCAGTTCGACGCGTCCTGGGACCGCGGCCAGCCCTTCACCTTCGGCCTCGGCCAGGGGCAGGTCATCTCCGGCTGGGACCAGGGGGTCGCCGGCATGAAGGTCGGCGGTCGCCGTCGGCTGACGATCCCGCCGGAGCTGGGCTACGGCTCGCGTGGCGCCGGCGGCGCGATCAAGGGCGGCGAGACGCTGGTCTTCGTCGTCGACCTGCTGGCGGTCCGCTAAACGGTCAGCTCCCCGGCCCCGGCCTCGGCCCCGGCGCGCGGTCCGGGCACCGTGCGACCGGGCCCGTACGCCATCTCCACCTGTGCGGCGGGCACTCCGGCCCCGAAGAGCCCGAGAGTGCGGGCCAGACCCGGGCGGCGCCAGCAAGGCGTGTGACATCTCCCGTACGGGCGGGCCAACATGGCCCGTACTGACTACACGTGCTCGCTCATTGGGCTGGCGAGCCGCGTCGGAGTGGCGCGGCCGCGCAGCACCACCTCGCCCCCGAACTCCCACTGCTCGGCCTCCTGGCCGGCGGCGGCCACCACGGCGCCGTCGGCCAGCACGCGTCCGGGCACGTCCCGCGCCAGCTCAGCCAGCCGCGCGGCGGTGTTCACCGGGTCGCCGATGACGGTGTACTCGAAGCGGCTCTCGGCGCCGACGTTGCCGGCCACGACAGGGCCGGCGCCGACACCGATCGCGGCCCGCAGGTCGAGGGGTTCGAGCCCCTCGGCGAGGGCCCGCGCCGCGGCCAGCGCGCAGGCGCCGGCGTCCGCCCGGTCGACCGGGGCGCCGAAGACGCACAGCGCGGCGTCGCCCTCGAACTTGTTGACCCAGCCGCCGGTGTCGCCGACTGCGCGGACGACCACGTCGAAGAAGGCGTTCAGGCGCCGGACGACCTCCTCCGGGTCGTGCTCGACGGCCATCGCGGTCGAGCCGACCACATCGACGAACAGCACCGCGACCTCGCGCCGCTCCCCGCCCAGGCGCACCCCGCGGTCCAGCGCCAGCCGGGCGACGTCGGTCCCGACCTGCCGGCCGAAGAGGTCCTGCAACCGAGCCCGTTCGCGCAGGCCGCCGACCATCGCGTTGAAGCCGGACTGCAACTGCCCGACCTCGCTGACGTCGTCGACCGGCACCTCGATGTCGAGGCGGCCCTGGCCGACCTCGCGGAGCGCCTCGGCCATCGCCCCGACCGGCTCGCTCACCGACCGGGCCGCGACGTCGACGGCGAGCAGCCCGACGGCCAGCCCGATCGCGGACAGGAACAGCACCGGCAGCGGCCCGACCGGCTCGGTCCGGTCGGAGTCCGGCAGCGAGGCCAGCGCGACGCCGACGAGCGGGATCCCCGTGCCGAGTGCCCAGGACAGCAGCACCCGCCGCCGCACGCCCAAAACGACCGGCGGCGGCGCCGACACCCCGACCATCGCCTCGGCGAGCAACGGCCGCACGATCCGCTCGGCCAGCAGGTAGCAGAGCGCGCAGGTCGTCGCCCCGCCGGCGGCGATGGTCGTCGCGACGTCGAGCCCGGCCTGCCACGACCTCGGCAGGTTGATCGCGGCGAACACGACGACGGCGACCGCCCACAGCAGCCCGTACAGCCGCACGAGGCGGGCCGGCAGACGCAGCGTCAGGCGCAGGTCCTGCTGCCCGAGCACGTGACCGGGCCGCAGCCAGCGGAGCAGCCGCCGCTGCAGCAGCACGCTGCCGACGGTCCCGAGCACCAGCGCCAGCAGCAGGTACGACCCGGCGACGATCCCGTTGACCAGCTCGGTGGTGGCCGTGTCGGTGGGCCGGTCCGGTACGACGAAGACCAGGTAGGTGAAGACGACCAGCGCGCCGAGCAGGTTCGACAGCACCATCGCCAGGGACAGCTGCCGGACGAAGCGCCGGGCGAGCCCCGGGCGGTCGCTCACCCGAGCAGCGCCGCTGCGTGCCGGCCGGCGGCGGCCGCGGCGACGAAGGCGACCGGGTCGTCGTCGAGCCCGCGCCCCATCGACGACAGCAGCGGCGCCCACTGCCGCAGCACCTCGACCAGGTCGGCGTCGTCGACCTCCACCAGCCGGTGCCGGGCGAAGGCCGCCGCGTCGACCAGCCCGGCCGACGACGCCGGCACGACCACGTCGGCCGGGGCGAGCGCGACCCGGCCGTACGCCGTGGTGCTGTGGTGGCTGACGCCGCGGTGCCGCTCGCGCGGGTCGGCCTGCGACATCCGGAGCACTGCGACCGGGCGGCCGCCGACCGCGGCGGCGGCGTTGACCGCCTCGCCGGCAGCGACGCCCGAGAAGCCCCACGACGTGCCGGTCCCGAGGTTGCCCGGGCCCTGGGTGACCACGACGACCTCGGCCCCCTGCACCCGCACGGCGGCGAGCAGCCCGCTGTGCAGTGATACCGCCTCGAGGTCCCCGCCGAAGGCCTGGCCGACGGTGACCGTCCCGGCCAGCTGCGGCGCGAGCGCCGCGACCGTCCGGCTGAACCACAGCGGCAGCGCCCCGCCGTCGGTCATGACGTACGACACCCGCGTCGCGGGCCGGGCGGCGAGCAGGCCGGCGAGGACCGCGGGCAGGGAGGAGTGCAGGTCGGCCACGACGACGGGCGTGCCGGGCAGCGGGTCGCCGTCGGCCAGCAGCGCGTGCGTCGGGGCGTCCTGCTCGTCGGCGCCGAGCACCACCGCCTGCAGCGGCGTGTAGCGGGCCTTGACCAGGTGGCCCGGGCCCTCGACGTCCGGCGGCAGCCGGTCCGGCAGCGCGACGACCAGCGCGTAGCCGCCGGTGCCGAGGCCCAGGTCGAGCGCGCCGACGTTGAGCAGCACCGCGTCACCGACCCGCGGGTCGCCGACCAGCGGCGGGTGGGCCAGCGCCCGCAGCCGCGTCCCGTCGACGTCCACGTCGAGCTCGACGGCGCCCGGCCAGGCGCGTCCCCGCGCGGCGACCGTCCCGCGCCGCCACCGGATCATCCGCGCAGGCTAACGTCGCGCCGATGTCGGCGAAGAAGACCGAGCGGCTGCTCAACCTGGTGATCTGCCTGCTCCACACCCGGCGCTACCTGTCGGTGCAGGAGATCCGCACCGCCGTGCCCGGCTACGAGCAGGACACCGAGGAGTCCTTCCGCCGCATGTTCGAGCGCGACAAGGAGGAGCTGCGCGAGCTCGGCATCCCGCTCGAGACCGGCACCAACAGCGCCGCCCACGACGACGAGCCCGGCTACCGGATCGCCCGCCGCGACTACGAGCTGCCGCCGATCGCGCTCGAGCCCGACGAGGCCGCCGCCCTGGGCCTTGCGGCCCGGTTGTGGCAGTCCGCCCCGCTGGCCGGCGCGACCGGCACGGCGCTGCTCAAGCTGCGCGCCGCCGGGGTGGAGCCGCCGACTTCGCCGGCGGCGCTCGAGCCCCGCGTCGCCGCCACCGAGCCGGCGTTCGAGTCGGCGGTGCGCGCCGTGCGCGACGGCCGGGCGGTCGCCTTCACCTACCGCGCCAGCGGCGGGCGGGCCCCGCAGGAGCGCTCGGTCGAGCCGTGGGGCGTCGTCTCCTGGCACGGCCGCTGGTACCTCGTCGGGCACGACGTCGACCGCGGCGCTGAGCGCGTCTTCCGCCTGTCCCGCATCGTCGGCGAGGTCCGGGGCGTGGGGGAGCCGGGCGCGGTCGACCCGCCCGACGGCGTCGACCTGCGCGCCATGGCGGCCCGGATGGCGACCGAGGAGCCGCGCGAGACCGCCCGCGTCGCGCTGCGGCCCGGCGCCGGCTGGGAGCTGCGCCGGGAGGCCACCGCCGAGGGGCCCGACCCCGACCGCGAGGGCTGGACCGTGGTCGACCTCGGCTTCTCCGACCCCGAACGGCTCGCCGACCGGGTCACCGGCCTCGGCGCCGACGCCGTCGTCCTGAGCCCGCCCGCCGCCCGCGAGGCCGTCGTCCGCCGGCTGCAGGCGCTGGTGTCGGCATGACCACGACGACCGTCGGCGGCAGCGGCTTCGGCAGCACCGCGCAGCTGCCGCGCCTGCTGGCGCTGGTGCCCTACCTCCTGGCCCGTCCCGGGGTGCGCCTCGACGAGGTGGCGCAGGCCTTTGGCATCACGGAGGACCGGCTGCGCAAGGACCTCAACCTGCTGTGGGTGTGCGGGCTGCCCGGCCACGGCCCGGGCGACCTCATCGACGTCGAGTTCGAGGGCGACACGGTCACGCTGCTGGAGCCCGCGGGCGTCACCCGGCCGCTGCGGCTCACCGTCGACGAGGCGCTCGCGCTCGTCGTCGCGCTGCGCGCGCTGGCCGAGACCCCCGGGCTGGACCAGCGCGACGCCGTCGACCGCGCCCTGGCCAAGGTCGAGCAGGCCGCCGGCGCCGCCGCCGGACCGGCGCACCGGGTCGAGATCGCCGTCGAGGGGGAGGAGCGGGTGCTCCCGGTCGTGCGCACCGCGCTGGACGAGGGCCGGCAGCTGCACCTGTCCTACTACGTGCCCGGGCGCGACGAGACCACCGAGCGCGACGTCGACCCGATGCGGCTGCTGCTCGTCGAGGGCCGCAGCTACCTCGAGGCGTGGTGCCGTCGCGCCGAGGGCGTCCGGCTGTTCCGCCTCGACCGGGTCGCCGAGGTGGTCCTGCTCGACACGCCGTCCGACCCGCCCGCCGACGTGCAGCCGCGCGACCTGGCCCAGGGGTTGTTCCGCCCCGGCCCGGACGACCTGCTCGTCACGCTGGCGCTGCGGCCGTCGGCCGCCTGGGTCGCCGACTACCACCCCTGCGAGTCGGTCACCGAGAGCGCCGACGGGAGCCTGGTCGTGCGACTGCGCGCCCGCGACACCGCCTGGGTGCGCCGCCTGGCGCTGCGGCTCGGCGACGCCGGCCGGGTGATCGCACCCGAGTCCGTCGCGCAGGCCGTCCGCGACGACGCCGCGCTGGCCCTGGCCGCGTACGAGGCCTGACTGCGCCCGTCACCCGTACGGGTTTCAGGAACTCGCAGGGGGTGCCGAAGCCCTTCTTGTCGCCGTCGCGCTGACGGCACCGACGAGGGAGACCCGGGCCATGACCACCATCAAGGCGTCCTGCCCCACCTGCGGTGAGGTCGAGCTGACCCCCGCCGACGTCGCGCTCATGGTCTGCAGCCACGCACCGCTGTCGTACTACGCCTTCGACTGCCCGACCTGCCTCGAGCTGGTCAAGAAGCCGGCCGACGACCACGTCGTCTCCCTGCTCGTCTCCGGCGGCGTGCCGGCCAGCGTCTGGGAGGTCCCGGGCGAGGCGCTCGAGGCCAAGGACGGGCCGCGGCTGTCGTACGACGACCTGCTCGACTTCGCGCTGCAGCTCGAGACGACGGATCTGCTCGCCGCCGCCGCCGGCGCGTCCGCCCGCACCTGACCGTGTCCGAGGCCCCGGGGTAGGTTCGCCGGGTGTTCTGGCTCCTGCTCGGCCTCGTCGTCCTGCTGTCGCTGGTCGTCCTCGCCGTCACCCTGTTCGCGCTCTGGACGCGCGTGCGGGTGCTGGGCAAGCAGGTCGCGGCGGCCGGAGACTCGGTCGGCGAGCTGACCAGCACGCTGGACAGCGCCAAGACGGCCGGCCCGCTCGGCGTGCAGCCCTGCCCCACCTGCGGCGGCCCGGCCCGACTGGTCGGCGGCCGTACCGTCGCCGTTGGCCGGAAGGACGCCTGAACCGCCCGAACCGGCGTACTCTCGACCCCGACCGTCCGTCTGCGCTGAGGAGCACCCCCGTGTCGTTGCCTGGTGGCTGGGAGCTCGTCCTGGTCGTGCTCGTGATCATGGTGCTGTTCGGGGCCAAGCGGCTCCCCGACGCCTCGCGCTCCCTCGGCCGCTCGCTGCGCATCTTCAAGGCCGAGACCAAGGGCCTGCGCGACGACGACAAGAGCCCGGACTACGACTCGCGCGACGCCGACCGCGCGTCCTACGACCGGCAGATCGGCTCGGCCACCGCGCCGCCGCCCGCCGCCCCGCCGTCGATGGCCCCCCCGTCGATGACGCCGCCCACGATGGCGCCCCCGCCCGTCAGCGGCGAGAGCACGGACCCGGCGCAGCCGCGCCAGCCCTAGGTGGCCGCACCGGCTCAGCGCCGGCCGGAGCGCGCTCCGGACGGCCGGATGGCGCTGATCGAGCACCTGCGGGAGTTCCGCAACCGGCTCGGCATCTCGCTGCTCGCCCTCGCGGTCTGCGTCGTCGTGGCGCTGATCTTCCGCGAGACGGTCTTCGACTTCGTCAAGCGGCCGTACTGCGACACCCAGGTCGCCCGTGAGGCCGCCGAGGCCTCGGGCCGCGGCTGCGAGCTGTTCGCCTTCAACACCTTCGAGCAGTTCTCGGTCTCGCTGCGCGTCTCGCTCATCGTCGGCGTGCTGGCGTCCGCCCCGGTCTGGCTCTACCAGCTGGGTGCGTTCATCACCCCCGCGCTGCACCGCAAGGAGAAGCGCTACGCCGCCGCGTTCCTGGGCGCCTCGCTCGTGCTCTTCTGCGTCGGCGTCACCTTCGCCTTCCTCACCATCAGCCGCGGCCTGCAGTTCCTGCTGACCTTCGGCGGCGACGGGATCGTCACGCTGCCGTCCATCCAGAGCTACTTGTCCTTCGTCACGCTCACGCTCATCGGGTTCGGCGTCGCGTTCCTGTTCCCCGTGATCGTGCTGTTCCTGCACTTCCTGGGGGCCTTCCCGGCCCGCACGATGCGCTCCTGGCGCCGCGGCATGATCGTCGCGATCGCCGTCGCCTCCGCCGTGCTCACGCCCTCGCAGGACCCGTTCACGTTCATGGCGATGGCGCTGCCGCTCTACGCGCTCTACGAGGGCTGCATCGTCATCGCCCGGTTGCACGAGAAGGCGCAGCGGCGTCGGGCGGCCGTCCAGCCTGGCGCGCAGGACCTCGAGCAGCTCTCCGACGACGACACCTCCTACGTCGAGGACCGGCCCTCGCCCCTCTGAGTGCCCGGGCCCCGGCCGCGACGTAGGTTGACGGGGTGAGCACCGAGGCGGCCTCGCCCGCGGAGCGGTACGCCGCGTTCCGCCGCTCGCAGACGGGGGCGGCGCTGGCCGAGTTCGCGCTGGACTACCCGTTCGGGCTCGACGCCTTTCAGCGGACCGCCTGCACCGCGCTCGAGGCCGGTCGCAGCGTCCTGGTCGCCGCACCGACCGGCGCCGGCAAGACCGTGGTGGGGGAGTTCGCCGTCCACCTGGCCCTGCGCGCGGGCCGCAAGTGCTTCTACACGACCCCGATCAAGGCGCTGTCGAACCAGAAGCACCGCGACCTGGTGGAGAAGTACGGCGCCGACCGGGTCGGCCTGCTCACCGGCGACAACGCCGTCAACGGCGACGCCGACGTGGTCGTCATGACCACCGAGGTGCTGCGCAACATGCTGTACGCCGACGGCCAGCTGATGAAGGGCCGCGGGTCGAGCGACCGGCTGCGCGGCCTCGCCCACGTCGTCATGGACGAGGTGCACTACCTGGCCGACCGCGAGCGCGGCGCCGTGTGGGAGGAGGTGATCATCCACCTGCCGGAGGACGTGCAGGTCACCTCCCTGTCGGCGACGGTGAGCAACGCGGAGGAGTTCGGCGAGTGGCTGGGCACCGTGCGCGGCGACACCGAGGTGGTCGTCGAGGAGCACCGGCCCGTCCCGCTGTGGCAGCACGTGCTGGTCGGCACCCGGCTCTACGACCTCTTCGAGGCCGAGAAGGTCAACCCGCAGCTCGAGCGGCTGGCCCGCGACGAGGGCCGGCTGCCGGCCCGCGGCGGTCGTGGCGCGCGCGGCGGACCCGGGCCGCGCCGGCCGGTCGCGTCCCGGCCGGACGTGCTGGCCCGGCTCGACAGCCAGGGGCTGCTGCCCGCCATCACCTTCATCTTCAGCCGGGCCGGCTGCCAGGCCGCCGTCGAGCAGTGCCTGCGCTCCGGGCTGCGCCTCAACACTGCCGAGGAGGCCGAACAGGTCCGGGTGGTCGTCGAGCGCAAGACCGCCTCGATCCCGCGCGAGGACCTTCGAGTGCTGGGCTACTGGGACTTCCTCGAGGGGCTCCAGCGCGGCGTCGCCGCCCACCACGCCGGCATGCTGCCGACCTTCAAGGAGGTCGTCGAGGAGCTGTTCACCGGCGGGCTGGTCAAGGCCGTCTTTGCGACCGAGACCCTCGCCCTCGGCATCAACATGCCGGCTCGCTCGGTGGTGCTCGAGAAGCTGACCAAGTGGAACGGCGAGACCCACGCCGACGTCACGCCGGGGGAGTACACCCAGCTCACCGGTCGGGCCGGCCGGCGCGGCATCGACGTCGAGGGGCACGCCGTCGTGCTCTGGCAGCCGGGGATGGACCCGCGCCAGGTCGCCGGCCTGGCCAGCACCCGCACCTATCCGCTCCGCTCGAGCTTCCGCCCCTCGTACAACATGGCGGTGAACCTGGTCGGCTCGCTCGGCCGGGAGCAGGCCCGCACCCTGCTGGAGAGCTCGTTCGCGCAGTTCCAGGCCGACGCGTCGGTCGTCGGCCTGGCGCGCCAGATCAGCCGCAACCTCGAGGGCCTGGTGGGCTACCGCGAGGCGATGACCTGCCACCTCGGCGACGCGGAGGAGTACGGCCGGCTGCGGGCCGAGCTGAAGGCCCGTGAGGGCGACCTGGCCCGCAGCGGGGCGGTGCAGCGGCGCGCGGCCGCCGCGGCCTCGCTCGAGCAGCTCAAGGTCGGCGACGTCATCCGCGTCCCCACCGGCCGGCGGTCGGGGCTCGCGGTCGTGCTCGACCCCGGGGTCGGCAGCAACGGCGACGCCCACCCGATGGTCGTCACCGAGGACCGCTGGGCCGGGCGGCTGTCGTCCGCCGACTTCTCCCAGGCGGTCGAGCCCCTGGCCAAGGTGCGCGTGCCAAAGGGCTTCAACGCCCGCTCCCCGCAGAGCCGCCGCGACATGGCCTCCGCCCTGCGCGCTCTCGATCTGCCCTACGAGGGCCGCCCGGGCCGACGGCGCTCCTCGGCCGCCGACGACGACCAGCTCGCGGCGCTGCGGGCGGCGCTGCGCCGGCACCCGGTGCACGGCTGCGACGACCGCGAGGCGCACATGCGCTGGGCCGAGCGCTGGCACCGGCTGCGCGAGGAGACCGACAAGCTCGAGCGGCGGGTCGCCGGCAAGACCAGCTC
>Ga0136633_1001982_pt1 | contig 14572 bp, 10 predicted proteins | sample AntDrymeUQ832206_2_FD_105494 | JGI IMG/M metagenome (GOLD analysis project Ga0136633, IMG submission 105494) | Polar desert sand microbial communities from Dry Valleys, Antarctica - metaG UQ83 (22.06) | ecosystem: Environmental > Terrestrial > Soil > Desert | place: Antarctica: Dry Valley... | reverse complement strand
CGGCGCCACACCGGGCGGGATGCTCAGCAACCTGCCGATCCCGACCAACCTGCCCATCCCCTGCGGACTGCCGATCCCGAAGTGCCTGCCGATCGCGCCCTCCTGCTGAGCACGCGACCGGACTGAAAGAAGCGTTGAAGGCCCCCGACTCCGTGATCAATTATCTTCGTGATGTGGTCGCGGGGTCGATCAGGGCGTCCGTCACAGGAGTCGGCCTACCATCCGACGCTCCCGCGGCTCGAGCGCGCTGTAGTCCGGTTGCGGTGTGAGGCCGATGCCGCGCTGGCATGGGTAAGGCCCATCGGCGATCGCGGTAGGGACCGCCGTCGCCGGCCCCCCCGCGCAGATCCCAGCGTGCACTGCTAAGAAAAGCACAATTTCGCGGCTCGGTTTATCCCGGCGCTCTGAAATCCGGTTTCGAAGAACCATCGGTCGGCCTCATCCCCATGTCACGCCTGGTCTGCTGTCGCCCGCAACGACTGATTTCCACAACCAAGATCAGCGACTTCGGGGATCGGCTCCGTCGCCGCCGGTGGCGTGCCGCGGCCTACGGTGCGGCCGGCGGGTCGTTGGCCGACACTGTGCCCTGGGGACGTGTACGCGGGGCGGACGTCGCCTCCAGCTACGCCGGTGATCCCCGCCGTTCGCTTAAGCGATGTTTCCGCGGCGAATCAGAGCTTCTGGCGACACGCCGGCGTACTCCCGGCGAGAAGGGCGCTTCTCTCACCCGGAACTCGAGCGCCCGCTCGGCGGGCGCGGGCGTGCATGCCCGGCGCGAGCTCACGATGCGCGGTACTGCTCGACCACCTTCGCGTAGCCGGCGCGCGCCGCCTCCGACTCGCCGGCGAGCAGCGCGGCCGCACCTCGCCTGGAGGCGACGGCAGCGATCATCAGGTCGCGGTGCTCACCCTCCTGCATGGCGCCAGCTCACGACTCCGCGCGCCGTTGTTGCGCCGCGTTTGCGGGGTTGCACGCCATCGCGCGATCGCTACGGACCGCCGTCGATCCGATCCAGCGTCGCAGCGGCGCCCGGCGCGACGACGAGGTTGCGGGCGAGCGGGATCTGGTGGGACGCGCTCTCGAGGATGTGCATGAGGTAGCCGGCGGTGTTCGGGAACACGACGACGTCCCCGACGTCGACGCCGCGCGGGAAGCGCAGTCGCCGCCAGGTCAGCAGCTCGCGCTCGATGCAGTACGCGCCGACCAGGTAGCCCTCGATCGGGTGGTCGCGCCGCGGGCCTGCGCGGGACCCGTCGTCGACGTGCAGCAGCAGGGGATCGACGAGGAAGTCGTCGGAGGTCGACCGGCACTGCGTGCGGTTCATCGCGACGCCGATCAGCCAGCGGCCGTCGCGGCGCTGCTTGCGAAACTCGACGCGCGCGGCGGTCAGGCCACAGCCGTCGAGCAGCGAGCGCCCTGGCTCGCAGCGCAGCTGCAACCCACGCATGCGCAACGCTGCGGCGATCGTACCCGCGGCGTCGCGTCCGGGCGCCGCCGCGCCGAGGATCGCTCCGAGCCACGCTCCCCGCGTCGGCTCCTGGTGGTACGGATAGACGTTCGGGCGCCCGACGATCTCGCCCTCGTGAGCCGTCAGGCCCAGCCCGTGGCCGTTGAACGTCAGTGGCTCGCGCCCGCCGAGCAGTCCGGCGCGATGCTCATCCCAGAAGCGCCGCCACTCGCCACCGTCGTCGAGGTAGGACATCGGGATGCCGCCGCCCATGTCGACGAACTGGACGCGATGGCCGCGCTCGCGGAGCGCGTCGACGAGCCCCAGGCTCTCCCCGAGGGCGCTGACGCGCTCGGCCGCGTCGTAGCCGTCGAGGTGGAAGTGCACGCCGTCGATCCGCAGGGGCGCACCCTCGCCGGCCGGCGCGTGGCGATCGGCGATCGCCAGCAGCTCGGCGGCCGGGAGGCCGAAGCGCGTCTCGGCGCGGCCGACGGCCGGGAACGGTGCGAGCCGCAGCGCGATCGGGACGCTCCGGACACCCGCGCCGACGACCGCGGCGAGCGTCTCGAGCTCGTCCTCGTTGTCGACGACGACGGTCACGCCGGCGGCGACGCAGCGCGCGAGCAGCGCCCGCGGCTTGACCGCCGCAGTGACCACGATCCGCGGCGCCGCGGCGCCGCGGGCGAGGACCTGGGCGAGCTCGCGCTCGCTGGCCACGTCGACGCCGAGATCGAGGCGCAGCGCCGCGTCGACCAGCGCGAGCGCCTTGTTCGCCTTGCGTGCGAAGAAGATCCCGAGCTCGACGTCCGCGGCGCGGGCCACCTGCGCGAGCTCCGCGGCGTTGCGCGCAAGCGGAGAGGGATCGATGACGTTCAGCGGCGAGCCATGACGCTCGAGCCAGCCGGCGATGCGGGCCGGCTCCGCGCACAGGGCCAACTGCCACGGTTCCATCCGCGCTGTCAGCGCAACCTCACCGCGGCATCCCGACCGCGGGCCGGCCACCTCAGGACTCATCCGGCGTCCCAGCGTCGCGCGCCGGTCACCGCGACCTCGTCGTCGCGGCAGCGCCCGACGACCCTGCGCGCCCAGTTGCCGGCGAGCGGATGCAGCGTCCGGCTCAGGGTGTCGTTGCCGATCACAACGTCCTCCGTCACGCGACCGATCGCCGACAGCCCCGGCGTCGGAAGCCCGCTCGCACCTCTGCAGGCACCATCCGCGTCGACGTCCAGGCCGCGCCGCGCCGCGGCGACCCGCGCATGTCCCGCGTGGAGCAGCCCGCGCAACGGCTGATCGCGGGCGCCCGCCGCGCCGGGCCCGGGGAGCACGGCATCGACCACGACGTCGACGGGTTCCTCGCCGCGCGCGGAGCAGAGGAGGCTGCGATCGCCGCGGGTCACCACGCGGGCATCGCGGACGTGGGTGAGGTCGACCCGGCCCGCGTCGACGAGCGCCAGGAGCTTGGCGGCGTTGCGCGGCGGCGGCCCGAACGCGATGCGCTCCATCTCCTCCGCCAGGCGGCGAAACGCCGGCCACTGCGGTGCCGCCAAGCCGTCGCCGCCGAGCCGCGCGACGAGCGCGGGGTACAGCGCGCGCCAGGTGTGGCCGAGCGCCCAGGTCGCGTCTGGAGCGCGCAGCCCGGCGCCGATCTCGATCGAGCGCTCGAGCTGCTCCGCAGGATCGGCGTCACCGTCGGGGGACTCGCCGCCGGCGACGGCCGCGAGCCAGGCGCCGATCGCGGCGCCGGCGCCGGCCTCGGGCGTGCCGCCCACCGCGTGTAGAGCGCTGGACGCGGTCTCGGCGAGGACCGCCGCCAGATCGCGGCGCACGTCGAGATCCGACGTCATGGCGAGGATGCGCGCTCGGCCCGCCGCGGCGATCGCCGCGAGCGCCGGCTGCCCGCCGAGCAGGGCGCGGCCGGGTTTGGCGAGCATCGCCCGCCCGGTGCGCGAGAACGGCATGATCACGCGGACGTCCTCGTCGCCGGACACGTAGCGCAGGCGGTACGGGTGATCGAGCGGCTGGAACGACCCGCCCCGGCCCTCGGTCAGCGCGAGCGCCGCGTCGATGAAGGTCAGCGCGAAGCCGCGAACGGCGACCGTCGCGCCCGCGGCGACGCGCCGCGAAGAGAGTCGGCCAACGGGAAACACCGACGCCACGAGCGGCGCGGCGTGCGCCCAGCCCGGCTCCAGGCCGCGACCGGACGGCCGCTCGTGCCCCGTCGCCAGCAGCACCTCGTCATAGCGCCGGGCGATTCCCGCGGCGACGACCTCCCAGCCCTCGCCGCGCGGGCGCACGACGTCGGCGCGCGCGCGGCGCAGCGTGACGGCGGCCGCGGAGGGTGCGTGGCGCAGGATCGTCACGAGCCCGTCGGAGAGGTAGCGACCGACCTGCGCTCGGGCGGGATACTCGCCGCCGTCGCCGCCCGCGCCCAGCCGGTCGCGCCACGCGACGAACGACGGTCGCTCGTCGCGCGGGACGACCGTGCTCGCCGGCCCCCACATGTCGACCTGCTCGGCCGCGAAGTTCATCCGCAGGTATGCCGGCCCAGCGGGGTCGTAGTTCGGGCCCGCGCCGGGCGCCGGGTGGGGTTCGAACACGTCGACGCGGATCTCCGCGGCCCCGTCGAGGGCTCCGGCGTGGTCGAGCAGGCGCTCGAGTGCGAACAGGCCCTTCGGACCGAGTCCGACGATCGCGACGCGCAGCACGTCAACCTCGCCAGGCCGCGTCGCAGACTCAGGACGCGGGCGGCGGCGACGCGACCGCGTCACGCCCGACGATCGACGCGAGCTCGTCCGGCGCGCAGGAGAGCTCGCGCTGGACCCAGCCGTCGTCGTAGACGGTCTTGAGGTATCCGGCGCCGCCGTCGGCGAGGATCGCCGCGCACCGGCTTCCCGCAGCGATTCGCGGGGCGAGCCGCTCGAGCGCCATCAGCACGCCCCCGGACGACGCGCCGGCGAGGATCGCCTCGCGCTCGACGAGCCGCCTGCAGCCGGTGACGCACTCCAGGCCGGATACGCGCTCGAGCCGATCGAATGACGCTCCGGCCGACAGCTCGGTCTGCACCCCGGCGCCGAATCCGGGCAGCGTCCGGGCGCCCCGCTCACCACCGAACAGCACGCTGCCCACCGCGTCGACGGCCACGACGCACGTGCGGCGCCCGTGCTCGCGCAGATGCTCCCAGCAGCCACGCAGCGTGCCGGTCGTGCTCGTCGCGACGAACAGGTAGTCGAGCCTGCCGTCGAGCGCGTCGTCGATCTCGCGCATCGTGCCGGCCGCGTGAGCGGCGGGGTTGGACACGTTCGCGTACTGATCGGGCCAGAACGCGTTCGGCGTGCTCGCGACGAGCTCGGCGACGAGACGCAGCCGCGCCGCGAGCAGGTCCCCCGTGCCCGCGTCGGCGCGCGTCACGACGCGGACGTCGGCGCCGAGCGCGCGCATCATCCGGACGTTCGTCTCGTGGGCCCGCGCGTCGACGACGCAGATGAAGCGCAGCCCGTGGTACCGGCATGCCTGCGCGAGGCCGACACCCAGGTTGCCCGAGCTGGACTCGATCACGGTCGACGTCGCGTCGATCAGCCCGTGAGCGATCGCATCGTCGAGCATCCGGGCGGCCGGCCGGTCCTTCGCGCTGCCACCGGGGTTGAGCGCCTCGAGCTTGGCCCACAGCTCGATGTCGGGCCGCGCGCGCAGGTAGCGGCGCAGCCGCACGAGCGGCGTCTGACCGATCGCCGCCAGCACGCCGTCGACAGGCGGCAGCGAGCGCGCGACAGGGTCCTTGACGGGCCTCGCGACTCGCATGCGCAGCGGGTCCCGGATCGCCGGCGCGCGCGTGGGAGCCATCAGCGCCCCCGCGCGCCGTCGGCGGATACCGGCCGCAGCACCGTCAGGAGACCGGGACGAGCGGGCCGCCGATGCCCGCCCCGAGTCCGCGATCGGCGGCGATCAGCTCGAGCATGATCGCCGTGTCGGCGATCGCGACGCCGGTGAGATGCTCGTCGCGGGCGGCGAAGTCGGCCGCGATCTCGTGGACGGCCGCGGCGTAGGCGTCGCCGTCGCCGGCTGCCAGTGCTCGCAGCGCCGTGGCGGTGCGCTCGAAGGCGCCCCCGCGCGCCACCATGACGTCGGCCAGCGGCGCGACCGCCTCGTCATCGCCGGCGATCAGCGACGCGACCGCCCGGGCGTAGGAGGCGACGGGCGAGCCGGTGGCATCCGCGTCGCCGTCCAGCGCCGTCCGCACGTAGTCCGCGGCGGGCTGTGCCCGACCTGCGAGCACGGCCGCCTTGACGAGGCCTACGAGCCGGCCGTAGCTCTTCGGCGGCGCGAGCTCCCACGAGCCGCGGTACTGCTCGACGGCCCGCGCGTAGCCCGCGTGCGCCGCCTCGGAGTCGCCCGCGAGCAGCGCGGCATGCGCCTCGCCCTCGGTCGCGATCGCGGCGAGCATCAGGTCGCGATGTTCACCCTCCTGCACGCCCCGAAGCTTACTCCCAGGCGTGTCGCCGGCCCCCGCCCCGCGCCGGCTCCCACCCGGGCGGCGAGTAGGAGCGGTGGGTCTCCCATCCCGCGGCCACGGCGGCGGCGATCAGCGGCGTGTCGGCTGCCACATCCCGGCGAGAGGCGAACGCGCTCAGGCGCGCGGGAGCGAAGTCGTGCGCGACGATGCCCGGAGCGCCGCGCAGATGCGATTCGTGCCGGCGGTAGCGTTCGCGCCGGATGCCCGACCGCTTCGACTCCTACCTGCGCCATGCCGCGGAGCTGCTGCGCAGCGGCGACCTGTCGCGTGCCGAGGGCCTCGAGCGCCTCGCGCGCCAGACGCTCGAACGCCTCGGCTCGCCGCCGTCGCTCGCCACGAAGCTGCACGCGCTGCGCGGCGACCGCCTCATGCGCCAGGCCGACTACCCGAACGCCGGGCAGGCGTTCGACGACGCGATCGCCTCCCTGCGCGAGGCGGGCGGCGAGCGGCGCGAACTGTTCGAGCTGCTGCAGAAGCTCGGCCTCGCGCGCTCACACCACGGCGACGACGAGCGCGCGCTGCAGGCGTTCGACGAGGCGCTCGCGGTCGCGGCTTCGATCGGGCCGGCGTTTTCGCCGGCGGCCTACGTCCACATCGCGCGTGCGGAGTCGCTGCGGCGCCTATCGCGGCGCGCGGACGCCGAGGAGAGCCTGCGCGCGGCGATCGCAGCCGCCGAGCACGCGTCGCCCGATGGTCGTGACAGCATCGCGCGGGCGGCGCGGCGGGCGCTCGACGGGCTGCGCCCGACCACCACCGCTACCGCCGCGCCGGCGACGGCGCGGACGGCGCCCTCGCAGCCTCCGCCGCCACCCCCGCCGGCCGGCGCCCCGCGCGCCGACACCGCGGCGTTCGACGCGGTCCTCGCCGAGCTCGACGCGCTCGTCGGGCTGGCCGCCGTCAAGGCCGAGGTGCGCCGCCTGGCCGAGCTGCTGCGGATCGCCACGATGCGCCGCGAGGCCGGGCTGAAGACCGTGCAGGTGTCGCTGCACCTCGTCTTCGAGGGTGGCGCGGGCACCGGCAAGACGACCGTCGCGCGGCTCTTCGGGCGCCTCTACAGGAGCCTCGGCCTGCTGGCGAGCGACAAGGTCGTCGAGGTCACGCGCGAGGACCTCGTGTCCGGCTACGTCGGCCAGACCGCGGCGAAGACGGGTGAGGCGATCGACAGCGCCCTGGATGGCGTGCTGTTTCTCGACGAGGCTTACGGGCTCGTGCGTCCCGGCAGCCAGGGCGACTTCGGCCCCGAGGCGGTCGTCGAGCTGCTCAAGCGCATGGAGGACGACCGCGACCGCCTCGCAGTGATCGCGGCCGGCTACCCGCACGAGATGACGGAGTTCCTCGCTTCGAACTCCGGCTTTCGCAGCCGCTTCGGCGAGACGATCCACTTCGAGGACTACGGGCCGGCCGAGCTCGTCCTGATCTTCGAGAAGTTCGCCAAGGACGCCGACTACGTCCTGCAGCCGCAGGCGCGGGAGGATCTCGGGCGCGTCATGGAGCGCCTGCACGCCGCGCGCGACCGCTACTTCGGCAACGCCCGCACCGCGCGCAACCTCTTCGACGACGTCGTCGCACATCAGGCCGAGCGCCTGCTCGCGAGCGGCGCGAGGCCCGATCGCGCGGCGCTGATGGAGCTCACGCAGGCCGACGTGCAGGCCGCGAGCGCGGCCGGTTCCCGGCCCGCGGACGTCTCAGGGGCCGACGCGCCGCCGCCGCCGCCTCAGTAGTTCTCGAGCCGGGTCTTCTCCTTCTGGTACTGCTCCTCGGTCATCTTGCCGGAGGCGCGCATCTCGCGCAGCCGGTGAAGCGCCGCCTGGACGGCGACGTTCGGCGGCCCGGCGCGCAGCGCGTCGCCCATCGCCGCGAGCGCCGCATCGCGGTGCTGGTGGCTGATTCGCGACAGGTCGGCCGGCAGGCGGCGCGGCATGCCGTGCTCGTCACGAAAGACGACGCGGCCCTCGGTTCCGCCGCGCGGGTCCAGCGGCGCGGGATCGTCGACCATGTCAGCCGAGGTCGCGCCTTCGTCCACGCCCCACTTGAGCTCGTCTTCCGGCGGCTTGTCCTCGTCCATCGCGTCCTCCTGCCGGTGGCTGGAGCCGCAAGGTAACACGGGCGCGCGCTCGCTCGCGTCGGCTCGACGCGCGGCGCGCCTGCACCCACGGATGGCGCGGTAGGTGTTGTGACCTCAGTATGTGTTTGACACATACCGTAGCCTCTGGCGTCAGGGTCCAGCCGGGCGATCGGACGACAGTGCCGCGCGCCTGGACCGCAAACCAGATCGGGGGGTTTGGGTGATGTTCAAGCGAGCGACAGCGTTACGACGTCCGGCCACTTCCGAGGAGCAGCACGTTCCCGGATCGGCGGACCCGCGGACGCAGCAGCCTCGCGACGGCATGACCCGGGCGCAGGCGAAGGCTCTGTCGCGGTGCGCGCCGCTGACACCGGGGGAGTTCAAGGCGCGCCGGCGTGTGGCAGAGCAGGGGCTGGTCTCGTTGCGGGGGGTGCTGGACGAGGGTCCGGGGGGTCCTTCGTCCCGGGGATGAGGGGGAGCGACACGCGCCGCGGTCGCGACGACCGCGGCGCGTGATCCCTGGCCGACACGCGCGCACGTACAGTTGCGCGCGTGAAGCAGCCCAAGATCTGGTTTCTCGGCGCCGGCCCCGGTGCGGCCGACCTGCTGACCGTGCGCGCCGCGCGGGCACTGGCCGGCGCGGACGTCGTCGTCTGGGGCACGTCGCTGATGTCCGACGAGCTCGTCGCCGAGCACGCGAATCCCGACGCTGAGCTCGTGCCGTGGCCGCCGGCGCAGAAGGCCGACATCCACGCGACGTATGACCGCGCGAAGGACGAGGGGCTCGTCGTCGCGCGCCTGCTGTGGGGTGACCCGGCGATCTACGGGACGATGCGCGAAGAGGTTTGCGAGGCGCAGTCGCGCGGCCTGGACTACGAGATCGTCCCGGGCGTCAGCGCCTACTCCGCCGCCGCCGCCGCGCTCGGCATCGAGCTGACGCGGGCGCCGATGTCGTCGCGGTCACTGATCCTCACGACGCCGTCGGCGAAGGAGCCGGTCAGCGCTTTCGCGCGCCACGGCGCGACGATGGCGATCTTCATGGCGGGCAAGCGCGGCGAGGACCTGCAGCGCGAGCTGCTCACGGGCGGCTATCCGCCAGAGACACGCTGCGCCGTCATGCACCGCATCACGCGCGACGGCGAGGTGATCGCGCCGTGCCGCCTCGACGAGCTCGCCGTCACGCTCGTCACGCCGGACCTCGATCGCCACACCCTCGTGCTCGTCGGCGCGGCGCTCGGCGACGACTTCGGCAGGGACGACGCATGATCTGCGAGCTGCACGCCGACATCCCGGTCGATGACTTCGAGACGGCCTACGCCTGGTATCAGATCTTCTTCAGCCGTCGTGCGGACCTGAGCCCGCAGCCCGGCGAGGCGCTGTGGCAGGTCGCCGGCGCGGGCTGGATCTCACTGGTCTGTGACGTGCAGCGGTCCGGCAGCGCAGCCCTGACGATGCTCGTCGACGACCTCGAGCAACACGTCGGCCACCTCGCGATGCGCGGCATCGCACCGGAGTCCATCGAGACGGTCACCGGGGTCGTGCGCAAGGCGACGATCATCGACCCGGCCGGCAACACGGTCACGATCGCCGAGCGCCTGTCGGCCTGACGCGGCAGCCACTGCGGGGCCGCGCGGACGTGGACTCACGCGCGCCCGATAGCTTGTTCGCTCCTGGCTCGACGGGGGTCATGGACCTGCAGGTCCCGTCGTTCCGAGAGTCTGATCCAGCACGAGCATCACGCTGATCGGATCGCCCCTCGGCAGCGCATCACCGCGCGCAGGTCGCCGACCAGATCGGCGACGGTCTGCTCCTCCTGCACGATGCGCCCGACGTCGGTGATCGCGCTCGCGAGCCGGGCGAGCGACGCGTCGGCCGGCGCGGGCACGAGGCGCCGGCCGCTCACGACCGCTCCGTCGCCGGCGTGACGCCGGTACTCCTCGGGGTTCATGCGCCACAGCCGGCCGTTCGTGATCGAGATCAGGCGATCGAGGATCCGCAGGCCCTCGGGGTCCATGTCGCCGTGATGGGAGACCGCGGCGCCGCCGACGATGGCGGCCCGCAGCAGCCGCAGACACGCCGTCGACGGCCAGCCGCTCGTGCAGACCAGCGGCGGGCAGTCCGGCCCGAGCGCATCGGCTGCTGCCGCGACGACGTCGGGGTTCTCGCAGGTGAACACGACCGGGCCGCATGCGAGGCTCTCGACGGTGCGCAGCTCCCGCAGGGTGAGAACGCGCGGCTCCGGGGACCCCGGCCACACGCCGTGGCACAGCACCGTGCTCGACAGCTCGTCGCAGCCGAGCCCCCAGCGGTCATAGCGCGCACGCCGGGACTCGGCGCCGCCGCCGGGCTGCGCTTCGCCGTCGAGCAGCGCCAGCGCTCGCCGCAGCGCCCCGTCCAGCGGCCGGTCTCGATCGAGCGCGTGTGGATCTCCGCCGCAGTGCGAGGTCGCGAAGCGTGCCAGCGTCTGGGGTGGATCGGCCGGGAGCGCTGCGGCGATGTCGAGCGCTGCGCGCAGCACCGCGAACGCGTCCGCGCCCACGGTCCGCGTCACGGTCCCCGTGGCGCGCTCGCGCTCCAGCCATGCATCGAGGCCGGGGTGACGGCGCAGCGCCGGGTGCGACCGCAGCGCGCTCCACCCTCGCTCCCGCCGCTCGGCGGCGACGAGCCGTGCGGCGCGCCGGTCGACGAGCGGCGCGCCGGCGCGTGCGGCGCACGTCGCGGCCAGGCCTCCGCGAAACTGCGATGAGGCGCGCAGCGCCGCGTCGAGGGCTGCCAGGTCGACGCTCGACGTCGCGCCGGGAAGCACTGGACGCCACCGCGGCCCGAGCAGGCCCGACAGGCTGCTGATCTCCTCCTCGCGGAGGTCCGCGAGCGGCAGGCGGCCGGCCGCGCGCAGGCCGTTGCGCTCCAATCGCGCCCCGGCCTCGCGGAGGATCCGCGCGAGACCGTCGGTCGCGGGCGACTGCGGCGCAGCGCTCATCCGTCGACGACCTCCGTCGTCCTGTGCCCGTCCCAGATGAAGTGCTGCGCCCAAACCCCCCACTCGGCGTTCTCGCGGTGCAACTCGTAGAACCCGACCCGCGGCACCGTCGCCACGCACGGGTTGAGGTCATAGGACGTCATCACCCAGTCGAGGTCGAGCTCGACGAGCAGCGCGAAGACCTGCTCGCGAGTCTGCGGGTCGATGCCGTCCATCGCCTCGTCCAGCGCGACGATGCGCGGCGCACCGGGCGCGAGGTCGTACAACGCCGCCGCCGTCGCGAACAGCGGGAGGTGCATGAGTACCGACTGCTCGCCGCCGGAGCCCAGGCCCTGCGTGCGCGTCGTGAGCTTGCGCACCGCGCCGTCGCGCTCGTGCAGGTGCAGCGTGAAGCGCCACCAGCGCCGGTAGTCGAGCGCCACGGCGAGGTGGTCGACGATCGCCGTCTGCGACGCCTCGTCGGCGGCGCCGGCACGGGCGTCGGCGATCCGCTGCTCGAGGAACGCGAACAGCGCGTCGCGCTGGGCGTCGTCGACGTGCTCGGTCGAGCGGTCGCCGAGCAGGGCGAGCACGGCCGCCGGTGCCCCGGCGTCCTCGTCGACGTCCCAAGACAGGCTGACGGTGCGACCCGCCCCGGTCGGGCAGCGGCGCAGGATCTGGTTGCGGGCGCGGACGGTCGCGCGCACGGTCGTGATCCGGCCGCGCAGGTGCTCGGCGATCTCCGCGAGCAGCGCCTTGCCGAGCACCTCGCGGCGACGGGCCGACAGCACCTGCTCGCGGTGCGCGAGGTCGACGTCGAGGTCGGCGAGCATCGTCGTCGGCGTCCGGCGGCGGCCCTCGCGGGTGATCTCGACGAGCGTCAGGTCGCCGCTTGTGAAGACGACGGCGTCCATGTCGAACGCCACGAGCTTCTGGCTGATGCGACTGGCGGCGTCGCTCAGACGGCGGGCGCGCGCGCCGATGTCGACGCTCGTGTCGAGGGCGGGAAGCGCGCGCACACGGTCAAGCGCCGTGGTGAGCGTCCAGGCCTCCGCCTGGCGCTCGTCGGGCGGCGCGGCGTCCGTCCCGAGCGCGGCCGTGAAGAGGTCGTGCTCGCCGAGTGCGCGCACGCCGGCGAGGGCGGCGACGCGCTCTGTCTCGGCGAGACCGACGCGCGCGAGCGCCTCCCCCACGAGCCGCTCTGCGTCCTTCCCCGCGACGATCCCGTGACGCTGCTCACGCTCCGCATCGTCGCGGGCGCGATCCAGCCGCGCCACCTCGGCGCGCAGTGCGGCGGCCCGCGAGCGCAGCTGCGACACCGACGCGCCGTCGGCGGTCTGCGCGGCGCTCAGTCGCCCCGCCGCGGATGCCTCGTCGTCCTCGGCGGCGCGCAGATCGGCGACGGCCTCGCTGTGCGCTGACTCGCTGTCGCGGACAGCGAGCTGCGCTGCCGCGGCGCGCTGCTCCGCGGCGTCGGCATCGAGCAGGGCGCGGCACGCGCGGTCGCGTTCGAGCGCCGCCCGTCCGAGCGCCGACGACACGGCCCGCAGCGCCACGGCGTCCGCCGGGAGGCGGACGGCATGCGCGTGTGCGTGCAGCGCGTCGCGCGCGCACGACACATCAAGCTCGTAGCGGTCGCGTTGCACGAGCAGCTCGGCGAGCTGCTCGTCGTGGGCGGCGAGGCGGTCCGCGGTCCGCCGCTGCGCCCGCAGCGCGCTGCGCAGCGGTGCGGTGTCGGGCAGCGACCGCCGCTCCCGGTCAAGCGTCTCGCGTGCCGCCGCGAGCTGCTCGAGCTCTGCGTCGACGCGGTGCAGCTCCTCTTCGAGCCGGCCGGCGACCGCGCGGGCCTCGACGAGCAGGCGCTCGCGGCGGGCGGCGCGAGCGGCCGCGCCGATGTACTCAGCGACCGGCTTGCCGGCGCGGCCGTGCAACGGGCCGAAGCGGAAGCGGCCCGGCGCGATGCTCAGCGGCCCATCCAACGGGATCGAGCGCAGCACCCGCGTCACCATCGCGGCGTCGATCGACCGGGCACCCGGCGCCGCGACGAGCACGTCGGCGAGCGTCGCCGCAGCCCCGGCGCCGACTGCCGCGTCCGCCGTGGCCGTTGCCATGAGCGTCAGGTCGGCGTCGTGGATGCTGCCATCCGGTGCGATCCAGGCGTCGAGCACGCCCGCGTCCTGCAGCGCCGCCTCGAGCAGCGGACGCTGCTCGTCCGCCAGACCGGGCGCGAAGTCGCACACCGCCCAGAGCGGAGCGCCGATGCGACCGGCGCGTGCGGCCCGGCGCGGATGGAGGACCGGTGGCTCGGGATCCTCCTCGGCGGCGATCTCACGCAGTCGGTCGACGGCGCTCGACAGCTCCGCACGGAGTACGTCGCTGCGGGCCGCGGCCTGCGCGTGCGCGCCGGCGAGCTCGTCGCCGCGGCCCGCTGCGAGCTCCATCACCAGCGCGCCGGGATCGCCGTCGTCGGCGGCGAGCGTCGCGAGTCGCTCGAGCTGCTCGTCCCCCACCTCCAGCTCACGCAGCGACGCGTGCCAGCGGCGCAGCGCGTCCTCGAACGCCTCGAACGCGGCCTCCAGCAGCGTCTCGCACACGGCGGCGCCATCGGCGGCATCGTCGCGTCGCCTCGCCGCGAGCGCCAGCGGGTCGGCGATCGCGCGCATGACCTCCTGTGTCGTCGCGAGGGCCGCGGCGAGCCCGAGCGCGCGCTCCACGTCCTGCGTGCGGACGGCCAGGCGCCCGGTGAGGGCGTCGAGTGCCGCCGGCTCGAGCAGCGGGCACTCGAGCCCGACCTGCGTCAACGGCTCTGCGAGACGCTGCGCCGCGGCGGCGACGGCAGCCCGCGCCGCGTCCGCCGCGTCGAGCTGCTCGCGCGACGCGGTGCTCGCCTGATCGACGCGCGCCTGCAGCCGGTCGGCCCCCGCACGAGCTCGCGCGGCGCGCTGCTGTGCCTGCTCGTGCTCGCGCGCCCGCGCCTCCAGCAGCCCGACGGCCGTATAGGCCTCCGAGCCGACGAGCTCCAGACGCTCCTCGCTGACCCGCCGGTGATCGGCCTGCACCTGGCGCACGGTGGCCTCGGCACCGACGAGCGCCTCGCGCGCCGCATCGTGCTCGTCCTCGTGGGCGCGGGCACTCGCTCGCGCGCGGTCGTAGGCGCCGACCGCCGACTTCAGCCGCTCTCCGCGCACCGCGAGCAGGCCGCGCGCGTAGCTGCGCCCCTCGCTGCCGACGAGCCCATCGACCTCGGCGCGGGCGTCGCGCAGCTCGTCATGCTGGCGTTGCAGCTCGTGCAGTTGCTCGAGTGCGTCTCCGAGGCGGCGCACGAGCGCCTCGTCGACCGCCGGCAGCGCGCCCGACAGCATCGTCGACAGGCCCTTGACATTGAGGCTGTCGGACAGCTTGGGCTTGCGCAGCTGCCGGATGATCTCGAGCATCTGCTCGTACAGCTCGGCCGTCGCGAATGGGACGAGCTGCGCGCGCAGCGCCTCCTTGTAGGCGGTCGGCCCGTCGTGCAGCGCTCCGACCGCCAGCAGCTGCTCGACGAGGTCGCTCTTGACCACGGGCTGCATGTCGGCGTCGCCGACGACGCGG
>Ga0136633_1001981_pt1 | contig 14582 bp, 15 predicted proteins | sample AntDrymeUQ832206_2_FD_105494 | JGI IMG/M metagenome (GOLD analysis project Ga0136633, IMG submission 105494) | Polar desert sand microbial communities from Dry Valleys, Antarctica - metaG UQ83 (22.06) | ecosystem: Environmental > Terrestrial > Soil > Desert | place: Antarctica: Dry Valley... | reverse complement strand
ACGTCGGCGCACCGGTGCTGGTGATGACGTCCAGTGGGAGCGCCTACCCCAGGGTCTGGGACGACAGCGCGACCCGGCACGACATCGTCCTCGACGTGGAGCAGATCTGGAAGTGGACACACAAGCTCGGCGACCACATCACCCTCGTCAAGGTCCCCGGCGCAGTCCACGACATCACGCTGTCAGCTGAGCCGGTGCGCAAGGTGGCCTTCGACGAGATCTCACGCTGGCTGGACGCGTACGTCGACTGACGCAAGCGTCACAGGAGTGTTCAGGCAAGCAGGCTGATCACCGCGACGACACCGACGACCACGATGAAGATCCGCAACGCCAACGCGGGCAGCCGTCGCCCGACGGATGCACCGACCTGACCACCGATCACCGAGCCGGCCGCGATGAGGGCCACGACCGTCCAGTCGACATCGGCGACGACGATGAAGATCAACGCGGCAACACCGTTGACCAGTCCGGCGAGAACGTTCTTGGTGCCGTTGAGTCGCTGCAAGGACTCCTTGATCCCGATCCCCATGATCGCCATCAGCAGCACGCCCTGCGCGGCGCCGAAGTACCCGCCGTAGACGCCCGCGAGGAAGACCAGGAACCAGACCCATCCGGCTCCGTGCTCAGGCGATTCAGTGCGCGAGTCTGCCCTGGCGGCCACCCTGCGGCCGATTGCCGGCTGAAAGATGACCAGGACACAACCGAGCCCGATGAGCGCTGGCACGATCGCATTGAACGCATCGTCTGGCAGCGCGAGCAGGAGCACCGCCCCGAGGGCTCCACCGAGCAGCGACGCGCTGGCCAGCCGGACCAGCCGACCGCGCTGGCCGGATAGCTCACGGCGGTAGCCGATGGCCCCCGAGACCGATCCCGGGACCAGCCCGATCGTGTTGGACACGTTGGCTGTCACGGGAGGAACCCCGAAGGCAAGCAGGGTCGGGAACGTGATCAACGTTCCGGACCCCACCACGGTATTGACAGTGCCGGCCGCGATCCCCGCGAGGAAGACCGCGAACATCTCGAATCCGGTCACAGACCAGGAGGCTCCTCGGACGGCGACTCCGGGGCGTCCGTCGCACGCTTCGGTTTCACCAGCGACTCCTCCGCAGCAGCGATCGCGGCGGCAACCGCGTCATGTGCCTGCTTCAACGACTCGTCGGTGTCTACGGCGACGCTCGCGATCTCCGGGACGTCAGACCCCATGTCGACGCGTTTGCGGGGACCGTCGTTGCCGACCGGGATGCCCTGGGAACCACCGATCGCGGACCCGAGCCCTTCGAGGGCCTTGGTGATCTCGCTGGGCACGACCCACACCTTGTTGGCGCTCCCGGCGGCGATCTTGGGCAGCATCTGGAGGTACTGGTAGGCAAGCAGCGCTTGGTCCGGGGCTCCGTCATGGATCGCCTGGAACACGGTCTGGATCGCCTGCCCCTCCCCCTGCGCTTTAAGGATCTGGGACTCCCTGTCAGCCTGCGCCCGCAGGATCAACGACTCCCGGTCGCCTTCGGCAGTGAGGATCGCGGACTGTTTCGACCCCTCGGCGGTCAGGATCGCGGCCTGGCGCTGGCCCTCCGCGGTGAGGATGACCGCACGCTTCTCGCGGTCCGCCCGCATCTGCTTCTCCATTGAGTCCTTGATCGACGGCGGCGGGTCGATGCCCTTCAGCTCCACACGGTTGACCCGGATCCCCCACTTGCCGGTCGCCTCATCGAGGACTCCACGCAGCCGGCTGTTGATCTCGTCGCGGCTGGTCAAGGTTTCCTCGAGATCCATCCCTCCGACAATGTTTCGAAGCGTCGTCATCGTGAGCTGCTCGACGGCTTGGATGTAGTTGGCGATCTCGTACGTCGCGGCAACAGGGTCGGTCACCTGGAAGTAGATGACAGTGTCGATCGAGACGACGAGGTTGTCCTCGGTGATGACCGGCTGCGGCGGGAAGGAGACCACCTGCTCTCGCAGGTCGATCATGTAGCGGACCTTGTCGACGAAGGGAACCACAACGTTCAGGCCGGCCGGGAGCGTGCCGTTGTACTTGCCGAAACGCTCCACGATTCCGGCCCTGGCCTGCGGCACGATGCGGATCGTCTTGGCCATCACGGCCACGGCGAACAGCACTATCAGAACAAACAACACCAAGATGCCTACGCCATCCATGGAAATCCTGTCTCTCGTCGGGTATCAGGAATCTTGCGTCGGGACCTTGTATACAAGGGCTGTCGCGCCCCGGATCTCGAAGATGTCGACCGCCGTCCCCGCTTCGATCACGTCGGTGTCGTCGTACGGGCGAGCGGTCCACAACTCACCGCCGACCCGGATCTGTCCGCCCTGGGCGGAAACCTGGTCCACGACGACTCCCTGTCTGCCCACCAATGCAGCGTGGCCCAGGGTCAGCTCGGGTCCCGAGTGGAAACGCTTCACGACGTTCGGGCGCACCAGGGCGAGCATGCCGACGGAGGCCGCTGCCGCAGCAAGGATCTGCACCGCAACCGGAAGACCGATCACGGCGGCGAGGACACCCACCAACGCGCCGCCGGCGAGCATCAGCAGCATCAGGTCGAGACTGAACAGCTCGGCAACCGCCAATCCCATGGCAAGCGCCAGCCAGGTCTGCCAATCCTGCAACCACTCCGGCCAGTTCATGGCTCAAGCCTAGTTCAGAGGGTGCGATGGCGGACGCGGCGGCGCGCAGCCCAGCGTCCGTCCTCGTGGGTGAGTTGCAAGGGCATCGCGAAACAGGCCGAGACGATCGGCTCGGTGAGAACTTCCTCGAGCGGGCCGGCCGCCACCACGGCGCCTTTGCGCAACAGCAGCGCGTGCGTGAAGCCGGGCGGGATCTCTTCGACGTGGTGCGAGACCAGGACGGTGGTCGGCGAGGTCTCGTCCATCGCGAGCACCGCCAGCGTGGAGACGAGATCTTCGCGCCCGCCGAGGTCGAGTCCGGCGGCCGGCTCGTCGAGAAGCAGGAGCTCCGGATCGGTCATCAGCGACCGGGCGATCTGGACCCGCTTGCGTTCACCCTCGCTCAACGTGCCGAAAGTCCGGTCGACCAGGTGGCTCGCGCGGACCTCTGTCAGCAGGTCGTCGGCCCGCGCGTGGTCGAGGTCGTCGTACCGCTCACGCCAGCGTCCGATCACGCCGTACGACGCGGACACCACCACGTCGTGCACGCGCTCATTGCGCGGGATCTTGTCGGCGAGTGCCGCGCTCGACAGGCCGATCCGCGACCTCAGCTCGAACACGTCGACGGTGCCGAGCACCTCGCCGAGGATGCCGACGACCCCGGACGTGGGGTGGATCTGCGCGGCTGCCACCTGGAGAAGCGTCGTCTTCCCGGCCCCGTTCGCACCAAGGATGACCCAACGTTCGTCGCCTTCGACCGTCCAGTCGATGCCGTCGATCAACGTCGCCTGCCCTCGCTTGACTGTGACGTCAGCGAACTCGAGAACGGCGTCCATTCATCCCTCAGGTATTCGGTGCTGGCGGGTGTTGTGTGCGGGCTCCAAACCTACGACACATCCCTGCACGTGCGCACCCACACGTAGGCTTCTGCGGGTGAGTACGTCGTACGCACTTCCCCTCTCGGCTGAGTTCGCGCTGTGGTTCTCGGCCTGGGTAGCAGGTCGGGTGAGTCTCGACGACGCCCGTGACGCGATCGTCGGCGCAACCGCCGCGCACGATGTCGCAGGGATGCCTGGCGAGGCGGACCTCGTCCCTCTGATTCTGGCGCTCGGTCGGCTCCGCTCGATCGGTGTGACCGGTGCGGGAATCGCGTTGCCCATCCCCGGGGACCCGCTCGGTCTCGCCGGACCGAGCGAGTTCAACATCAATGCGCTCGAGGCAGGCGAGGGGGTCATTCTCGACGGCGCGGACGTCGGGCTCGTGCCCCACAGGGCAGGTTCCGGCGTGGTGTGGACCTTCAACGAGGCGACGTCTCGGCGGCAGGTGCCCGACGCCGCTGAGGCAGACACTTCGCTACGGCAGGCCGTGCTCAAGGCAGCGAACACGTTGTCCGACCTGGACGTGGCGAAGTGGAACCCGGAGATGGCCGACGAGCTGATGGCGCTACGCCGCACGGCGATTTTCTCGTTCCCTCAAGGTATGGAACCCCGCGCGGTCAAGCTCCTGTCCTTGTCCACGCGCTGCCGCACCATCGTCGACCTCGCGCTCGAGGACGAGGGCGGATCGTTGTGCGCCTACGACGCCGACCAGCGCCGCGCTGCACTGGCGCCGCTCGACCACGCAGCGAGACGTGGTCTGGTTGCCGCCTGCTCGCAGCCCTGGGAACGATAGCCTCGGCAGACATGGGACCTGAGAACGATGCACCCAAGACCCTCCTGATCACCCTCACCGGCAAGGACCGCCCCGGTGTGACGTCTTCGGTCTTCACCACGTTGGCGGCCTTCGGCGTTGAGGTTCTCGACATCGAGCAGATCGTGCTGCGCCGCAGACTTGTCCTGGGAGTCCTGGTCACGGCTCCACGAGACTGGAAGGCGCTGCGCGCCGCCATGGACCGGGTCGCGGACCAGCTGGGCATGCAGGTCGACGTCGACCGTGGGACCGGCGACAACCGGAACCGTCCCGAGGGGCGCAGCCATGTGACGGTGCTCGGGATACCCCTTCGGCCGATGGTGGTCGCGGCGATCGCCGGCCGGATCGCGGACATGGGGGCGAACATCGACCGCATCGAGCGGATGGCGCGCTACCCGATCACTGCGATCGACCTGCATGTGTCCGGCGCCGATCCCGACCGGTTGCGCGTCGTACTCTCTGAGGAGGCTGCCCGGCAGTCCGTCGACATCGCAGTCCAGTCGGCGAATCTCCTTCGCCGTGGGATGCGGCTGATCGTGATGGACGTGGACTCAACGCTCGTCCAGGGCGAGGTCATCGAGATGCTCGCCGAGCACGCCGGCTGCCTCCCGGAGGTCGCCGAGCTCACCGACGCGGCAATGAACGGGGAGCTCGACTTCGAACAGTCGCTACGTGATCGGGTGGCACTGCTGAAGGGGCTCGACGCGGGTGCCCTCGACCTGGTGTACGACGGTCTCGCGCTTGCGCCTGGTGCACGCACCATGGTGCGCACATTGAAACGTCTCGGCTACCGGTTCGCCATTGTCTCCGGAGGCTTCAGCCAGATCACGGACAGGATCGCCGCAGATCTAGGCATCGACTTCGCGGCCGCCAACGAGCTCGAGGTCGTCGACGGGAAGCTGACCGGCAAGATCGTCGGTGACGTCATCGACAGGGCCGGCAAGGCAGCGGCACTGAAGCGCTTCGCTGTCGAGGTCGGCGTGTCCCAGGCTGCGACGATCGCGATCGGCGACGGCGCCAACGACCTCGACATGCTTTCCGCCGCCGGACTCGGTATCGCCTTCAACGCCAAGCCGCTCGTGCAACAGGCTGCGGACACCGCGGTGAATGTGCCGTATCTCGACGCGATCATCTACCTGCTCGGAATCAGCCGCGAGGAGGTCGAGGCCGCGGACGCCGAGATGGGGATCGTCACGCCGGCACCACCGCTGATCTAAGGCCGAACGGTCTCAGCCGCGCCCGATGTGGAAGTCGACGACGCGGCCGGTCTCCGGCGCGAGCTCGGACCAGGGCACGGCGATCTCGAGCACGGCCATGGCTGCAGCGGAATATCCCTGGAGCATCCTCTGGACCGCGGCGGGCTCACCGTTGCCGTCATCGAGCAGGTGTGCCAGGTGCGCCGCCGTTGGGTTGTGGCCGACGAAGATGACTGTCTCCGCGTCGGGCGGGACGGCGCGAAGAGCTTCGAGGACCACGTCGGGACTGCCGGTGTACACCGAGCCGTCGATCGACACCTGAGCTGAGGAGCCGGAACCTTGCGCGACCGCCGCCCAGGTGGCTACAGCCCGCGCCGCGGAGGACACCAGAGCGAAGTCCGGGACCACGCCCGCCTGGGCAAGATGTGCCCCCGCCTCGGCCGCGTCACGTCGTCCTCGGCCGGTGAGAACACGGTCGTGGTCGGTGTCGCCGAACGGTTCGGCCTTTCCATGTCGCATCACGATCAATCGGCGGCGGACGGTCATCGCGCCACTCTGACACCCCTTACGCTTGCATGCATGCCGAATTGGTCAGCTGATCACGAACCCGTTACCCAGAACGCGGAAGCCGCGCCGACCCACCCAAGGCCTGGTGCGCTCCTCGCGATCGGAGGGGCCGAGGACAAGCTCGGAAAACGAGCCGTGCTCCGGTCATTCATCGACCTTGCGGGCGGCGAGGACGCCAGGATCGCCGTCGTACCCACCGCATCCTCACTCGGACCCGAGGTGGTCGAGGTGTACGACGCGCTGTTCCGCAAACTCGGAGCCGCAGACGTCTTTGCCGCCCGCCCAGAGTCCCGAGAAGACGCAAACGACGCTGCCCTGGTGCGCCGACTCGACGACGTCACCGGCATCTTTATGACTGGGGGCAACCAGCTCAAGCTCTCCGCAGTGGTCAACGGGACGGCTTTCGGCGAGGCGATCAGGGCAGCTCACCAGCGCGGCGTGACAGTCGCGGGTACTTCGGCCGGTGCCAGCATCCAGTCGTCGCACATGGTCGCCTTCGGTTCCGGGGGCGCGACCCCCAAGCAGCGGATGACGCAGCTCGCCGCCGGTCTCGGCCTGATCGACAACTGCGTGGTGGATCAGCACTTCGACCAGAGAAACCGCTACGGTCGGCTGCTGATGATCGTGGCGCAGAGCCCGAGCCTGCTCGGTATCGGAGTGGACGAGGACACCGCAGCAATCGTCACCGAGGAGGCGGGCCAACAGGTCATGCACGTGGAGGGACGCGGTGCGGTCACCGTTTTCGACGGCCGCGACGTCGTGTCCAACGCCCACGAGGCCAGGCACACGGCCCCGCTGCTCGCCTCCGGCGTCGTCCTGCACGTGCTCCCCGCAGGGTCGGTGTTCAACCTCACCGACAGAACCCTGGTCAGGCAGAAACCTGCGGCCGACCCCTCCGAAGCCGAGGAGCTCGCGGTTGCGGGACGCGACCTAAGACGGTTGGCTCGAGACATCGCGGCCGGGGATATTTCGCCGTCCGCACTGAAACGCCGTCGCGCCCGTAGGCACCCAGAAGGAGATCACGCATGACCGAACAATCTCGGACCACTGGACGCCCTTCCCCTGATCTGGCGATCTTGGAGACACGGGTCTATAGGGGCGCGAACATCTGGTCGTACGACAAGGCCATCCATCTCGTGGTGGATCTCGGCTCGCTCGAGGACTTCCCCACCAACACGCTGCCTGACTTCACGGAGAGCCTGCTGCTGATGCTGCCGGGGCTGCGCGAGCACTCGTGCTCCCGAGGCCGTCGTGGCGGATTCGTCGAACGCCTCTACGAAGGCACCTGGCTCGGCCACGTCGCCGAACACGTCGCGCTGGCCCTGCAGCAAGTCGTCGGGCACGACATCCGGCGCGGCAAGACCCGCCAGGTCAAGGGCGTCCATGGTCGATACAACATCATCTACGGGTACGTCGACGAGCAAGTCGGCCTCGCTGCCGCGCGCCTTGCCGTACGCGTCGTGAACCACCTCGTCGCGGCCGACCCCGACTTCGAGTTCGAGGAGGAGCTCGAGCAGTTCATCCTCCGGGCTGAGCGGACTGCCTTTGGCCCCTCCACCCAGGCCATCCTCGATGAGGCGGTCTCCCGTGACATCCCGTGGATCCGACTCAACCAGCACTCGCTGGTGCAGCTCGGCCAGGGCGTGCACCAGAAGCGGATCCGCGCGACGATGACGTCGGCGACCAGCGCGATCGCGGTCGATGTCGCCTCCGACAAGAACCTGACCACCCGGCTGCTGGGTTCGGCCGGGCTCCCGGTCCCCAAGCAGGAGTCGGTTCGTACGGCCGACCAGGCTGTCGCGGTGGCCGAACGGATCGGCTACCCCGTCGTGTGCAAGCCGCTGGACGGCAACCACGGTCGCGGTGTCTGTCTGCACCTGCAGAACGCCGACGATGTTCGCGAGGCTTTCCCCATCGCCGAAGACCAGTCCCGGCGCGGCGTGGTGATCGTGGAGTCGTTCATCACCGGCCGCGACTACAGATGCCTGATAATCGACGGCAGACTCGCGGCGGTGGCCGAGCGGGTCCCCGCTCATGTCGTGGGTGACGGACGCAGCACCATCGAAGAGCTCGTGGAGTTGACCAACGCGGACCCGCGTCGTGGCGTGGGCCATGAGAAGGTGCTGACCCGGATCAAGGTCGACGACTCGGCCCTGGAGCTGATGGCCAGCCAGGGTCACAAGCTCGACAGCGTGCCGCCTGCCGGGGAGACGGTGAAGCTGACCCTGACGGGCAACATGTCGACCGGCGGCATCTCGATCGACCGGACCTTCGAGGCACACCCGGAGAACGTCGAGATCGCGGAAGAGGCCGCGCGTGTCATCGGCCTCGACATCGCGGGTATCGACTTCATCTGTCCCGACATCACCGAGCCTGTCCGTGAGACAGGTGGCGCCATCTGCGAGGTGAACGCGGCTCCCGGCTTCCGGATGCACACCCATCCGACCATTGGCGAGCAGCAGTTCATCTCAAAACCGGTCGTTGACATGCTCTTCCCACCGGGTAGTGCCAGCCGGATCCCGATCGTTGCGGTCACCGGGACGAACGGCAAGACCACAACGTCGCGGATGATCTCCCACATCTTCAAGGGCATGGGCCACAAGGTCGGCATGACCTCGACCGATGGCGTCGTTATCGACGAGCGTCTGGTCATCCGTGCCGACGCATCCGGCCCGAAGTCAGCTCGGATGGTGCTGCAGAACCCACGTGTGGACTTGGCTGTGTTCGAGGTCGCACGAGGCGGGATCCTGCGTGAGGGCCTCGGCTACGAGCGCAACGACGTGGCCGTCGTACTCAACGTGGCGCCCGACCACCTCGGCCTGCGCGGGATAGATACCGTCGAGCAGCTCGCCGACGTGAAGGCTGTCCTTGTCGAAGCCGTGCCGCGTGACGGCCATGCCGTCCTCAACGCCGATGATCCGTTGGTGCGGGCGATGCGCCGGCGCTGTTCGGGACAGGTCGTGTGGTTCAGCATGGAGGAGCCCGGATCCGAGGTCCGCGAGATGATCGACACGCACTGTCGCCGGGGCGGAAAGGCACTGGTTCTCAACCCCAGCGACCGCGGCGAGATGATCGTGGTCAACCACGGTCGTCGGGAGATGCAGCTGGCTTGGACGCACCTGCTTCCCTCGACGTTCGGTGGGCGCGCACGGATGAACGTCCAGAACGCCCTGGCTGCAGCGGCCGCGGCGTTCGCATCGGGTGCACCACTGCATGACATCCGGCAGGGCCTACGGACGTTCTCGACGAGCTACTACCTCTCCCCGGGGCGGCTCAACCAGGTGGAGGTCGAGGGCGTCAACGTGATCGTCGACTACTGCCACAACGCGCCAGGGATGAAGATGCTCGGCGACTTCGTGGACCGTCTCGGCGAGAGCCTGTCCTCGACGAGCGACCTCGCGCGGCCTTCACGCATCGGCGTCATCGCTACCGCCGGCGACCGTCGCGACGACGACATGCGCGAGCTCGGCGCGATCGCCGCGCAGCACTTCGACGTCCTCGTCGTCCGCGAGGACGTGGCCCTGCGTGGGCGCGAGCGCGGAGTCACCGCCGACTTCGTTGCCGAGGGTGTCCGCAAACAGATGGCCGAGGGCGCCCGTTGCAAGCAGGTCGAGGTGATCGTCGAGGAGATCGACGCCGTACGCCACGCCATGTCGAGGGCACACGCGGGTGACCTCGTCGTGCTCTGCGTGGATAAGCACCACGGCGTGATGTCAGAGTTGGAGAACTGGTCGAAACAGGCGCACGCGGGTGCGGGTGGCACCGACGACGACAACGTCGCCGACCCCGACTTTCACCCGCCTGCTCAGGCCTGAGGCTGCGCGGCGCGCACCTTGGTGCGCAGTGTCTCGGGATCGTCGACGGTTCCGCCGTGCTCCCGCAGCCACTCCTCGAGCTGGGGCCTGTCCTGGTGGCACATGATGGCCACTACGTCACCGGGCGCGGCCTGTCCCATTAGTGCGACGAGGCCCTCGAGCTCGTTGTCGTAGTCAGCCAGGTCCGCCATGCCCACGTTGGCTGCGCCTTCTCGGAACAGAGCGAACATCGTGTCGGCGTCACCACCGCGCAGGTACTCACTCTTGTGCACAAGCACGACCACATCGGCATCGCGACCCGCGATTTCCCCGAGGCCACGCACCTGTTCGTCGCGGCGGTCGCCGGCGGTGCCGAGCCCCAGCAGCAGCCTGGCACCGGGCCTGCGCAGGCCGCTCATGATCTCCATCAGCGCCTCGACCCCGGCCTCGTTGTGGGCGAGGTCGATCACGACCGTCACCTCACCGACGGAGTAGATGTTCATCCGCCCCGGGTTGTGTTCAGGCCCGGGACGGAAAGTCTTCAGCCCCTCGATCACCATTTCCCTGCGCAGCCCGACTGCCAACGCTGCCGAAGCCGCCGCCAACGCGTTCTCGACGTTGAAGTGGGACAGGCCTGCGAGCGTCATCGGGATGTCCACGACCTCGACAAGTGGGTCGGGGTCCCCGGTCGGGGTGAGAACGCACAGCCAGCCGTCGATAACGGTCGTGGCCCGACCTCCGTCGTTGAGCACCTCGCGCAACGCAGGCGAGTCGGGGTCGCGAGAGAACACCCAGGGCCTGGCCTTGGTCGTCGATCGCATCGCCAGCACGCGGGGGTCGTCGCCGTTCAGGACGCTCCAACCACTCGGCTTGGTGATCCGAGGCACCACGGCCTTGACCTCGGCAAGCTGGTCGACGGTGTCGATACCGTGCAGGCCGAGATGATCCGCAGAAATATTGGTGACCACGGAGACGTCGTTGTGCATGAGCCCGATGCCGCGCAGAAGGATGCCCCCACGAGCAGTCTCGGTGACCGCAAGCTCAACCTCTTTGTGCGCAAGCACGCGACCCGCCCCACTGGGTCCGGAGTAGTCCCCGGCTTCGACCAGGACGCCGTCGACGTAGATGCCGTCGGTGCTCGACCAACCAACGTGCATGCCACGCGTCCGGGCAATGTGTGCGATCAGCCGGGAGGTCGTCGTCTTGCCGTTGGTGCCCGTCACCGCGATCACGGGGACCTTCGGCCGCAGGGTGGTCGGTGCCGGCCCGGGCTCGGTCTCCTGGACCTTCTTCGCCGCGAGGCTGACCAATTCGTGGATATCGCTGCCCGGCAGGTCATCGAGCACCTCGGCGACCGCTCGACCCAGCGCCTGCGCGCGTTCTCGGCGCCGCCAGGGGAAGGCCACCACCACGCGGTGCGGGTCCTGGGTGGTGCGCACCCTGACGGCAAGTCTGGTCGTGCCGGACTCGCTCGCCACCTGACGCACCAGGCGGGCCACCGCGCGGGCGACGAAGCGCTGCCGGAAGCCGCTGCCCGCCTCGCCCGCGCGCACGCTGCGCAAGCCAATCCGGTGCGCAAAGCGGTTGACCAGTTCCGTGTCAGCCTCACTCAGCGCCGTCAGGTCCAATGTCAACTTGATCGCGGCGCGCGGAAAGTAGAGGTTGGGGCCTTCCAGGACACGCAGTTCGACTAGTGATGAGGGCACCCGGGAAACGCTACAGCTCAGGCGCCCATCGCGTGAAAGCCACCGTCTACGTGAATGATCTCGCCGGTGGTGGCCGGGAAGAACTCCGAGAGCAGCGCGACGACCGCCTTCGCCGTCGGTTCCTGGTCCATCTCGTCCCAGCCCAGCGGCGACCGACCGCTCCACATCGACTCGAGCTCCCCGAAGCCGGGAATCGCCTTCGCGGCGATGGTCCTCAGCGGGCCGGCAGCCACCAGGTTCACCCGGATGCCCTTGGGACCCAGGTCGCGCGCGAGGTACCGCGAACACGACTCGAGGCTGGCCTTGGCCACACCCATCCAGTCGTACGCCGGCCAGGCAACCGTCGCGTCGAAGGTCAACCCCACGATGGAGCCACCCGAGGACATCATCGGCAGGCAGGCCGTCGACAACGAGGCGAGGGAGTACGCCGACACCTGGACCGCCTGCGCGACATCGGGCCACGGACCTTGGAGGAACTTCCCGCCGAGCAGCGTGTCCGGGTTCCCGTAGGCGATGGAATGCACCACACCGTCGAGGCCGTCGACGTGCTCACGAAGCAGGTCGGGCAGCCGGTCGAGGTGGCTCTGGTCCGTCACGTCCAACTCGATCACCGGAGCTTCCTTCGGTAGCCGGCTCACGATCCGTTTTGTGATGGCGAGCGCCCGGCCGAAGTTCGACACGACAACAGTCGCACCCTGCTCCTGGGCGACTTTTGCCACCGCGAACCCGATCGAGTTGTCCATCGTGACCCCGGCGACCAGGATCCGCTTGCCTTCGAGAATGCCCATGCTCGTCGTACTCCCTCGTTGTGCATGTCCGTCACCCTGTCTGGGTGAGTTTGTTTTTAGTGGCCCATCCCGAGGCCGCCGTCGACGGGGATGACTGCACCCGTGACATAAGCGGCGCCGTCGGAGGCTACCCATTGCACCACCGAGGCGATCTCGTCGACGGTCGCGTAACGCTGCAACGGGATCTGTGCTTTGTACCGCGCCTTCGTCTCCTCGGGCAAGGCATCGGTCATCTCAGTCTCCACGAAGCCTGGAGCGACCACGTTCGTGGTGATCGAGCGACTGCCCAACTCTCGTGCCAATGACCGGGCCATCCCGACCAGGCCGGACTTGCTGGCCGCGTAGTTGACCTGCCCCGCAGAGCCGAGCAGTCCCACGACGGAGGAGATGAAAATGATCCTGCCCCGGCGAAGCCGCAGCATCCCCTTCGCAGCACGCTTCGCGACGCGGAACGATCCGGTCAGGTTGGTGTCGATGACCGAAGACCAGTCGTCGTCGCTCATCCGCAGGATCAAGGTGTCCCGGGTGATGCCGGCGTTCGCCACCAGCACCTCGACCGGCCCCTGCTTCTCCTCGATCTCCGCGAACGCCGCGTCGACCGCATCGGCGTCCGTGACATCGCAGCGCACGGCGAGAAAGCCCGCAGGTGGTTCGCCGCTGCGGTAGGTGATCGCCACCTTGTCGCCGTTGGCTGCGAACGCTTCGGCGATCGCACGCCCAATACCGCGGTTACCACCAGTCACCAGAACCGATCTGCTCAATGCGTTCCCTTTCCCGAGAGGCTGGCGGAGTGACCGCCGAGCGTGACGCTATCGGCTACTGACCGGTAGCCCGAACCGACGCGGACCCGACCCTGTCAGTCATCTTCCATCCGGAAGCCGACCTTCAGGCCGACCTGGAAATGTTCTACGGTCCCGTCCTTGACCTGTCCCCGGACCTGGGTGACCTCGAACCAGTCGACGTGGCGCAACGTCCGTGTCGCCCGCTCGATCCCATTCCGGATTGCCTGGTCGGTCCCGTCGGGCGAGGTGCCGACGATCTCAGTCACCCGGTATGTGCGGTTAGACATGTGCTGCTCCTTGCCTGGAGGGAGATGCGGCCGTGACTGTCGATGTTAGTGGGGTGGCGGCGTACCTTGGGACCATGGCGGGTAAGGATCCTGATCCCATCCGGATCACCACCGCGAAACGCGGCCGAAACGCTGACATCGATGCACGTCAACGTCGTTACATCTTCTCGATGGCGATCCGTACGCTCTGCTTCGTCGGAGCCATTGCCGTCGGGGATGGTTGGTTGCGCTGGGTGCTCGTCGCCGGCGCACTCTTCCTGCCGTACGTCGCTGTGGTGATGGCCAACGCAGGGGCCTCCGCTGACCCCGGTGGACCGGAGCCTTTCGATCACGATCAGTCTCAAAAGTCGATCGAGCCGCCACCCGATGGTTAGTGGTCCAGACACTTCGACCTCGAACAGCGTGTCTGACATGGCGCTGCTAGGAAATGCCAGGACGTCGTGGGAAAATCTATGGCGCCCGGACTCAGTCTCCCCCGTCTGAGTCCGGTGCTCGTGGTGCCGGACGACTTCCCCCGTGGTCGTCCGGCATCACGCTTGTTCGACACGGATCGACCGGCGACGGATCGACCGGCGATAGGGTCGGCGGATGGACCCCACCTGCTCGGCGAAGGACTGCAAGCACGCGGCGGTCTGGTCGCTTCTCTGGAACAACCCGAAGATCCACACCCCTGAGCGGCGCAAGACCTGGCTGGCTTGCGACGAGCATCGTGAGAGCCTGTCTGACTTCCTGAAGGCGCGAACCTTCCTCCGCGGCGTCGAACCGGTCGACAAGGTCGACGGCGAGCCGGCCGACGAACGGTCGAGTTGACCGCCCAACCGCGCTGCAGCCCGTGGCCTTAACGGGCTAGAAACCTCGATTCGTCGGACGCGAGGGCGACAGGTTCCTACCCTGGCTTGGTGAGTGGAAGACGTCTCGGAGGGGAACGCCCGAGCGCTCTGAAGAGCCTTCGCGAGACCGGCGACGGCAATTGCCAGACGCTGATCGAGCCGACCGGGCTCGGCGACCGCGCCCACTTCCACGAGCGTGTCGTGCAGCGAATGGCTGCCCCGAACCCGGGTGGGTTCGCGGTGCTGTTGATCGGTCTGGATAATTTCAGGTCGGTGAACGACTCGCTCGGGCACAGTGCCGCTGACGACCTGCTGAAATCGGTT
>Ga0136633_1001979_pt1 | contig 14591 bp, 14 predicted proteins | sample AntDrymeUQ832206_2_FD_105494 | JGI IMG/M metagenome (GOLD analysis project Ga0136633, IMG submission 105494) | Polar desert sand microbial communities from Dry Valleys, Antarctica - metaG UQ83 (22.06) | ecosystem: Environmental > Terrestrial > Soil > Desert | place: Antarctica: Dry Valley... | reverse complement strand
GTACTCGCGACCACCGGCCATGCTGGCCCACGAAAGCGGCAGCATGGCGGCCAGCAGCCCGGCGACGAGCAGTGGGTGAACAGCGAGCAGCAGCACCGCGAGGCCGACCACCGCGACCGCCGAACTGACGAGGCGCCCCATGTCGGCGACCATGTTCGCCGGGCGAAACGACGCCTCGTTCTGCGCGCGGTTCAGCCGGTTGTGAAACGCCGGCGTCTCCAGCGCCTCGAGATCGATCACGGCGGCCTTCTCGGCCAGCATCTCCTGCGCCGCCTGGCCCGCGAGCTCGGGCAGCAGCCGCTGCCGGTGCCTGGCCGTCGTCGCGACGATCTGACCAGCGGTCATGGCGGCCAGCGCAACGACGATCGCCGGCAGAGCCCCTTCCATGCCGCTGTCCGAGCGGCTGGCGTCGAAGATCGAATCCAGCGCCCACTGGCCCGCCAACACCTGAATCGGAAGCGCCAGGCCCGACAGCGTCTGCAGCACGAGCAGGTAGATCGTCTCCGACCGGCTCGCCCGCCACACGAGGCGCAGCGATGCGCGCATCAGCTCCAGCAGCCGCCGCGGACCGAGCCGGGCATCCTCGTGCTCCCAGGGATTGACCTCCTCCCAGCGCCGGTCTATCGGCGGCTCGCCCTGGTGCTTGCCCCGCTGGCTCACACTCGCCTCTCGTCCCGTGAAGCGCCACATCCGCACGGCGTACGGCGTGGTGCGGCAGCGCCGCCGACACGAGAGTAACCGCGCAACGACGACGATGGTCCTCGAGGATCGCCTGGGGACCGCCGCCGGGATGCGGCCGCTGCGCTTCAGCGCAACGGCGAGCGTTGACGAAGCTGCTCACCATGCGCGATGACCGCGGCGCGACCTCCAACCAGGCGAAGGCGACGATCAACGTCGGCAACACGCCGCCGGTGCCGGTCATCGCGACACCCGCCGCCGGGCGGCGCTTCGCCGTCGGCGAGGTCATCGACCTGCGCCGGAGGACCTCGCCGCGACGTCGAACAGCCTTCTCGAGGTACAGCTGACGGCCACCGACTCGAGCGGCGCGAGCGCGACGGTCTCACGCGCCGTGCAGCCCAAGCTCGTCAATCTGACGTTCGCGAGCTCACCACCGGCCGGACGCTGCAGCTCAACACGACTGCGCGCCGCGGCGGTCACGCCGACTGCAGGTTGAACGTCATCGCCCCGACGTAGCCGTCGTCGCCGGCCTTGGCCGGCACGATCAGCGACGCGTCGAAGATGGCGTCCGAGCCGTTGAGCCGGTCGCGGTCGCCGCGTGCGCCGTATGCGCCGTCGGCCGCGTAGACCTTGCTCGACAGCTCGTCGTCGAAGTACAGCTGCGTCGTCAGGACGCTCGCGTTGTCGACGTGGACCATCGCGTGGATGTGCACCGTGCGACCCTCGTACCAGCCGGGATAGACCGTCACGAACTCGACGATGCCGTCCCTGTTGGTGACCTGCGCCCCGCGCAGGTAGCGGGTCGAGGTCTGGGCGCCGCCCCCACCCCCGCCCGGCGCGGGCGGCCCGCCACCCGCACTCGAGCCGTCGAAGCCCGAATACGCGCCGCCGGCATCGGCGTGCCAGATGTCGACGACTGCGTTCGCGACCGGGGCGCACTCCGCGTCCTGCACGCGCAGGGCGAGACGCAGCCGCGTGCCCTTGCGGTCCTCGCGGATGTCTGAGCGCACCTTGTCGGCGTCGAAGTAGTACGGCCCCTCGGTCTGCTCGACGGTCACGCGGCAGCTGCCGCCCTCGTCGAACAGCGCGCTCGTCGCATCGCTCGTCGCCGACTCCGGCGTGACGGTCGTCGTCTCGCCGGCGGTCGTCGCGACGGACGTGCTCTGTGAACCGGAGTCGCCGCCGCAGGCGGCGAGCAGCCCTCCTAGGCTGATGGTCCCGAAGGCGCCCAGCGCCTTCCTGCGGTTCACGATGCTCCCTCGTGTGTGGTCGGCGGAAGGTACACGCGGTGCATCGTGAGCGAGCCGGGTCGGCGGCGACTGGGAGCAGGCTGGGACTCTTCTGGGGCGAGCGGTTCCCTGACCCGCGGCCGTCAGGGCCCGCGGAGATCGTATGACGCGCGGCGCGGCGGGGCGCGTCAGCCGCCGAGCGTGGCGGCAAGCGTCGCGCGAGCCGCGGCGCCCTCGCGCAGCACGCTCCAGCCGCCGCCGTCCTCATAGCCCCGCAGGTCGACGACGGTCGACGCCACGCCGCCGACCTCGCCGCCGTCGAGCACGAGGCCGGCGCCGTCGCGGATCGCGCGGGGCACCGCGTCGAGCGTGCGCGCGTCCGGCCCTCCCGCGCGGTTCGCGCTGGACTGCAGCACCGCCACGCCGACGTCGCCGAGCGCGGCGATCGGTTCGGGCAGCGCGGGCACGCGCAGCCCGAGTGTCCCCGGGTCCGGTCCGCAGGCGAGCGGGAAGCGTCCGCGCGAGTTGGGGAGCAGCAGCGTGAGCGCTCCGGGCAGCAGCGCGGCCAGCGCGGCACGCGTTCGCGGGCCGAGCTCGGGCAGCGCGGCGAGCGCCGGCTCGAGCGCGAAGAACATCACCGCCGCGGGCTTCTCGGCCGGGCGGCCCTTGAGCGCGTACAGCCGCGCGACCGCCGCCGCCGAGCTCGGGTCGCAGGCGACGCCGTAGACCGTGTCGGCCGGAAACAGCGCGACGCCACCGTCCGCGATGCATCGCTCGAACGCGCGCGCGTCGGCGGGCGCGAGGCTCACCGCCCGCCCACCACCACGCGCTCGATGCCGGCGAGATCCGCGCGCGCGTGCGCGTCCTCGAAGCCCGCCCGTTCGCACAGCGCGATCACCGCGCGCGCCTGGCCCGCGCCGACCTCGATCGCCAGCAGCACCGCGCCCGCGGCGGCCGCCGCCGGCACGAGCCGGCGGATGACGTCGAGCCCGTCGGCCCCCGCGAACAGCGCACCGGGCGGCTCGTGGCGGACGATCTCCGGCGCGAGCGACGCCCGCTCAGCGTCGCGGACGTAGGGCGGATTGGACAGGACCGCGTCGCACGTCGCGATCCCTGCGAGCAGGTCGCCCTCGAAGAAGTCGACTGCGAGCTCGAGCGCGGCGGCGTTCGAGCGCGCGACCGCGAGCGCATCGGCGCTGAGGTCGGTCGCGAGCAGCTCGAGGTCCGGTCGCTCCTGCTTCAGCGCGAGCGCGACCGCGCCGCTGCCCGTCCCGACGTCGACCACGCGCGCCCCCGCGGCAAGCTCGAGCCCGACCTCGACGAGCAGCTCGGTCTCCGGCCGCGGCACGAGCACGCGCGCGTCGACCTGCAGGTCGATGTGCCGAAAGCCCTTCGTGCCGACGATGTAGGCGACCGGCTCGCGCAGCACCGAGCGCCGTCGTACCGCGTCCTGAAACGCCCGCACGGCCGGCCCGGCGACCTCGCGCGACGGATCGGCGAACAGCGCCGAGCGCCCGACCCCGAGCGCCTCGGCGAGCAGCAGCTCGGCGTCCAGGCGCGGCGAGTCCGAGCCGCCCGCGCCGATCGCGATCACAGCGGAGTCCAGCGCCTCGCGCACCGTCACCCCGCCGAACGCGGAGCCGGCGGGGCTCACTGCTCCAGCGCGCGGCGCTTCTCGTCGGACTGCAGCGCGGTCGTGAACTCCTCGAGCTGGCCCTCGAGCACCTCGTCGAGGTTGTGCAGCAGGAGGTTGATGCGGTGGTCCTTGACGCGCCGCTCGCCGTAGTTGTACGTGCGGATCTTCTCCGCGCGGTCCCCGCGCCCGACCTGCGACAGTCGGTCGGCGGCGAGCTCGGCCTGCTGGTCGGCGAGCGCCTTGTCATATAGGCGCGCGCGCAGCACGCGCATCGCGCGCTCCTTGTTCTGCAGCTGAGACTTCTCGTCCTGCATCGAGACGACGATCCCGCTCGGCTTGTGCGTGATGCGCACCGCGGAGTCGGTCGTGTTGACGGACTGCCCGCCGGGGCCCGACGAGCGGTAGACGTCGATCTGCAGGTCGTTGGCATCGATCTGCACGTCGACCTCCTCGGCCTCGGGCAGCACGGCGACCGTCGCCGTCGAGGTGTGCGTGCGGCCCTGCGACTCGGTCGCGGGCACGCGCTGCACGCGGTGCGTGCCGCCCTCGAACTTGAACACCGAGTACGCGCCGTCGCCCTTGACGGCGAGCGTGTAAGCGCCGTCACCGGCCTCCAGCAGCTCGCTCTTGAAGCCGCGCCGCTCGGCATACTTCGTCAGCATCCGCAGCAGGTCCTCGGCCCACAGCCCGGCCTCGTCGCCGCCCGCGCCGCCGCGGATCTCGATGATCACGTCCTTGTCGTCGTTGGGATCGCGCTCGACCATCGCGATCCGGATCTGCTCCTCGAGGCGCTCGATCTCGGCCCGTGTCTCCTCGAGCATCTGGCGCACCTCGGCGTCCTCGGCCTCCTCGAGCATCGCGCGCGCCTCCCGCTCGTCGGCGACGGCGACACGCCACTGCTCGGCAAGCTTGGCCGCCGGCTCGAGTTGATGAAAGAGCCGTCCGACCGCGGCCGCGCGACGACGATCCCCGAAGATGTCGGGGTCGGACATGTCGCTCTGCGCATCGGCGTAGCGCACCTCGATCTGCTCGACGAGTTGCTCGATCACGCCTGCGAGGGTAAACGAGCGAGCATCTTCGCCCGAGGTTTCATCCATAAAGGTCCGCTTGTGCTTATATAAGGATTTGGATCGTAGGCTCAAGGGGTCGCAGATGCCGTCCGATGCAGTGCCGAGTGGAGGCCAGATCGATCATCGGTCCACGAGACAGGGGTGAAGCAGCCAAAGCGGCGCTCGACGTCCATGCGAGCGCCGCCCTCGACCGCCTCACGCGCTGGGCGGCGAAGGCGCTGCGCGCGCCGCTGGCGCTCGTGTCGCTCGTCAACGCCGACAGCCAGGTCGTCACCGCCGTCACGGGCTGGGACGCCCGCGCCGAGGGCGCGGGCATCGATGCGCTGCGCGAGCGCGTCGTCGCCACGAGCACGCTGCAGGTCGTCGACGACGACGGCAGCGGCGACCAGGGCTTCGCGCGCGCGCACCCCGTCGCCTTCGTCGGCGCGCCGCTGATCGACAGCACCGGCCACGTGCTCGGCTGCTTCTGCGTCGCCGACACGCTGCCGCGGCGCTGGTCCGCGCATGACACCGAGCTCGTCGAGGAGCTCGCGATCTCCGTCTCGACCGAGCTCGAGCTGCGCACCGCCCGCGCGATGGCCGAGCGCGAGCGGCGCTGGAGCGACGGCCAGCAGGCGGTGCTCGAGCTGATCGCCGCGCGCGCCCCGCTGCGAGAGACGCTGACGAAGCTGCTGCACGTCGCCGAGGCGCACGCGCCCGGCATGATCGGCTCGGTCCTGCTGCTCGAGCCGGTGCGCGGCACGAGCGGCGTGCTGCGCACCACCGCCGGCCCGAGCCTGCCGCGCGCATTTCACCAGGCCGTCGACGGCCTGAAGGTCGGCGAGAGCCAGGGCATCTGCGGCACGGCGGCCTACCGCCGCGAGCCCGTCGTCGTGCTCGATGTCGCGACCGATCCGCTGACGGCGCAGTTCGTCGAGCTCGGCGCGACCCACGGGCTGCGCGCCGGCTGGTCGACGCCGATCATGTCGAGCAGCGGCAAGGTGCTCGGGACCTTCGCGCTGTACTACGGGCCCGACCGCATGCCCAAGCCGAGCGACGAGTTCGTCATCGACCGCTCGATCCACCTCGGGCGCCTGGCGATCGAGCAGGTTCGCGACGCACGCGCGCTGCGCCGCAGCGCCTCGCGGGCGCGGATGCTCGCGCGTGAGCAGTCGGCCCTGCAGCGCGTTGCGACGAGCGTCGCGGTCGAGACCAACCCGGCGATCCTGTTCGCGCGCGTCGCCCAGCAGGTGTCGCTGCTGCTCGGCGCCGAGTGCGGCCACGTGCTGCGCTTCGCCGACGACGACCAGTACCGGGTGCTTGGCTCGTGGGGGCGGCGCAACGCGCCGATGCTCGACGTCGGCCACGTCGGCACCCAGACGCCCGGCGGCCTCGTGGTCGAGCTGCGCCAGGGCGAGTCAGCGCAGCGCCGCAGCGTCGCCGAGGGCGCCGATGCCTTCGCCTACCTGCACCGGATCGGCGCAACAATCCTCGTCGGTGGCCAGCCATGGGGCATGCTCGTCGCGATGCGCGACCGCTCCGGCCCGTTTCCGGCCGAGGACGAAAAGCGGATCGCGCGCTTCGCCCAGCTCGCGAGCGTCGCGGTCGCCAACGCCGACGCGCGCGAGCACCTCGCAACGCAGGCGCTGACCGATCCGCTGACCGAGCTCGCCAACCGCCGCGCCTTCGACCAGCGGCTCGCCGAGGAGACCGAGCGCGCGCTGCGCCACAACCGTGACCTGTCGCTGATCCTCGTCGACGTCGATCGCTTTAAGGCGATCAACGACCGCTTCGGCCACGCCACCGGCGATCGCGTCCTCATCAACCTCGCCCGCGGCATCGAGGCCGTCATGCGCCAGGGTGACCTGCTCGCGCGGGTCGGCGGCGACGAGATGGCGATGATCCTCGGCGACTGCCCGCCCGACCAGGCCGCCGAGGTCGCCGAGCGCACGCTCGCGGCGATCCAGCATTCCAGCCCGCTGGCGCAGCGCCACGGCGTGACGCTGTCGATCGGCGTCGCCGGCCTCGCGACGGGCGGCTCGGCCGACGACCTGCTGCGCCATGCCGACCAGGCATTGTACCGCGCCAAGGGCGACGGCCGCAACCGCGTTGTCTCCTACGACGAGCGCATGGCCGCCGGCCTCACGCACTGAGCCGCGAGCTCCGTCACGCCCAGTGCAGCGCCCACTCGCCGAAACGGCCCCTGGTCACGGTCGCGGGCGCCTCGACGGCGTCGCGCTGCACGCGCGCAAGCCCCGCCTCGTAGGCGATCCGCAGCATCTCCAGCTGGTCGCGCGACACCTGCTGCGACGGACCAGCAGGTCGTGCAGCTCTTCGGGGTCGCATCCGCCGCCACGCCTCGAGCATCTGCAAGCACAGCGGCGGGCGCCGATCCGAGCGCCATCAGCGAGCGCTCGGCGAGCAGATCATGGTCCTCGAGCACGAGCTTCCCACGGTGCCACCTGATCGCATGGCGGTGCCCGCCGCAGTCGACGACGGCCGGTGACCTGCGGCAGATGATCGCACCAGCGCCGCCCGCTCGAGCTCACGGTCTCACAGCCAGCGCAGCGACCAGGTCTCGTCGTCGCCGCGGGTCACCACCGCCGGCGCCTCCACCGCCTTCGCCCCGCTGCGGCCGGCGCGCTCCCATCTGAGCGCGACGACCGGCACGGTCGCCGGGTCGGCGGCGGGGCCGGCCCGGCGGGTCACGAAGCACTCGTCGACGAACGCGAAACCGCGCGACCAGACGTCGGTGAACCACGCGAGCGGGAGCGACAGGATCCCGGCTCCCCCGGTGGCGTCGAAGCGCACGGTGCACCCCGGCGGCTCGCCGGGCGCGAGCACGTGCGACTCGATGACGAGCCTCGCTGACGGCTTGAGATCATCACCCCAGCTGCGCGCGCTGCGCTCGACGAGCCGGCCGGCGGTCGCGCCGAGGACCGGCTCGATGTGCTCGCGGTGCTCGTCGCGGAACGCTTCGTCGTGCCAGCGCCGGTCGATCTCGACGATCATCGCCAGCACGAGCCTGCGGCGAAACTCCGCCGGCAGCGCCTCGAGCAGCGCGATCGCCCACATCCGCTTCTCGGCCTCGATCTGCTGCTGCGCATTCGTGCTCAGACCGCGCAGCACCAGCGCCGCGCCGGACATCAAGCGCGTCGCGTGCAGGATGGCCTCCGCGTGGCGCATCCTGCGCGCCGCCAGCTCCTCGACGGGCACCGTGCCGCCACTGTCCAGGAACCCGTGCAGCAGCGCGGGTCCACGCAGCATGCGCCATGCCTGCAGCACCTCGACGCACACCGGCGGCTCGGATCCGAGCGCCATCAGCGACCGCTCCGCGACGAGATCGTGGTCTGCCAGCACGATCCTTCCGCGTCGCCACAGGATCCGATGAGGCTGTCCGCCGCAGTGCAGCTCGGCCGTCACGGCAGGCAACCCCGCGCACCAGCGGCGGGCTGTCGTGTTCATCGTCGTGCCTCGCCGCGCAGGGGCGCCCTCACGACCCCGGCTCGATGCGGACGAGCCTGGCCCACGCGGGCACCTCCCAGTTGCCCGTGCCGACCAACCCGACGACGACGCGCGCCCGCTGCGGCGCCGCGGCGGGCCACGGCGTGTACCCGTCGGTGATCACAACGATCACCGACGGACGCGGCCGCAGCTCGAGCGCCGCGGCGATGCCGGCCCCCATGTCGGTCCCGCCGCCGCCGTAGAGCTCGACGTGCCGGACCGATGTCAGGCGCTGGATCCGGTGAACCTGGACGTCGCACGACAGCACGTGCAGGCGATCGCGACCCACGCCGACGCCGCGCAGGATGCCGTCGACCTCCGCCACGGCATCGGGGAGCAGCCCGGACATGCTGCGTGACGTGTCGATCACGACCGCGACCGTCGGCAGCGGCTTGCGCATCGCGGGCATCACGACGCCGGTCATCACGCTCGCGCGCCGCGACGGGCGCATGTAGCTGTAGTCGACGCAGCCCGCGGCGCTCGCGAAGCCGGCGCGAACGGCGGCGGCGAGCGCGCGGCGCCAGTCGACCCGCGGTTCGAGCATCGCGTCCGCCCACTGCCGCCAGCCCAGGGGCACGGTCCCCGGGAGCTTGCCGGCGCAGGAGCTGCGGATCTCCGATGCCACCTTGCAGCGCAGCAGGTGCGCGCCGGCCGGCGAGATCTCCGGGACGCCGTCCGCGCGCAGCTCCCAGCCGCGTGTCTTGCCGTGCGCGCCGCTGCCGCACTCGTGCGCGTGCCCGCCGCTGCCGCCCTCGCCCTCGTCCGTGTCCGCGCAGCCCTCGCCCTCGCCCGCGTCCGCGCCGCTGCCGCCCTCGCCCGGGCGGAGCTCCCGCTTGTCCCGGATGCGGCGGAAGTAGTCCTCGGCGAAGCCGCCGGCCTCGCACCCGAACGATGACGGGACGATCGGATCCATGGGAAAGCTGGCGTCGCTGTCGACGAGGTCGTCGTTGATCTCCGCGTCGGCCGCGGTCACCCACGCCTTCTCGGAGCTGTCGTCGATGCCGAGCTGGTCCGCTCTCCCGGCGTGGTCGCGCAGCAGGTGACCGGCGTGGTGCACGAGCACGCTGCCGATCTCCGCGGCGCTCCATGTGCGCACGACCTCGGGATCCATGTACAGCCGCCACGACCGGTCGACCGCGATCGAGCCCAGGCCCGGCGACGCGACCACCGGCGACGCGAACAGCGCGCTGGCGAGATACGGAAAGTGCAGCGCACCCCACAGCCGTGCCGCGGCGACGCGCTGCTCGTCCAGTCGCTGCCGGGTCATCGCTCCAGCAGCCCCGCCTGACGCAGGACCGGCGCGAACAGCCGCAGCTCCGGCGGGGCCGCCACGCCGTCGGGCCGGCAGCGCGCGAGGACCCGCGCCGCGAGCGCGGCGACGTCGGCGCCCTTGTCGGCGGCGCGACCGAGCACCTTCCACGCCGCCAGCCAGCGCTGCTCGGTCGGATCGGCGGCCACTGCAGCCGCGATCGCCGACAGCGCCGCGTAGGCGCGGTCGCCGCGCTCGGGCATGACGAATGCGTCCGGATCGCTCAGCACCTCCTCGGGGTCGGGCAGGTCCATCTCGCCGGCCCAGTTGAGCAGCTCGATCCCCGGTCCCTGGCCGACCGACCCCATCATCAGCGCCGCGCGCGCCTGCTCGGAGGCGCCCGCGACGGTGGCCGCCGTCCACAGCCGTGCCGCCATCTCCCAGCTGCGCGGGCTCGGCCAGCCGCGCCCGGCGCTGCTGCCGTCCTGCGGCATGTGGACGGTCAGCGTGGGCCGGACCGAGACGAACGCCGCGATCAGCCCGCGACCGATCGCTAGCTGCGCGTCCCACCCGTCCGGCAGGTCGGGGACGACGGGCGCGGCCCAGCCCCCGGTGAGCCCCTCGGCGAACGCGTGCGCCTCGACCGGCCAGTCGAGGTGGCAGAAGCGGTTGGCCAGCGGCGGCGACAGGTCCCAGCCGTCTGCTGCGAACTCGGGCGGGTTGGCGGCGGCGACCACGACGATCCCGTCGGGCAGCTCGAGATCGCCGACGACGCGCTCGAGCACGACGCGCAGCAGCGCGGCCTGCACCGCCGGCGGCGCGGTGGAGATCTCGTCGAGAAACAGCAGCCCGCGCTCATGCGCGGCGAGATTGCGAGCCCAGCGCGGCGGGGCGAAGATGACCTTGCCGTCGGCGACGACGGGCAGGCCGGCGAAGTCCGACGGCTCGCGGATCGAGGCGATGACCGTCTCGCATGGCAACCCGAGCGCCTGCGCCATCGCCTTGATCGCCGACGTCTTGCCGGTTCCGGGCGCACCCCACAGCAGCACCGGCACGCGCGCCGCGACCGCCAGCCCCAGCGCCTCGACCGTGGTCTGCGTGGCGGACACCCGACGATCATATGCAGCCGATTCTGTTTCGGGAAACCGCTGCTTCGTGGCCGTTCTCCCGGTGCGCCGCAAAGCACCCCGCGAGCGGCGGTGCGCCTACGCGACGACCTCCATGCCGACCCGATCCTCGTCGCCGGCATCCGACGGCGTCTGCACCGCCAGCACCGACTGCAGCGCGGTGATCGCGACGGCGAGCTGGCCGAGGCTCGGCTCGCGCGTGGTCAACAGCTGCAGCTTCAGCCCGCGGGCGTCATCAGCACCTGCGCCCAGCGCTTCGTGCGGTTGCGGCCGATCCACTTGATGACCTCGAATGCGAGGCCCGCGACGATCGGGATGCCGACGATCCGCGAGGCGAACAGCCAGTACCAGGCGGGCGTTCCGAGCGGCGCGAAGACGACGATCGCGACGACCATCACGATCAGCATGAAGCTCGTCCCGCAGCGGGGTGCAGGCGGCTGAAGCGCTGCGCATTCTCCGGGATGAGCTCCAGGCCGGCTTCGTAGCAGGAGATCGTCTTGTGCTCGGCGCCGTGGTCCTCGAACACGCGGCGCAGCTCGCGCATCCGCGAGACGGCCCGCGTCGAGACGCCGCGCATCATCACGCCCTCGAGCACGGCCTGCCCGCCGACGGGCAGGTCGTTGCCGGCTACGAGAGGGTCTGCGGGCAGCCGCTGTTCGCGACGCGGGGCTGCCGAGGACGGCTCCTACGTGCCGGGCTGGCGCTTGGCAGCGCGGCGCTTAAAGCGGTCGACGCGACCGCCGGTGTCCACGAGCTTCTGACGGCCCGTGTAGAACGGATGGCAGTTCGAGCAGATCTCGACGCGGATGTCCGGCGTCGTGGAGCGCGTCTCGAACTCGTTGCCGCAGGTGCAGCGCACATGGGCAGTGACGTACTCGGGGTGGATTGCGGTCTTCATAGTGCTGATCAGTCTATCGACCGGTCAGCGGCGGTCTCGAGCTGCTAGCCCTCGAGCGGACAGGTGCGTCGCAGGCCGTTGCGCTCGTCGGACTCGTCGATCCGGCGGTCGGCGTCGGCGGTCGCGCCGACGATCAGCCCGGCCACGCACACGGGCGCGACGACCGCGACCTCGACCTGCCTGCCGGCCGCCAGTCCGGCGACCTCGCTGACGCCGCCGGCGGCGCGCACGGCGAACGGCTCTGCCGCCGAGCGTCCGTCGTTGCGCACGGTGACGGTGTAGATCGCGAGCGCCGGCCGCGCGTCGAGTACCGCACGCAGCGACGTGACGACGAGGTCGGGCCGCAGATCGGGCTGCGCACACCACCGCGTGCGCCGCCGGGCCTCGCGCACGATCTCGCCGTCGACGTCCGACCAGCGGAAACGCACGCGCGCCCGGTAGGCCGCCGACACCGGCAGCCCGTCGACGCGCTTGTGGAAGACGAAGCCCGCCCGGCCGGGCTGCGCCGTCTCCCAGACGCCGAAGCCCCGGACGCCCTGGACCGCGCGCCAGTGGCGCTCGCCTGAGCGCCGGCGCTGCAGGTCGAAGCGCATCTGCATCCGCGTCGCGCCCGAGATCGCCGGCATCGAGCCGGCGAACGTCGCGCTCCGCCCGACGGGCAGCGGGCTCGTCTCACAGGTCTCGAGCTCGGCGCTCAGCTGCACGACCGGGGGCGGCGGTGGTGGCGGCGGCGCCTGTGCCACGGCCACGCCGGCCCCCGTGAGGAGACCCGCGACCACCAGCGACCCGATCCAGCTCGCGCGATCCATGCGCTGGCTATGACAACGCATGAGCGCGCAAGTTGCGGAGTTTCGGGGCCGAACCGCGGGCTCGACGTCATGCACGGGCGCCGTCGGCCCGGCGGCGGTGGCCGCGGAGTCCGACCGGGGCGCGCTCGGCGCGGGCGTCAGGTGTTCTGGTACAGCGGCCCGTCGCCACCCTCGGGCGTCGTCAGCCGGCCGCCCTTGGCGGTGATCGCGCCGCACTGCACGCAGTTGGTGTAGTTGACGATCACGTCGACCTCGCCGTGCGCGGGAGCGTCCTCGGCGATCTCGTAGACGGCCGCGGGACACATCCAGACCCACGTCTCGGCGACCTCGCGCGGCACCTGCCTCTGGACACGGATGTGGTTCGGCGCGTCGTCGCGCGTCGCGTTATGGGTGATGAAGACCGACGACAGCTTGTCGAAGGTGTATTTGCCGTCGGGCTTGGGATAACCGTCCTTCGTGTCGCCGATGAACATCCTGCGCGCGGCGTTGCGGTGCCAGTGCCAGCGCCCGCCGGGGAAGCGGCCCTTGGTCATGATCATGAGGTTGACCATCGGGCCGCCCTTGATGAAGCCCTTCTGAAGCGGCTGCCGGGTGTTGCGGACCTCGTGCAGCTCCTTGTCGATCGTCGAGCCGGCGACGGCGTCCTCATAGGAGGAAAAGTCGGTGTCGCCGCGCTTGAGCGCCGCGTGGATCGCCTCGGCGGCGAGCTTGCCCGACTGCACGGAGTGGTGCACGCCCTTCAGCGCGACCGTGTCGACCATCCCGGCGGAGTCGCCGGCGAGCAGCGCGCCGGGCATCGTGAGCTTCGGCATCGACCACCAGCCGCCGGCGGGCAGCGCCTTGGCGCCCCAGCTCACGCGCTTGCCACCCTCGAGGATCTCGCGCACGAGCGGGTGCAGCTTGAACTGCTGCAGCAGGTCGTGGGCGGAGGTCGTCGCGTCCGCGTACTCCAGGTCGATGACGAAGCCGATCGAGACGTACGACTCGCCCGTCGACTCGTCGTTCATCGGGTAGATCCAGGTGCCGCCGATCTGCCCGTACTTCGCGCGCACTTTCAGCGGCCACGGCCCGATCGTGTGGATCACTCGATCCAACGGCCTGGGGACCTTCCAGACCTCCTTGACGCCGAGCTCCCAGACCTGCGGCTCGCGCCCGTCCTGCAGGCCGAACTCGCGGATCGCGGCGCCGGTCAGATGCCCCCAGCAGCCCTCGGCGAGGACGGTCGCCTGCGCCTTGACGTCGGTCCCCGGCTCGAAGTTGCGCAGCGGCTCACCATCGCGGCCGCGGCCCTTGTCGCCCGAGCGCACGCCGACGACGCGCCCCTGCTCAACGATCAGCTGCGTGGCGGCGGTCTCCGTGAGGATGTACGCGCCGGCCTCCTCGGCGATGCGCTGCCCGTAGCGCGCGAGCGCCGACACGGAGATCACCTCGTTGCCGTGGTTTCTGAACGGCGGCGGCGTCGGGATCTGCACTGCGCGCTTGCCGTTGGGCAGCAGGTAGACCGCCTCCTGCGTGACCTCGCCGAAGGCGAAGCCCTCCATCCGCCAGTCCTTGCGCGTCAGCTCGGGAAACAGGTCCTGCAGCGGACCCGGGCGCATGACGGCGCCCGACAGGTTGTGCCCGCCACACGTCTTCGCCTTCTCGATCACCGCGACGGGCACCTCGCCGAGCGACTCGAGCAGCTCCGGGTCGTCGCCGAGCAGCTGCAGCAGGCGGTTGGCGCACGACAGGCCCGCGGTGCCGCCGCCGACGATCGCGACGCCGACCTCGATCAGCTCGTCCTCATCGTCGAGGCCGCGCTTGATGAACTCCCCCGGCGCCACCGGTGGCGGGTAGAGGTCCGGCACCGGGTCGGCGGGCGGGCGGGCCATGCGCTACCCCTTCTTCGCCTTCACGGCCTCGGTGAGCTTCGGCAGGATCTTGTTGAGGTCGCCGACGATGCCGAGGTCGGCATACTCGAAGATCGGGGCGTTGGAGTCCTTGTTGATCGCGACGATGTTCTCCGACGCCTGCATGCCGACCTTGTGCTGGATCGCACCCGAGATGCCGGCCGCGAGGTAGAGCTTCGGCGCGACCGTCTTGCCGGTTTGGCCGATCTGCGTCGAGTACGGGTACCAGCCCGCGTCGACGACCGCGCGGGTCGCCGCGACGGCGCCGCCGAGCGCCTGCGCGAGTTGCTCGCACAGCTCGAAGCCCTCGGCCTTTCCGAGTCCGCGACCGCCCGCGACGAGGAAGTCGGCGCCCTCGATGTCGACCTCGGCGCCACGCGCCTCGCCACGCCGCACCATCTTCGCCTTCGTCGAGAACGCCGACAGCTCCGTGCTGACGTCCTCGACCTCTGCCGCGCCATCGCCGGGCTGGGCGATCTCGAACGCGTTGAGGCGGCCGATGATGATGCCGCGGTCCTTGTAC
>Ga0136633_1001978_pt1 | contig 14597 bp, 13 predicted proteins | sample AntDrymeUQ832206_2_FD_105494 | JGI IMG/M metagenome (GOLD analysis project Ga0136633, IMG submission 105494) | Polar desert sand microbial communities from Dry Valleys, Antarctica - metaG UQ83 (22.06) | ecosystem: Environmental > Terrestrial > Soil > Desert | place: Antarctica: Dry Valley... | reverse complement strand
GCATCGACGAAATCCTGATGCTGATCGAAGCTGATCAGCCGCCCGCCGCCTGCCTTTTGCAGCGCACGCGCCAAGATGAAGGTTGAAGCACCGGCACCGAACTCGACGACAAGCTTCGGCCGTTCCGCGAGAATATGATCGACGAGAAGGGTCAGCAGCCCGGTGTCCGCCTTCCAGCTGCCGAGATAAGGCAGCGCATCATAAGGCAGATCGAGCCGATCGAGCAGCCGGTGCTTGTCGGCCAGCCGCCCGCCATGAAGGCTGCGCAACAGCCAGGGCCATTGGATCGCGCCGAAGGCGAGCACCGCCGCCCGATCGCCGATCGTGCGGCCGTCAGAGCCGATCACGGTGTCGCCCAAACGGGGCAGCAACTGGGTCGCTTCGCGGGTCGTCATGTTGTTATCCGATTCTCAAAGCTCGAAGGGATCGCGCACGAGGATGGTGTCGTCGCGTTCCGGGCTGGTCGAAACCAAAGCGACCGGGCACGAAATGAGTTCCTCGATACGGCGAATGTACTTGATCGCTTGGGCGGGGAGCTGACGCCAGCTGCGCGCGCCTGCGGTGGACTCGGTCCATCCTTCCAGCGTCTCGTAGACGGGCACGACCGCGGCCTGATCGGCGGCGTGAGCGGGGAGGTGATCGAAGTCCTGCCCACGAAGGCGATAGCCCGTGCAAATGCGCAATTCCGCCATGCCGTCGAGCACGTCCAGCTTGGTGAGCGCGATGCCGGTGACGCCCGAAACGGCCATCGACTGGCGCACCAGAGCGGCGTCGAACCAGCCGCAACGGCGTTTGCGCCCGGTCACCGTGCCGAACTCCCGCCCGCGTGTGCCGAGCCGCTCGCCGGTCTCGTCGTCGAGCTCGGTCGGAAACGGGCCGGAGCCGACCCGGGTCGTATAGGCCTTGACGATGCCGAGCACGAAGCCCGCCGCCGAGGGACCGAGTCCGGTGCCCGCCGCCGCCGTCCCCGCCACCGTGTTGGACGAGGTGACGAACGGATAAGTGCCGTGATCGACGTCGAGCAACACGCCCTGCGCGCCTTCGAAGAGGATGCGCCGCCCCCGCCGCCGCGCCTCGTCGAGCGTCTTCCACACCGGTCCGGCGAATTGGAGCACGAAATCAGCGATCTCGCCGAGCTTGCGTTCCAGCCGGTCGCGATCGACCGGCGGCTCGCCGAAGCCGGCGCGCAGCGCGTCATGATGGGCACAGAGGCGATCGAGCTGCGGCCCCAATTCGCCGAGATGGGCGAGATCGCAGACGCGGATCGCCCGACGGCCGACCTTGTCCTCATAAGCCGGGCCGATGCCCCGCCGGGTCGTGCCGATCTTGCCGGATCCGCTCGCATCCTCGCGCAGCGCATCGAGATCGCGGTGGATGGGAAGGATGAGCGGGCATGTGTCGGCGATACGCAGGTTTTCGGGCGTTACCGTGACACCCTGCTGGGCGAGCGTCTCGACCTCCGCCTTCAGCGCCCACGGATCGAGCACCACGCCATTGCCGATCACCGAAAGCGTGCCGCGCACGATGCCCGAGGGCAGCAGCGACAATTTATAAGTCTGCTCGCCGATGACGAGGGTGTGGCCGGCATTGTGGCCGCCCTGAAAACGAACGACGAGATCGGCGCGGCTGGCGAGCCAGTCGACGATCTTACCCTTGCCCTCGTCGCCCCATTGGCCGCCGATTACGGTGACGTTCGCCAAATTCGCTGTCCCGGATTGCGCCCGCCTGCCGGGCCCGCCGCCTCTAAAGCTCGGCTGACCTTGCGTCCAGCGCGCCTTGCCGTAACATGAGCGGAACGTTGTTTCAGGTTCATGCAACCGGCGCGATCAGGCTTCGTTGATGACCCGCGTTCCACCCAAGGAGGATCTTATGCGTACGCTCTTACTCGCCGTTTCGGCGACGGCCATGGCGATTCCGGTCAGCATGGCGCTGCCGACCGAGCAGGCCCAGGCCCAGCGCTATTATGACAGCAACGGCAATTATGTCGGCCGGACGTGGCGTGGCCGTGACGGCCGCTATCGCTGCCGCCGCTCGAATGGCACGACCGGTCTCCTGATCGGTGGCGCTGGCGGCGCGCTGATCGGCCGCGAGCTTGACGGTGGGCGCAATCGCACCACCGGTACGGTGGTCGGCGCTGTCGCTGGCGCGTTGATCGGCCGCGAGGTGCAAAGGAGCCGCAGCGGCCGTCGCTGCCGCTAAACCGATCGGCCTTGATGAAAGAGAAAGGGCGCTCCCGCGGGAGCGCCCTTTCTTTTTGCTATGCGGTGGGTGCCGGCTTACCCCGCCCCTTGGGCGCCCTTGTGGCCGGCTTGGCGGCGGCGCGGCGCGGCTTGGCCGCGGCCTTCGCGGCAGGCTTGGCGCGTGCGGGCTTGGCGGCGGCCTTGGCCGGCGCCCGTTTTTTCGGCGCTGCGGTGGCGCGTTGCGGCCGAGCCGGCGCGGCGGCGGCAGGCCCCGACCCGGCCATCATCCGGCGCACCGCCTCGGTGGCGGCGGTGATCATCGCCGCACCGATCTTGTTGGCGCTGTCCGCCGCGGCCTCGGCCGCGGCTTCCGCCGCGCCCTGCGCGCTGCGGGCGCCGCGCTTGGCGCTTTCGCGCACACTCTTGTTCGCGGCGAGCGCGGTGGCTGCGGTCAGCAGGCCGGCGGCGAGCAGGCTGCGCGCCACCGGATTTTGGGCGAGATCGGCGGCCTTGCGGCCCGCTTCGCGCAACGCGTCGGGAATGGCGTCGGCGCGGCTGCGATCGCCGTTCCCGGCCTTGCCTGCCTTGCCGGTCGGTTTCTTCGCCATGGAATTTTCTCCTCCGTTGGTCGTGACTTGTCCGTAACAGACACGCGAGAGCGCGAACAGTTCCCGCCCAGAGCGCACGACTTCCGCGTCGGACTGCCCCACACAAGCGAAAGGCCGCCGGGTAAGTTCCCCGACGGCCTCTCGACATGGTCAGCGGCCGGAAGTCTCCAGCCCGGAAGATATTGAAAAGGCTTAGCCTTTCATCTCCCGAACGGACTTGACCGACCCCTTAGCTGAACCATGAGACATCGGATCACCTCCTTTCGCTATGTTGAACCTGAAGCGAATATGATTCGCCCTGAATCGCCGATCAAGTCTTGAACTGATTTTTTTCGCCGCTAAGATTCCTTAGCTTCGCGCGGGCGGCCCAGCTGGCCGCCTTTATTTTGCCCCACGCGCCGCCGCGATCAGCCTTCGAGCGGGGCGAAGCGCGCCTCCGTCTTGCCCAGCCGCGCGCGGATCGCTTCGCCGATGTCGGTGCTGGTCATCACCAAAGCGTTGCGCAGCGCCACGTCGCGCAGCCCCTCCTCCACCGGCCGGCCGCGGCTGTGGTTCAGGCTCTGCTTGGCGCCCGCAACCGCCAGCGGCGGCTTGGCGGCGATGGTCCGCGCCAGCGCCAGCCCGGCGGCGATCACCGCCTCGCGATCCGCCTCGATCCGGTTGACGAGGCCAAAGCGCGCCGCCTCCTCCGCAGCCATGCGCCGGCCGGTATAGGTCAGCTCGCGCAACAGTCCGTGCGGGATCAGATAGCCGAGCCGCTGCAGCGTGCCGAGATCGGCGGTGATCCCGACATCGACTTCGGCGACTTGGAAGAAAGCGTCGGCGCTGGCGACGCGCAGGTCGCAGGTGGCGGCGAGATCGACCCCGGCGCCGATGCAACCGCCATGAATCGCGGCGATCACCGGCACCCTGGCCTGTTCCGCCGCGCTGAAGCAATCCTGCAGCCATTCGATATGGCGCAGCTGGGCTTCGAGCGCGCGGCCGGGATCGGCATTTTTCGGAAACTGGCTGGCGGCATATTCGAGATCGAGGCCGGCGGTGAAATGCTTGCCTCGGCCGGAGAGCAGGATGACGCGCACGGCCGGATCGCGGCCGAGCGCCCGGAAGGTATCGCCGATCCCGGCGAACATCGCCTTGTCCATCGCGTTGAATTTTTCGGGGCGTGCAAGCTCGACGTGGGCCACGCCATCTTCGATCCCGACCATGACTCGGCCGCCATCCCCCCGGGATGGCTGGGGACTGCCGGGGGCAGTCCCCACCTGTGTCATCCGCTCGCTTTCCATCGCCGCTTTTCCCTGCTTAGAAGCCGCCTATGTCCCGTCTTACCGTCAACGGCCAGCCGGTCCACTATCGCATGGACCCCGAGACGCCTTTGCTCTGGGCGCTGCGCGAGGCGTCGAACCTCACCGGCGCGAAGTTCGGCTGCGGCACCGGCCATTGCGGCGCCTGCACCGTCCATGTCGACGGCAATGCGGTGCGCAGCTGCCGCGCCCCGATCGGGCGGCTGGAGGGGAGCTTCGTCGTCACAATCGAAGGGTTGTCGCGCGATCGTTCGCACCCGGTCCAGCAGGCCTTCGCGGCCGATACGGTGCCGCAATGCGGTTATTGCATCCCCGGTCTGATCATGGCGGCGGCCGCCCTGGTCGATCGCAGCGACAGCCTGACCGACGCTCAGATCGACGCCGCGATCACCAATCTCTGCCGCTGCGGCATCTATCCGCGGCTCAGGGATTCGATCCGCCGCGCGGTGCGCATCAAGACCGGCCAGGAAACGGCGGCCGGCGCGCCGCCGCCCGCTATAGCACCCGAAGAGGCGGCGCGCGCCGTGCCGGCTCTGCGCGCCGAGCCCCGGCGGCGGCGCGGCGAGCCTCGGGAAAACTGATTCTTTCGATCGGCTTACGCGCCGGTTCAGCCGCCGCTCATCGACATTCACGCACAAGCCGTCCCGTAAGGGCGACGTCTCGCCTTTGGCAGGTGAAGGAGTATTTCGATGCGCAAGGCATTGATTGGATTGATCTTGGCGGCGACGGTGCTGACTCCGGTCGCGGCGAGCGCGCAACGCGGCGAGCCGCGCAACCGCCACGAACAGCGGGAAGACAATGCCGGCTCGCCGCAGGACGATGGCGCGCGCCAAGAGGCCCGGCAGGAGCGCCGCGAAGCGCGCCAGGCGGCGCGCCAGCAGGCTCAGCCGCGCGAGGCGTCGCCCCCGGCCACGGTCGAGGTCGTCCAGCGCGGCGAGGGCCGGCGCGGCGGCGGTGAGGGCCGCAATCGGGGCGGCTATGACGGCGGCGCACAGCAGCAGCAGGACAGCGGCTATCAGCGCGGCTGGCAAGGCCCGGCCGGCACCGAGAACAGCCGCATCGCCGATCGCTACAATCGGCGCGCCCAGGAAAATGCGATCCGCAACGGCACCCCGGCGCAGCGTCGCGACGCGATCCAGGATGCGCGCCGCGATGGCCGCAGCCGCGAGCAGATTCGCGACTGGCGCCGCGACGGTCGCGACGATCGCCAGGACTACCGCCAGGACCGGCGCGAAGACCGTCGTGACTATCGCCAGGACTGGCGTGAAGACCGTCGCGATTGGCGGCAGGACCGGCGTGGCGACCGGCGCGACTGGAATCGCGGCTGGCGGAGCGACAATCGCTACAATTGGCAGGATTGGCGTTATCGCAACCGCAACATCTTCCGGCTCGATCCCTATTATTCGCCCTACCGGAATTACCGCTATTCGCGCTTCTCGGTCGGCCTGATCCTGGATCGGCTGTTCTACGATCAGCGCTATTGGCTGAGCGACCCGTCGTATTACCGGCTGCCTTACGCGCCCTATGGGACGCAATGGGTCCGCTATTATAACGACGTGGTGCTGGTCGATGTCTATACCGGTGAGGTCGTCGATGTGATCTACAACTTCTTCTGGTAGGTCACCCGCGAGCCTAGCGAATGGAAAGCCCGGCGCGTCGCCCGACGCGCCGGGCTTTTCGCTTGTCAGGCCGGCTTTTCCTGTCGCATGGACCGCCCTTGCCAAAGGGGATTCTGCTCATGCTCGCGCGCCTTCTTGCTCTTGTCCTCCTCCTCATCGGCGCGCCTGCTTTCGCCGAGACCGTGGTCGTCCATGCCGGGCGGCTGATCACCGACCCCTCGCGGCCCGCCGCCGGGCCATCGACCATCACCATCGTCGACGGCCGCATCCAGAGCGTGGTGAGCGGGCTCAATCCGGCTCCAGCCGGGGCGCGGCTGATCGACCATTCGGGCCGCACCGTGCTGCCCGGCCTGATCGATATGCACGTCCATCTTTCCGGCGATCCGCAGGGCGAATTCTGGCGCGAGGCGGTCGATACCGACGAATATGCGATGATGGTCGGGGCGAAAAATGCGCGCCTGACGCTGCGCGCCGGCTTCACCACCGTGCGCGATCTTGGCTCCGCGCCGCAGGTCGGCTTCGCCCTTGCCCGCGGCACCAGCGAGGGATTGATCTCCGGCCCGCGCATCGTCGCCGCCGGCCCCGCAATCTCCATCGTCGGCGGCCATGGCGACGTTAGCGGCTTCCGCCCCGAAGTGATCGCCGCATTGTCGGGCGCCAATACCTGTACGGGCCCCGTCCAATGTGCCGAACGGGTGCGCCAGCTGGCCCGGGCCGGCGCACAGGTGATCAAGTTCACCGCCACCGGCGGCGTTCTTTCGCAGCAGGCGCGCGGTCTCGAAGCGCATTTCACGGATGACGAGATGCGCGCGATCGTCACCACCGCCCATTCGCTCGGGCTCAGAGTGGCCGCCCACGCCCATGGCGCGCGCGGCATCGAGGCGGCGGCGCGGGCCGGCGTCGATTCGATCGAGCATGGCACCTTCGCCGATGCCGCCGCGATCGCGGCGATGCGCGCCAACAACACTGCCTTCGTGCCGACGCTGATGGCCTATACCGGCATCCGCGAGGGGCTCGCCGCCAACCGCTACACGCCGCCGGTCGCGCAGAAGGTGCGCGAGACGCTGGAGCTGGTCGGCCGCGCGGCGCGGGCGGCGCGGGCGGCGGGCGTGCCGGTGATCTTCGGCACCGATGCCGGGGTCTACGACCATGGCCGCAACGCCCAGGAATTCGCGCAATATGTCGAGCTGGTCGGCATGACGCCGGCGCAGGCGCTCGCCTCGGCGACGACCGGCGCGGCGCGGCTGCTCGGCATGGAGAGCGAAGTGGGCCGGATCGCGCCGGGCCTGTCCGCCGATTTGATCGCGGTCGACGGCGATCCGCTGACCGATATCCGCGTCCTCGAGCGGGTCGCCTTCACGATGGTGCGCGGCCGCCCCGCGGAGTGAGCGATGGAGGCTGACGGCGCAACGGCGAGGGCGGTGACCGGCGACGCGGTGCGCGTGAGGCTGGAGGCACGACCGGATTTGCTCAGGATCCCCTCGGCGGATCTGGAAATCTACGTCGCGCGGGACTTCCTGACCGCGACCGAATGCGCGCGCCTGAACCGGCTGATCGACGCCAACCGCATGCCGTCCCAATTGCTCGCGCCCGCCGCCGATCCCGAATTCCGCACCAGCGAGAGCTGCAATCTCGATCCCCGCCAGGCGATCGTTATTCAGGTCGAGAGCAAGGTCGCCGCCCTGACCGGGATCGATCCAATGCTCGGCGAGGCGATCCAGGGCCAGCGCTACGCGGTTGGGCAGCAGTTCAAGCCGCACCATGATTTCTTCCACGAGGGCGAGCCTTATTGGGACGACATGCAGCGCACCGGCGGGCAGCGCACCTGGACCGCGATGGCCTTCCTCAACGTGCCCGAGGAAGGCGGCGAAACCTTTTTCCCGTCCGCCGGCATCAAGGTCACGCCGCGCATCGGCAATCTGCTGATCTGGAACAATATGGACGCGGACGGCCACCCGAACCCCGCCTCGCTCCACCAGGGCATGCCGGTCCTCGCCGGCACCAAATATGTGATCACCAAATGGTATCGCGAGCGGCCCTGGAGCTACGCGCCGATCAGCACTTATTGACCGCCAAAGGCGATTGCCGCCGGCCGCGCACTGTCTTATGAGCGCGATACACCTCGAGGGGGATATTCGACCATGATGCTTCGCGCCGCTCTTCTTGCCGCCACCTCTTTGCTCGCCGCCGCGCCCGCCTTCGGCCAGGCCGCTCAAGCGCCTGCCGCTCAAGCCCCCGCCGCCCAGGCAGCGCCCGCCGCGCCGGCGCGCACCGGCGTCGCGGCGACGCTCTACCGGCTGTTCGAGGAGAGCGATGCGGCGAGCCTGCAGCGCAACCCGCTCCAGGCGATGTTCCGCGGCGATTTCCGCTATGCCGACCGGTTGGGCGATATTGGCTCGGACGCCTATTTCGACGCCGAGCGGGCGGCGGGCGAGGCCGACCTCGCTGCATTGCGCGCCATCCCGCGCGATCAGCTCAATCCGACCGATCGGCTCGCTTATGACGTTTTCGAATATCAGCGCCGCGACTCGCTCGCCGATCTTACACCCGAAATGCTGGCGCTGACGGCGGTGCGGCCGATCAACCATTTCAGCGGCTTCCACACCTTCTACCCGGTCTTCGCCTCCGGGCGCAGCGCCGCGCCGTTCCGCAATGTCCAGGACTATGACAATAATATCGCGCGCCACCGCCAGTTCGTCGCGCTCATCGATCGCGCCATTGCGCGCTTCCGCCAAGGCCTCGCCTCGGGTGTGGTCGATACCCAGCTGACCATCCGCAACGTTATCGGCCAGCTCGACACCCAGCTCGCCGACGCGCCCGAGGCCTCGCCTTATTTCGGCCCGGCCAACACTTTCCCCGAAGGCGTCCCCGAAGCGGATCGCGCCCGCCTGCGCACCGAGCTGACCGCGGTGATCCGCGACGGCATCTTCCCGGCCTATCGCCGCCTGCGCGAATTCCTGCAGACCGAATATCTGCCGCGCGCGCGAGAAGGCGTCGGGCTGGTTCACATGCGCGGCGGCGACCTGCTCTACGCGCGCCGAGTCCAGGACAATACGACGCTGCCGATGACCGCCCAGCAGGTGCACGATATCGGCCTCGCCGAGGTTGCCCGCATCCGCGGCGAGATGGACCAGATCCGCACGCGGGTGAACTTCACCGGCACCCTTGCCCAATTCTTCGAGCATCTGCGCACCGATCGCCAGTTCGAGCCGCAGAGCCGGGAGTGGATGCGCGAGCGTTATTATGCGCTCGGCCGCCAGGTCGACGAACGGATCGGCCGCTTCTTCTCCACACTGCCGCGCACCCGCCTCGAAATCCGCGAGGTCGAGGCCTTCCGCGAGCGGAACGAAGCCGGCGGCTCCTATCAGGACGGCACGCCCGACGGCTCGCGACCGGGCGTCTTCTATTACAACGCCTATGATCTGCCCTCGCGGCGGACCTACGGCATGGAGACCCTCTATCTCCACGAAGGCGCGCCGGGCCATCACTTCCAGATCAGCCTCGCCAACGAGAATACGGCGCTACCCAATTTCATGCGTTTCGGCGGCAACACCGCCTTCGTCGAGGGCTGGGCACTCTATGCCGAGACGCTCTGGGACGAGCTCGGCATGGAAACCGATCCCTATCAGCGCTTCGGTGGCCTCAATGACGAGATGCTGCGCGCAATGCGCCTCGTCGTCGATACGGGCATTCACTCCAAGGGTTGGACCCGGGATCAGGCGATCGAATATATGCTCGCCAATAGCGGCATGAGCCGCACCGAAGTGGTCTCCGAGGTCGAGCGCTATATCGCCATCCCCGGCCAGGCGCTCGCCTATAAGGTCGGCCAGATGAAGATCCTCGAGCTTCGCGCCCGAGCCGAAGCGGCGCTTGGGCCCCGCTTCGACCTGCGCGAATTCCATGCGCAGGTGCTGATGTCGGGCTCGCTGCCGCTGCCCGTGCTCGAGCGCAAAATCGACGACTGGATCGCCAGCCGCCGCGCCGGCTGACCCAACCACCAATCCGGAGACCATCATCGTGACCAAACGCGCCCTACTCACCGCCGCTCTGTTGCTGGCATCCCCGACCGCCGCTCTGGCGCAAACCCCCGCTCCCGCCGCCACTCCAGCCGCGCCCGCCGTGGTCCGCAACGAAGCAGGCACGCGCCTCCACGCCCTCTTCCGCGACAGCGACGAGGCTAGCCTTCGCCGCAACCCGATCCAGGGCATGTTCCGCGGCGATTTCCGCTATGCCGACCGGCTCGGCGATTTCGGCTCCGACGCCTATTTCGCGGCCGAGAAGGCGGCGGCGGAATCGGACCTCGCGGCGCTTCGCGCGATCGACCGCGCCGCACTCGTGAGCGACGACCGCATCGCCTATGACGTCTTCAAATATCAGCGCGAGGACGATCTGCGCGACCTGCAGGAGGATCTGCTCGCGCTCACCCGCGTGCGGCCGATCAACCATTTCACCGGCATCCACACCTTCTACCCGGTCTTCGCCTCGGGCCGGAGCGCCGCGCCGTTCCGCAATGTCGAGGATTATGAGAATAATATCCGCCGGCACCGGCAGTTCGTCACGGGGCTCGATCGCGCCATCACCCGCTTCCGCGAGGGCCTCGCCTCGGGCGTCGTCGAGACCCAGCTCACCATTCGCAACGTCATCGGCCAGCTCGACACCCAGCTTGCCCAGGCGCCCGACCAATCGCCTTATGCCGGCCCGCTGGCGACCTTCCCGGACGCGGTGCCCGAGGCGGAGCGCGCTCGCCTGCGCTCCGAGATGCTCGCCGTGATTCGCGACGGCATCTTCCCGGCCTATCAGCGCCTCCGCGATTTCCTCCAGACCGAATATCTGCCCCGCGCCCGCGAAGGGGCCGGCCTCGTCCATATGCGCGGCGGCGAGGCGCTCTATCGCCGCCTCGTCCAGCAGAACACGACCTTGCCGCTGACCCCAGAGGAGGTCCACGCGATCGGCCTGCGCGAAGTCGCCCGCAACCGCACCGAGATGGAGGCGATCCGCACCCGCGTCGGCTTTGCCGGCGATCTGCGCGCCTTCCTCGATTTTCTGCGCACCGATCCGCAATTCGCAGCACCAACCCGCGAGGCGATGCGCGAAGGCTATTATGCGATCGGCCGCCGCGTCGATCAGCGTATCGGCGAGCTCTTCTCCACCCTGCCGCGCGGCCGGCTCGAGATTCGCGAGGTCGAGGGCTTCCGCGAGCGCAACGCCTCCACCGGCCAATATCAGCCCGGCAATCCGGACGGCTCGCGCCCCGGCGTCTTTTATTACAACGCCTTCGACCTGCCCTCGCGCCGGACGCACGGCATGGAGGCGCTCTATCTCCACGAAGGCGCGCCGGGCCACCATTTCCAGATCGCTTTGGCCAATGAGAACACCGCCTTGCCCGCCTTCATGCGCTTCGGCGGCAATACCGCTTATGTCGAAGGCTGGGGCCTTTACGCCGAGACCCTGTGGGACGAGCTCGGCATGGAGACCGATCCTTATCAGCGCTTCGGCGGGATCAGCGCCGATCAATATCGCGCCATCCGCCTCGTCGTCGACACCGGCATCCACGCCATGGGCTGGACCCGCGAGCAGTCGATTCGCTACATGCTCGACAATAGCGGCGTCAGCGAGACGCAGGCGACGACCGAAACCGAACGCTACATCGCCAATCCCGGCCAGGCGCTCGCCTACAAGATCGGCCAGCTCAAGATATTGGAGCTGCGCGCCCGCGCCGAGCAGGCCCTCGGGTCACGTTTCGACCTGCGGGAATTCCACGCCCAGGTGCTGATGACCGGCGCCTTGCCGCTGGCGGTGCTGGAGCGCAAAATCGACGACTGGATCGCCAGCCGGCGGGCCGGGTGAGGGCGAAAGATGCGGACGGACTGGCGATTTAGTGCACTGTCACCGTAATCCGAAGACGGTGACGCGCATCGGTGACGACGCGATGACCGTGAACGGCGGCGGAATGTCGATGAACATGACGGGCTGTAGGTAGACTCACGAGCGGGACGAGCCCGGCCATTCGAACGGCCAGCTCGCCCTGCGCGCCCGCCCCCTATTTCGGCGCCAGCACCATCAGCATCTGGCGGCCTTCCATGCGGGGGTGCTGCTCGACCTTGGCGATTTCCGCGACGTCAGCCTGGACGCGCTGGAGCAGGACCATGCCGAGCTGGCCGTGGGCGAGCTCGCGGCCGCGGAAGCGCAGGGTGAGCTTCACCTTGTCGCCTTCGCCGATGAAGTCGCGCACCTTCTTCATCTTGGTGTCGTAGTCATGATCGTCGATGTTCGGACGCATCTTGATCTCTTTGATCTCCTGCGTCTTTTGCGACTTGCGGGCAAGATTGGCCTTTTTCTGGGCCTCATATTTATGCTTGCCGATGTCGAGGAACTTGCAAACGGGCGGATCGGCGCCCGGCGAAATCTCGACGAGATCGAGCCCGGCCTCGCCCGCCTGCTCGATCGCCTCGGCGGTCAAGAGGACGCCGATATTCTCGCCATTCTCGTCGATCACGCGCACGCGCGGGACGGTGATATGTTCGTTGAAGCGGGGGCCGCTAAATGCGGGCATGGCGTTACGCCGGTTGGCTGGGGGACGTATGTTCGTTGCTCCGTTGGTTGAGACTGCCGCCCTCACCTAGTGAATAAAGGCGGCGATTGAAAGACGGGGTTGGGCGGGCCGGTCAATGCCGATTGTCCAGGATGAGCAGCGCCTCCGGACCGCCGGCAACCGCCACCGGGGAAAGCCGCCGATCAAAGGTCGCCAGCCGGCCGCCCCGCGACACGGCCAAGGCGAGGAGGTAGCTGTCGGTCACCTGCTTCGAAGCCGCCAGCTTGCGTCGATCGATCAAAGGCGAATCGAGCAGGCTGATCGCGTCGGGCCAGAAAGCGTGAATGCCGGTCGCGCGAAGCGCCGCGACGGTCTCGATGACGATTGCCGGATCGTTCGTCGAATTTGGATAGGTTCGATCCGACAGGATACGGATCGCACCATTTTCCGTGAGCGGGCATGTCGACCAATTCGAGGCCCCATTTCGCAGGAACCAGTCTTGCGCAAAATCGTGATGGACGTGCCTCGTGTCGAGAATGGCAATCAATACGTTGACGTCCAGCAGGACACTCACGCGGCGGAGTCGCGAAGCCGATTGACGATTTCGAGCGTGACGACAGCGTCCGGGTTGCTCACGGGAATGACGGGCAAGCCATTATGCGTTGCGAGACCGGACTTTTCCTGGCGCAACCCTTTCCGCATGAGTTCGGAGACGACGTCGCCCATCGACCGGCGCTCTCGCTCCGCGATCGCCCGCGCGGCGCAGAGCATATCGTCATCGATGGAGAGCGTGGTGCGGCTGGCCATGACGCATCATAACGCATCAAGCATCAAGCATCAAGCATCAAGCGGGCGCATATCAGGTGCTAATGCCTCGGCCGTTAGCCGGGCCACCAGCGCATCGAGCGCCAGCACCTCCTGCCGCGCGCCTTCGCCGAGCGGGCGGAGCGCCACCGTCCCCTCCTCCGCCTCGCGCTTGCCGACGACGAGGAGGTACGGAACGTGGGCGAGGCTGTGCTCGCGCACCTTGTAGTTGATCTTCTCGTTGCGAATGTCGGTGTCGACGCGCAGCCCGGCGGCGCGCAAAGTCTCGGCGACGGCGCGGGCATGATCGTCGGCCTCGGACACGATCGTCGCCACCACCGCCTGCACCGGTGCCAGCCAGAGCGGAAAGCGGCCGGCATGATGCTCGATCAATATGCCGATGAAGCGCTCGAAGCTGCCGAGAATGGCGCGGTGAAGCATGATCGGCCGGTGCCGCGCGCCGTCCTCGCCGACATAGCTCGCGTCGAGGCGCTCGGGCAGCACCGTATCGGTCTGTAAGGTGCCGACCTGCCAGGTGCGGCCGATCGCATCGGTCAGATGGAATTCGAGCTTCGGCGCGTAGAAGGCGCCTTCGCCCGGCAGCTCTTCCCAGCCATAATCCGCCGTCGCCCGCCCCGTCGCCATCACCGCGTCGCGCAGCGACTGCTCCGACCAGTCCCACATCTCGTCACTGCCGAAGCGCTGGTCGGGACGGAGCGCCAGCTTGATCGCATAATCGGCGAAGCCGAGGTCCTTATAGACGACATCAAGCAGGTCGCAAAACAGCCGCACCTCCTCGACGAGCTGGTCCTCGCGGCAGAAGATATGAGCGTCGTCCTGCGTGAACTGGCGCACGCGCAGGATGCCGTGCAGCGCGCCGTGCGGCTCGTTGCGGTGGCAGCAGCCGAATTCGGCCATGCGCAGCGGCAGATCGCGATAGCTCTTGATGCCCTGGCGAAAGATCAGGACGTGCGCCGGGCAGTTCATCGGCTTGATCGCCATCAGATCGGCGTCGCCCGACAGGATCGGCGCATCGTCGTCAACGCTGGGAATCTCGTCGGGAACGACGAACATATTCTCGCGATATTTGCCCCAATGGCCGGACTGCTCCCATTGCCGGGCATCCATGATCTGCGGCGTCTTCACCTCCTCATAGCCGGCGGCGTCGAGGCGGCGGCGCATATAGGCTTCGAGCGCGCGCCAGATCAGATAACCCTTCGGGTGCCAGAAGACGCTGCCATGCGCTTCGGCCTGGAGGTGGAAAAGGTCCATCTCCTGGCCGATCTTGCGATGATCGCGCTTCGCCGCTTCCTCGAGCCGGACGAGATGCGCTTCGAGCTGCTTCTTGTTGAGCCAGCCGGTGCCGTAGATGCGCGACAATTGCGGATTATTCTGGTCGCCGCGCCAATAAGCGCCCGAGACCCGCGTCAGCTTGAACGCCTGCGGATCGAGCTTGCCCGTCGACGGCAGATGCGGGCCGCGGCACAGATCGAGCCAGCTGCCGGTGCGGTACATAGTGATCGCCTCGTCGGCGGGCAGCTCCATCACCCATT